>Ga0102590_1002770_pt1 | contig 19560 bp, 16 predicted proteins | sample AraplaMF_Col_mMF_FD_76859 | JGI IMG/M metagenome (GOLD analysis project Ga0102590, IMG submission 76859) | Arabidopsis root microbial communities from the University of North Carolina, USA - plate scrape MF_Col_mMF | ecosystem: Host-associated > Plants > Roots > Endosphere | place: USA...
ACAGTACCGGGAATCTACGGGATGTAACGAAACTGCCCGTTGGAGCTGTGGAGATTGATCTTTTAAATGAGAAAGGAGAGCTGATGGTGGCCACCCGGGACAGCGGTCATTTCTTTGTGCAAAGCAATGGTGTACAGAAAAAGGTGGGTGCGCTGCCAGTAACTGATTCGCGGGGGCGGGTTAGCCAATCATTTTATGATAATGGTGTTTGGTACCTGCTGGTAGGTAAAACTTTATTTAAGGTAAATGTAGATGGCAGTGATAGTACGGTAACTGTACCACAGCCTGTGGTGACGGGCTTATTAAGCAGCTACTGTGCGGCTGCCGATAGTCAGCGTGTGAAGATTGCCAATCTGCCTGCCGCCAATTCAGGGATAGCTGTGAAAGTACTGTTGGATAGCACGCGGGTATTAGCAGTAGCGGCAGATAGTACGTTTACCATTAACCCTGCTGTGCTGAGTGCAGGCAGGCACAATATCAGCGTTACTTTCTCTTATGATACCATTCAAAAGCAGCTGCCATTATCCTTTATGGTGACGGCCGCAGTAACGCCCTCGCTGGATGTGATGGTGAATGTAAATCCTATTACCACCGATAGTATCCCGGTAGTTATTACAGCTACCAATGTGACTGGCGGAGGTAAACAGCCGCTGTATACTTTTGCGTGGGACAGGAATTTCATTAACCAGTTGCAGATAGAAAGCAACAGTAATTCTGTAACAGTTGATCCTGCTGAGTTTCAGTTGGGGAATAATGTGGTATACGCACGTGTAAGGACCAGTGACCAGTGTTATACTTCGCAAACAGGCATTGACAGTATCACGATCAATAAAACAAATATTACTGCTGTGGTAGATGTAGATAATCCGGATAAGCCGGTGACGATCTACCCAAATCCTTTCCGCGATCAGATCGGCGTGAACGGTTTGCTGTCTGCTAAAGTGTACATTTTTTCTTTGTACGACTTACAGGGCAAGCTGCTGTTGCATCAGCGGGTGGTGAATCAAACAAAAGCGGTGATAAACCCGCCAAAAGGCACAGAAGGGATTTATATTCTGCGGGTATATGACGAAAAGGCGAAAAAGATATTGGGCGCCCAGAAGTTGATAGGGTATTAGTAATATTGTGACATGGAGTCCATTCATCAGCAAATTCTGGCGCATATAGCGCGGCATGTATCGCTTACTGCAGCAGAGCAGGAATTGTTCATTTCCCTGCTTGGTATCAGGCGGCTGTTACGTAAACAGTTCCTGCTGCAGGCAGGCGATATATGCCGCTATGAAAGCTACGTGCTGGAAGGCTGTTTGCGCTCCTTTTTTGTGGATGATAAAGGAGTTGAACATACCCTGCATTTTGCGCTGGAAGACTGGTGGATCACTGACCTTGAAAGCTTTTTACATCAGACAGCCGCCCAGGTGAATATAGAAGCGTTAACACCGGTAACGGTACTGCAGCTGGATAAATCTTCACTGGAACGCCTGTATACGGAAGTGCCTGCCTTTGAGCGGTTCTTCCGTATACTTCATCAGAACGCCTACCTGGCGCAGAACAGGCGTATCCTGAACAATATCAGCATGACAGGGGAAGCGCGTTATATTGATCTGCTGCAACGTCATCCTCAACTGGTACAGCGCGTACCTCAAAAGTATATTGCCTCCTACCTGGGCATTACGCCGGTGTTCCTGAGCCAGATCAGGGCAAAGCTGGGCCACCGGGAAGGAGACTGACAATTGAACCCAATAAACCATATCGACATGAAAAAAATTGTACTGTTGATGATTTTCGTGTTAAGCCCTTGTTTTCTTTTTGCCCAGTATATATCGTTTATTTTTAACAGCACTTCTATGCCGAAGGCGAACAGCGTATGGAAGGATGCTGATATAAACATCAACGTGACCGTATTTGCGCCCGGGCGGGTGGCTGCGGTTACTGCTTCGGCAGGAGGCAGGCAGATCACGCTGCAGGGACATCCCTCTAACAGTGTTTATTCCGGGAGTATATCCCTGTCTGGCCTGCCCGGCGATTCGCTCACACTGGTGATAGCTGCTACTGATTCCCTGAGCAATTCAGGCGATACATCGATCCCGTTCATCTACCGGCCCTTAAATGATCCGGCGGTAACGCTGACTATCGACAGCCTGGCCGATGGTTATACCGCCACGCCGGTTTTCCCGCTGGGCGCCAGGTCTCAAGGTAATAAGATCGATCTTTATCAAGTAATAAACGATTATCCCCAAAGCCTGATCAGCAGTACCAGAGACAGTCTGCCGCAGCTTGACCTTTCCGGTTTCACCGGAAAGAAACTAGCGCTTAAGGTAGTAGCTACAGACGATTTGGGCAGAACGGCCTTTAAAACCCTTACCGCGTACGTTGAAACCAGTCCTTATTTAACAGGCACCTCCCTCAACGATGAGCGGCTGGCAGACCTGCGTTATCGTAAAGCGCTGATAGCGGATAAAGGCACCGGCTACCCGGTGCTGATAGACCTTAACACCGGGCAGCGAAGCGCTCCTTTGATCAACCAATCCCGGTTTAGTGGCACCATTACAAAGGAAGGCGGCGCTGTACTTTCGGCTGACCAAATGTATGAATGGCGTAATGGCCAGATCGTTTTCCAGCTTCGTGAATCGGCCTTGCCAAGTGTGTCCGGTGACTATATGATGTGGAGAAAACAGGATACGGTGATCCGCAGGAACCGTATTACGCGTAAGATGGATTCCGTTAAGCTCCCGACCTTTTACAAGGATGAAATAAGTCTCGGGCCTACCGGCCTGGTGACCTTCACCGATGAACCTGGCAGATACGGGAATGTTTATAAGTATGACAGTGGCAGAATCACCAATATCGCCCCAGGGGTTGCCGGATATAAATCGGCGCCTAAAACAGACGGTAAGAACATTATTTATACGATCAGCTACTTCGATTATCCGGAGGCCTACCTGCGGTTTTATAACGGACAGGCGCAGATCAATGTACAGCTGGGCGATAGCCCTGCCCGCGGTAGGCAAGCTGGCGTGCTTTACGAAATGAATAGCCGCTATTCGGCATTTATCCGGACCAAGCAGCTTGTACTGAGAGATTCCCTGGGCGCCATGCGACAGATGACCAATTTTGCCGGTTGCCCGGCCTGTCCGGAGACGATGATAGCCTTGTTAAACGAACAAGGAGATGCGATCGTTAGCAGAACGGACAGCGGGATGTTCCTGGTGAGAAATAACGGGCAGATCACGCGCATTACCAATACACCTTACAAGACTGCCTTCAATGGCGAAAGCTGGGCCAGCGCTATGTATGACGGCAGCGATTTCTATGTGAGGATTGGCCGCCGGTTGTTTAAGCTGAACGTGGATTCACTGCCCGCCTTCCAGGTAAGCAATTTTGAAAAGAGCGTTAAGCCCGACTCTACATTGCGGTTTAGTCCTGCTGATTTTAGCAGCAATTTTTCAGGGCCTTCGGCACTGACTAAGGTTAAATTCACACAATTACCCAGGCATGGCGTGCTTAAGAATGATAACTGGGCTTTCCCTGTGAACACCGAAGTTCAAACATCTTCGCTGCAAAAACTGACATATACGCCGGATAGCGGCTATACCGGTATGGATACCATCCGCTGGCTACCGTATAATGGCATAGCGTTTATAACGGATACTCCATCCATTTTCATTCATGTAACAGATAGTTTGGTAACCGTATCACAGCCTGTGGTGAGCGGCTTATCCAGCAGCTATTGTGCGGCTGCGGATAGTCAGCGTGTAAAGATTGCTAACCTGCCTGCTATTGGTTCAGGCATAGCGGTGGAAGTACTGCTGGATAGTACGCGGGTATTAGCGGTAGCGGCTGACAGCACGTTTACCATTGATCCTGCTGTGCTGAGCACAGGCAGGCATAGTATCAGCGTTACTTTCTCGTACGATACTATTCAAAAGCGGCTGCCATTATCCTTTATGGTAACGTCTGCAGTAACGCCTTCGCTGGATGTTAGTGTCAATGTAAATCCTATTACTACCGACAGCATTCCGGTGACTATCACGGCTACCAATGTAACAGGCGGAGGTAAACAGCCGCTGTATACTTTTGCGCGGGACAGGTATTTTATTAATCAGTTGCAGCTGGAGAGCAATAATAATTCCGTAACGGTTGATCCTGCCGGGTTTGAGCTGGGAGCTAACGTGGTATATGCACGTGTAAGGACGAGTGACCAGTGTTACACTTCGCAAACTGGTATTGACAGCATCACGATCAATAAAACAAATATTACTGCTGTAGTGGATGTAGATAATCCTGGTCAGCCGGTGATCATCTATCCTAATCCCTTCCGTGAGCAGATCAGTGTGAATGGCCTGCAGGCAACGAAAGCATATATTCTTTCCTTGTATGATATACAAGGAAAATTATTATTGCACCAGCGGGTGGTGAATAAAACGAAGGCTGAGGTCAGGCCGCCCGCAGCAGGTGGCAGTATTTATATCCTGCGGATCTATGATGAAAAGGCGCAGAAACTCATCGGATCACAGAAGCTGGTAGGATATTAAGCAATGATGCCCTCCGTCATCTCCAGGCTGGTAGTAAACGAACAGGGGTTATAAACTTCGTTTACCTGCGAGCCTGGAGTTGACTTGAGTTGGGCCGTTTATGAGATATTATCAAAATTATTTTGGGGTTAACTATTAACTAAAACTAATCGCTAAGAGCAACATTGTAAAGGTAGTATCACGCAGCGTAGTGTATTTGCGTTGCGAAATGGCAGTTTTTTGTTAAACTATTTTAATCGGATTTATTAAATTATTTTAACCGGATCCGGCTGTAGCTGTAGCAATTTTGTGTACATAAAAAATGGATGTTATGTACACGAATAATGAATTCACTCCCGCCGCTTTTAATGCACTCAGTTTAGGCAGTCATCAGCTCAGGAACAGGTTTGCAGTCGCCCCTATGTCACGCGTAAGCGCAGGTTTAGACGGAGTTCCTAGCGCTAACATGCAAACCTATTATGAAGCATTTGCTTTGGGTGGTTTTAGCCTGATCATCACAGAAGGAATATATACAGACGGGATAGCAGCGCAGGCTTATCCGCAGCAGCCTGGTTTGGTAACGGTAGCGCAGCAGCAGGGATGGAAGCAGCTAACAGCGCGTGTAAAACAACATGGTGCTGTATTCATTGCGCAGCTGATGCATGCGGGTGCTATATCGCAGCATTTGGCAAATACCTGGGCGCCGTCTGCAGTACTACCGCTTGGGAAAAAGATGCCCGAATATGGAGGCGGCGATGGCGCCTTTCCTCTGCCACATGCCATGACGGCAACAGAGATAGCTGCTGTTAAACAGGGTTTTGTGCAATCAGCTTTGCATGCGTATGCTGCTGGTTTTGATGGGGTGGAGTTGCATGCCGCCAATGGTTATTTGCTGGATCAGTTCATGACGGACTATATCAACACACGAACAGATCTGTATGGTGGAAGTATTCCCAACCGTTTTCGCATAATAAAGGAGATCATTGAAGCAGTAAGGGCGGTAGTACCTGTGGGTTTTATCATCGGTCTTCGTTTGTCAGAGGGTAAAGTGAATAACCTGCATTATCGCTGGCAGGATGGCGCTGCAACAGCGCGCGCAATACTGTCGGAAGTTGCTGCGGCAAATCCAGACTACGTTCATATTGCAGCGGAGGCAGGCAACTGGGCGGCAGAAGCCACTTATCCTGATGGTACTTCCTATACAGGATTGGCAAAGCAGCTCACTGGTGTACCTGTAATTGCCAATGGCGGGCTGCATCAACCAGCGTTGGCAAAGCAGGTGTTGGAAGAAGGGCATGCAGATATCTTAGCAATTGGTAAAGCTGCAATAGCTAATCCTGACTGGCCCTTACGAATTCAACGTGGTGAAAGCACTATTCCTTTTCATCCGCGTATGATCAAACCCCATGCGAACATTGAACATACCTGGAAAGTGCTGGTGGAAGCAGTTACACCGCTATAAATATCTTTTGATCAGTGGATGTTTCCTGATCAGGTGGCTGAGTATCCAGCTGCCAGTTAATGCAACAATAAATGTGATGATGAATTTTATAACAGCAGGCGCTGATACAGATAGCAAAGCATATTGGCACCATACTACAAAAATGTAGTGCAACAGGTAAACACTGTAAGCGTTGTCAGAGAGCGAAGTCCACCAGCCCTTAGGTGAATATACCAGTGCTTTGAAAGTGCTAACAAAAGCAACGCTGCTAAAAGTACAGGAGAGTACGTATATGGTATAATAGATCAGCCAGCCGGTCAGTGAAGGTATTTTGCCCTGCTCAACCATCTGCCTGAGTGGCGTTGGTATTATCGTTAGCAGTGTATACATTAACAGGCAGCTGGCTATCCATAAGGGCCACTGTTTGATGAATTGATTGGAGAAGTTATCTCCAATCAGGGCGCCCAGTACGAAGTATCCGAAATACAGCAGTATCCGGCTTTTCTGGAAGTCGAAAGGACCGATGCCTGTCCAGGTATAGGGACCCAACCACATCGCTATAGGCACATATAATATCCAGGTGATGAGCGTGAGACTGATGATCAGTGTGCCTGCGGGTAAATTGCCGATGGACCTGTTCTTTAGCAAGGGATAAAGTAATGCGACTATGATATTATAAAGGAAAAGTACCCAGATAAACCAGGGGGGACCAACCGGCCATGCTTCGGTAGTAAAGTAATCGATGATATAAGCTTTGATATCATGACTGCCGTGCGCTACATAGTAGGCAGGATAATAAGCCACCAACATCAATAAGGTAACGCCAACAGCAAATGGCAGGAACAGGCGATAGCACCGGTCGCGTATAAAAGCGGCGATGCCTTTTCTGGCGAGGCTGGGTAATACAAACATGCCGCTGATGAAGAACATGAGTGACATGAAGAAGACATCGTTGAAATTCTCGAAGATATCAAGCCCTATCCAGCGTTCTTTATCAACAATGGGATGGGTAGATAGGATGTAGGCCTGCTGATTGAAACTGGCGAAGGTGGTATAGGCCAGGGAGGAATGGTGGGCCACTACCAGTACGGTAATGGAAGAACGGAGATAGTCTATCCACAGGGCGCGGTTGGGTGCAGGCATGCAGGGCTTTATAAAAAGATGCGGTGGCAGTGAAAAAGTTGCTTACCAGGCTCCTTATTATGAAGGGGCCTGGCAAGCAAGGGTGTTTTAATATTTCCGCTTTTTGCGCAGGGCATTTACCTGTTTGGATATTTTGCCGAACTGATGTTCCATTCTTCTTTTTTCCAGGGCACTGGCCTGGTAGTGGTGTTGTTCGCGGATCAGTTTCAGGTAATTGTGGTATACGGCTGCGGGCAGTGTTCCCTGCTCAAGGCCTGCTGTTACTGCGCAGCCGGGTTCCTGCTGATGCGTGCAATCACGGAAGCGGCATTGGTTGGATAGTTCTTCTATCAGCGGATGGTGGAAACTAACACTTTCGTCTGCATCCAGGGTAAGGCCGAACTCCCGCATACCGGGCGAATCAATGAGCATACTGCCATTGGGCAGCATGACAAGATGCCTGGCGGTGGTAGTATGTTTGCCTTTATTGTTGAAGGTGCTAACGCCGCCTTCCTTTTGTATTGCCACGCCGGAGAGGGCGTTGAACAAAGTGCTTTTTCCTACACCGGAGGAACCCAGTAGGGCGAAAGTCTTGCCAGGCAGCAGGTATTGCATGGCCCATTCGTTCAGCTGATCATGATCCAATGCACTGGTAAGGAGCACAGGGCAGTCATATCCCAGTGCCAGCACTTCCTGACGGCAAGCTTCCGGATCATCTGCCAGATCTTGTTTGTTCAGGATAACGATGGGTTGGATCCCGCATTGATACACCTGCTGCAGGTAGCGTTGCAGCCGTTGGAGGTTGAAGTCGCGGTCGAGGCCCTGGATGATCAGGGCGGCATCGATATTGGCGGCGATCACCTGTTGCTGGCTGCTTTTACCGGGGAGTTTCCGGCTCAGGGCATTTTGCCTGGGGAGGACATCGATGATGATGCTTTGGTCGTAGTAATGTTTACAAACGATCCAGTCGCCTACTTTAGGCAGTTCCCAGGTTTCCTTGCCGTTCATGAGCGTACCCGCCAGCATGGCGGGGGAAGGCCCCGTAGGCGTAATGATAGTATGATGATAGCCGTTGATGGCGGTGATCCGTCCGGCTTCGAGGCCCTGACTGATAAAGGATGTATAATGATGCTCAAAATGGCTGTTCCAGCCGTATTGCGATAATGATGATGACATTGTTGAAATAGGTTACAGCGCTGTATGTGCAGACAAATAGCAGTGTCCGGGCAACAGAGCATTGATTCATAAAAACATATGAAATAACGGAGTAGAAGAAACGCAGGGGAATTTAAGCAGCGTTTAAATTACCAGCTGCGTTAAGCGGCAATCATTCCGGCAGACGGGCGATATGTGGTATTGATGAGTTTCATACGGGGCGAAGATAGGAATTTTTAGCGATTTTTTACAGGAATGACGAGTTTCAGTCCGGACCAGGTATCATCGATCGCACAGACTTTTACATCTACGAGGCCATTGGCCAGGGCGATGGAGCGGATAACGTCTTCTGTAACATCGGTAGGTACTTTGGAAGCTTTCTTCGGCCAGGAGATCCAGATCATGCCGTTGGGAATGATCTCGGCTTTCAGTGAAGGAAGCTCGTTTTTTAGTTGTTGCGCTTCCCTGGTGAAGTAGTGGATAAAGTGCTTGTGAGGCAAGGGCTCTTTAATGATGTTGAGCGTTTTGGGAATATCGTTGAACAGGTAGAAATAGTGAAGCGGAGCGTTGATGATACGGACATTGAAGCCTTCTTTCATGCCTAGTTTTTGGGCGAGGGGAGTAGCGGAGTAACCAGCTGTAGACATAATGGATCGGGAAATTGATTGGTTTGAAGGTAGGGATTTTTATTTGAGTTTAATAGACGGGAGGCTGGCTTGAAGAAGCCGGCCTCCCTTAGGTGCATTCGATGGAAATTAACATTTACATAAAGACCTGTCTACATATGTTTTATTGCCATTCTTGTTTATGTAATAGCAGCCGCCTCTGGGGCCACGGTTGAGTGGTTTGCCTTTGTAGGTGCCGCAATCGGTGAAATGAATTAAATGGGAGTAAGCAGAAGAGCCGGTGGCTTTAGTGGTTGCTTTGGGAAAAGCAAGGGATAAAAGGATTATGGGGATGAGTAATAGCTTTTTCATGTGAATGGTGGTACAGGATTCAATAGAGGGTGGTTAAAATTTGGGGTGCGATTAGCTAGTGTTGAGCGAATGTAGGATTAATTAAAGGTCTGTGGAGTAACATTTTTGTGTGGTTTTTGAGGGGAGGGGATAGGGAAAGGTAGGAGGGGCGTGTTTTAGCAGGGTGGAGGAACCATTTTGTTGATGCCAACAAAATGGTCTAGTGACGCTGACTTCGATCATTTTGTTGATTTCAACAAAATGATCAACCTTGTCATGAGAGTGAGAAAATAACTTAGTATAGAACTTTTTTCTAAATTTGAATTTCGGCTTTTGAAGGTTGAGTAGATTTTGTTGCCTGGCCAATATCCAGCCCGCTAATTAATCACATACAATATGACTGTAGACGCAATCAAGTTTTATATTACTCAGCAATTTGAGAACATCAATGTTATTGAGGTTGATGGAGATCTGTTTTTTATGCATAATGGAAACGACAAGATGCCATTTGCGACTATAGTGGTGAAGGATAATGAATATGATAATGTGTCGAATTTAGATAGGGAGGGGTTTTATAGATTAAACATTGGTATTGATAAAAGTACTTTTATGTCGATGTTTGAAGGGCTGACTGAGAAGAAGGGTATAGGAGCGTATTTGGAATCGGGGATTGATTTTACGAAAACGGATACGTTGTTCCCGCATCCGGTGTATGGATCGATGTATTGGGTGAGTGTTGTGAATCCGTCTGAGAAGACGTTTGAGGAATTGAAGGGGTATTTGGATTGGGGGTATGGGAAGGTGGCGAAGGGGGAGTAGTACTCCCCGGCTAATATAAGCGATCGATCCGGATTCTGACCATTTTCCTGATATCGGGAAAATGGTCAGAATCGATTTTTTTGATAAGTAATGAAAAAGGGAATTAATTAATTTCCTGTTAGAGCCTCCACCTGATCATACTTTTTGGCGGCATTTAATAATCGTTCACTATATTGATAAATGTCATCCAGAAGCGTGAGGTCTATTTTTTCGCCACCCTCACAATCAAATAGAGTAATTGCTTTCTTTTTCCCGTTGCAATGTAATCTGCATACTGGTTTCCGGTTATTATCATCCATCAGTATACCCATGTATGATTGTGTATCCCGATGAATGACCCTGGAAACGTCCACATTTTGCCGGAGGATAGCACGTACAATATAGTATGCTTCCATTTCTTCCTGAGTAGTAACTATTTTGGCTTCATTATGTTCATCAACTTCAAGTTCATCTGTTTTGGACTCTTGCTGTTCCTGGACTTGCAGCGCAGACTTCAACCTTTCACTGATAGCATCGTTCACAAATTGGCTGAAAGACCTTTTTACCAGTCCCTTGAACTGTTCAAGTACTTTAGCCGTGACCATTGTGGGGTATACTAGTTTTGCGAAGTAGCGTGTAAAATCATCGCTTGGTTCATTTAGCTCTTTCAGGATGATATTCCTGATCTCATTTGTATATTTTAGTTCGCTAGCACTCGTAATGATCTTCTCCAGATCAAAATAGCTCTTATGAAATTCCTTTAGTTTCTCAACCTGCATATCCTTAAGATCATCAATCCGAAATTCAAAGAAAGGCTTTTCATCCATTTTGTTTGGCTCAACGAGGTCAGTATACAACCTGTATGATATGCCATTAGTAAGAATGCTAAACTTTGCAGACGTGCAATGGAAATACCTGAATAGCTGGCTATCGTGTGGATCAAGATTAGCTGACCAATGTTTGCACTCAATTAAGATCGTAGGCTTTCCATCCTTAATAATAGCATAGTCTACCTTTTCTCCTTTCTTTATGCCAATATCTGCAATAAATTCAGGGACTACCTCAAGGGGATTAAATACATCATATCCAAGACATTGAATGAAGGGCATGATAAAAGCATTCTTGGTGGCTTCTTCTGTAAGGATCTGATCTTTTAATTTAGCAACTCTGTCGCCTAGTTGCTTTAACTGGTCTTTGAAATCCATAGGTACGATTTTTTAATGTACAACAAGGTTTAATTGAAAAGTTAGGGTAGGCAGATCAATAAAAACATAGGAAATGGGGCACTTGCGAACAAGCACATTAATTTGAACAGAAAATAAATGTATCGAAAATATAGGCTCCTGCAAAATAATTTAAGCTGGTGGAATGATGCTAAATCTTAGTAGTATTGATATTTATTAATAATATGCAAAAAACCTTCCATGGATTAGCCAATAGAAGGTTTTTAGAAAATAAGCTGCGTTTTCTCTGTTTATCCGTTCAAATGTTTCATAAACATCTCCGGGTACCTCGTCCCCGCAACACTTCCCGCCGGTAGTATAGCATTAATCGCTTCCAGCTCTTCAGACGTTAACCTAACATTTCCCGCTCCTAAATTCTCCTCCAGGTACTTCACTCTTTTCGTTCCCGGTATCGTAATAATATCATCCCCTTGCGCCAGCACCCATGCAATGGCCAGCTGTGAAGGCGTACAATGCTTTTGCTCCGCCAGTTCTTTCACCTTTTCCACCAGCTCCAGGTTCTTATAAAAATTTTCTCCCTGAAATCTCGGCATATGTGCACGATGATCTTTTATATCTTCCGGCTTTTGGAATTCGCCACTCAGCAATCCGCGACTTAAGGGAGAGTATGCCACCAGCCCAATACCTTCTTCTCTCAATGCAGGCAATACTTCCTGTTCAATATCCCTGGTCCACAAAGAATACTCTATCTGTAAGGCTGTGATCGGATGTACTTTTGCCGCTCTCTTGATTGTAGCTGCAGACGCTTCGGATAAACCGATATAACGAATAACACCAGCCTGTATTAACTCCGCTAAGCCTCCTATCGTCTCTTCTATAGGAATAGTGGGATCTACCCTTGCAGGAGTGTAAAGATCAATGTAATCTGTTTTTAAGCGCTGCAGGCTGTATACTACGGCATTCTTCAGATGCTCCGGACTGGTGTTTACTCTGCTATATCCCGGCATACCACCTTTTCCCGGTACCATCATCATTCCTGTTTTTACAGAAAGAAATGCCTGTTCCCGTTTGCCCTTTAATGCTTTTCCTATCAGCTCTTCATTATGACCTGCCCTGTAAAAGTCTGCTGTATCAAGAAAATTGGCGCCAAGTTCCAGCGCCCGTTCAATCGTTGCAATAGATTCTTTTTCGTCGGCCTGACCATAAACGCCGGACATACCCATACATCCTAATCCGATGGCAGCTACAGCCGGTCCGCCTTTTCCCAGTTGTCTTTTCATTACTTCCATGATGAATGTTTTTTGATAGGACAAAGGTAGAAGAGCAGTCTATATGCCAGCCGGACAAATCATCTTAATAACCGGACAAATTCCTTGCCTCTGATGTAAATTGTGAAACGGTATACCCTGTTATCTTTCTAAACAGCCTGGAGAAATAATCCGGATCATTAAATCCCAGCTCAAAGGCCACTTCCTTTACCGAGATTTCGCTATAATACAGTTTCCGTTGGGCTTCAAGTATAAGGCGCTGGTTGAGATATTCTTTAGCAGACAGTCCGGAGAACTCTTTAACAACATTATAGAGATAAGTTGTATTTACTGCCAACCGCCTGCAAATTTCTTCAATAGAAAGATGCTGGGTCAGCTCTTTTTCTACCAGTAGTTTAAACGCAATGTATTTTGTCAGTTTCTCATTAACCCCTGACTGTGTTTCCTGCTGTTGGAAATAAGCATGATTGATCTCTGTTAATATGCTATCCAGGTAAGTAATGATTAACGTAGTAGGCGAATCTTTTACCTGTAAAAGCTGACACAGGCTTTCAAAAGCCCAGGAAATTCTTTGAACAGCATCCTCCTTAATTGTTACTAATTGGTTTTGCAGCGGGTTAATAAGAAACGGAAATGATTTGGGAAGCAGGGAAAGACACTGTTCATCAATACTCAGCTTGTAGTATTCCATTTCCTGGTGCTTCGGTGGGGGAATGTGAATCTGGCAAGGCAATACAAACAACAGCTGATTATCCGAAACATTTACGGATTGCATATCTACCTTATGTACTGCATGCCCTTTTTTAACGAATAGGAAAAAGTATTGGATCTTTTTGTGTGGGCGTAAAAATGCTGCTGCCAGTTCATCAGATAGTTGTCCAAATGTATTGGATTTGACTACGATGAAAAGCTTTTCATGCTGCTTTAATGTTTGTATTACTTTAGAAAGATCCTGCATGGTAGCACGATTTACAACTTTATCTTTAGCCCCAACTCTTGCTTGAATATCAGTAATGCTTCAGCATTTCCTTTTGCATCATCAACCGGGTGATGTGTATGCTTTGTTTTTCGCAGATGTTTAAAGTTTTTGAAAGTGTCTTTTTCCATCCCTTTGTAAAGACTGCCTAAATTCTGTGAGCTATGTCCAAATGGATTAGCCCCAATAAAGTGATGAAAATACCAGCAAACAAACATCCAGTCAAAACCGTTATTATCGCTGATGAAGAGCGGTCTGTCAGAAGAGACCTTTTCTATCCAGTTTTTAAAATCAGCCATCACCTGAACCGGATCATTAAATGAAAGGGTGTCTTCGCGGGTAAACCCTGAAACGGCTAATGCTTCAGGAATGAATTTTTCGGAAATGGGTTTGAGCTGTCCGTAGAATGTTTGATCAAGCGTTTCATTTACGAGCACAGCTCCGAAAGAGATCATCGAATAATCACCGGGTATAGGGCCATCGCTTTCAACATCTACCATTATGTAAGCCATCGTCTGGTCAAATTTAAAATTTAAAAGTTCTTTGGAATGTAGTGCTAACGCTTTCGCCAACTCAACCAAAGTTGTAAAGGTAATATAGATCGGTACATTCCCGGATAATATAACTGACGTCTGTTCATAACATTTATTTTAATTGCTGACATTGCAATATTAAATTGAAGCGCAAAACGAAAAAAATGGGATGGCGGTTTTGGCGGAAATTGCCGAAAATGACCCGGGGTTGCCCCATCAATACCCGTATAAAAGCCCTTTTTATCCCACTGAAACCCCTATGAAACCCCAGATTAATATATCTTTACACCCCGGAAATCTAAACTCCTCTCATCATGCGCTCCTTGGCCCTTTTATTCCTGGCAGCTATCGCCTTACTATCCGCAAAACCAATGGATTATGCTGTAAAAAGCGCTCCTCCGGATACCGTATACAACCACCTTTTCACGGTTGGCGTAGGCGCCGGACTTATCGGCGGTCTGTACGACGGCTTTTATCCCTTCAGTGAACTGACAAAACACGGTGATTTCGGCCTGGGTGCTCCCGATAAACTGGACGGAGAGATCATGATCTTTCGCGGTAAGGTGTATAAAACCCAGTACACAGGAAAGACTTTCCTGGCAGCTATTGCTGACCTGACTCCCTTTTCTATGGTCAATTTCTTCCAGCCCGATATCAAAATAACGCCGCATCAGAGCCTGGATAAGGCAGCATTATTCCATCTCCTGGATAGTGTGCTGACTAACACCAATGGCATGTACGCCATCCATATCAGCGGTAAATTCAGCTATATCAAAACACGCGCTTTTCCGCCCGTTCAGGAGCATCAGCATACTCCCCTGGCAGATATGCTCAACCTGCAGCATTTCTTCGAATTTAGGGAGACGCAGGGCGATCTGATAGGTTACCGCCTACCGGTGTTCATGGATAATACCAACATTTCCGGTTATCATTTTCATTTTCTTTCTCAGAAGAAAGACGCCGGCGGTCATATTATTGACCTGAAAGCAGAAGATATTACAATTGAAATAGACACGCTGGATAGCTACACTATAAAAGTTCCCGCTAACAAAGATTTTGAACAATTCGACTTCAAAAAGAACAGGGCAGAAGACATCAAAAGCGTTGAGCGTGGAGGCAAACACTAACAGCCATGACCACACAGCTTGACAATATCTTTGAACATCGTTCCCTGCTTTTCGCCATCGCCTACCGCATGATAGGAGAGAAGCAGGAGGCGGAAGATATTGTGCAGGACGTATATACCCGTTGGCCGGAAATGGATACCAACCAGGTTGAACAACCCCGTCACTACATGATGCGGGCCGTTACCAACCGTTCTATTAACCGCCTGAAAGTATTGCATCAGCAAAGAGCGCTGTATCCGGGGCCCTGGCTGCCCGAACCGCTAACGGATATGGATCTGCCGGAGATTAGTCCCAATACCGGTAATGATCTTTCCATCGGCTTTCTCTTCCTGCTGGAAAAACTGAACCCGCTGGAAAGGGCCATCTTCCTTCTACGCGAAAGCTTTGACCTCTCTTATAAAGAGCTGGAAACCATCCTCGACATCCCCGAAAGTACCTGCCGCCAACACCTGCATCGCGCCAAAGAAAAGCTGCAGAAGGATAAGAAACGCTTTGAATCAGATGTTAGCCGCCACCAGGAGCTGCTGGAGGCCTTTATCGCCGCCTGCATGAATCAAGACCAGGAGAAACTGATCTCTCTGCTGAAAGAAGATATCAGTTTCTATGGAGATGGCGGCGGCAAGGCCTCTTCCGCTACCCATCCGCTGTTTGGGCGCGATCCGGTATCCCGTTTTATACTGGGCCTTTTCAGAAAAGCCCCGGTACCTACTCCCTTATATAAGCTGCTGATGGTGAACGGCTTACCGGCGGTGGCCCTTTTTGATGCCCATACCCAGGCGCCCATTACCTGTATCTGTTTTGAGCATGAAGGCGAGGCCATCACCAGCTTCTTTTTTATCCGCAATCCCGATAAATTGAAAAATATCCGCTACGCGGGATAAAAAACTGTCACGAAAAGGCTGAGGGCTTGTCTTCCTGTAAAATACTGTTTACAATGGAACATCAATTAAGACTGCAGCCCATCGAAAAGCCCAAAAGTTTGTACGTACAACTGGGATACTGGTATTTTAAGAAAATGATCGGTAAAGTGATCACCCCCGCCAAGGTGGTGTACGCCAGGGTACCGAAACTCATGAAAATAGCTTCTCTTTTCTATAAGATCAGCGAACAGGCGCCGCTCAGCGATGATCTGAAAATAATGATACATGCGCTGGTATCAGACCTGAACGGCTGCGCTTTCTGTATCGATATTACCCAGGCATATGCCATGCACAAAGGCAGTTCCATGAAGAAGCTGGGCGAGCTCCACAGTTTCGCCACCAGCGAGCTGTTCTCGCCCGCAGAAAGGGCCTGCCTGGCCTATGTAAAGGAAGTAACCCTGCACAAACAGGTGCCGGATGAGATTTTCAGGGAGCTTCAACAGCATTTCAGTGAGGAAAAGATCATTTATATCACCTTTCTCGCTGCTTCTGAAGCGTATTATAATACAGTAAACCTGGCGCTGGGAATTGGATCAGACGGTCTTTGCGCCCTGCAATAGCATTAAACGAAAAGTCCTCTGGAGAACCAGAGGACTTTCTTTTAACACAACTAAAAAACAATCAAAATTAAATTTAGCAATAAAGCTAATCAATTCACAACCGCTCATCAATCGGGTTTCTTCCCATCTAAAAAAGTATTGATAGTATTGATCTCGGCCTGGTTTGGGCCAGAGTCGCTGATCGTGTAATTAGAATAGAACTGCTCTGCAGAACCAGCACCATTGTCCAGGTTTATGTTGCGGCGCAGGTACGCAGGCACGTTTTCAATCTCCGCATTATTGTCCATTGTTTTCACATTGAAGCTGATGCTTCTCAGCTTAGCCACCCTTTCTGCCTGTTTACGCTTCTGCTCCTCAAACTGATCATCCGCTACGGGCGGAGGCGGAGGAGGGGGCGGCATCATCGGCTCTTCGTCTTCCCTGAACACCATCTTCATTTCAGGCTCATTGGCAGGCGGAGGCGTATTCACCGGCTCTATGTGAATATGCGTGGGAGGATTATGCTGCTGCGGACGGATCACGTTTATGCCACCGCTGCTGCCAGTGTTAGAAGCCGGAGGCTGAGACTGTGGCTGCGGTTGCGGCCTGTAATCCGGATCCGGTTCTATGTTCAGCACAAAGGTCTGTCTTTCAGGCTGGGGCGGCGGAGGCGTATAGGTAGGCGCCGGATGTGTTACCACCGGTTCCACTAAACGCGGGGCCATTACGTCAACCGGCTCCTGGAACAGGTTGCCCTGGCCCTTCTGGCTCATTTTCTTTTCATCTCCTTCATTTCCCAGCTGCATAACGATCCTCGGCTCTTCTGCTTTAGCCTGCGGGGTACCGGCGGCGGAAACCCGCTGTATCGGCTTCTGCTCAAAACCGGTGGCGATGATGGTTACGCCGATCTTACGCTCCAGTGTCTGGTCATAGCCCACACCCAGAATCACATCGCAATCCTCACCGGCCTGACTTTGTACGTAAGCCTGTATGATGTCCATTTCATCCAGCGTGTGTTCAAAATCACCTTCTGCAGAAGAAATGTTGATCAGGATCCATTTAGCACCGCTGATATCGTTGTCATTCAGCAGTGGAGAGGTCAGCGCCTCTTCGATGGCCCTTTGTGCACGGTTCTCACCTTCTACGGTGGCAGCGCCCAAGAGGGCTACGCCGCCGTTACGCATTACGGTGCACACATCGGCAAAGTCCACGTTGATCTGACCAGTGGAGGTGATCACATCCGTAATACACTTCGCAGCAGTGGCCAGTACGTTATCTGCTTTTTCAAAAGCTGCTTTGGCTTTCAGGTCGCCGAATTTCTGGCGCAATTTGTCATTGGAGATGATCAGCAGCGTATCCACATGCTCTTTCAAACGGCTCACGCCTTCGTCTGCCTGGCTCATACGCTTTTTCCCTTCGTAGGAGAAGGGCGTGGTAACAATACCCACTGTCAGTATACCCAGCTCCTTACATATACGCGCAATGATAGGAGCGCCACCTGTACCGGTGCCGCCGCCCATACCAGCTGTAATGAAGGCCATCTTGGTATTTACCTCCAATATCTTTTTGAGCTCTTCAAAGGATTCCTCTGTTGCCTGCTTACCGATCTCGGGGTTCGCGCCGGCGCCCAATCCTTGTGTTAAGTGCGGACCTAACTGCACTTTATTTGGAACGGGGCTATTGGCGATCGCCTGAGCATCTGTATTGCAGATAATAAAATTCACCCCTTCAATGCGTTGGTTGAACATGTGGTTCACCGCATTGCTTCCGCCACCACCAATGCCTATCACCTTGATGATGGAGGATTTCTCCTTTGGAAGATCAAAATGTATCATGACTCTATCTCTTTTATGGGTTAGTTTATTATAAATCACTGTGGCTGCAACAATTGCGCCACTTATAGTTTAGCATCTTCTTCTTCTGTGAACATATCTATGATCTTAGTCTTCATCCTGTCCAAAAAGTTTTTCAGTGAAGCATTCCGCTCTCTCGCTTTGCGCTCCTGTATTTCGGATACGCTCAGTGTTTCTTCCTCTTCTTCCTCTGCCCAGTCGTCCTGTCCGGGAGCAGCTTTGCCTGAAGCCTTTTCTTTTGCTATATAGCTGGTGTTGATCTTTACATAGTTCTCTTCCAGCGCCCTGCGGTCGTTTTCGTAATCGTTATAACCTTTCAGTATCAAACCAACGCAGGTAGCGTACATGGGTTTAGTCAGTTCGTCGATATGTCCGCTGGCAAGGTGCTCGTTCGGGTAGCCGATACGTGCGCTTACACCAGTGGTGTACTCTGTCAGCTGTATCAGGTGTTTCAGCTGGGAGCCGCCACCGGTAAGGATAATACCGCCGTTCAGCATCTTGCTGTCCATACCGATCTGTTTCAGGTGGTACACCACGAAATCCAGGATCTCGCTCATACGCGCCTGGATGATATGCGCCAGGTTCTTTACAGAGATCTCCTTGGGGCTTTGTCCGCGCAGGCCCGGAATGGTGATATAGGCATTGTTCTTCGCCTCATCTGCCAGCGCGTAGCCAAATTGCACCTTCATCTGCTCGGCCTGTGTTTTCAGCACACCCAGGCCGTTCTTGATGTCGTTGGTGATGTTCTCACCACCATAGGGGATCACCGCAGTATGTTTCAGAATGCCTTCATAGAACACTGCCAGGTCGGTGGTTCCACCGCCTATATCTACGATGGCTACACCGGCTTCGAAGTCAAGGTCGCACATAACGGCAGCGGCAGAGGCCAGGGGCTGCAGCACGAGGTCGTGTATTTTCAGTCCTGATTTCTCTACACTTCTGTTGATGTTGCGGATGGCGTTCTTATCGCCGGTGATGATGTGGAAGTTGGCCCCCACTTTTACACCAGACATACCGATGGGATAAGTGATGTTCTGCAGACTGTCTACGATGTACTGCTGCGGGATCACGTCAATGATCTGGTCACTGGCGGGGATCACCGTTTTGTACTGATCGTTGATCAGCTGGTCAATATCCTTCTGGGATATTTCCGTGTCGGTATCGCTGCGAACAATAT
>Ga0102590_1002772_pt1 | contig 19542 bp, 10 predicted proteins | sample AraplaMF_Col_mMF_FD_76859 | JGI IMG/M metagenome (GOLD analysis project Ga0102590, IMG submission 76859) | Arabidopsis root microbial communities from the University of North Carolina, USA - plate scrape MF_Col_mMF | ecosystem: Host-associated > Plants > Roots > Endosphere | place: USA...
TGGCAGCCTGGTACTATAAAAAATTATACAACCGGGCGGCGCCTTATAAAGTAGATGCTACTGTGAATGCGCTCATCCCCAAATCTGATCTTCCTTCTTATCCTTCGGAAGACGCCACCTTAGCAGGTGCAGCAGCAGAAATGCTGAAGGTGCTTTTCCCTGGCGACCAGGATTTTATTCAACAGAAAGTGGAAGAGCATAAACGTGCCCGCATTATTGCAGGCGCTAATGTTCGCAGTGACCTGGAAGCTGGTGAAGCTTTAGGTAAAGCTGTGGCGCAGAAATTTGTGACCAGGGCCAGAGGCGACAGGGCCGGTCAGGCTGGTGGTAATGCCGCATTATGGAAACAACTGGAAGATGATTGTATTGCAAAAGGAGAGATTCCCTGGCAAAGCCTGGAAACACCAAAACGTCCTCCTATGCTGCCGCTGTTCGGGAAAGTGAAACCTTTTCTTTTTGACTCGCTGACAGTGATCGCATTACGTCCTGGTCCGCCTCCTGCTTCCAAAGGCGGTGATATGAAAGCGGAAACGGAAGAGGTATATACCCAGGTAACGCATGCCACGAGGGAGGATATACGCATTGTACATTTCTGGGCAGACGGCGCAGGTACCTATACGCCGTCCGGCCACTGGATGTCGATTGCTGCGGAAGACTTTATTAAGAAGAATTTTAGTGAAGTACGCTGGGCTCGTAATATGGCGCTGCTGGGCATGGCTGAAATGGATGCGGCTATTGTTTGCTGGGATACCAAGTATTATTATTTCAATCCCCGTCCCAGTCAAATGAACCCGGAAATAAAAACGCTTACGGGTGTTCCGAATTTTCCTTCCTACATATCAGGGCACTCCACATTTAGCGGTGCTGCTGCAAGAATACTGGGGCATATTATTCCCGAAAGGGCCGCCGCTTATGATGCAATGGCAGCGGAGGCTGGCAGATCCAGGTTCCTCGGCGGCATTCATTACAATAAAAGCGATTGCAAAGTAGGCCTGGAAGTAGGTGGAAAGGTGGGGGACTACGCCATACAAAGAGCCAAGACAGACGGGGCTGAATGATTTCCAAAATAGTCCATGGTCGATGGTCCATAGTATATACCTTTAGATTGGTAGCTAACCTAATGTGATATGCCATGGACCATGGACCATTGACCATGGACCATGGACTCGAATTATAACTTACCTACTCCGGCCCAGGTAGTCACCGTCGCCTTTACTTTATTTTGATTGTCCGCAGTATACTTATACGGAATTGTCAGCGTACAGCTGGTGTTCACAGGCTGGTTGCCGGTACAGTTGCTGAACAGGTTATCTATTGTCATCCAGTTGCCCGGCTGATCACTGTTCTTTGAAAGAATAGGATCATTGCTGTTCTCAAAACTGTTCCTTTCCACTTTTACACAGGCGCCCATACGGCTGTTCACGGCAGAGGATATAGCCGCATTATAATAGTTGTTGAAAACATGGCCGCTGCCAAAGCGATAGCTGGGCAGGCGCTCCTTGAGATTGTAATAATAGTTATGATGGAAGGTGATCTTCCGGTCATAGTTATCACTATCAGAGCTGCCGATCAGGTGACACTTGTGGTGATCGTGGAAATAGCACCAGGAGATGGTAATGTAATCACTCACGCCTTTGGCATCTACCAGCCCGTCGTACAGGTCCTGGTTGGTCTGGGTATGCGGGTCTTTATTAAAGAACTCGCAATGGTCTATCCAGATGTTAGTGGTGGGTTTCGAGCTGCTGCCCTGGATGGTGATGCAGTCTCCGTCATTGGCTACCACCTGCGGGCGGTTCTCGCTATTGATGTAGGTCTTCGTTACATTAGACATGGTGAATCTGATGTTCCGGATGATGATGTTTTTCCTGCCGTTAATGGTCAGGCCAACCCCTTCCAGGAAAGCCTTGCTGCCAATGCCCGTAATGGTCTTGTTCGAATTCACCTGTATGGAAGCCCCTTCAGTGCCGCCGGAAATAGTACCGGGCACCTGGATGATCAGCGAGGCGTCGCTGGTAGCGTAGGTAGTGAATTCGGCAAGGGTATTGGCCGTAACGGTCTGCCCGCCTTCACCGCCGTTGGTGCCGCCGTTCTGCGTGGCATAGCCCAGAAGACTGAAATCCGGCTTGGTGCCCGTGTTTGTTGGGTTGCCTGCAGTAGAAGTGGTATCGCCATTGGAGGGCGTGTCACTCCCGCTGCTTGCAGGACTGGTGGTGTTGTCACGGGAACAGGAAAAGAGAAAAAAAGACGCCAGGAGCGCCACAGATAGTGGTGTGCTGATTGACATAGGATAAAGGGTTTTCATTGTTCGGGGGCGAAATTAAGGAATTGCCACAAGATAAGAAAGCTTCCTGTACCCGCCTGGGGGCCGCTTATCGTAATTTTAATTCGTAATTCGTAATTTATTCTAACTTCGTGCCTTCTAAAGGAAGCTTGGAGCATGGATCAATCAGTATGTAATGGTATATCCTACAAAGAAACCGGCTATTTCAGCCAACTGGTCCTGGATTTTTTGGCAGAACATCCGCACATCCGTTCTTTTTATACCCATTCTCCCCTAAAGCCGGACGTTGAGGCGCTGATAAGGGCCAAGAAGGCGCATCCCCAGCAGCGGGACGTGCTGGTAAAGGCATTGCAGCAGCAGTACGCCGGACTGGATACTGACCCGGCCGTACAGCGCAATATCAGCCTGCTGCAACAGCCGGACACTTTTACTATTTGCACCGCCCACCAGCCTAATATCTTTACGGGTTACCTGTATTTCGCCTATAAAGTGCTGCAAACCGTTAAAATGGCCGAAGCCTGGAAAGCGCAGTATCCCCAATACGATTTTGTGCCGGTGTACTATATGGGCAGTGAGGATAATGATCTGGACGAGCTGGGCAGCATTTACCTGAAAGACCAGACCCTCACCTGGAATACCACCCAGGAGGGCGCGGTGGGCCGTATGCGGCCTGAAGGGCTGGATACCCTGATTGCCAAAGTAGAAGCGCTGCTGGGTTATGGCGAGCATGCGGAAGAGCTGGTGCAGCTTTTACGCAAAGCTTATCTCGGGCACGATAATATCCAGGAGGCTACGCTTTACCTGGTGAATGCATTATTTGGCCGTTATGGAGTAGTAGTGCTGATCCCTGATACCCCGCTGTTCAAGCAGCAGTATATCCCTGTGATGAGGGAAGAGCTCTGGCACCAGACCTCTCATAAACTGGTGAGCGATACCATTCAAAAATTATCTGAACATTATAAGGTACAGGCCAATCCCAGGGAGATCAACCTGTTCTATCTTTCTGATAACCGGCGCGACCGTATCGTGAAGGAAGACGATCACTGGAAAGTGCTCAATACTTCCATCACCTTCACCGCCGCAGCACTGGAGCAGGAACTGCAGGACCACCCGGAGCGTTTCAGTCCGAACGTGATCCTCCGCGGCCTTCTGCAGGAAACCATCCTGCCTAACGTCGCCTTTATTGGCGGCGGCGGCGAAATAGCTTACTGGCTGGAGCTGCAGGCCCTCTTTCATCACTTCAGGGTGCCTTATCCCATGCTGGTGCTGCGCAACTCCTTCTTACTGGTAGATGCCGTTTCCAACCGCTGGCTGCAAAAGCTGGGCTTATGCATGAAAGATCTTTTCGGCAATGTAGACGAGCTGGTGAACCGCTTTGTACTGCAGCGCACCAATGCAGATCTTGTGCTGAAACGTGAATATGATACGATGGAGCAATTCTTCGATGCCCTCGAAGAAAAAGCCCGCAGCATAGATGTTACACTTGTTGCCACTGTTGCTGCAGAACGCAGCCGCGCCATGAAAAGTATTGGTAAGCTGGAGCATAAATTTCTCCGTGCAGAAAAGAAGAAATTCGCCTGGCAGACAGATGAGATCCGTCAGCTGCGCAGCAGGCTTTTCCCCGCGGGGTCGCTGCAGGAGCGTAAGGAGAATTTCATGCCCTGGTATATTCACGAAGGGCCAAAATTATTTGACAGGATATTGGAGAATATGGAGCCGTTGACGGATGAGTTGAAGATTGTTTATGAGGTGTAAAATTGCCGTCATTGTGTATTCCCATCGCGGTGAGAAACATCAGGGTCTCCAGTTTCGTCATTGCGAGGAGGAAGGGGAGGACTAAGCGGGGAGCGCGACGAAGCAAAGGCCTTACCGCTCCTCGCAATGACGGGGCTGAAGACCTTTAAGCCAACGCCTTCCTCATATCCCTCAGCACCCCCAACACCCCATGCAGCGCATCTCTCACCTGCTTTGTCTCCAGCATCTCATCCCTCAATGCCGTTTCTCCTTTGCCTTCATTGATCTCCGTTTGTCTTTGCTGTATTAAACTTTCCAAACGAATATCCAGCGTTTCAAATGCTTCTATGGATGCTGGTAATTCCGGTAATATAATATCCGGTTCAGCTGTCAATGAGATGATCTGATCCAGGTATTGTAAAAGGTGCCTGCTGATCAGCTGGTACTCGGGCCGGGGAAACCGCACGCCATGCCCCAGTCCGTAAGCAGCCAGCGCCGCTATCCGTGAGCTCAGCGTATGGTTCAGCACCACAAAATGGTACATTTTGGAAGTGTTCTTCTGCTTGCTCTTTGGCTCGCTCAGCATACGCTGGAAAGCGGCCGTGAGGTTGGCGGTATTTACATAGCTTTCTCTCCTGGCCAGCTTATAATCAACGATCGTCATCTGCAGACCGGTGTACAGTTTCATTACCTGTTCAAAATAGGCTTTGTTGGATTGTACCATCTTCTCCATGTAGTTGGACAGGTACTTATGTTCCCAGCTGGGCCAGAGGGTAAGGTTGGCGATAAAGGCCAGTCCGCCGCCAATAAAAGTATCCAGTACCCGCGCTGTGGCATACTTCAGATCTGCCGGATGCAGGAAATGCAGCAGGAAGATCACGAAGGGCGTGGTAAAGATCACACTCACGGTATACTGGTAGGTCATAAAAGTATAGGCGCCCAGTATGCAGAACAGCATGATGATAAAGATCACGGGCGGATTTTTAATGAGCAGCAGCACCGCCAGCGCGAAAAGGGCTCCTATCACCGTACCGATCAGGCGCTGATAGCTGCGCGATTTGGTCAGCCCGAAACCCGGCTTCAGGATCACTACGATGGTAAGCAGGATCCAGTATACCCGGTCCAGGTGCAGGGCCATGCCCAATATGTAACCCGCTACGGTGGCCAGGCTCACCCTTACTGCGTGGCGGAAGATATGTGACTGAAAAGTGAGGTTGTTCCGGAAAGTTTCCAGGTCGTACCGCTGGCTGGTAGTAAACCTGGATAATTCCAGGCGTGGGTCTATTTCGGTATCCTTTACTCTTTCCAGGCGTGTAAGGCGGTGTAGATTATAGACACGTTCGGCCATATCGTTCAGGTTGGCCAGTATCGCGTTCAGGGGGAAGAGGCGGGTGGTTCTTTCGCGCAGGGTAGGCAGGGTTTTGCGGATCTCTGCTACGGAGCGCTGCACTTTCTCGATATCATGGCGGATGTTCGCCTTGGGCATAGATCGCTGTCCGGCCATAACGGCTACGCCTATATCAGACAGTTCATGTACAAACTCCAGGACCAGCTGGCGGATCTCTTCCAGTATCTCACTGTCTTTAAAGCTCTGCTGCAGGGCCCTGTAGTCAAGCTGTGAGGCCATGATATGTTCCTGCAGGTCTACCAGGTCCAGGAAGATGAGCACCATGGATTTGCTGATGCTGCTGGTGCCCTGCTGGGCAGAGCGCCTTTTCAGCAGCAGTTCCCGCACGGCTTCCTGTTTTTCACTTACCAGTACCTGTTGTTCCAGTACGGATTTATAGATCTCGTCGATATCTGCTCCTTTTACATAGAAGCCGGCGCGTAGCTCAAGATAGCGGGCCGTTTCCACGATACATTCTCCCAGCGCCTGCTGCACGTTCAGATAAGGCCGGATCTGCCATAACAGTAATGCCAGCAGCCCATGCCATAAGCCGCCCAGCACTACCAGGCCGGTATCGAGCAGGGTGGTCATGGGGTCCTGCGGTGGCTCGCCCAGTATAACGATCATGACCAGCAGGCAGGCCACGCCGATATTACCACCCCGGTTACCGTATACCAGCAGCATGCTGTATACAAAACAGCAGCCCATGATCCAGGGAACCATCAGGAAAGGATAGGGGGCGCAGAGGCCGGTGCCCAATGCAGTAACAAAAAGAAGGAGCAGGGTAATGAAGGCGCCGTTACGTTTGTGAATAACCGTGCCCGGCTGGTCTGCCAGCGCCGCGCACAAGGCCCCGGTAGAAATGGTAATACCGGTGATGAGCTGCCCCATGCTGAGGCATATGACCGAAGGTACTACCACACTAATGGTTGTACGAAGCCCATTAGAGAAATGGTAACTGAATATAAAACTCTTTACTTCTTTAAGCCAGAGGCGCATTAAATATTGTTTCGGAGCTGCAAAGGTATTAAAAGTTTGAGGGTTTGAAAGTTTGGGCGTTTGAAGGTATGCTTTCCTTACAGACTACCTTCAAACCTTTAAACCCTCAAACTTTCAAACCCTTAAGGCTTCCCTCCGTCATTCTGCTTGATATCATTATTATTCACTCCTTTCTTCCTGCTCACAGATTCCTTCAGCTGTCCGAATTTCCAGTTGAGGCTTACCCGGAGAGCCCTTACGGGGTAGTAAAAAGTACTTGTTCTGGAAAACATCGGGTCTTTCAGCTCATTCCTCCAGGCGATCTCTTTCTGGAAAGGCTGATCCATGTGCACGCCCAGTACCGCCCGCCGTTGAAACAGCTCTTTACGGAGCGTAATGGTATGGGTGGCATAACCCGAGGTGCGGCCCTGTAATATGGGTTTGCTGGTATTGACAGACAGGGAGGCCTCTGTTTTAAGCCCATATCCCAGGTCATAGTCGGTACTGATATAGGCGTTGCCGCTCCAGCCATAGTTGCGGAAGCTGGTGCCGTTACCTCCTTCCAGGTTGGTGTACATGCCGCGGGCGTTCATCAGTACGCTCCAGCGCGGGGCCGGCTGGAGGCTGGTGCTCAGGTTAAGGCCGGTGGCAGCGCGACGGCCAATATTGGCGTAGGTGGTAACGGTAATATTGGTCACATCGTCTATCGCCGTAAAAGGTTCTATGGCCTTGTTGGTAAACACATGGTCCACGCTGATGGTAAGGCGTGCGCCTTTGATCCTTCCGTTATAGCCCAGCTGGAACGATTGGTTCTGTTCCGGCCGTAAACCCGGGTTGCCGAAAGACAGGTTATTGGGATCTGTATCTACCACGTAGGGATTCAGGTTCCATACCCAGGGCCGCTGCAGCCGCCTGCTGTAAGACAGGCCTATTACATGGGCCTGACCCAGCGGAAGTGAGATGCTGACTGCAGGTATAAAATTCAGATAATCAGCATTTAAGAGGGTGTCACTGGAAATAAAATTTGCACGTATATGGGTTTGTTCCAGGCGGGCGCCCAGCAGCACGTTCAGGCGCTGTTTTACCTTGAAGCGATAGTTGGCGTATACCGCAAACACATTTTGTTTATAACGAAAAACATCCGTGCGGTCCTTCACCGTTCTTACGCCGTAACCTTCCTGGTGCACCTGCTGCTGGTAATCGCTTTCTATGGTACGCAGGATGGCTTTGGCGCCCGTTTCCAGGGACTGCTTCCGGGGCAACGGTTGAGTATAGTCTGCCTGGAAAGTGGTTTCGGTATGATGCTCGTCGTTATTATTGAAGATCTGCTGGTCCGGGCCCGGGTCATTCGTTTGCCGGTTGTTGGTGTTTTGTCCGTTATCGCCGGTATTGCGGTTCACTGATACGCTCAGGGTCCTTCCCGTCTGTCTGAACTTTTTCTGATAATCCAGCCCCACATCGTAGGTATTGCTTTTATACTTCGTGTAGGCATCGTACTGGCCAACCTGGTATTGCTGCAGCAGGCTGTCAAGGTAAAGGTTCTGCTGCAGGGAGTTATTGCTGCTGTAACTGAGGTCTATGTTGCTGTAAAGGCTTACGCTGCTGCTGCTGTCCAGGTCATAGCTCAGTTCCAGGTTGCCAAAGTAATAGGTACCGTCAAAAACGCTGGTGCCGTTCTGTAGCAGGGTGTTATGGTTGTCTGGTATATAACTTTCCCGCCGTCCGTCCAGGCGGCCTTTGTTCCGGAAATAATTGCTGCCCAGGTAGGCGGCTATCCCCAGTTTCCCGGCTTTGGCATTGAAAGAGGCGCCGCCTCCGGCAAAGCCCCGGGTATTGTAATTGGCGAACAGGCTGCCGTTGTAGCCGGCGAACTTGTCCCGCGTTACTATATTGATGATGCCTGCCGCGCCTTCCGCATCATACCTGGCGGAGGGTTGGCTGATCACTTCTATGCTTTTGATAAGGCTGGCCGGGAAAGACCGCAGCGCATCCTTTGGGTTCCGGGCCATCATGGAACTGCTTTTGCCGTTGAGCAGGATCCTGAAATTATTGCTGCCTTTGAGCTGGATATTGCCGTCCAGGTCTACCGTCACCAGCGGAACTTTCCGCAGGATCTCGGCGGCCGTCAGCACATCTTTGCTGATGTCGTTCTCCACGTTATATATCAGCTTGTCGTCCTTTACTTCTAGCAGGGGCTTTTGAGCGGAAACGTTCACGGTTTGCAGCTGCTGGGCGGAACGGGCAAGGTAGATAGGCGGCAGTTTGAGCGGCTGAAGGGTGTCTGCGCTGAGCGGGTCCGTCATTTTTGCAGCATAACCGATGTTGCTGATGCCTATCCGGTATTCGCCCTGGCTTACTCCGTTCAGCAGGAAATAGCCATGGTCGTCGGTAAGCGTGTTCATAACTGGTTGCAGACCGTTGGTTTTCAATAAAGTGATGGTTGCGTAGGCAAGGGGCTTTCGGCTGGCGCTGTCTGCCACCTGACCGCTAATACCGGAGTTCACTGGCCTTTGTGCATAGGCAAAAAAGGGGCATGAGAGGATTCCGGTCAGCAGGGTAAGAAGACCATTTTTCATAATGATAGTGGGTGATGCTAGTTAGTGGACGGTGTGGTCCAGGGTTTAGTTGTTGATTATGGGTTGTCGCATTAATGGTTTTCATTGGTTATTTACCGGATATTATACTAATACTACAGTAAAAATAGTGAACTAAAGATAAGGTTGTTTCACCAAATATTAAGACAAAACTAAAGGTGTAGGCTCAGCAGTTCAAGAGGAAGTGAAATAAATTATCCTAATTATCTGAAATTCAGTAAATAAATAGCATGTAATTTGTAATTTATTAACAGTTGTGTATAAAAAAATAGGGTTAATCCGGCTACTGCCTTTAATTTACTGATCGATTTGGATAAATAAGCAGTAGGCTTTCAGCGAATCGTATTTATCTTTGACAGCTTAAAAAAATAAACCAGGAGCGACCGTGCGATTAAAAACACTAGAAATCAAGGGCTTCAAAAGTTTCGCAGACAAAACCGTCCTGAATTTTGACGAGGGGATCACGGGGGTGATAGGACCTAACGGCTGTGGAAAGAGTAATATTATCGATTCCATCCGCTGGGTGATCGGTGAGCACAAGATCAGCAACCTGCGTTCTGAAAACCAGGCCGGCCTGGTTTTCAATGGCTCCAAAAGCCGTTCGGCCAGCGGTATGGCAGAAGTTAGCCTCACTTTCGAGAATACACGGAATGTGCTGCCCACCGAATTCACAACAGTTACCATTACACGCAAATTCTATAAGAACGGCGACAGCGAATACCGTTTGAACGACGTAGCCTGCCGCCTTAAGGATATCCATAACCTGTTCATGGACACCGGGGTAAGTACAGACTCCTACGCCATCATTGAGCTGGGCATGGTAGACGATATTATCAAAGATAAGGAGAACAGCCGCCGCCGCATGCTGGAACAGGCTGCCGGCATCTCCATCTATAAAACCCGTAAAAAGGAGGCCAAGACCAAACTGGATGCCACCGAGGGAGACCTGAACCGTATCGAAGACCTCCTCTTCGAGATCAATAACAACCTGAAAACCCTTGAAAGCCAGGCACGTAAGGCGGAACGTTATTACGAAGTAAAGAAAGAATACCGCGAGGTAAGTATAGAACTGGCCAAAGCCGCCCTGGAAGGTTTTAATATCACCTTCAAAGAGCTGTCAGACCAGCAGCAGGCCGAGTCTGACCGCAAATTTGCCCTGGAAGCAGAAATTGCTACCGACGAAGCAGCTGTAGAAGAAGATAAGCTCCACTTTGTAGCCAAGGAACGGGAACTGCATGTGCTCCAGAAATCATTCAATGAACTGGTAGCCACCATCCGTACCAAAGAGAACGACAAGAACCTGGCCACCCAGCAGCTGACCTACCTGCGCGAAAGGGAAAAGAACCTGAGCGACTTCCTCAACAATGCAGAAGGACAGCTCCAGGGCCTGACCGATTCCATCGCCTTTACCGAAAAGCAGGCGGAAGAAGAGCAGGAAGTGTTCGACTCTATGCAGGACCAACTGGAAACCCTGCACGAAATGGTGGAAGAAAAGAAAGAACATTTCCACCAGAAGAAACAATCGCTCGAAACCCTGCGCCGCGATCAGCAGCAATGGCAACGCCAGCAGTTTGAGGCCGAAAAGAAAGTAGCCGTAGCCGATACCTCTGTACAAAACCTCCAGCGCAGCATTCAGCAGCTGCAGGAAGAAAAGGCCAACCGCCAGGTACAGATCCAGCAGCTGGAAGATGAAAAGGAGATCCTCCAGGATACCCTCGGCGAAAGCAAGGCCAACCTGGACGATATGGTCGCTTTCCATGAAGAGACCAAAGGCAAGATCCTCGTAACACAAGCCGATATAGAAGGCCTCCGCGATAAACTGGTGGACGAGAACCGTACCCTGGACGCTAAAAAGAACGAGTTCGACCTCTTAAAATCACTCGTTGACAGCCTGGAAGGCTACCCGGAAAGTATCAAGTTCCTGAAGAAGAACAACGAATGGAACAACAAGGCGCCCATCCTCAGTGATATCTTTTTCTGTAAGGAAGACTACCGCACCTGTATAGAGAACCTCCTGGAACCTTACCTGAACTACTATGTGGTGAACAGCACGGAAGAAGCCGTACAGGCCATCCGTCTCCTGGATACCAATAAGAAAGGGAAGGCCAATTTCTTTATCCTGGACCAGTTCCATCACCAGGGCGGCGCGCTGTTCTCACCTCCCGGCACCATACCGGCGCTGGATGTGGTAGAAATAGACGAGCGCTACAAAGGCCTGGGTAATTACCTGCTGGGTAAAGTGTTCGTGGCGGAAGATGTCGCTGCGCTGGACTTTGACCAGTTCCCTGATAAAGATGTGCTGGTAGTAGAGAAAAGCGGCCGTATGCACCGCGGCAAGTACAGCTTCAGCGGTGGTTCCGTTGGACTGTTCGAAGGCAAGAAGCTGGGCCGCGCCAAGAACCTCGAAAAGCTGGAAGCAGAGATCAAAGCCCTGGAAACCACCGTGGCCAGCCTGCGTGAGCAGATCCAGAACAAACACAACGAAGTGCTGGGCTATAACAGCCAGCTCAATGAAAATAATATCAATGCGGCCCGCGAAAAGATCAACCAGCTCAATAACCAGCTGTTTGGCCTGCAGAACCGTATTGAGAACTTCCATCACCTCATCGAATCCGGCGATAAACGCCTGGCGGAGATGCAGCAGTCCCTGGAAACCAACCAGGAAAGCATTTCCGGCGTAAGGGACGAACTGGAAACCCTGAACGAAAAAGTACATGTGCTGCACGACAGCATCGTAGCAGCCGACAGGGCAGCACAGGAGGCCGAACAACAGTTCAACCAGGCCAACGTGCAGTACAACAACCAGAACCTGCAGCACACCCGCCAGCACAGTAAAGTGCAGGCCCTGAAGCAGGAGCTGGATTTCAAACGCAAGCAACTGAGCGATCTGCATGTGCAGATCACTAATAACAAATCACAGCTGGAAGATGCGGTAGCGAATATCTCTGCCGCGGAAGATAAGCTGGGAACGGCAGAAGATGGCCTGATAGACCTGTTCCGTCAGAGGGAAGAAGAAGAAAAAGCCCTGAACGAAAAAGACCAGGAGTACTATAACTTCCGCAACCAGCTGCAGGAAAAGGAAAGCGCCCTCCGTGCCCGTCAGCGCGCCAAAGAGCAGCTGGAACAGGCGCTGAACACCGTCAAGGATAAAGTGAATGAGCTGAAGCTGCAGCTGGCCTCTATGAAAGAAAGGCTGAGTGTAGAGTTCAAAGTGAATCTCGATGAGATCCTTGACGATGCCCGCAACAGTACCCTGTCGGTAGACGAGCTGCAGGCCTCTGCAGAGCGCCAGAAGAAACGCCTGGAGAACATGGGAGAGATCAATCCCACCGCCATCGAGGCTTTCCAGGAAATGAAGAAACGTTACGAATTCATCCTCGAACAGAAGAACGACCTGGTAGCCGCCAAAGAATCATTGATGGCCACCATCCAGGAGGTAGAATCTACCGCCAACCAGAAGTTCCTGGAAACCTTCAATACCGTAAAAGAGAACTTTATCCGCGTATTCAAGGCCCTCTTTACCGAAGAAGACCAGTGCGACCTGATCCTCAATGATCCGGAGAACCTGGCCGAAACCGGTATAGAGATCATCGCCAAACCGAAAGGTAAACGCCCGGCTGCTATCACGCAGCTCTCAGGTGGTGAGAAAACGCTGACAGCTACTGCCTTGCTGTTCGCCATCTACCTGATCAAACCGGCGCCCTTCTGTATCCTGGATGAGGTGGACGCTCCGCTGGATGATGCCAACGTAGGCAAGTTCACCAACATGATCCGCAAGTTCTCCGATAATTCACAGTTCATCATTGTTACGCACAACAAGCAGACAATGGCCGCAGTGGATGTGATCTACGGGGTAACGATGCAGGAGCCGGGGGTGAGTAAGCTGGTGCCGGTGGATTTCCGGAGCCTGAACTAATATGTAATATGGGTAGTAAGTTAATAAAGAAAGTCCCCCGGGTTGAACCTCGGGGGACTTTTTTATTGTCAGCTTTTTCTATGCTGTTTAAGCCATCACATAACCAGGCCTTACACCACAACCCTGGCCGTCTTCATTGAAGAGCATCTTCACTTTGCCTGCCATCTTTCCGTTCATAGTGGTCTGGTTCAGGTACACTTCATGATCCAAGGCATTTCTCAGCACTATCGAAGACAGGTGTTCCGTTTGTTCATGCGCACCGATCACCAGGTCAATATGGGAAGATTTCGTAGCCATGTGAACGTTATCCGGCAGATGTGACAAGCAGATCACCACATCACAGCCATGTTCTTTCTTCAGCGTAGCCGCCATCGCGTTCGCATTCTCTACAGGCGGCATGTATTTTACGCCGCTGCTGGCAGGCAGTTCAGGGCCTACACCCGTAATGCCCACTTTTAACCGGCCCATGTACACGATCTTATAGCGTAATACTTCCCGGCTCAGCATCCTGTCGGAGAACAGGTAGTTACAGTTCACCAGTGCAAACTGCATCTGCGGCAATAAGGCTGCCAGCGCTGCCTGGCCATTGGCCAATTCGTGGTGGCCGATGTTGGCAACATGGTAGCCTGCTTTATTCATGGCACGCACCATGGCGATATTCGTATTGGCATTGCCGTGATTATCAATGAAATCGCCCGCGTCGAGCAGCAGTTGCTGATCGATGGCCGGCAGCAGTTCGCTGACCTGTCCGTGCAGGTCGCTGGTATGCCATATCATCAATTCCCGGTTATCGCCAGGGATGTAGGCAGCGGGCTGGCTAACGGTAGCCAGGGTACGTAACGGCTTTTGTACCAGCAATAAACCTGTGGATAGCAGCGTATTACGCAGAAAGGTGCGGCGTTGTTGCGTCATAAGTATAAGGATGTGAAGAAAACCCGCGTAAATATAAGCACTCAGACCAAATTTTTTTATGACATGAAAGGTATATTGTATCTAACTAAAATATGATATACTTTTACGCCGGTTTTCATAGAGAGTGCTTTTAAGAGCAATGATAAGCGTACGATAATTTATCCCTGGACAATACCGGTGTATATCACATGGCAACACCTTTTCTATCAGAGATCGTGATGGTCTCATTCAATTTTGCCCCCAAAGGCTATGCTCTTTGTAACGGGCAATTTTTACCTATCAACCAGAATCAGGCATTATTCTCCCTGTTAGGCACCACCTATGGCGGTAACGGGCAAACAAATTTTGCATTACCCAACCTGAAGGGCCGTTTTCCTATGCACCAGGGCAATGGCTTTACACTGGGAAATGCTGTGGGGGCCACCACAAGCACCCTCAATGTATCTACCATGCCTACGCATGTTCACCCGATAGATGCTAAGATCACCATGGAATTGGGGGGAACAGCTACTACTACTTCAACTGACAGCACATTTCTGGCCGCAGCGCCGGCAGGCAATCCGAGGTATAGTAATGAGGCAGATGATAGAATGGCGCAGGTGGATGTCAACAACATGCTGGACGATTCAAACGGGCCGCTGGTAACGGAGAGTGTAGGGGGGCAGCAACCCTTTAATAATATGAAGCCATACCTGGGCATCAATTTCATTATTGCCCTGCAGGGCGTTTTCCCTTCACAGACATAATAATATTTAGCATGGGAGTAGAAGACCGTTTTATTGCGGAGATCATTATGGTCCCCTTCAATTTTAGCCCTAAAGGTTATGCAGCGTGCAACGGCGACTTGTTGCCGATCTCGCAGAACACTGCGCTGTTCTCATTGTTAGGCACTACTTATGGCGGTGATGGTAAATCCACTTTTGCCCTTCCGGATCTTTCGGGCAGGGTGCCGGTTGGTGATGGGCAGGGTCCGGGGCTGAGCCTGAGATCCCAGGGTGAGCAGGGAGGAGAGGAGACCGTTACATTGCTGATCAGCGAAATACCTAATCACACACATATTATCAAGGAACGGCCATTGGCGCCTCTTGCAGGCGGCGCCAATAATACGCATAATCCGGTTGGTAATTATCCCGGTATTCCCGCTTCCCAGGCTTCCTACAGCGCAACACAGTCTACCGGTACCATACCTATACAGGGAACTTTAGTGGCAGGCCCTGCCGGCGGTGGATTACCGGTAAATAATATGCAGCCCACGCTAACGGTCAATTTTTTGATCGCTATGCAGGGAGTATTTCCGCAACGCCCATAATTGATCCGCATCATTAAAACAAGCACACAATGCCCTTTATAGGAGAAATAAGGATTTTTGCAGGAAATTTTGCACCCGTAGGCTGGGAGTTCTGCAAAGGACAACTGCTTAACATCTCGGAGTATGAAACCCTGTTCAACCTGATCGGCACCACCTACGGTGGAGATGGGTTTGAGACCTTCGCCTTACCCGACCTGCAGGGAAGAACACCTTTGCATCCCGGAACAGGTCCCTCCGGTGATACTTATCAACTGGCTGAAACAGGGGGAACGGAGATGGTAACGCTTACCGTTAACAATCTTCCTGCGCACCAGCATCCTGTTACAGGATCCTTATATATCCCTGCGCTCGGCGAAAACCCGGGTACGCAGACAACAGCTAACTACCCGGCTATCACAAGCGGTCAGCAGGTGTATAGCACTACGAAGGGGACAGACACCCTGGCTACGCTGCTGGTAGAATCCAAGGCTGCAGGCCAGATGATGCAGGTACTGCCTGCAGGTGGCTCACAACCGCATGATAATATGCAGCCCTACCTGGTAGTGAATTTCATCATTTCCCTCTTCGGAGAATTCCCTTCGCAAACATGATCCAGCGACAGCCAGTATGAAGATAGGAGCACTTTTGCCAAGATCAGTTTTTCAGCCGCTACTGCAGCATAATTTCCAGCAGGGACTGCAGGCCTATCTGCAATACCGCCAGCTACCGCTTGAATTGATCATGGGCAATATTGGATTTGGTACAGAACCGGAACTGATGCAGGCGCAGGCAGAGAAAATGCTGCTGGAGCAGCAGGCAGATGTGCTGCTCATGTATGCAGACCAGGAATATGTGCAACCTATCGCCGAACTGGCCAGGCAATTGAACCGCCTGGTATTGCTCGTTCATAACGGCGCTAAATATAAACATGCCTGGGAGCCTCATCCTAATGTACTCTCCAACACGCTTAATAATACTATTCAATGCCGCCTTACCGGCGCTTATGCAGCAGGACTTGCCAATAACGCGGCCATATGTACGTCTTTTTATGACGGCGGCTATTCTCATTGCCACGCGCTTACACAATCTTATACAGACAGCGGTGGCAGTGTTGTTTATAACTTTGTGAGCCAATATAAGGCGGAAGAGTTCAACGCTGCTCCACTGCATGATTTTCTGGGGGCCAATACACAGGTACAGGCATTGCTCGCCCTTTACAATGGCCAGCTGGCGCATTTATTTCTGCAGCAATTCCAGCAAGCAGCGATCGCAAAAGATATACAGGTATTTGCCAGCCCTATGATGCTGGATGAAACATTGCCTGCAGTATATGGTGAGCTTGCATTGCCGTTTCGTATAAGCGCTTACGTGCCCTGGGTATCTTCCCTGGACAACGATGCCAACCGCTTACTGAAATCACAGTTCCTGAGCTTCAGCGGTCGCGAAGCCAACCTGGCCGCTATGCACGGCTGGGATACGGCAATGATACTGGAGCATATTTTCAATACCGCAGATGGTCACCGCTTCAGGGCCAGAGAGATACTGGCAGGCCTGAGCGATGTTAAGTTCAGCAGTCCCCGTGGACCCCTGCACATGGATGCCGCCACACATCACATGATCGCCCCTGCGTGGCTGGTACAAACAAACGAGATGCTTGAGCCGATAGTAAGCGGCAGCGTGGAGGATACCGCCCCGATCTGGCACGAAATAATAAATGACAAGACGATAATACCGGGCACTGGTTGGTTCAATACCTACCTCTGTGCCTGATAGCAATATTTTATTCTTATACCAAAGGCGTCCCTATAGCTATGAAGTTATTTTTACGCAGGATCGTAATCTTTTTGGCATTACTCAGCGGTACTATTCACTACGCCCAGGCGCAGACCATTGGCGCCGGCGACCTGGTGTTTACCGGTATCAATATCTTTGATGACAATAATACCGGCAGCACTCAGAACGATGCATTTTCGTTTGTACTGCTCCGTGATTGTCCGGCCAATACCACTATTTATTTTACAGACCTCGGCTGGACCGGCAGCGGCTTTCAGTCCCTGGCATGTTCCGCGGGCAACGGCTCACAAACAGACGGTGTAATACAATGGTCTTCCGGCTCTGCTGTGATACGGGCAGGCAAGCAAGTGGTGATCTCCTGTAAATATTCCCCCACAGCTACAGTAGGAACCGTTTCCGGAGTAAATACCACCAATAATAGCAAGAATGACCCTAATAAAGCATGGATCAGCCTGGGCCTTGCCGGCGACCAGCTGTTTGCATTTACAGGCAGCCTGGCTGCACCTAAGCTTATCGGTGGTATTAACGTCAACAGGAAAACCTGGGAGAGCTCGGTAGATGTCTGCGATTTTAGTTCATCTGCTTCCGTAAAACCGGCAACAAGCGCCGTGCTGGATTTTCCCAGCATCAATGCAGTGAATGCAAGATATAATTGCAGTACCACCTTTGGCGTACCCTCCTCACTCCGCAGCGAGATCCAGGATACCACCAAATGGAATAAGGATTATACGCTTTCAACAAGCTTCCCGTCCTCCTTCAACCTGAAAAACACGCCTTCCTGCGATCTTACTGTAATAGTGCCCGACGCCAACGGTATTGTATACGTTAATAACCAGTCTCCTACACCGGGCAGCGGTAGCAGCTGGTCCCTACCTTTGCGCGAATTGCGCGATGCGCTTACGGCGGCTGCCATTACCAACAGCGGCATTATGCAGATCTGGGTGGCCAAAGGCACTTATAAGCCAACTGCATCTGGAGGCAGCCTGTCCGCTACATTTAACATACCGGTGGATGTTGCGGTGTATGGCGGTTTTGCCGGTAACGAGGCAACGCTGGCCGCACGTAATATTCCTGCCAACCCGGTTATACTCAGCGGTGATATAGACAACAATGACGTGCTGACCAACGGCATCGTGTTACGTGCTTCCGATATTCGTGGCAATAACAGCTTCCAGTTGTTAACCGTTCCCGTCGGTGCCAGTACCAAACGGGCGCTGGATGGCGTGACCATTACTGGCGGTAATGCTCTTGGTTCCGCCGGAGGTGGTTTGGTTGCGTCAGGCGACATCACGATCACGAATGCAAAGTTCTATGGAAATGCTGCCGGCATAAGAGGGGGCGGTCTATACTGTGCCCTTGGAAATGTAGCGCTGAGCAACTGTATTTTCTTTGGTAACAGGAGCAGTGACCGTGGGGGTGCCATCGCACAGGATGGTGGCGTTTTAAAACTAACCAACGTTACTGCCGGCGGTAATAGCACCGTAAACGGGGGAGGAGGCCTGCTCGTGACCGCAGGCGCCTTTACCACCTATAATACGATCATTTCAGGAAATACATCGGCTACTGGCCCGGCAGATACTTACTACTCCGGTGGAACAAACAATTTTTATTATTCCATACTGGACGACCAGTATTACACTAATACGGCCACTCATCAGGCAACACCTGCGGTAGTATATACAGACTTCGCCAATGGCGATCTGCGCCTCACCACCGCCAATTACGGCATCAATAAAGGTGATCCGCAAACCAATAATTCAGGTTACGTAGCGCAGGCAGGTACACTGGACCTGGCAGGGCAAACCCGTATCAGCAATACGATTATTGACCTCGGCGCATATGAGTTCCAGGCATTGCCGCAGACGCTTAACTTCCCGGGAACGCCACTGACTGCAACCTATGGGGACGAGAACATTGACCCGGGTGGTAGTACTACCGGCGACGGCACTGTGACTTATACATCGGACAACACTGCTGTGGCGCAGATCGTCAACGGCAAGATCAAGACCACCGGTGCAGGCAGCAGTACTTTTATCAGGGCATATGCGCCTGCTACCAACACTTACCTGCCGGAAGGTCCCAAGACACGTTTATTCGTCGTTAATAAAAAGCCCCTGACCATCAAAGCAGATGATGTAAGCCGCCCGTATGGTAGCCCAAATCCGGCTGCTACTTTCACGTATACCGGCTTCGTATATAGTGAAGATGCCAGTGTGCTCACCGGCGCGGCAACAGCTGTTTTTGGCGCTACGCAAACCAGCAATGTGGGCAGCTATCCGATTACGACAGATCTTAGCGCAGTATCCAGCAATAATTACACGCTGTCTGCACAAAATGGCACCTTAACCATTACACAGCAGCAGCAAACCATCAGCTTTACCTTGCCATCCAACGCTACTTACGGCGATGCACCGCTTACGCTGACATTGAACACAGATGCAGGGCTGCCTGTTGTTTATACGGTGGCAGGTCCCGCCAGCATTAGCGGCAATATATTGACCATCACCGGTGCAGGAGACATCACTGTTACAGCTAACCAGCCAGGCGATGCTAACCGCGCCGCAGCTCCGCAGGTACAGCAAACATTTACAGTGGCGAAGGCAGTATTAACCTTTACCGCCAATGATAAGAGCAGGCCTTATAACCAGGCCAACCCGG
>Ga0102590_1002776_pt1 | contig 19536 bp, 9 predicted proteins | sample AraplaMF_Col_mMF_FD_76859 | JGI IMG/M metagenome (GOLD analysis project Ga0102590, IMG submission 76859) | Arabidopsis root microbial communities from the University of North Carolina, USA - plate scrape MF_Col_mMF | ecosystem: Host-associated > Plants > Roots > Endosphere | place: USA...
TCAGAAAGGCTTCGCAGACATTTGTCAAGCTGCCTCCGGGCGGTAGGGCTGCTCAGATCAATGCGCAATTCCCGGCATTTATTAAAAAACATGTATCAGTAAACGAAGGGGACCGGGCAGATTTCCGGCTGCAGCCATTGTCTGATGTGCATTTCAACATGACTTACGGAGATGATTTTACGCGCAAAGCACACCTGCCTACTTTATATGGTTTAATGGGTATCGCACTTTTCATCTTGATCATTGCAGCCATTAATTTCGTCAACCTGTCTACCGCGCAGTCCATTGAAAGAGCCAAAGAGACTGGCATTCGCAAAGTGCTGGGCAGTAACAGGCGACATCTCATCTTCCAGTTCCTCAGTGAAACTTTTATATTAACACTGCTGGCGTTGATCCTTTCTTTATTCGTGGCGCCCCCGCTGCTGTCATTCTTCCAATCCTTCATTCCCGGCGAAGCAAGCGTGCAGATCTTCAAGCCTTCCATCCTGCTGTTCCTGCTGGCCATTGGCGTGTTCACCACCTTATTAGCGGGCCTGTACCCGGCCATCGTATTATCCGCCGGTTTACCGTTGCTTAACCTGAAAGGAAGCAGCATGCAAACCGGTAACAAACGCGGGTATTTACGCAAAGGACTCATCGTGTTCCAGTTCATTGTTTCGTTGGTATTCATCACCGGCACCCTGGTGATCGGCAACCAGATCAGGTTCATGCTACGTAAGGATATGGGCTTTGCCAAAGATGCGATCATTAATATTCCCACCAACCGTGAATATCCTTACCAGAAGAAAGAAGCGCTGGCTAACGCCATCCGCCAGCTGCCAGGCGTTGACAAAGTAAGCCTGAGCAACGGCACGCCAGCCGCCGATCAACACTGGACCACTTCATTGCAATACCAGGGAACGAACGAGATCACAGTGCCCTCTCAGCTGGAATGGATCGATGAGCATTTTGTTCCGCTATATCAACTAAAGATCATTGCAGGCCGTAACGTACTGCCTTCTGATACCATGAGCGAGTACCTGGTCAATGCCAGCTGCGCAAAGGCACTGGGCTTTCAGCATCCGGAAGATGCGATAGGCAAGTTTGTGCAGGGCGGCGTCAGCGAAGGTTCAGCCCATAAACCATACCCCATCGTGGGCGTAGTGGCAGACTTCCACACACAATCGCTGCATGAACCGATCAAACCGGTTTTCTTTGCGACATCAAAAAGAGTCACTACTTCCATCAATGTTAAATTACACACCCGGGGCGGGGAAGCAAGTCATTTTACTGCAGCATTGGCCAACATCGAAAAACAATGGAAAGCAACTTATCCCACTGAAAAGTTCAGTTTCACTTTCTTCGAAGAAACCATCGCCCGCTTTTATGTAAAAGAGCGGCAAACGGCGCTATTGATGAATACCGCCATGGCCATTGCCATCTTCATCTCCTGTATGGGGCTGTTCGGATTAGCTGCCTTTACCGCCAAACAGCGGACCCGCGAAATAGGCATCCGCAAAGTATTAGGCGCTAGTGTAGCCAATATCGCCACCATGCTGAGTAAAGATTTTGTAATGCTGGTAGCGGTCTCTATTGTAGTATCTGCACCACTGGCATGGTATTTCATGCACAAATGGCTGGAGAATTTCGCTTATCGCACAGCTATTTCGTGGTGGATCTTTGTGCTGGCCGGATTGCTGGCCATGCTGATCGCACTGCTCACAGTGAGTTTTCAGGCTATTAAAGCGGCAGTGGTGAATCCCATAAAAAGCTTGCGGACGGAGTAGCTTTTCTGTTTCCAGGTTATTTATTACTTTTCGCATATAATCGGCGATTCTAAAGCCGGCCAAATTATGTGTCCTATACCCATGAAGCAATTATTCCGTCTTTTAACCCTGTTGTTTTTTCTCATTCATCTTAAGAGTGAAGCCCAAACTGATATTCAGCAGGATTGGCGTGTAGATTCTTTATTAAAGCAGGTAGGCGCGAAACGTCCGGGCCTGATGATGTTTGGGAGGAAAGCTGGCAACGACAAATATGTAAACATGTCGGTGCTTAATGACAGCACCCGTACACTTACCTGGTTCACCTGCTACGGACAGGTTTTTGATGCTGTTAAGCTTACAGATGATGCTTTTAACGGGATTAAATCGGGCACACTTGACCCTTTTGATTACTACAAGGATTATTCTGTCAACCAGTTCTCCCTTGTAAGATTGGCTGCCACCGTATTCCGACAGAAAGGAGAAACAGCACTAAAGGATACTGGTAGTATTTATTACAAAGTATATACCTATCCAACGGTACAACAGGCCCAAAGCACCCTACAGAAGGAAGTAGCGATGGAAAAGTCGATGAGTGATCTCAGTTTGCAACTTTCTCTTTTTAATACCAGGACGCCCCGACGGCTGACTCCAAATGACAGCTTTCAGGCCCGCCTCCGCCTGGCCGGGAGGATGATCCGTAAAGGCGATACGACTGTCTACTATAATACCAATCCGCTTTCTGCTGCCGCCCGGATCGTACTAAACAAGCAGACTCCTGGAAAAATGTTTATATACGGCCGGGAAGGCCAGCTGGCTGACAGTGTCCCGTTAAAATCAGGTAAATATGCAGCCTTGCTAATTGAAAAGGAGGATGTATTTTTATTATACCGGGGCTGGCTGGAGCTGCAAAGCCAGCAGACAATCGCTGGAAAAGAGGAAGTGACCCGGCTGCTGAACAGAGAATATGCCATGTTGTACAAACCGGCATACTGGAAAGCGAATAAACAACAGCTTGAGCAAACTTTATTGGAAGTCCGGCAGCGGTTAGATGCGATAGGCGATAAAGTAACTGGCTTGATTGTTCCCCCTCTGAAGGAGGTGGAACACCTACTAGCTGCTATTTACCCAGACAAGCCTGCAGAAATTTCGTATCTAACAGGACTTGGATTTGCATACACTACTGCTTACAACCGGGGTAATAAACAATACGAACTGGCCAATCATCTTGGTAATGTTATAGCAGTAGTAAGTGATCGGAAGAAAGGGGTTGATGAGAATGGTAATGGGAGTGTAGCGTATTATAATGCTGATGTTGTCAGTGCGGTGGATTACCTGCCATTTGGCGGACAGATGCCGGAGAGGACCTATCATGGCGAGGATAAGTACCGATATGGGTTTAACGGAAAGGAGAATGATAACGAGATAAAAGGTGCTGGGAACCAGCAGGATTATGGGATGAGGATTTACGATCCGAGACTAGGTAGATTCTTATCAACCGATCCCATTACTGCCAAATATCCCATGCTTACTCCATATCAGTTCGCAAGTAACACGCCTATACAAGCGATAGATCGGGACGGGCTGGAAGAGTATCATTTCAGGCTGACTTTGGATAAACAGGGCAGAACGCATTTGCAGCTAATCGGAAAACCCAAATACTATAATGAGCATTCCTGGCTGGGCGGACTAATTAAGATTAAAGATAAGATCCTAACGGAAAGAGCTGTAGTAAGTTATAATAATGAAGACTACTATATAGGATTCCATGGCACCCAAGGGACTGGCAATAGTGACGCGATGTATCTGTTTAAATTGTGGAAAGCAAAGCCGGACGCTCAAACATTTCCCTATTTATTTTACAGCGAGTTTCAGTCCAATATGGGGGCCTCGCTTGAAGCGGTCGAGAGAACAAGAGACAATCTGGTAACTGCGCTGTACACACAATTGATTGCTGCTCCAATGGCATATCCGTTAAAGGGAAAGGATATGGATTGGAGAGGTACAGGAAAAAATTATAAAGATGCGCTTGAAGAGGCATTTAAAAAAACCGGTGTTGATAAGGAAGAATTTGAAGTTACTAAATGGGGAAAAGATAAATATGGTAAGTCGGTTCCCGTTGAGTATAGATCGAAAGGAGGAGCGGAAGTAAATATGGACTATCCTCACAACAATAACGGCCAATCACCCGATGTCCCCCACGTAGGATGGCAAACTCCCGGCAAAAGGGGAACCGGCGGAGCAGAAAGAGGCCATATAATGGTGGATGAAGTGCCGGCTGGCAGATCTAATGTAAAAGAATAAGATATGACTATCGTAAATGAAATTTTAAACGCAGCAAAAGAACACGCACTAGAGATACATGTATTCAGCATTGACGAGTTTGATGAATACTTTGAAAATATTTGCAAAAAATTTTCAAATGGAATATCAAAATATCCACTTTGGGATAATTTGGTTGACTTCAGCAGCTCTTCTAACGAAAAAGGCTGGAGCATGATAGCACAATTTGTTGGCAATAATAAATGCATTCTTTTCCTGGAAAAAATCGAGGGGCAGTGCGCCATCGAATTAGAAAATGGGGATGCATTAAATGAATTACTCAGTAATACATTCGGTTACGTTTTTTATGTGTCAAATAAAGATCTTGAGTATTTAATTTCCTTTAATGACCATGACGATCTGATTGGGTGTGGTACAGCAAAAAAGTGGATTGACGAATTACTACGGCATCCTTTGTAACCCCTCCCACTTCACCACCCATTTCCCATCCTTCGGGAAACCGGGTGCAGCTGGACCTGTATACCCATCCCAGCCTGCGCACATCATCGCTATAGCAGATAACAACGCGCCATTCCCGGGCAGGTAGATCCGCAAATTATCCCGCTGGTAATTATGCCCGTTAGGCAGGAAAGTATTCTTTACTACCTGTTTTAGCAGCACATCAACAGCGGCTTGCGGTTCTCCCAGCCGGGTAGCTGCCATGGCCACCAGCGGATAGTCCCATCCCCAGGTATCGTCCCAGCTCCAGGAGGTCCAGATCTTGTTGAAAGTACGCAACAGGGTAGCTCTATCCACAAGTGTATCACCCGGAACAAAACCGTTAATACCCAATACGGTTGGATGATCCGTCATATAACGGGGATTAGTATACGAATCCGGTGCAGATTCAGCGGCCAGGTAAAGACCGTCTTTAACAGGATAGGGCGCTAACTGCGCCAGTACCTTCTCCCACTCCGGCTCCGGCGACATGCCCAGGCGCTGCCGCCATTGCAGGGCGGTGCGTAAAGCCCATCGCCAGTAGCCCAGCTCAAAAGTAGGATTAACAGTAGTAGCCGGATCAAAACGCTCCTGCGCTGGTATCAGTCCGGGCCCGAGTATATACTGATGTTTGGTGGTATCGTACCAGGGATAGGAAGCCATAAAATCAGCCGTGGCAAATACCAGGTCTTTATATTGTTCCAGTGTTTGCTTATCAGGATGATCGCGGTAGCACAGTTCTGCCAGGTAAATAAAATGCGGCTGCTGCCAGATGAGGAAAGGCCCTACAGGCGAAGGGCTTTCATTGCCCGAAGGGTCTGTCATCTTTGGCCAGCGTACCCCTTTAAAACCCTGGAACTGCGCGGTTTCCCGGGCTTTGTTCACGATGGCTGCATACCAGGGCATGCTTCTTTCCAGCAGGGCAGGGCGATTCCATAAGGCAAAATGCGCGGCATGCCACCAGTGCATTTCCATATGAAATTTACCATACCAGCTGTTATAGGTGAGCCCTGTTTCCTGCGGTGGTGTAGTGCCCGCACATTGTATACGGGTAAGGTATTGCGACAATACAATACGGCGCTCCAGTTCCTTCGCACGCGGATCTGTACTACCGGAGAGATCTACCGCTCCGCCGCTTTCCCAGAAATCCTGCCAGAACGTGCGGTTGATCATGGTGATCTGCTTATACGTGAACGGACGCAGATGTTTGCTCATCGCATCTACAGGAGAAGGACCTCCAGCTCCGCCAGTCTGCTGTTTCGGTGCTGATCTGGAGAAGTGACAGCTGAAAGAAAGCTGCTCTTCATCCCCCAGATGCTGCAGGTAATAATCATGTGGCGCCTTTCTGTATAAGGACTCTTCACCGATCCATTGCAGCATCACATTGTAATTGGTATTGTCCAGCTCCCGTTCAAACAGCACTTGTTTATCGTTCAGGTATTGTGCATTGGTCTTGTGCTTATCAGGTTGCTGAAAGTCGATACCACCTTCCCAATCGCCTTTCGGATAGGGGAAACGGATATGGATGCTCAGCTTGTGCTGCGCCACCAGCGGGGATTGTACCGTAGCAGCCATCATATCCAGCTGTGGATGGCAAACCGTACGTACATTCACCGGTACGTTCTCCACTTCAAAATAGCTGCTGATCTCGCCCGTCCACAGGTTCAGTTCCTGGCGGATGTGCTGGATGTCTTTCATCTGCGCAGGCGTACCGTCTTTCTTGAGTATGTTGAAACCGATAATGCCCAGGTGCAAGCGATGTGGATTGGACCTCAGCCAGTCGGTAGCATCCTTCTTCCGCGGCGGACCATTATGCGCGTACAGGTAAGGCACCTGCCTGTCATGCATCGTATAGTTCTTCCATACTTCCACGCGCTGGTAGTTGTAGGGGTTCGCAAAGCTATGCCAGCCCCATTGCGACTGTGTGCCCAATGGTACGCCCTTCTCAAAATATTCCGGGAAGCTTTGCAGACCGGTAGGGTCTACTGTAAAAGCAAATTCGCCGTTCCCTACAGAAAGGGAAGACAGCGAATCAAAGCTTTGTACGATCACATTATGGCGTGTAACCAGTGCATATCGGTCTATCTTGCCGCTGTTAGCGGCCGTTTGGGCAAATGCCAGGAAAGGGCACGCCAGTAGTAACAAGCAAGCAAGTACAGTAAGCCGGTTTTTCATAGACAGTTATCTCTTTATCTCCTATTCTTTAATCAATACATAGGCCTTTCCGGGAGCCGTATTAAACGTATACAGGTAACCGTGCCCATCACCCGGTAGTGCAGTAAGCTGCAGGCCACCCAGGCCTTTCATTGGCTGCAACACGCGCAGGCGGCAGGGCCCGCCGTTTCGGGATTTGATAGTAGCCTGGCCCAGTTTACCTTTATTCCAGTCGAGATCGATCTCAAAACCACCTCTGGCAACCAGTCCTCTAACCGTTCCCTGGGACCAGCTATCCGGAAGGGCAGGCAGCAGCTGTATAGCTTCCTGCTGACTTTGCAGCAGCATTTCCGTCATCCCGGAAAGCCCCCCAAAGTTACCATCTATCTGGAAAGGAGGATGCGCACAGAACAGGTTAGGATAAGTACCACCAGCATTATGGTAATCGGTAGATCCGTCACCTGTCAGCTTCATCAGCTCCCTTAAGAGCTTGTAGGCATGATTACCATCCAGCAGCCGGGCCCATACATTGATCTTCCAGGCCTTGCTCCATCCGGTGCCGCCATCTCCCCTGATCTCCAAAGTACGTTTACAGGCGTCTGCAAATTTCGGATCAATGAGCGGGGATATTTCCCTGCCGGGGAATAATCCAAAGAGGTGCGAGATATGACGGTGCTGCGGATCTTCATCTTCCCAGTCTTTATACCATTCCTGCAGATTGCCTTTCTTACCTACATGCAAAGGATATAGCTTGCTTTTTGCACGCTGAAGCGTATCACGGAAAGCTTCATCGGTCTGCAATGCTTCCGATGCATCTATCAGATTGCTGAACAGATCACGGATAATAGACATATCCATGGTGGTGGCAACAGAAACATCGCCTTTTGCGCCGTTCTCCGTAATGAACACATTCTCCGGTGAGGTGGACGGCGCTGTTACCAGGTAACCGCTGCTGTCTTCCACCAGCCAGTCCAGCGTGAATTGCGCTGCCGCTTTCATAATAGGGTAAGCGGTGTCGCGCAGGAATGCTTTGTTGCCGCTAAAGCGGTAATGCTCCCACAGGTGCTGACACAGCCAGTTGCCACCCATTGGCCAGTTGGCCCATTGCGGATCGCCTTTGCCCATGTCGCCCACGGGGTTAGACAAGGCCCAGATGTCAGTATTATGATTAGCGGCCCATCCCCTGGTGCCGTAAAAATGCTGTGCCGTGTAACGGCCCGTACTAGCCACCTCAGGTATCAATGTTAGCAGCGACTGATGCATTTCAGGCAGGTTCACTGCTTCTGCCGCCCAGTAGTTCATCTGTGTATTGATATTGATCGTATAGTTAGAGCTCCAGGGCGCGCGCAGCTCTTTGTTCCAGATGCCCTGCAGATTGGCGGGCACACCTTTCAGACGGGAACTGGAGATAAGCAGGTAACGGGCGAACTGGAAATAGATCATCTCCAGCTCAGTATCTTTTGCACCTGCGGCATACTTACGCAGCCGCTCATCTGTATATGGGGATGTTGCCTCGGGACGCCCACCCAGGTAGAGCGCTACCCGGTTAAAATACCGGTTGTAGTCTTCCTGGTGGCGGCTGCGCAACTGTCCGAAACTATAGCGGGCAGCGTTCTCTATATCATCTGTGGCCAGTTTGTGCTCATCTTTTCCTTCGCTATCGGGGCATTTATCAAAGCCGTTGAAACTGGTAGCGGCAGACAATAGCAATACTGCTTCAGAAGCCCCCTTGATGGTGATACCGCCGGTATCCGTACTAACAGTACCGTCTGTGCTGCTGACCCTTATCTTCAGTTCAAAGCGCATGCCTTTGCAGCCGTTCACATCTTCATAAATGATCGGGTTGGCGGAGTTCACATAACTGGGATCTACCTGTGCAGGGGCCTTTCCTTTCAGGCTAAGCTCCTGTTTACCGCTTAGTTCCGGGTGATAGCGTAGCTGGCTGTTAGCGCTGATCTTACAGTTCAGCTGCTTGCCGCTTGCGCTCAGTTTAATAACGATCACCTGGTCGCGCCCGGAGGCAAAGATCTCCCTGGAATATTTAGTTTGATTGATGGAGAAGCTGGTGCTGGTAATAGCCCTGTTCAAGTCCAATTCCCGGCGGTAGTTCTTTACTGCAAGGCCTTTTGGCAGCAGCTGTGTGATCTTCAGATCTGCCAATGGCAGATAGGACTGGCTATATACTCCCTGCATCTGCTGCACTTCTTTTGCCGCAGCGTTATAATCCCCTTTACGCAGGGCTTCCCTTACTGTTGGCAAATGACTGGCAGCATTGGGATTCACCTGGTTGTTTACCGGTCCGCCGGACCATAAAGTGGCTTCATTCAATTGGAGCAGCTCTTCATTCACGCCGCCAAATACCATGGCGCCCAGGCGGCCATTGCCAACGGGTAATGCCTCTGTCCATTCCTTAGCAGGTTTGTTATAGGACAGGTTCAGGACGTGCTCGCGGTGTTGTTGCGCGGTGGCCATGCCTGCTGATAGGAGCAGGATGGGTAATATTCTTAATTGCATCATGTACATGGAATTCAAACGTACAAAATACTAATTCGCGGGGATTATTCACATGTTAGGGGCCAAATCAGTTGCTCGTCCAAAAATATTTTTGAAATATCTTTCCTTTTCTGATTTCCTTTTCAATTAAGCTTTTGTGTGCTATCCAATCATAACCATTGGAATCGGTAACATAAACAATTACTTTATTGTCTTTTATCTCATTTATTAACTCAGTTAGCTTTTTGAAGCAATTTTCAAGGTCATCAATTTCATAGCAGCTTATGTGAGTATGAATGTCAGTTTTGCCATCCGGATCCTCTATACCAAATGTAATTTCTTCGTTATAAGTAGCAATCCATATAGAAAACCTTCCGGAAGGGCTTCTTAAGTCGCAATCAAAGGATCCGTCTTCATTGTATTTTATTGTCGGAATGAATTCAGGGAATGATTTTTCCAGGAATTCAAAAACATACTTCGAAAATATTTCTTGTTTCATGTGATAATCTCGCATCAATGGCACACAACGATTTCCAATTAGCGGTAGTTTATTTTTCGTTTTGTTTATTCCAGATGCTTGCCACTTTGTCAACTTGAATACCTGTCATTTCCTGTGTCCCAATTAATGTTCTTATTCCATATATCATAACCATCGAAGCTTTGCCTACCTCAATAAAATACGCTAAGTCAGCTCCATTTTGCAATTGAATTTGTCCGAATGTAAATAATTTGTCTTTATACCCTTTAAAGTCACCGTAGCGTTTATCTGTTGCTCCTTCTATATTTCCAACACTTTCTTGTCCATTCAGCTTCGTAATAAGTCGCTGGGTAGTAACGATACTGTAGTTATCTGCGTCAATTACTGTCGAACAAATTATAAGCTCGTTCTCAGAAAGATCAAGCGAAAGTCCAGGGTAATGGAAGTCTGCATTCGATTCATAAAACTTTGTCCATTTAAAGTCATACGGCTTTATCGTGCTCCTTTTAATGGAAGCGATACAAATATTATGTTTTGATTTGTCGGATTTTGTCATTTTAAATTATTACATAACTCTTAAATATATACAATAAACTATAATGCCATTTCCAGGAATAAATATGAGCAGCCAATTTATTGATTTAGATCAACTACCAATTTATTTTTCCTTGCTAACTTCATAAAAAAAGATCATGGCAAAGCAAAATGGTTTATTCAAATTCACCGGCAAGCTGGATAACGTGATCGGCTACCGCCGTAAAGGCGTGTATTGCGTACGCACTATGCCGGAAAAAGTAACACAATCCGCCGCCACCCGGCGGGCGGCTAAACGCTTCGGCATAGTCAGCCGCAAAGGAAAACTCATCAGAAGAGCCGTCCGTCCCTACCTGGACACACACTATGACGGTACCTTCGTGAACCGCCTGAACCGCGCGCTCATTCAGGCGGGAATTGACAATCTGCAGGGCTTCCGATTCAACCGCGTTACCGGACTGGAAAAGATCATCACCCTGGCGCCGCAGCTCATGGAAGACGGTCATGTGCACATTCCCGCGCAAGAGCTGCCGCCGCTGGGAAAAGCCACCCACCTGGAGATCACGCTGATCACCGCCCGGGTTAATTTCGCAGAAAAAAGAATAGTGGATGTGAATACTGATCTGAAAGTATTTGAGCTGGATGAACCCTTCGAAGGTGCAGATCTGCACGCCCCCGTTCCCGGAAAAGGCACGCTCATAGTAATAGTACAGGCACGCACCTGCAGCGCCTGCAACGGGAAACTATACCCGGTAGGCGGCCGCAGGTATTCCGCCGCTAACATCATCGCTGTTGTTCCTCCCGTTATACTGCAGCAGCTGCCTGCGAGGAAGAACAGACAAGGGAAGCGCATCGCTTATCCTTCCCCCGCCCAACACAGCGCATTTTTGAAAGAAAATATACTGCAACCGGTTGTTACCCCTCCGCGGGAATGAGTAACGCTATACTCCAATGCGCTTTATTACTGCTCTTTTATACCCCGGGCGACATGCTCATGGAAGAACTATACCTCCTCCCTTCAAAATCTGTCGTTTCCGGCCCCAAAATGGTCAACTTACTTTCCTTTGCAAGCCTTTCACCCCAACTTTCCACCTCCAACGACCCTCAAACCTCCAACTTCAAACCTCAAACCTTCACTTTTTCCACCCTTCGCCTCTTCCCGGCATCAAATCCTGATCAAGTCCACCTCACCTACGCTAAGCGGTTAGCACTCATAGGCTTTTCGTAGGGCGACAGTAACCCTTTCCTTACCTGCAAGCTGGGTACAAGCAACGTACAGGCAACATGATCAGTCTGTATTATCCTTGCCTTCCGGGATCTCTTTCTTCTCAGCTTTAACATATATGTCATATGCCTTCCCTATTTTCTCATTATACTGTCCCGCTGCGGTCATGTACTGAAAAAGTAAAGCCCCCGCCTGCGGCGAAGCATCTGTCTCCGTCAAACTATCATACTTAAAGATAACAGCCTCCGATGCAACAGCTTCTTCCAGCAGCCTTTGAACCGCTTCTTTATCATTGGCTACCTTCAGCACATCAACATGTATAATTTCCTTCTTCCGCTTGGCTATATCCATCTTCAATTCCTTTTCCAGTCCCGCTTTGGCGCTCTTAAAACTAAAAGCCGCGTCTTTGTCATCCAACTTGTTCAGCCAGGTATTTTCCAGCTTCTTTTGTTCATGAATGCGCGCATTTAAGTCGCTTTCTACAGATCGTCCCCCCTCATAGCTGGTCACTTCCGGTGGCTTGCCCGAGGGTACCAATTTTAACGATGTTTCCGAAATACGCTTATACTCCTCCGCATCTTTAATAGCCCTGGCCATATTGTCTTTTTCCCGTTTTGCCAGTTTAAAGCATTTCTCTGCTTTCGCTTTTAGTTCCTGAAAGGCAGCTTTTACCTTGGCATAGTCGCCTTCTTTCAGCCCCAGAGCTCCATAAACGCTCTCCAGCAAGGGCTTCTCCTCTTGCTGCACAGGTACGTATCTCAGCTTTAATGCTTTCCATCCTTCTTCATTTTTTTTCAAGGCGGCAGCAGTCCCTTCATCAGGCTTTACTTTTTCATCCTCCGACTTTTTCTCCAGGTGTTCCTTTTCCTCCTTTAAGCGTTTGAGTTCGTCCAATAGGGGTCTTTTCAATACTGCTATTTCCGCCAACTTTTCCATAGGCCCTTTCAGTTTTGCAACTATGTCTGACAGTTCCGCTCCTTTTATCTCCCACTGCCCTATCCTGGTTTCATGCATTTTAATGGTATTTGCATACGCTTCAGACCGCTCCTTCATGTTCGCAGGAAATTCGGTTATGCTTTTCAGCTTGGCTTCCAGCCGCTGTTGCTGCATTCCATTATAATCAGGTTTATCATTAATGCTCTTTCCTACTTTCTCTTGTTCGCTTCCCGGAAGATGTTTGAATTGCCGCGCTATCGCAGCCTCTGCTTCCGACATAAACGTCTTTTCTATCGAATCTGTGGTAATGTCCTCTTTGAACTTGGCGCCCCAGTAACGGTCCTCCACAGGAATGGCCTGCTGCCCGCCCGTAGCTTTTATTACTTCATCATGAGGTTTATCAAGACCGGGCAGGTTTTTCTGAACATGGATCGCTACCGGCATACCTTCTACCAGGTTGTTAAGCGCATTTGCAGCAGCCGGGGTCTCAGGTTGTACACTCCCCTCCTCTTCGTCCGATACGCCAAAATATGGACTCACCTCTTTGAATATCTTACTGTCCAGTATGTCTTTATCAATGACCAGTCCCTTACTTTTCCAGTATTTGAAACAGTGAACACTGGAAATTTTAAGCAGCGACTCCATCAGTGTTTTCCAGACTGATTTCTCGCTGCGAAGGTTTTCGGGCAATGCCTGATACGCTGTTGATAAGGGAACCTTTGGAAAATATGGGAACAGGTTTTTATCAGTGCTGCTACCTCCTTTAAAATTTGTCAGCGATAAACTATCCGCCAGCAAATGACTGGCCAGGTAAGTAAGGAAACCAACTACAGCCCCTCTTTGCTTTCCGAAAAGCTCGGAGGATTTATCCGGTCCCACCGCTTCATAAGCATCCTGTCCCAATTGCACGGCTGCCTGCATAAAATCTGCCATCACCGTCGCCACCGTCAGCTTATCACCCTTCATTCGTTTGCTAGAGCTTTCATACAAGGCAGGAATGTCTTCCGGTAAAACGCCGGTTGTTTCCTGGACATACAGCTTGTTGGTGATAAGCGCATCCATTTCACCCAATACCATTTCAAATGCAGCTACCGGAGCATTATGCTGACGAACCCATGTTAAAATCGCTTTTGCAGGCACACCGGTCTGCATCCAATCCCCTGTATGACGCACGGCTCCGCTTTGACCTGATTTTGCCGTGCCCAGTGTTTCATTCACGTGCGCCTTTATATGCTCCACATCATCCTGGAACAATTTTTTTGAGCCGGTACCCAATTCATCCCTGGGTGGCGTAACATATTCCAGGTTGGCAATATTCCTTTTTCTTCCCTCCGGCTTTAAGAAGCCCGACAATGACAGCAGGTGTAGTAATTTATTATGAGGCGCCATCAGCTCATTATGATCTGCTGTTAAAGTAAAATGCCCCTCCGGGTCAAACCCGTATTGATGCCCGTATTTTAAACCGCCAAATAAAAAGCTGCTGATGTCAGGCGTGAACCCTGCCCGGTAATCCGGGTTCACCGTTTCGGCCCCTTCGTTTGTTTGATGATATACAGGGATATTCGTCTCCACTTCAAAACCTGTCAGCCGCTGCACCGGCGCCCCCACAGATGATAAGGGCACATTTCTATGCTGTCCCTCATCTCCACTACCCGCAACCGCCCCGCGCTGCAATGCCTGTTTCCCCATCACATCCGCCTCGCGCTCCAATCCCTCATCATCATTAATACCCACCCCTTTCAGCTGCATTGTGGCATTTACCCTGCCCTGCTTTTGCTGCACCGTATGCCAGGCCTCATGCGCCAAATGCTTTTCCTGTCCCGGCCCTACATGTATATCGCGTCCCTGCGTATAGGCATAGGCCTTTAACTGCGCCGGTCTGTCTGAATTGTAATGTACGTTCACATCATCCAAAGAAAATCCGGACAGATCCTCCATTCCAGCCTTCAGATCATCCGGCAGCCCGGTATTATTCGCCTTAGGCGGAACAGCGTTATGCGCTTTTGCACCAGGCTCCCCTGCTTTCGCTTTAGGCTGTATAAACTGCCCCTGCACAGGCGCATCTTCCTTGTCTGTATCTTTCTTTGTAAAAAATGGTGCGGGCGCTGCCGCCTGTTTATCCGGTTCTATAAAGAAGGAATCATGGGCTACGGCACGGCTGGGATGATTTCCGTCCTTTACCCTTTTATTTTCATATGGCATAGATGAGGGTTATTTTGAGGATTCCTAAAGTACAACATTTTTTCACCCCGATAATTGTCCATATTCTCCCCAATTTCTTCCTAATGCAATCGTTTGCGTAAAAAATCAATGCTAAAATTTGGACAGCGGTTTAGCACCGCTTATTTTTACTTATATTATGGACCTGAGTACCATAACGTGGAATTTAGCACAAAAGGTCGAATTCTTTCGACCTTTTTAGTTTAATTTACGGCTGCACAATCAGTGGATGTAAAAGAGATAGGGAACGGATGAAACAAAAAGCCGTTATATTTTTCCTGTTATGCCTGTTGACTGCTTTGCCCTCCATTGCGCAAACGCCGCAGTACCAGTTTACCCGCATCGATGTAGACCAGGGCCTGTCTAACAGCCAGATCAACTGTATATATAAGGACAACAAAGGATTTATCTGGTTCGGCACCATGTCGGGTCTGAACCGCTATGACGGCTACTCCTTCCGGATCTTCCGGAACGACCTCCGCGACTCCACTTCCCTGCCCGATAATTACATCGAACGCATTACCGAAGGACCAGATAACCTCCTCTGGATCTATGCACGCGACGGCCAACACCTGTTCGATCCTTCCACCAGCTCCTTCCGCCGGGATCCTCAACCTTTGTTGCAACAACTCGGTATCCCGGGTAACGCGCTGACAGATATTGTGAAGGATGAACAAGGGCAGTTATGGCTCATCCACCCCACCTCTGGCCTCTATTGTTACACACCCGGCACACGTCCCGCTGCCCACCTGAAAGATGCCGGTAATAATATTGCCGCCTTCGCCGCCAGCAGCAACAACACTAACTGGGTACTGCACAACAACGGCGTACTGGAGAAAATGGATGCCCGTACCCGCCGTATCACCGGCCGCAACGACTATATATACCAGCAAAATAAAGGCAGCCAGCCCGGATACGCCTTCGTAGCCGACCGCGACGGCGGTCTCTGGATCTACAGCACAAAAGAAGCCCAGGGCATCTGGTACTTCGATCCCGCCACCAGCGCCTTTGTACATTATGACCAGAACAGCAGTCCCATAAAGCTGAATAATAATATCGTACGGGGCGTAGTACAGGATAACCAGGGACTGATATGGGTAGGCACCGATCACGGCGGAGTGAACATCATCGACAAACAACGGCAGCGCATATACTATATTACCAACATGCCGGAAAACCCCAAAAGCCTGAGCCAGAACAGCATCACTGCTTTATATAAAGATAACACCGGCATTATCTGGGTAGGCACCTATAAAAAAGGTATCAGCTACTACCATGAGAACATCGTGAAATTCCCGCTATACCAGCACCAGGCCTTTACGCCCGGCAGCCTGCCCTACGACGATGTGAACCGCTTTGTGGAAGATAACACCGGTAACCTGTGGATCGGCACCAACGGAGGTGGGCTTATTTACTTCAACCGCAGCAATCATACCTTCACCCAATACCGGCATGATCCCCGTAATCCCAACAGCCTCTCCAGCGATGTAGTGGTCAGCCTCTTCATCGATCACCAGCAGCAGTTGTGGGTAGGCACCTATTTTGGTGGACTGGACCGTTTTGAAGGAGGCCGCTTCATACATTATACACACGATCCCAATAAACCCGGCTCCATCAGCAATAACAGTATTTGGGAAATATTTGAGGACAGCCGTAAACAATTATGGGTGGGTACCCTGGGCGCCGGACTGGATCTCTACGATCCCGCTACCCAAAGCTTCCACGCTTTCCGCCGGGAACAAGCTAATTCCATCCACTCCAATTATATCTCCGCCCTGCTGGAAGATAAACAGGGTAACTTATGGATCGGTACCGATAATGGCCTGGATGTGAGACATCCGCAAACAGGCCGCTTTACCTATTACGCGAACAATACCCGCCAGCCTGCAAGCCTGAGCAACAACAACGTAATGTGCCTCTTCGAAGACAGCCGCGGCTGGATCTGGATCGGCACCCGCGAAGGCCTCAATCTCTTTGATCCGCAAAAGCAGCAGTTCCGCATCTTCCGCAAAGAACAGGGCCTGCCTGATAATACCGTGCTGAACATCCTGGAAGACCAGGCCCATACCCTCTGGATGAGCACTACCAATGGTCTCTCCAATCTCAGCATGGCAAAACCGGCTAACAGCCAGGAACATACGTTTAGCTTCCGTAACTACGATGCATCAGACGGCCTCCAGGGTTCTGCCTTCAATGAGAACGCCGCCCTCCGCACCCGGCAGGGAGAGCTGATCTTTGGCGGCGGCAACGGCTTCAACCTTTTTTACCCGCATACCATCGCACAAAATAAGAATGTACCCCCGCTGGTATTCACTGATTTCCAGATCTTCAACAAAAGCATGAAAGCCGGCGAAAAGATCAACGGCCGCATACTCCTGCGGCAGGACATCAGCACCACCAAAGAGATCACTTTAAAATATAAAGAGAACGTCTTCTCCATCACCTTCGCAGCGCTTAGCTATTTCCACCCTGAAAAGAGCGGCTATGCCTACAAGCTGGAAGGCTTTAATGAAGAATGGCTCAACACCGGTGCAGGTCAACGTACCGCCACCTACACCAACCTGAACCCTGGCAAATATATCTTCCGCGTAAAGGCCTCCAACAACGATGGCGTATGGACACAGCAAGCGCTTGAACTGCACATCCACATCCTGCCGCCCTTCTGGAGAACCCCTATCGCCTTTGCGCTTTATGCGCTGCTGATCATGGGCGCCCTTTTACTCTGGAGACGCGTGATACGCGAAAGAGAGCGGCTGCGCTTCCGCATAGAGCAGGAAAGAACAGAGGCGCAGCGCATGCATGAGCTGGACGCCCTGAAGATCCGCTTCTTTACCAACATCTCGCACGAATTCAGAACACCGCTCAGCCTGATCATCACTCCGCTGGAGAAGATCATTAAAAGCACGGGCGAAGTCAATATAAAAAGTCAGCTGGAACTGGTGCAGCGCAATGCAAAACGCCTGCTCAACCTCGTAAACCAGCTGCTGGATTTCAGGAAGCTGGAAGTGCAGGAAATTAAGCTGCATACCACCGAAGGAGACATCGTACAATATATTAAAGAGCTCACCGCCTCCTTCTCCGACCTTTCCGAAAAGAAACAGGTACGGCTGGACTTCCGCACCAACATCGCGCATCTCCAGATGCACTACGATGCAGATAAGATCGAGAAGATCATCTTCAACCTGCTGGGCAACGCCTTTAAGTTTACGCCCGAACATGGCAGCATTTCCGTAGAGCTCCAGCTGCAGGAAGGCAATACACTGGCTATCATGGTAAAAGATACAGGCATCGGCATCCCGCTGGAACAGCAGGACCGCATCTTTGACCGCTTCTTCCAGCACGAAGGCCAGGGCTCTCTACTGAACCAGGGCAGCGGTATCGGATTAAGCATCACCAAAGAGTTCGTAAAGCTGCACGGAGGCGTAATTACGGTAGACAGCGCACCAGAAATGGGCAGCTGCTTTACCATCCTCCTGCCGCTGAAGATGACGGGCGTCATGCTGCCCACGGATACCCTTACCCATACTACCATCAATACGCCGCAACCAGGCGGTATAAAAGAAACGGATACACGCTACAACGGTAAAAAGCCGGTTGTACTGCTGGTAGAAGATAACGAAGACTTCCGCTTCTACCTGAAAGATAACCTGAGCCTTTACTATCACATCATTACTGCAGAGAACGGGCAAAGCGCCTGGAACATCCTGCAGCAGCAAATTCCCGACCTGGTGGTCAGCGATGTAAGCATGCCCGTAGTGGATGGATTGGAATTATGCCGCCGTATCAGGGCCCATCAGCCTTCCGCACACATTCCTATTATTCTGCTCACCGCCCGCACCACAGAAGCTGATCAGCTGGAAGCCCTGGATCGCGGAGCTACCGATTTCATTACCAAGCCTTTCAATTTCGAAGTGCTGCTGTCCCGCATCCGGAACCTTATCTCCCAGCAGGATCAGCTGAAAAGGTCCTTCCGCAAACATATTGAGGCCAATCCCAGCGAAATAGCGGTGTCTTCTGCCGATGAACAATTCATACAACAAGCGCTGCAGGTAGTGGAACAGCATATCTCCGATCCTGATTTCTCCGTAGAAGAGCTCAGCCGTGCCTTACATATGAGCCGGGTATCCGCCTATAAAAAGATCTCCGCCCTCACCGGGAAAACGCCCATAGAATTCATACGCTCCATCCGCCTTAAACGGGCAGCCCACCTGCTGGAGAAAAGCCAGCTCACCGTAGCCGAAGTAGCTTACGAAGTAGGTTTCAACAATCCCAAATATTTTTCCAAATACTTTAAGATGGAATACAATGTGCTGCCATCCGCTTATGGCAGGCAACAACACGATACAGAAGCACACGATACAGAAGCAAATGATCGCACATAGTCGCTGAATTAATTATATTTGCCTGCATGGTGCTCGATATATTTCTAACATTATTACTCGTCTTGCTGAATGGCTTCTTCGTGGCTGCCGAGTTTGCCATTGTAAAGGTCCGATCGTCCCAGATTGATATAAAAGAGGGTGTCAGCAAAAGGCTGTCAAAACTCGCCAAACAGATCGTTAACAATCTCGATGCTTACCTGGCCGCCACACAGCTGGGCATAACCCTGGCCAGTCTGGGCCTTGGCTGGATAGGAGAAGATGTGGTGACCGCTATCATGCTGAAGCTCTTTAACGTGTTTAACCTGCCCCTTACAGAAAAAGCTGCCCACAACCTGGCTCTTCCCACCGCCTTTATTGTGATCACCATCCTGCATATCGTATTCGGAGAACTGGCGCCAAAATCACTGGCCATCCGCTTCCCTTCCAATACCACTTTCGCCGTAGCACTGCCGCTGCGCATCTTCTACTACGTTTTCCGGCCCTTTATATGGATGCTCAACGGTTTTGCCAACAGCATCCTGCGTATGATCGGCATCCGCCCCATCCATAGCACGGGTGAGATCCATTCGGAAGAAGAACTGCGCATCATCATACAGGAAAGCGCCGAAAGCG
>Ga0102590_1002780_pt1 | contig 19513 bp, 19 predicted proteins | sample AraplaMF_Col_mMF_FD_76859 | JGI IMG/M metagenome (GOLD analysis project Ga0102590, IMG submission 76859) | Arabidopsis root microbial communities from the University of North Carolina, USA - plate scrape MF_Col_mMF | ecosystem: Host-associated > Plants > Roots > Endosphere | place: USA...
GAATCGGGCCGGTCGCGGCGGCAATCTGGCCTCGAACCAGGCAAAATGCCGGTCAAGCTCCGCACGATGTATGTTGCTCAAAACTGTCTCTCCTCATCGAGAGGAGATGTTGATGACGCGGTGTGTCGCCAACGCGGCAGGTTGTCGCGAATGGCTGGACACGATCGCATGAAAGAATGTCCATGAGCGCCGCCCAGGCCGGACGACGCGCCCGGGGATGCGTCCCATCGATGGCGTCAGGCGGTCTTCGGCTTCTTGGGCTTGGCCGGCTTGCTGGACTTGGCCGTCTTGGCGGCCTTGCGCGGTTTGATCGGCAGCGGCTTGCGCGCCACCACCGGCGTCACCGCGGGCTCGGTGTCCCTGAAGAACGCCCGGCAGCCGGGGCTGAGCTGGCTTCGCAGCCTCACCATGCAGGCGGTGACGCGGTCGACATCAGGAATATCAGAACTGCAGAGCCGGAAGGCGTCGCCTGTGCACGCCTGCTCCTGCTCGGGGGTATAGGCCTGGGCGACGCTCGAAAGCATCGACATTGATGTTGCAGTTGCGAGCAAAATGCCAAGCTGGAAAATTCTGGACCGCGCAATCATGGAAGCCCCCGCGAATATGACAGGGCCAAAGTGTGGGGGAAGCCACCTGGGTTGGCAAGGCGTCGGGCGACAAACCCCAGGCCTCTCTGGTCGGCACGGGGTTTTCTACGTTCAGCAGCCTCGCCCGGCTGTGCAAATCTCGTTAACCTCGCAATAACTGCCCTTGGTAACGCCACCTTGAGCCGGACCGGATAGGAATTCCGGCCGGGGAGAGGGCATGTCGTTGGTTCCAGTTCAGGCCGAGCGTGGATTGCACCGGAGATTTTCTTCGGCCGCCCGCCGTTTGGCCGGCAAACTGGGCCCGATCCAATACCTCATTCTGAGCGGCGGCCTTTTGATCACCGCGATCGGGATCGGCACCGCCTTTACTGCGATGCACTATCGTGACCGCGCCATCCAGAGCACTGAACGGCAGCTGGAAAACACCGTCCTCTTGGTCACCCGTCATTTCGACGAGAAATTCGGCGACCTGCAAGGCGTCCAGAACGATGTCGTCGATTATATCCTGGGGCGACGGACCACCTCGGATAACTATCGGGAGACCATGGCGAGCCTTGAAACTCACCTGAAGTTTCGCGCCAAGCTCAGTCCGCTGTCTTACGTCGGCCCGCTCAATCTGTTTGATTCCGAAGGCTGGCTGATCAATAGCTCCGAGGTCTGGCCGCCGCCGCGCGTCAGCGTCGCCGACCGCGGCTATTTCCGTACCTTCACCTCGGGCACCAGTTCCGCGACCACCATCCTCGAGCCGGTGACGAGCAGGGTGACCGGCGCCTGGACCGCGATCTTCGCGCGCAAGCTGATCGCACCGAACGGTGAGTTCATCGGCTCGCTCAGCCGCGGTGTCGAGCCGTCGCACTTCGAGAATTTCTTCGCCTCGCTGGCGCTGGGACAGGACGCCACGATTGCCATGATCCACCGCGACGGCACCGTGCTGGCGCGCTATCCCCGGGACGAGCGGCTGATCGGCCAGAACCTGTCCAACACGCCGGTGTTTCAATCGCTGCTCCAGCGCGACGGCAGCTCGACCGGCCTTTACCAAAGCCTGGAAGACGGCAGCGAGCGGCTGGGATCGTCGCGACAGCTCAGCACGTTTCCGATCATGATCGTGGCGACGACATCGATGTCGTCGGCACTCAACGACTGGCGCGAACAGACCAAATTTCAGTTCATCGGCGCCGCCCTCGCCGCGCTGGTGATTGCCGGCACGCTGTTCCTGATCGTGCGCGAACTGTCGCGTCAGCACCGCGCCGCGCGCGACCTGTTGGCGCAGAAATCCCGGCATCTCGACACCGCCATCAACAACATGACGCAGGGCCTGCTCATGTTCGATTCGAAAGGGCGGCTGATCGTCTATAACAAGCGCTATCTCGACATGTTCAATCTGACGCCCGCCGACATCAAGCCGGGATGCCATTTGCGCGACCTGCTGACCCGCCGCAAGCAGAACGGCACGTTTCACGGCGACGTCGAAGAATACTGCGCCACCTTCCTGCGCGAGGGCGCCGAAGGTACGATCCGCGAAAGGATTTTTGCGACTCCGGACGGCCGCTCGATCCAGGTGGTCTACCAGAACTCGTCCGACGGCGGCTTCACCGGCACGCTCGAAGACGTCACCGAACGCCAGCGCACCGAGGCGCGCATCACCCATCTCGCGCATTACGACGCCCTGACCGACCTGCCCAACCGGGTGCTGTTCCGCCAGGAGCTGGAAAGCCGGATTGCCGCGCTGTCGGACGACGCGCGCTTCGCGACGCTCTACATCGACATCGACGAATTCAAGGGCATCAACGATTCGCTCGGACACCAGGTCGGCGATGAACTGCTCAAGGCGGTGGCTGGAAGGCTGCGCGGTTGCGTCGATGCCGGCGATTTCGTCGCCCGGCTCGGCGGCGATGAATTCGCCATCATCCTGACCCGGACCGGCGAGCGCGACAATGTCGTGCCGGTGCTGCAACGCATCTACCAATCGATCCGCCAGCCTTATGAGTGCATCGGCCACCAGATCACCACCGATGTCTCCATCGGCGTGGCGCTGGCGCCGGAAGACGGCGCCGATCTCGATCAACTGCTCAAACATGCCGATCTCGCCATGTACAGCGCCAAGGCCGAAGGCCGGCGGACCTGGCGCTTCTTCGAACGCAGCATGGAGGCGAACGCCAGCGCGCGGCGTTCGATCGAATCCGATATGCGCCGGGCGCTGCTCGAAGGCAGCTTCGAGCTGCATTACCAGCCACTGGTCGACCTCGTCAGCAACGACGTGATCGGCTGCGAGGCGCTGCTGCGCTGGCGCCACGCCGAACGCGGCATGATCTCGCCGGCCGAGTTCATCCCGGTGGCCGAGCACTCCGGCCTGATCAGCGAGCTCGGCGAGTGGGTGCTCAACACCGCCTGCGCCGAGGCCGCGACCTGGCCCGACCATATTCGCCTCGCGGTTAACGTGTCGCCGGTGCAGTTCCGCTCCGGCACGCTGGCGCTCAAGGTGGCGGCCGCGCTGGCAGTCTCCGGCCTGCCGGCGCATCGCCTCGAGATCGAGATCACCGAGGCGGTGCTGATCCGCGACGACGACGCCGCGCTGGCGGTCCTGCACCAGTTGCGCGACATCGGCGTGCAGATCGCGCTCGACGATTTCGGCACCGGCTATTCCTCGCTGAGCTACCTGCAGCGCTTCCCGTTCGACAAGATCAAGATCGACCGCAGCTTCGTCAACGACATCACCGAGGGCGGCGGCTCCTCGTCGATCGTCCGCGCGGTGGTCAACATCGCCATCGAACGCAACATGCTCACGACCGCCGAAGGCGTCGAGACCCAGCAGCAGTTCGACCTGTTGCGCGCGCTCGGCTGCAATCAGATGCAGGGCTTCCTGTTCAGCGCGGCGCGGCCCGCCGACGAGATCCAGACGATGCTGCGCGGTCAGTGCAAGCGCGGCGCGGTTGCCTAGGGGGTTTTCCGTAGCCGGCGCACGCCGTTGCCTTCGGAACAACCCGCCGCATCGATCGTTCTCGAAGATGGCTCTTCATCCGGAAGCGAGGATCGTCCGATGCCCGCCTTGCTTGGCTACATTCTCGCCGTTGCGATCTTTGTTGGCGGAGGCTATGGCGCGCTGAGCTGGCTGGCCGGACCGCCGGAACAGCCAAGCATCGCCGCAAAGGCGAGGCATGCGCCGCGTGCGGGAACCTATGGTGCCGCCACCAGGCAGGAGCCGCAGCCCGAGTCTGCGACCGAGGTGTCAGGCAACGCTGAGGCCGCGAAGTCACCGGCCGTCAGTGCCGCACCGGCCACCAGCGCGACGACGGTCGCAGCGGATCAAGACGGGAGACATGACGCGATGGCGCGCGCCGAGCCGGGGGCGGCGAAGCCCACTACCGCGAAAGCCGCGATCGCGACTGCCGCGCCCGAATCCGCCACTGCACCGGCATCGACGACACCCGCGGCGAAGCCGGAGGCCAAGCCTGCCGTTGCGAAGACCGCCGGTGCCGATCGTCCATTGCGGCCAAAGCAGTCGCGGGTCCGCCAGGCCGAGGAACGCCGACATCCCCGCTATGAGGTGATGACGCTGCGGACCATCGAATACCCCGACGGGCACCGGGAGAGGCGGCTGTTGCCGCTGCGCGAGCGGGACGACGCATTGGCGTTCCGTTGGGGTGAATAACCTGCCGGCAAGGCGGCGACGGTGCGTTGCGTGAATCAACGCGCGGACCTGTGGAAAAAAAACCGGGTCTTTGCTTGACCGTCCACCATGATACGCTTTTCAATACGACTGTTTCGCCGAGAGCCGCCCTCATGCAGGCCTGCAACGAGGACTTGATGCCTGAGACTCCCCTGATGCCTGGGACTCCCAAGAGGGCTGCGGATGTCCGCTATAGCACAGTCATTGCCCAGCGGATCTTGCGCGAATTGCGCACCGGACGCTCGCTCCGCAGCATCTGCGCCCATGATGACCTGCCGACCGAGAGTGCGGTACGCAAATGGGTGCAGACTGATCGCAATCGATTTGCTGCCCGCTACCTCCGCGCGCGCACCGCGGGCGACAGAGCCCTGGCCAAGCGGCGGGCTAAAATCATGGATAGGATCCTCGACCAGCTCGCCAGCGGCCGGACGCTGTACGGCATTTGTCGCGACAAGGGCATGCCGCCGCACAATACGGTCCTGGGGTGGGCGGCCGAGGATCGCCCGAGCTACGATCTGGCCCGGCGGATGGGCTATGATGCAATGGCTGACGAGATACTGGAAATCGCGGATGACAGCCGGGGTGACTGGATCCGAAAAGCCGACGGCAGCCTGATGCTTGACCGTGCGAACATCGCGCGCAGCGCACGACGCGTCAGGGCGCTCCAATGGCGGCTGGCAAAGGCCCTGCCGAGGAAGTGATGCACCTCCGGACCGGCAGGCAGCGGGCCGTCGAGACATGCTCAGCTCGGACCATGACGATACGCCGCCGACACTGAATTCAGTGAACAATTCCGAGTCATCAACGTTGTCCTTCCAGCACACCCGGGTGACAACCGGTCACAACGGCGAACGATGGACGCAGTCATTTTGCCGGTTTCTGCCTGCGACACCAACGCATCGGTACGCGCTGACATCTAACCCGTTCCCGGCGTGTGCTAACTCTATCCCGAGTGACGTTCTTTCACCGACTTGGACGCCCGGGGCTGCTGTCCGTCGGGGTACCGTGACCGGTGCCGATGGTGTCGCCGGTCGTGCCATTGTTCAAGACACCGCTGTTGAGGCCCATGCCGGCGCTCGGGCGCTCGTTGGCCCGGACGCTGTTGGTTGGCGCATTGCCGGACGGTGAAACAGCACCGTCGCCGGACGGCGCGGCGGGGCCGGTCGCCGCAACGTGGCCGGCGCCTTGTGCGAAGCCAGACGCGGGCGACAGCAGGAGCGTCGCCACCGTGAGCACCGCGAACTTTTGAAGACTGATCATGCTGACACCTCGCTGTGTAGCATCAACGCGGGCACGCGCGGCAGGTTTCGATCCAGCAGACTGGGGCCACAAACTGCGGCTGTATCCTGCAGGCCGCTGCAATTTTCGACTGCGCTCCGATCAGGCAGCGGTAGGGAAAATCGCACGGCCCCCAAAACCTAGCGGCTGGACTCAATGTTCTTACTTTGTTCTAGTCTGACATCCTCAACCGGTGCCGCCATGGACAAGGAACTTGCTCAGCTTCAGCGCAACATCGCGCGCATCCGCCGTGATATCCGGCTGCAGGCGGCGCAACTGCAGGCGCTGATCGATGCCGACGTCGACTGCACCGACGCGGCCCGCCGGCTGATGCGAATGCAGGCCGATCTCGTGCTGTTCGTTCAAAAGCGGGAGCGGCTCAAGTCGCCGCAGATGGCATGAGCGGCGCGCCGATGACGCTGCAGATCCAGCGATTGCGCGGCGAAATCGCCGAACTCGGCGGCGCCATCATGCAACTGCGGCGCTCCGGCCTCGACAGCGCCACAGCGGAACTGCTGATCACCCGTAAGCGCGCCGAGCTGGAATGGCTGATGAATGGAAGCGGCGCGGCAAAGCCCGACGCCAGAGGCGCGATGTGATCGCAACCGGGATCTCGAGACGGCGGCCTGCCGTCGGTCCGCCGTCTCAAGGCAGGCTTGTTTCTCGTTTGAGCACGATCTTTCGGAAAACCGGCGTCCACTTTTCCGGATCATGCTCTAAGCGGCCGTCTTGATCGGGACGCAGGCGGTGCGCCGGATCTTTCCGGCACCTGTGAACTGAAAAAGCGTGCGCACCGGCGCGCCGTCGTGGCCGCGATAGTCAAGCGCTATGCCGGCACCGTCGGGCGCCAACTCATCGATCTCGAAAGCATAGCTAGTCGCCGTGGCGAGCCGCGGACGCCAATACCGTTCCACTTCGGAACGGCCTTGAAAGGTTCCACCCTCGCAGCATTCGACGGTGGCCGTGTCATCATAAAGATCCAGCAGCGCCTCGAGTCGGCGCTCCCTGCAGGCATCGATCCAATCGACGACAATTCCAACTGCATCGAAGCCGTCCCGCGCATCCGACATAGATACCTCTCTCGATCTCCGCCTCCCCGAAATGCGTTAACGGCGCCGCGCTGAATGCAATATGAACCGCGCGATCGCGGCGAAAACTTCTGGGGTTCCGGCAACTATCGATGCCCTCTGACGTCATCCCGGGTGAGGAGCACGCATGATTGACGACACGCACCACCGAGCACTCGAAGAGGAAGTGATGCGGTTCCGCATGATGGAACGGGACGTCACTGATCCGCTCGCGCTGCGCCTGCTGCATGAGATCGTGGAAGAGTTGGAAGCGGCGCTCGAGGAGCGGAAGCGGTAGCGGCGGATCGTACGTTCCATAAACCTACATGATACGCGAGACTGCTGCTTTTAATACCAGATGCGAGGTTGGCCTCCGCCGTCACCATTTGGTCCACCGATCGGCAGCGAATTCGTGCTGTCACGCGCCGCGATTGCGCAGGTACCCGCGTCGATCAGATCATCTCTTCCGATGCCCGTCCCGCGGCGCTGTCCGAGCCATAGGGGAAGGCTCGTGACGCCTTTGTCCTCGAGAAGTTTTGTCCGTTCCTCACGACCCTCGCGGGATTTCTTGCTCGGAAGCAAGCGACCGGCGATGTGCCAAAAAATCAATTCCGGGTGCGCTTCGAACAATCTGGGCAGAGCCGGCCCCGCGTTTAACTCCCGCAGTTTTTCCCGAATGCAAAACAGCTGCATCGATATCCCACGGCCAACCCCCTCTTCCCGCCAATAATGGGCGTTGGCTTCGCCAAGGGTTTTGAATGCCCAGACGCCTGAACGCGCACCAAGAAAAACGCGCGACCCGACCCGCTTTCGGGCATCGATATCGCATGGTCGATAGTCACGCTCGGGCAAGCCGATCGGCATGTCGATCATCGCGCGGTCGTAAGGGCCTGACAATAATTCAGCAACGGACCTTGCGCGGGCAAAGTGTTGGCTTCCATCGCTGTTGAGATAGACGGCGACCCAGCCATTGGGAATCCCGTCAATGCCGATAAACGTTCCCATGCTGACACCTGGCGTGATGCCCAATCCTGGAAAGCGATGGCAGGAAATCTTTGGTACAGTTGGGTGGGCTCGAACCACCGACCTCCTGTTCCACAGACAGGCGCTCTAACCAACTGAGCTACAACTGCATCCTTGCGCCGGCCCTTAAAAAGGGGGCCGCGAACGGGGCGGAAACTAGGTGCAACGGCCGCTTTTGGCAAGGCCGTTGGACCGCCCGGATGTGACGCGATCGGACGAGGTGGGGTTCAAAATTAAGGCTTTCGCAGATCGCCTCGGCAAACGCCGGGACCCATCATCCCTGGCGTTTGAGCGTGAAAAAGGTGGCTGTCCACCGCCTCAATAGAGATTCCGCGCCGTATGGGTCCCGGCCGGAGCCTGTCATCGGACGGCGCTTCGCGCCGATCCGTTGGCCGGGACGACTGGTGGAGACGTTTCGCAAAACAAAGGCCCGGGCGCACCGCCCGGGCCTTTACGCAACGCAACCTCTAAAGATCAGGCGGCGGGCTTGAAGATCTTGGAGGCTCCGGTCTTGATCGGTTCGGCGGTTTCCGAGGCGATCTTCTGGGCGAGCTCGGCGAGCTCCTTGGTCTGGGCGGTGAAGGTCTCGACCTGCTGCTTGGCGTGGGACGACCACAGCTCCATGGCCGCCGACGGCGACTTGGTGGCGACCAGTTCCTGGGCGAAATCGAACGCCGCACTGGTGTTGGCCTTCACGATGTCCAGCAGCTTGGTTGAATATTCGGTGACGCCCTTGGTGGCCGTGGTGAAGACGGCTTCGATGGTCGAGTTGTGGGTCTCGGCAGCATCCTTGAACTTGGTGTAATTCTCGCGCGCCTGCGAGACGCCCTTTTCGGCAAATGCGCGCATCTGCTCGGGGACTTCAAACGGAATGACGGAGGCAGTAAACGGATCGGTCGCCATAAGTTACATCCTTCGTGTGGGATTGAACCAGGGTGGCACCCGGCCGTCACGGACATGTCCCTGCCCGTGCCGGCGAAGTGGATCACAGCGCTCCCTCGGCGGAGCGCCCATCAGCACTACAGCAATATCATGTCGGATTTGTGCGCCGCAATAGAATATTGCAATGCAATAGCGCATGGCTGACCCGGATGGGATGCGCGTTCCATACCATGCAACCTGTCCGTGATATGGCATTGCCCGGGCGTTGCCCGGCAGTGCCAACATCACGAACAAGTATCTGGTAATATTTAGTTTTTCGGCTTGGTGGCGTCCATTGCGGCGCGGCTGACGATCTGGCCCATTTCGCTGGCCTGCTCTGCCAGCGACCGCATCTGGCCCTGTACATATTCGCTGTGGAGCCGCATCACGTCGGCGAGGTCCTTGGCGTGCAGGAGCTGCTGTGCGTAGTCCAGCGACGCCTGCACGTTCTTTTCGGCGAAGGCCACCGCCTTGGCGGTGATGTCCTTGGCGCCGGCGCGCACTTCGGCACCCTTGCCCTCGATGGTGCTGGCGGCCTGATGGGCGCTGGACAGGAAATTCTCGAACGCCTTGCGGGCCTGGTCGAAACTGGCCTCGGCCATCGACCGCATTTCCTTCGGAATCTCGAAACGGTCACCGTCGCTCATTGTCCCACTCCTGTTGCTGTCGCGGGGTCGAAACGACCCCGGGTGCCCATCCGCCCGACCGGAGGCTAGCGAAAATTGGCTTCGCCGCGATGACGGCGGTTCCACATCGTGAACCTTTGATCCGGATTTGCAACAACTCCGCGCCGCGTCACAAGGTTCGCGCCAGAGCGCCAAATTAAGGTTATCCCGGCTTTCGCGCGCTTGGACGTGGACCTGAGGCCTGCGCAAGGCGATACTAACCAGTCGTTAAGGCTGTCATGGTTTGGCCGCCGATCCCTGACGCTTGCAACAAGGCGCAGCCCAACCGGCCGGTCATGTCGTTGTCATGAAGACTACGGATTTTCAATTGCGAGGGGTGGGCGATGCGCGGCTGGCGGTGTACGCCGCCAGCAACCAGCCCGCCTGGCTGTGGTCGACCGACGGCACGCATGTGCTGTGGGCCAATCCGGTGGCGAGCCGCCTGTTCAATGCGCGCAACGGCGCGGAGCTGGCAGCGCGAGTGTTCAGACCGGCCGATCCGCACCGCCGGCAGGTGATGCAGCTGGCAGGCCGGCTGCCACTGAGCGGCGCGGTGCGGCTGGAGCGACTGCGCGGCTTCGGCGCGGCGCTCGGCGGCCTGATGACCTGCGCCTGCGCGCGGCTGAATTTTTCCGACGGCAGCGCCGGCGTGCTGGTGGTAGCCGCCGAGCCGTCCGGCCGCGCGATGCCGCTGGTCGAGCGCCTGCAGCGCCTGGTCGAAGGCATCGACCGGCCGATCGCGGCGTTCGCGCGCGACGGCATGTTCGTTGGCGCCAGCGACGCCGCGCATGCCCTGCTCGGCTTTCGCAATCTCTCCGAGGCGGGTCTCGACGGCGCGCGCGACGATGCGCTGAAGCAGGGTCGCGTCGAGACGCCGATCGGAATCGGTCACATGGTGCTGCAGCGGGTCGGCAGCGGCGCCGATATCGGGCTGATCGCGCTGATCGAACCGAACCCGCCGGTCGCCGCCGACATCGAACCACAGCAAGGCGCGGCTGATCACAGCGCGCCCGCAGGGGACGAAGTGGTGGCCATGTCCGGCGAAGCGCCGGCCGAGTTCACCCTGGTCGACGAATTCGCCGACCCGCCGGCCGAGCACAGGAGTGCGGAAGCAACGGCCGAGCCGGCTGCGGTGCCAGAGATGCCGGCCGAGACAACGCCGGCGCCGCAAGCCGCGCATGGTGGCTCGCCCCCCGTCGAACCGGCGCCGGTCGAGACCGCCGCGACGACACAACCACCTGTCATCCATGACGACGAACCGTCGCCGTTCGTCGAGGCCGTCGCCGATGAGCCGTCGCCGCCGGCAACCGAAACCGCGCCTGACGCATCGCCGGCCGCGACCACGCCCGCGAGCGGCGCGATGCCGTCCGACGAGCCGTTGCAAATGCCACAGCGTCCGTTGCGCTTTCTCTGGCAGATGGATGCCGACGGCCGCCTGTCGCTCGGCACTGACGAATTCATCCGGCTGATCGGCGCCCGCACCGCCGCGGCGTTCGGCAAGCCATGGCGCGAGATCGCCGAAGCGCTTGCGCTCGATCCGGACGGCCAGTTCAACAAGGCCATAGCCACCCGCCAGACCTGGAGCGGCGTGACGCTGAATTGGCCGGTGGACGGCGGCGATTCCCTGCCGGTGGAGCTATCCGGCTTGCCGATCTACGATCGTGACCGCAACTTTGCCGGCTATCGCGGCTTTGGCGTCTGCCGCGATCTCGACGCGCTCACCCGCGTGGCCTCGCAGCGCCGTGCCGACTTCCCCGGCGATCCGCCGGCGCAGCCGCCACAGCCGGAATCGCCGAAGACGGAATCTTCCGAAACACAGGCGCCACAATCGCTGTCAGCGGATATTCCGCAAACGCCCGATCTCGCGGCCCCGCCCGACGCCGGACCGCCGGACATCGCCGAGCCCGGCGTCCAAGAGGCTTCAAATCCAACTTCAGACCCAACTTCACACCCAGCAGAGCCGAATATATCCGTGGAAACGCCCAAAAACGTGCTGCCGTTCCGGCCGGTCAACGACGCAAGACAGCCGTCGCTGACCCCGGTGGAGAACAACGCCTTCAACGAACTCGCCCGCCAGTTGGCGGCACGGCTCGAGGCGGAAAAACATGCGCTCGGCCACGAGTCGGAGCCCGAGTCGGCGGGCGCCGCATCGCTCGCAGCGGCACCGCACATCGCCGATGAGGCTGTCGTTCAGCAACCCGCGGCAGCGGAAGCGGCTGCGCCAGGCTCCGATCAGCCGGAATGGCTGTCGGCGCCCGAACCGCCGGCCCAGGGCCACGCGCTGCGCGACAAGGCGCTGCTCGATCTGCTCCCGGTCGGCATCCTGATCTACCGGCTCGACCGCCTGCTCTACGCCAACCGCGCCTTCCTCGACCGCATCGGTTACGCCAGCCTGCAGGCGCTCGAGAATGCCGACGGCCTCGACGCGCTATTCGTCGAACCTGTCGGCCAGGGCAGCAGCACGTCCGAGGCCGGCACGGCGGTGACCATCGCCGCGACGCCTGCTTCGGCGGACCACGCGCCGCTGCCACCGACCGGAGCCCGGCTGTACAGCATTGCCTGGGACGGCGAATCGGCGATGGCGCTGATCTGCTCGCACACGGCGGATGAGCCGGCGCCGGCTGTGGCGGCGCCCGAGCCGGTACCATCACCAATGGCGGCTGAAGAGCCCGTGGCCTCGGCACCTTTGGCGGCTGGCCAACCCATTACCGAAGAGCTCGCCGCCATTCTCGACACCACCGCCGAGGGTGTCGTGATGTTCGACGGCGAAGGCAACCTGCATGCCTGCAATCGCAGCGCCGAAGCGCTGTTCGGCTATGACGGCGCCGACCTGACGCAGCGCAATCTCGCCGAGCTGTTCGTGCCGGAAAGCCAGCGCGCGGTGCGCGATTATCTCGAAGGCCTCAAGGGCGACGGCGTCGGCAGCCTGCTCGACCAGGGCCGCGAGGTGCTGGGCCGGGTGCGCGGCGGCGGCGTGTTCCCGCTGTCGATGACCATGGGACGAACGCGGCCCGAGGCGCCGAATTTCTTCGCGGTGTTTCGCGATCTGTCGCAGATCCGCAAAAACGAGGCCGAGCTTCTTGCCGCGCGGCGGCAGGCCGAGCGCGCGGCCAGCGCCAAGGCCGACGTGCTGGCGCGGATCAGCCACGAGGTGCGCACGCCGCTCAATGCCATCATCGGCTTTGCCGAGGTGATGATCGACGAGCGGTTCGGCGCGCTGGGCAACGAGCGCTACGTCGAATATATGAAGGACATTCGCGCCTCGGGCGAACGGGTGATCGCGATCATCAACGACCTCAACGACCTGTCCCGGATCGAGACCGGCAAGATCGATCTTGCCTTCGCCAACCAGAACCTCAACGAACTGGTGGAGAGCTGCGTTGCGGTGATGCAGCCGCAGGCCAACCGCGAGCGCATCATCATCCGCACCTCGCTGGCCCACATGCTGCCGCCGGTCATCGCCGATGCCCGCGCGCTGCGCCAGATCACGCTCAACCTGATCGGCAACTCGATCCATCTCGCCAATGCCGGCGGCCAGGTGATCGTCTCCACCGCGCTGTCGGATTTCGGCGAGGTGGTGCTGCGGGTGCGCGATACCGGCCACGGCATGAACGACAATGACGTCGCCGCCGCCCTCGAACCGTTCCGCACCGAAGGCCCAACCGACCAGACCGCCGACAGCGCGGCGGTCAGCCTGTCGCTGACCAAGGCGCTGGTCGAAGCCAACCGCGCCCAGTTCCACATCAAGCCGGCGCCGCATTCGGGCACCCTGATCGAAGTGCTGTTTTCGCACGCGGCGGCGAGGGCTTAAGGAGCTTCGCAGCAGACGGCCGAGGCGGCTCAGCGCCGCGCGGCGGCCTCTGCATTCCAGCTGCTCCAGCGATCCATGCCGGCGAGACTATGCAGATCCGTGCCGAGCGGCCGCCTGGTTCGCCGATCGTGGGCCGCGATGCAACGCTCGGATTCCGCGATCTTTCGCTTCAGGCAGGCAATCGCCTTCTGGCCGTGGCCGGAGCCGGCGAAGTTGCCGGTTCTAAATCGGGCGATTTCCAGGAGCTTCAGGGCTTCGCGGTTGTGCCTGAGCTGAACCCTGTGCCAAGCGATCATGCTGTTGCTGTCACCGATCATATGCAACACTCGAAATCGACGTCTGGCGCCCGTGGCGCCCTCCCGGCAGCCTCGACGGTCTTGGTTAACGACCGGTTAAATTTCGGGCGCTGAAATCCCGCGTTCAAAGCGGCGGAAACCCGCCGCGCCGGTGCGGGCTTCAAAACTTGCGTCGCGTTTTTCCTCGGCGAGGGCGAAGCCGGCCCTGGCGTAGCTCCGTTCCGCCGCCGCGTTGCCGATCAGGAAGGGAATCGCGGCGCGCGTAAAGCCAAGCTCCGCTCCCTCCTTGAGCGCATGGGCCAGCAGGCCCTGCACCAGCCCGCGTCCGCGGTGGGAAGGCCGGGTGGCGACGTGCTCGATCATCCAGTTGTCGTCGTTGCCCGGAATCCAGCACAGCCGAAGATAGCCCGAGCGCTGCCAGGCCGCGGCCTGTTCGCCGGCATCGAGACCGACGGTATGCATGACTTCCTCGATCGCCGGCCGCGCGGTCGGAGATATGTCACGGGCAGGCAAGGCGCATAGTGCGGCCGCTGGCACGCCGTCCGCTTCGGCGATCCAGAACCGCGAGACGTGCCAAATCGATCGCGTCGACGCGACCGCGAGCGCGCGCACGAAAGCAAGGCATTCGGGCTCCGGCCGATCGAGCGCAATATCGAACCAGCCGCGCGGCCGATGGCCGCGCTGCGACATCAGGATTGTCCAGGCGATGAAGCCGGCGTCGTCGGGGGATGCGCGGCGGATGGTGGGCATGGCGGGTTCTCCAGGGAGAAACGCTCACCACGGGTCATCCCGGCGAAAGCCCGGCATCCAGAGCCCCTGGCGCTAGCTGTCCAAGCAAGGCCATTGCCTCACTGCAAAAAAAAGCGACGACACCGCGTATGGGTCCCGGCTCGGGGCCGGGACGACGTGTGGAAAAGCTTCGACCGAAAGCCGCCTCAGGTGTTGGTCAGCGCGACCCGGAAATCGGCTTCGGTCTTGGCCTTGACTTCGTCCAGCGTGACGCCGTCGGCGAGTTCGATCAGGGCCATGCCGTCCTTGCCGTGCTTGTCGATGGTGAAGACTGCGAGGTCGGTCACCACCATGTCGACGACGTTCTGGCCGGTGAGCGGCAGGTTGCACTGCTTCAAGAGTTTCGGGCCGTCCTTGGCGGAATGCTCCATCACCACCACGACGCGCTTGACGCCGGCAACGAGGTCCATGGCGCCGCCCATGCCCTTGACCATCTTGCCGGGGATCATCCAGTTGGCGAGGTCGCCGTTCTGCGCCACCTGCATCGCGCCCAGGATCGACAGGTCGATGTGGCCGCCGCGAACCATGCCGAACGATTCGGCGCTGGAGAAATAGCTGGTCGACGGCAGCTCGGTGACAGTTTGCTTGCCGGCATTGATAAGATCGGGATCTTCCTCGCCCTCATAGGGGAACGGGCCCATGCCGAGCATGCCGTTCTCGCTCTGCAGCTGAACGTCGACGCCTGGGGGAATGTAGTTCGAAACCAGCGTCGGGATGCCGATGCCGAGGTTGACGTAATAGCCGTCGCGCAATTCCTTCGCCGCGCGCGCCGCCATCTGATCACGAGTCCAGGCCATGGTTTGCTCCAGTTATATTGATTGGCTTACGCGGGACGCTTGCGGGTGGTGCGCTGCTCGATGCGCTTCTTGGCGGTACCGACCTCGATGATGCGCTTGACGAAGATGCCGGGGGTGTGGATGTGGTCGGGATCGATCTCGCCGGCCGGCACCAGGTGCTCGACTTCGGCCACGGTGATCTTCGCCGCAGTCGCCATCATCGGATTGAAGTTGCGCGCGGTCTTGCGGTACACGAGGTTGCCGGCGGTGTCGCCCTTCCAGGCGTGAACGATGGCGAGATCGCCGAACAGTCCGCGTTCCATGATGTACTTCTCGCCGTCGAATTCCTTCTCTTCCTTGCCCTCGGCGATCAGCGTGCCAACGCCGGTCTTGGTGTAGAAGGCCGGAATGCCGGCACCGCCGGCGCGAATCCGCTCGGCCAGCGTGCCCTGCGGCGCGAATTCGAGTTCCAACTCGCCGGCGAGGAATTGCTGGGCGAACAGCTTGTTCTCGCCGACATAGGACGAAATCATCTTCCTGATCTGGCGGGTTTCCAGAAGGCGGCTGAGCCCGATGCCGTCGACGCCGGCATTGTTGGACACCACGGTAAGGTTCTTGACCCCCGATTCGCGCAGCGCGTCGGACAGTTCCTCGGCGATGCCGCACAGGCCGAAGCCGCCCGACATGACCATCATGCCGTCCTTGAGAATGCCTTCGAGTGCCGATTTGGCGTCGGGATAGACCTTGTTCATGAGATTGGACCTGATGGAGGAAAGCGCCGAACGGCGGCGAAGGGGCCGGAGTTCCTGGGATTGTTCGGGATTATTAGGCGAAATGCGCGCGGCCCGTCAATGACGGGGCGTTTGCGCCGCCATGGCCTTGAAAGAGCCAAGAAAACCCATCAAATTGCGCCGGCCGGGCGTGGGGACTGGGTCGCGACCTGCTTTTAGAACATCATTCAGATCGAATATCGTTCAGACTGGGATACGCCATTGACGATGGCCCAAGGAATGAAACGCCTCGGGATGCCGATTGCGGCGGTCCTTTGCTTCGTGCTGATCGTCCTGATCGCGATGTCCTGGCTGCTCAACCGGGACGCCTTGCGCCAGGCCGTGGAAGCGCAGCTCCGCGCCGTGACCGGCCTTGACCTCGCGGTCCACGGCAGCGTCGATATTTCGGTGTTCCCGGGCAGCTACGTCTCGTTTCACGATGTCGGCCTGAAGGGCGGCGGCGAGACCGATCCCGCGCTCGCCGTCGACGTGCTGACCGCCAACCTGCGGCTGCTGCCGCTGTTGTTGCAGCGTTTCGAAATCGCCGACGTGATGATGCTGCGTCCGCATATCAGGGTGATCCGCACCCCCGACGGTGAAAGCAACTGGACGCCCTTCATCCGGGCGCTGGCGCGCAACGTGAAGCCCGGCACCGATACGCCGCTGTCGTTCTCCGAAATCCGCATCCAGGACGGCGTGCTGACCTATCAGGATGACGCCAATCACCAATCCGAAACCGTCGGCGACATCGACCTGTCGCTGGCATGGCCGTCGATCTCGAAATCGTTCGCGGCGACCGGACAATTCGACTGGCGCGGCGAACGCATCGACGGCAGCGTCAGCGTCAGCGACTTCATCGCGGCATTATCCGGCGAGCGCTCCGGACTGAAGGCGCGCATCACCGGCGCGCCGCTCAAGCTCGCCTTCGACGGCGCGGTGGCCAACCGCACCAGCCTGATGATGGAAGGCACGCTGACCGCCGACTCGGGCTCGCTGCGCAACGCCTTGCGCTGGGCCGGACAGGGCCCGCCCGGCACCGGCGGATTCGGCCGCTTCGCGATGAAGGCGCGCGCGAACGTGGTGGGCGCATCGATCGCGCTCACCAACGTCAACGTCGAACTCGACGGCAACGTCGCCGAGGGCGTGATGACCTACAGCAACAACGGCCGCCAGACCCTGCAGGCGACGCTGGCCGCCGGCGCGCTCGACTTCACGCCCTACGTCTCGACGGTCCGGCTGCTCGCCTCCGGCGCGCGCGACTGGAACCGGCAGTTGTTCGATCTCAATTCGCTGTCCACCACCGACCTCGACATGCGGCTGTCGGCGGCCAAGATCACCGTCGGCTCCTCGATGCTGGGGCGCACCGCGCTCGGCGCCAATCTGCGCGGCGGCACGCTGGCGCTCAGCGTCGGCGAGGCGCAGATGTATGGCGGCATCGTCAAGGGCTCATTCGGGGTGGCGCATTCCGACGCAGTGGCCGACGTCAAGGCCCAGTTCCAGTTCAACGATGTCGACCTGCAGGCCGCCGCCAGCGACCTGTTCGGCGTCACAAAACTCACCGGGCGCGGCAATATGAGCGTGGCGCTGGAAGCCTCGGGATCAAGTCCGTTCGGCCTCGCGCAATCGCTCGACGGCACCGCCACCCTGACCGGCCATGACGGCGCGATCGGCGGCTTCAATGCCGAGCAGCTCTTGAAGCGCCTCGAGCGCCGGCCGCTGTCCGGCGGCGGCAATTTCCGCAGCGGCCAGACGCCCTACACCACTCTGGCCATGTCGGTGCGATTCCGCGACGGCATCGCCACCGCCGAGGACGTGCGCGTCGAAGGGCCGGCGACCCGCCTCACCCTCACCGGCACGGCGTCGGTGCCGCTGCGCGAATACGATCTGAAGGGCGTCGCCAGCCTGACCTCGGTCGCCAACGCGCCACCCGGCTTCGATCTGCCGTTCGTGGTGCAGGGTCCGTGGGACGATCCGTTGATATTCCCGGATCCGGAAAGCCTGATCCGCCGCTCGCCGGCCTCGGCGCCGCTGCTCGACGCCGTCAAGGACCGCAAGACCCGCGACACCGTGCGCTCGGTGCTGGAGCGCTTCACCGGCGGCGGACAGAAGCCGGCGGCGCCGGCGGCCGATGGGGCGAAGTCGAATTAGGCTGGCTACATAACCCGGATAAGCGGCAGTAGACGTAGCCTGGATGAGCGCAGACCGTATGTCCTTCCCAGATTGAGGCGACTCGCCCTCGATGCGCAAGCGAGGGTTGCCCGGATAGGCCGGGTAGAGCCTCACGCAAGGAGGACGAGTCATGGCGGATTATAGCGAAGTCTTTGTGGGTATCGATACGTCGAAGCTGCGCAATGCGGTGGCAATTGCACAGGCCGGACGAAACAGCGAAGTCCGGTATCTCGGTGAGATCGATAACACGGAGGCAGCGACGAGCAAGCTGGTGAAGAAGCTTGCGGCACAGCATCGGCGGCTGACGTTCTGCTATGAGGCCGGGCCGACCGGGTATGGGCTATATCGGCTGATCAAGACCCTCGGCCATGAGTGTGTCGTGGTGGCGCCGTCGCTGATCCCGAAGAAGCCGGGCGATCGGGTGAAAACCAATCGGCGCGACGCGCTCAACCTGGCCAAGCTGCTGCGCGCGGGTGAACTGACAGCGGTCTGGGTTCCGGATGCGCGGCACGAGGCGATGCGGGATCTGGTGCGGGCGCGCGAGGCCGCCGTCGACGATCTCAAATCCAAACGCCAGCAGGTTTTGTCGCTGCTGCTGCGGCTCGGCCGGCATTTTACCGGCAAGCGAACCTGGACCAGGGCGCACATGAACTGGCTGGCGAGCCAGAAGCTTGCCCACCGCGAACAGCGCATCGCGTTCGAGGAGATGCTGTTGGCGGTACGGCAAGCCGGTGAACGCGTAATCCGGCTCGAGCGGGCGATCGCCGCGGCCGTGCCGGACTGGTCGCTTGCGGAGGTCGTGCCGGCACTGATGGCCCTGCGTGGTCTCGATCTCATTTCGGCGACGATCTTCCTCGCCGAGATCGGTGACCTGTCGCGCTTTGCCAGCCCGCGCCAATTGATGGCCTATCTCGGCCTGGTGCCGGGCGAAGCGTCGACCGGAGACAGGGTCTGGCGTGGCGGCATCACCAAGGCCGGCAACCATCGGGCCCGGCGTATTCTGGTGGAGTGTTCCTGGAGCTACCGCCATCCGCCACGCGTCGGCAAGAAGAAGCTGGCCAAGGTGGAAGCCGCTCCGCCCGCCGTTCAGGAGATCGCCTGGAAGGCACAGGCGCGGCTGACCGCACGCTATCGCGCATTGGCCCGGCGCGGCAAACGCCCAACCCTCGTGGTGACCGCGATTGCGCGGGAGCTGTCGGGCTTCATCTGGGCCGTCAGTCGTGCGGTCGGCGCGCCCGCGAGGTGAGCACCAACAAAAGCTGACAAGGAGCCAATACCCGGACCGCGACCCGGACAAATATCGTGCAACGGCGGGGGCGAAGCCACGGCAGGGGAATTCCTGATGTCGCTTTGTGGCCGATCAGTCGATCAACGCCCGCGCGTAGACAGCGGACAGCCCCGGACGAACCTCGGAACTGCGGTTTAAACCCGCGTATCAGAGCTTGATCACCGACGTCTTCGGGCTTCGCCTCCACCGTTGCACGATCATCTCTATCGCGAACTCCGGCGGAAATCGCATGGAGGCGATATCCTGCGCTCAAACTACTTGACGAAGGACATCAGAGCGACATGCAGGTATTGTCCCGGCGGGATTCCCGGGGTCGCTTCCGCCTACGCTCGTTGAGCTTCGGCGGACAAGTCGCTCGCCCCGGCTACGCCGTCAGTTCAACCGCAACTCCGTGATGTGTCGCGGA
>Ga0102590_1002787_pt1 | contig 19441 bp, 19 predicted proteins | sample AraplaMF_Col_mMF_FD_76859 | JGI IMG/M metagenome (GOLD analysis project Ga0102590, IMG submission 76859) | Arabidopsis root microbial communities from the University of North Carolina, USA - plate scrape MF_Col_mMF | ecosystem: Host-associated > Plants > Roots > Endosphere | place: USA...
AGATCGTCGTCGCGCTGCGGATGCGGGACATGCGTCGCCCGATGGACATCGGTCATTCGATCGACCACCGCCTGCTCGGATTGTTCGTGAAATCGGTGTCGGTCAACGGCGTGCCGGTGTTCACTCCGGCGGGCGCTGCGCCTTGATGGCCTTGCGCAGCGCCATCAGCGTCTGGAGATTTTGAGCGTCCGTATGGATGCGGCCGCCATTGCCGGGATGCAGCCGGCGGCGGACGACGATGTCGTCGACATGCGCGGTTTTGAGCCCGCCCTGCTTGGCGCTGCCGAGCCACGCGATGAAGAAGGTCGCGGGCAGCGTCTGGTCGAACGCGCCGAACCGCATCAAGGCGTCGCGCCGGATCAGCATGCATTGCTTCAGCTCGCCGGGCATGATCTCGACTGCCGGAGTGAGGCGCGCGCGCTGCTGTTCCGGCACGTCGGGGCTGACGAATTGCTGCACCTTGCCGAAGACGGCGTCGAGCTCGCCGTCGCGTTCGAGTCGCGCCAATTGGAGCTCCTGCTTGCGCGCCGTCCAGAGATCGTCCGCATCGCAGAAGCCGATCAGTTCGCCGCGCGCCAGCGCGAGCCCCTTGTTGACGGCGACGGCCTGGCCGCTGTTTTCTTGCGTGAGCGCGACGATGCGGCCGCCGAAGCGCTCGAGAACGCTGCGCGTGCCGTCGGTGGATCCATCGTCGATGACGATGACCTCGTCGGGCGGGACCGTCTGGCCGAGCACGCTCTCGATCGCCTCAGCGATGTAGCCTTGTGCGTTGTAGGCGGCGATGACGACGGACACGCGCATGCGGCCTCAGAGCTGGTCGAGCTGGCGGGCGAACGCCGGGGGAATCCCCATCGGCGCGGTGCCGGTGTCGGAGAAGAACACCGGCGCAAGACCAGCGATCTTCGCGACCTTGTCGGCAATTTCGTTCGGCCATCCCGGCAGTTCATAGGCAGTGGTCGGCAGCAGCGCACGAAACGCATCCGACGGCCTGGCCGGGGTGAATTCGGGCATCGCTGCGCCGCGCCGGCGGGGGATGAAGGTCGCGCGCAATCTGCCGCCGCCGATGCGGTCGCCGAGATCGGCGAGGCTGAGCTCATGGCGCGGCTCGCCGTTGAAGTCGGAGACCGCGGTGGTCTTGCCGATGAAGTCTTGAAACGTATCGATCAGGGCAGGGCGCAGCCGCGCCGAGCAGAACAGCGGCTCGATCTCGCCGGTCGCGCTGTTGACCGCAACGAAGTCGTCGCCCGCGTAAAGCCAGCCGGCCTTGGCGCAGGCCAGCGCCGCGGTGGTCTTGCCGCTGTGGCCTTCGCCGGCGAGCAGCGTGAAGCCTGCGTCGCAGCCCACGGCCGCGGCATGGACCGCGCACCAGGGCGTCTCGTGCATCATGGCATGGATCAGCGAGATCGCGGGACGGCTGCGGATCCAGGGCGGCGCCTCGCCCTTCGGCAGCCAGGTGATGCCGCGCCTTGCCGCAAGGTCGACCGCGAACAGCACGGGAATGACGGCGGGCTGCCACACCGAATAGACGCCGTCCTCGATCAAGAGGCGCGGCTTCTCGGCGGCGTCCGGCACCAGCGCGGAGAGATCGTGATGATCAGCGGTGATGAAGCGCAGGTCGAGATCGATATGGCCCGTCGTGCTCTGGATGTAGGCCGGCAGGAACATGCCGGCCAATTGCTGTGATGCAAAGCCGAGGCGCAAGCCGAACGGGCCGCAGCGCGCGTGCGCCTCGACCGGCTCCGATGTCCTGGCGAAGATCTTCGCGATCTCCCGCCGGATGAAGCCGCTAGCTTTCATTGGTCTCGCGCAGCGGCCAGCCTTGCTCGCCGGCGTCGTGCACGGGATCCATCAGCAACAGCTCCCGCAGATTGTCGAAGCGCTGGAATTCCGGGGCTACGAATGCGCCTGCCAGCACCGGCGACCAAGTCTCCATGGAGGTCTCGCTGCGCGCCTCGGGGGTGCCATCGGCGATGAGGCCTTCCGCCAGCATGCTGTCGACGAAGGCCTGCACCTGTTGTGTGATGGAGGGCACATCGCCGCCGGTCGCGGCGGCGAGGGCGCCGGCAATTTCCTCAACCGTTCGGTTGACCTTCAGGCCGAGCCAGATTTGCGCGGCGCTGCCGTCGAGGTTGTAATAGACACCGTTCTGATAGTTGGCGAGCACCACTTCACTATCAAATTGCTGGCTGATCAGCAGCGGCACCGACGTGGTGAGAGCCATGACTTGCTCGGTACTCGGTTCATTTGCAACGGCTGGACGCTAGCACAGGCGAGCCCCGGCGCAACCTGCGCCCGGCGTGAATTCCGGGTCACTTGGCGCCAAAAGCCTTGAAGGTGATGATGGTGAGCGTGTCCTGGATGCCAGGCAGCACCTGCACCTTCTCGTTGATGAAGTGGCCGATGTCGGTGTCGTTGTCGACGTAGAACTTCACCAGCAGGTCGTAATGGCCGGCCGTGGAGTAGATTTCGGAGGCGATCTCGGCTTCGGCGAGCGCATTGGCGACCGTATAGGACTGGCCAAGCTTGCATTTGATCTGGACGAAGAAAGGAACCATTGCAGTCACTCCGAAGGCGTATCTGGCCGCTAATAGGCCAAAACCGGCCGGATTTAGCAAGCGAACTTGCTGCCCCCGGGCGCAGGCGATCTTGCTGCCCCGGGGTCTGCGCGCTAGGTGTGGATCATGGCCCTGAAACATCGGAAAATCGCCCCATGACGACGCCCGTGGCGCTCACCATCGCCGGCTCCGATTCGAGCGGCGGCGCCGGCATCCAGGCCGACCTGAAGACCTTTGCCGCGCTCGGCGTCTATGGCGCCTCCGCCATCACGGCGCTGACGGCGCAGAATACGCGGGGCGTGACCGGCATTCACGCCGTGCCGGCAGAGTTCGTCACCGCGCAGATCGACGCGGTGTTCTCCGATCTCGAGGTCGGCGCGGTGAAGATCGGCATGGTGGCGCAGGCGACCAGCATCGACGCGATCGCGGCCGCGCTGTCGCGCTGGACTCCCCGCCACATCGTGCTCGATCCCGTGATGGTCGCAACCTCCGGCGACCGCCTGCTGGCGTCGGAGGCCGTGGAAGCGCTGCGCACGAAGCTGATGCCGCTGGCCTCGGTGATCACGCCCAACCTGCCGGAAGCCGCGGCTCTGCTCGACGAGCCGATTGCGACAAGCGAGGCCGGGATCGAGAGCCAGGGGCGCCGCCTGCTTGCGCTCGGCTGCCGTGCGGTGCTGATCAAGGGCGGGCACGGCGAGGGCGCCGAGAGCATCGACTATCTCGTCGATGCGGAGACGACGATCGTGCTCGCCGCGCCGCGCGTCGCGACCCGAAACACCCATGGCACGGGATGCTCACTGTCCTCGGCGGTCGCGGCGGGGCTTGCCAGAGGCGAGGATCTTGAGCGCGCCGTGCGCAACGCCAAGGCCTGGATCAGCGCGGCGATCGCGGCCGCCGATCGCTTCAGCGTCGGTCACGGTCACGGACCGGTCCACCATTTCCACAAGTTTTACTGACGTCGGCTGCGCGCGGTGCGGCGGTTACCGCCGTTAACCAACAAGGCCGCGTCTCCCGACCTCTTGCGGACAATCATTGCCGCTTCATGTCGCCTGATTGTCGCATGCGACTGATATTCGCAGGACGGGCGAGGCGAGGTTTGATTCGTATCCGAGGGTGCCTCAGAGGTTCAATGGTCATCCCCCTGTCACGGGATATTGTTACAGGCATGTCGCATGGGAAGTTACGATATGAGTGACGAGAGCCCTGAAAGGCGCTTTCGCACCTTGTTCATCTCCGATGTTCATCTCGGAGCCCGCGGTTCTCAGGCCGACCTTTTGCTGGACTTCCTGCGCTACCACGACGCCGATACGATCTATCTCGTCGGCGACATCGTCGATGGCTGGGCGCTGAAATCGAGCTGGCACTGGCCGCAATCGCATAACGACCTCGTCCAGAAGCTGCTGCGCAAGGCGCGCAAGGGCGCCAAGGTCATCTACATCCCCGGCAATCACGACGAATTCCTGCGCAATTATTACGGCACGCATTTCGGCGGCATCGACGTCGTCGAGAACACCGTCCACACCGGTCCGGACGGCAAGCGCTACCTCGTTATCCACGGCGACATCTTCGATCTCGTGGTGCAGAACGCGCGCTGGCTCGCCCATCTCGGCGACAAGGCCTACGACTTCGCGATCCAGATGAATCGCTTCGTCAACTTCTTCCGGCGCATGTTCAAGGTGCCCTATTGGTCGCTGTCGCAATGGGCCAAGCAGAAGGTCAAGAACGCCGTCAACTACATTGGCGCGTTCGAGCAGGCGCTCGCGGCCGAAGCGCGCCGCCACGACGCCGACGGGGTGATCTGCGGCCACATCCACTACGCCGTCATCCGCGACGAGGCCGGCATCCGCTACATGAATTGCGGCGACTGGGTCGAGAGCTGCACCGCGCTGGTCGAGCACGACGACGGTCATTTCGAGATCATCACCTGGGCGGATCACGCGCAAAAGCCTGCGGCCGTTCCGCAGGTGGCGGCCAGAGCTGCATGACAGAGGCCGCCTGATGCGCATCCTGGTCGCGACCGACGCCTGGCACCCGCAAGTCAACGGTGTGGTTCGGACGCTGACCAAGCTTGCTGATGCGGCCGACGGGCTTCGCGTCGAGGGTCTTGGCGTCGAATTCACGTTCCTGACGCCGCAATCGTTCCGCACCTTTGCGATGCCGAGCTATCGCGATGTGCGGCTCGCGATGCCGCGGCCGGCCAGGATCGCGAAGCTGATCGCGGAAGCGCGCCCGGACAGCATCCATATCGCGACCGAAGGGCCGATCGGCCTGATGGTCCGCCGCTATTGCCGCCAGCGCAAGCTGCCGTTCACGACCAGCTTCCATACGCGTTTCCCCGAGTATATCCGCGCCCGGGTGCCGGTTCCGGAATCCCTGATCTGGCGCGCGCTGCGCCGATTCCATGCGCCCAGCCGGGCAGTGATGGCGGCAACGCCGGCGCTCGCCCGCGAGCTTGGCGAGCGCGGCTTTGCCAACGTCGTGCTCTGGCCGCGCGGTGTCGACACTCATTTGTTCCATCCTCGCGCCATCGATCTCTGCCTCCCGGCACCGGTGTTCCTCTCGGTCGGCCGCGTCTCGGTCGAGAAGAATCTCGAGGCGTTCCTCGATCTCGACCTGCCCGGCACCAAGGTGGTCGTCGGCGACGGCCCGGCGCGCGTGGCGCTGGAGGAAGCCTATCCGGATGCGATCTTCCTCGGGCAAAAGCACGGCGAGGAGCTGGCGGCTATCTATGCCGCGGCCGACGTCTTCGTGTTCCCGAGCAAGACCGACACCTTCGGCCTGGTTCTGCTGGAAGCGCTCGCGAGTGGCCTGCCGGTGGCTGCCTTCCCGGTGAGGGGCCCCCGCGACGTGATCGGCGATGCGCCGGTCGGGGCGCTGGATCACGATCTGCGCAATGCCTGCTTCGCCGCGCTCGACATCTCCCGGCAGGACTGTGTGGAGTTCGCCGCCGACTACACGTGGGAGGCCTCGGCGAGGGCCTTTGTCGACAGCATCAAGGCGGTCGGCGCGGTGCTGCCCGGCCGAAACGACGCGGAACAGCCACGCTTCGTCGCCTGAGGGACAAATTCCTCTCGCGGAGGTGTCTTCCCAGCCGTCATTGGCCGAGATACAAATTGCGGATGACAGAACAGCCCCTTCCGGTCAGCTCTGCTGACATCGATGCCGCAGCGCGCGTGATTGCGCCTTTTGCCATCCGCACCCCGCTGCTGTCCTTTCCCGTGCTCAACGAGCGCGTCGGCGCCAAGGTCTTCCTGAAGCCGGAGATGCTCCAGCGCACCGGCTCCTTCAAGTTCCGCGGCGCCTTCAACAAGGTCGCCTCGATCCCGCAGGACCAACGCGCCGGCGGTGTCGTCGCGTTCTCCTCCGGCAACCACGCCCAGGGCGTGGCGGCGGCGGCGAAGATCCTCGACATGCAGGCCACCATCGTGATGCCCGCGGACGCGCCGCTGTCGAAGCGCGAGCGCACCAAGTCCTATGGCGCCGAGGTCGTGCTGTACGACCGCTACAATGACGACCGCGAAGCGATCTCGCGCGGGATCGCCGAGAAGCGCGGCGCGACGCTGGTCAGGCCCTATGACGATCCGTTCGTGATCGCGGGGCAGGGCACCGCCGGCCGCGAGATCGCGGAAGACATGGCAGCGCTCGGCCTCAGCCCCGACATCGTGGTGGCGCCGGCCTCCGGCGGCGGCCTGATCGCAGGCGTCGCAACCGCGGTGAAGGCGCGATATCCGCTCGCCGAAATCGTGGTGGCCGAGCCCGAGGCGTTCGACGATCACGGACTGTCGCTGACCGCAGGCCATCGCGAGCCGCATGCGCCCGCGGGCCGCACCATCTGCGATGCGCTGATGGCGCTGATCCCCGGCGAGATGACATTTGCGATCAACAGCAAGCTGCTCGCGCGCGGCGTGACCGCTTCGGACAAGGAAGTCGGCGCGGCGGTGGCGTTCGCCTATCGCGAGCTGAAGCTCGTGGTCGAGCCCGGCGGCGCGGTGGGCCTTGCCGCGCTGCTTGCCGGACGTCTCGACGTCGCCGGCAAGAACGTCGTCATCGTGCTCTCCGGCGGCAACGTCGATGCGGATTTGTTTTCAGAGCTGGTGGCCTGATCTTCTGAGATTTTGACATGAAGAAGGGGCAGAGCGTCGCCGCTCTGCCCCTTTATCGTGTTTGTTAGGTTCGAACTTGCCATTTGCTCGGTGCAACCTCTCCCGCTTGCGGGGGAGGTCGGCGCGAAGCGCCGGGTGGGGGCTTTCTCCAAACGGGGATCTTCTCGGTAAGTCGCCACCTGTCCCGTTGCGGAGGCACCCTCTCCCCAACCCTCCCCCCCAAGCGGGGGAGGGAGCGCACCTTTTTCTCCGTGCGATCAGTGCATGAAGCTCCGGCGATTGTTGCCGCCACCCATGCTCGGGGCCTGGTTCATCGACTGGCGGAAGTTGTTGCCGCTATTGTTGACGATGCGGTTGGTCGTGTTGAGCTGCGGCCGCGTGTTCTGCTGGGTGTTCTGGACCTGCACCTTGTTTACCGGGTTGTTGGTGATCTTCACGCCGTTGTTGATGCGGATCGGGTGGTTCTGCGTCTGGACGTTGACCGGCTTCGGATCCACGGTTGGGCCGCCCTTGCCGACATTCACCGGCATACTCACGATCTTGCCAGGAGTGCCGTTCGTCGTGCCGGCATTGTTGCTGCCGCCATTCTGCGTGTTGTTGGTCGCAGGCAGCGTCACGATCTTGCCGATGCCGCCCTTGGTGTTGGTCGGCGCGGGTAGGGTGACAATCTTGCCCGGGGTCTGCGATGGCGTGCCGTTCTGCTGGTTGTTGCCGGAGGGCAGGTTGACGATCTGGCCGCCATTGCCGAGCTTGCCGATGCCGTTGTTGTCGCCGGGTTTCTGCACCACCGGCAGGTTGCCGATGATCTGGCCGCCACCATTACCCTGCTGCGGCAGGTACTTCGGCTGGCCGAGATTGCCGATCTTGAAGGTCGGGGTGATGCTCTGCGGCGCCAGGAACTTGGTCGCCTGCATCAACGGGATCTGCTTCGGCTGGGCTTCGAGCTTCAACGCGACTTGCGCATAGGGGGTGTTGCCGTAGCTTTCGTAGAAGCTCTTGTAGCCGAGCGGCGAGTTCGCGAGCACCGCCTTGTGCCAGGCCTGCGTGAGCTGAAGGTTGTTGAGCAGCCAGCGGACGTGGTCGCACAGCGGGTCGTGCGGATACATCTGGATGAACTCCTGATAGTATTCGGGGCGACCCTCGGACACGACGTAGTCATAGGCCTGGCGCGTCGAGCGGCTCGGCAGGTTGGAGGCCATCTGCACCACCGGTGCATTCACCGGCGCGCGGGTGGCGGCAATCGCGGTGTCGCCGAAGAAGGTGAAGTCGGACGTCAGCGATGAGCTCTCCCACGGGATCTGCGCGCCGAGCGTGGTCTGGTTCACCTGAAGGCGCACGCGCTTGAACAGCTGCTCGATCGGCACGTTGGGTTCGCGCGCGACGTTCAGGAAGGCCTGCGTGTAGGGGCTGTGGCCGCCGGTGCCGTCCTGCGCCTCGGCGCCCGGTGCGGTCGAATATCCGACGATGGAGCCGTTCGGCGCATCGACGATGGCGAGTCCGCGCCCGGCGTCGTTGACGTCAGGGAACGGATTGTTGCGGCAGGCATCGAGGATGACGATGCGCATCCGGCTCGGGATCGTCTCCAGCGTCGACATCACGTCGACAAGACGCACCGAATTGCTGACGAGCTCGGTCGGGTTCGAGACCTTGGCGTCGACGGGAACGAGGTAATTCTCGCCGGCGAGCTGCACGCCGTGACCGGCGTAATAGACCATCGCCACCGTGTTCGGACCACGCGCGGACACCTTGGCGGAAAAATCCTGCACCACGCGAAGCATGTCGTTCTGGCCGAGATCGGTCGCGGCGACCACTTCGAAGCCGGCGGAGTTCAGGAACTGCGCCATCGACTGCGCGTCATTGTCGGGGTTGGCGAGCTGCGGCGCGTTCTGGTAGTTGGAGTTGCCGATCACCAGCGCCACGCGCTGTTCCGGGCCTTGCAGCGCGGCGGGGGCAGGCTGGACCGGAGCGACTTGCGCGGAGGCAGGACCGCAGGCGAAGCCGAACAGGCTTCCCAGCAGGCTGGCCGTCATCAGGAAGGGCTTTAGGCGGAACATGGCGTGCTCCTCTGGCACTGATCTCGATGCGAGATTGGTTGCGAGCAAGCTAGGCCGCGTTCGAGCGCATGGTCCGTGATCGCGGTCACCATGAGCGCCTGCGTGATCTGAATCACGCCTGGAACCTGCTATGGTGAATGGCCGGTGTCGCCGGCCAACGACACGCCCTGGAGGACATGCCGTCACATGCTGAAATCGATCGATCCGATCCTCACGCCCGATCTACTGTGGCTGCTGGCCTCGATGGGCCACGGCGATGATCTCGTTTTCGTCGACGCCAATCACCCGGCGACGCGCATCGCGCAGAGCACACATTCGCAGCGCCTGATCCAGCTGCCGGGCATCAGCATGGAGACCGCGATCCGCGCCATCATGTCGGTCTACCCGCTCGACGATTTCGATCCCGACCCGGTGCGCGTGATGATGCCGGTCGACGATCCCGAGCGCGTGCCCGATGTGCAGCGCGCGGTGCTCGCGGAGATCGAACGCGCTGCCGGTCGCTCTGTCACTCCCGGCAAGCTCGCGCGCCCGGATTTCTATCGCGCGGCGGCGGCGGGGTTTGGCGTCGTGCAGGTCGGTGACAGCAGAGGTTACGGTTGCTTCCTGATCCGCAAGGGCGTCATCAGCTAGAGGCCGTCATCAGCGCGGACGGCCAGCCGATGCGGACGAGAAGACCGTCGGGACCGTTGATTCCGACCTCATACATCCCCCATTCGCGGTGGCGCAGCACGCCGCCGGGCCGGATGATCAGATCGTCCACGCGCGTGGCGATGGCCTCGACATCGGGGGTGCGAATGAAGATGCCAAACGGATTGTGCTCCGGCACCTGCCACGGGCCGTCACCGGCTTGCGTCAGATGCACCTCGCATCCCCAGCCCCTCATGATGACGTAGCCAGCATCGCCGCCCGCGCTCGCAAAACCGAGCCGCTTCCAGAACGGAAGCGCGGCCGCGAGATCGTTGCTGGGAACGATGGCGAAAGCACCGATGTGCGGGGATTCAGGCATTCGTTGTTCCGGACCTGCAGGGTGGTTTTCTGCAAGCTTATCGACAGAGGCCGATGAGTCGAAGCGGCAAAAGGGCTCGCACCTGAATTTGAGTGGCCTTCTCGTATCTGCCTGTTTATGGTCGATCCATGTCGCGCCTTATGTGTCTATTCGTTGCCATCGTCCTGTCGCTGCTGCCCGCCATCGCGTCCGCGGCGTCGATTCAAAAGCGCCCCAAGCAGGCTTTTCATGGCTACGGCTTCCTGCCGGGCTATCGCCAGCCGCTGAGCAACAGCATTCCGCTCTACAAGCAGAAGGAAGCGATGCGCCGCATGTCGCGCAGCGAGCGCCGCCACTGGTACATCGATCCGGTTCCGCAATATTACGGCTGGGATGGCGAGTGGCGCTATTTCGGCCGTCCCGGCTTCGGCGGCGGCCGCTACAATGGCGGCAGTTTTGGCCCGTGCTGGACGCGGACGCCGATCGGCGCAGTGTGGAATTGCGGGTGAGTAGCTGATCGCGCCGTTGGTACGGTGAAGCGAAAGCCTGCACCGTATCCCGGCCTCGTGCCCCGGACGCAGCGCAGCGCTTCTTCAGCGATGCGCTGCTGAGCCGGGGCCCATGCTGCAGAGGAATTCGCCGCCCGCTGGGTCCCGGCTCTGCGCAACAACGCTGAGGGCGTTGCAGCGCGTCCGGGACACGAAAACGAGTGCGCAACGCCCCCTTACGAGAAGAACGCGATCTTCTCGGCCTGGGTCATGCGGCGGATCGGCGCGAGCGGATCGTTGGCCGCGCGGGGCTTCTGCAACATGCCGCTGGCGAGGATGCTGGCGCCGAGCGAGGGCTCGGGCAAGGATTCGGACAAGGGCGAGGGCATCGGCAGCGTCGCGCCCAGAGATGCTCCGAATGTTGCCGAGGCTGCCATCGGCATGGCCGGCTGCTCCATCACTTCGGCCGCGGCTTCCGCGATGGCGTTGGTGAGGCGCGCCAGCGATTCCATTGCGATCGGCGCTTCCTCTACGGGCTCCTCCACGATCGGCGCGGCGACGGGTTCCGGCGCGATCGGTTCTGCAAGCTCCGCTGCGATCGGCGTAGCAACTTCCGCAACCACGGGCTCCGGAGCTGCCGCGGCCATTTCGACCGGTTCGATGATCTCGTCGAACTCGGGATCGGGCGCGGCCATCTCCAGCGCGATGGCCTCGAGCACGGCCTCGTCCTCGGCCTCCGCCGCGGCATCGAGCGCGAACGCGTCGGCTGCTTGCGCGAAGGCGGGCTCGGGGGCCGGCTCTTCGAGTGCGGCGTTGTCGAATGCAAGCTCGCTTTCGGCGACGATTGCCGACGCCACGGCGGCGTCCAAGGGGGCGTCCGCGGCCTGCTCGGCCATCGCGAACGCTTCAGCAGTGTCGGCTGCTTCCGGCTCCGGAGCCTCGTCGATATGCTGAGGCGTCTCCGTAAAAGCCACGGGTGCTTCGCTCGCCATCGCGGCAGGCGCGGCCTCGACAGGCGCAGCCGGAGTCACAGGCGCTTCCTGCACCGGGGCGGGACGTGCCGCGGCCGCTTGCGGCGCTGTGTCGCCGTCCGCATCAAGCTGTCCGACCCGATCCCTGAGCAGATCGAATGCGGCCTTGAGCTCGACGCGGGGGGCGATCGTCGAAATCTGCGCGGAGGCGGCTTCGATCGAGGCGAGCTGCGAATCGATGAGGTCGCAGATTCGCCCGTCGGCGCCGATTTCGCGCCAGCGCCAGGAAATCTCCTTGATGATGCGCACGCCGCGCGGGATCGCGGCGAGGCTGGCCTCCATCACCGCGGGATCGAACGCCGCGATCGCAGCCGTCTCTGCCTCGTGGACCGCGCGGCGGATCTCGACCAGCGCTGCGGGCAGGCGGTCCTCGACGACAGGTTGTCGCTGTGCCGCAAGGGTTTCTTCGATTTTCGCGACCGCATCGAGCACCATGCGGGTGTCCGCATTGCGGTTGCGCTTGGCGTATTCGCCGAGGAACCAGCGGCCGCGCGCCGTCTCCAGGAAGGCTTCGCGGATCGCGTCGTAATCCTGCTCGTTCGGCTCGGCCGCGCGGGCAGACATAGGCGAGAGGGCGAATGCTTCGTTGGCCATGTCAATCTCGTCGCGCAAATCACTGCGCGTTACTGTAACGATCACCACGATATCGACCGAATCGCAATTGGTTTGATGCCGCCCGAATCACAAATCCCCATCGCTGCATCCGTGAAGCGGCGATTCGCCGTGAGCCTCGCCTTGTTCTACTCGGCCGTGTTCGCGGTGTCGGGCACGCATCTGCCGTTCTTCCCGGTCTGGCTGAAGGCGATCGGCATCGACGCCTCCTGGATCGGCCTCATCAACGCGCTGCCAGCGATCACGCGCTTCACCACGCTGCCGCAGGTCACCGCCTTTGCCGAAAAGCGACAGGCGATTCGCAGCGCCATGATGCTGTCGGCGCTGGCAACGGCGATCGGGTTTACGGTCGTCGGGTTGCAGCAGCAACCCTTGGCGCTGTTCCTGATCTATGCGCTGACCTGCATGATGTGGACGCCCACGATGCCGCTCACCGACGCCTACGCGCTACGCGGCGTCGCTCGCTACGGGCTCGATTACGGACCCTTGAGGCTGTGGGGCTCGGCGGCGTTCGCCGCCGGCTCGCTCGCCTGCGGTTATCTCGTCGACCACATCGCGGCGCGCGATCTGATCTGGGTCATCGTGGCATGGGCCGTCGTCGCGGTCGCGGCCAGCCTGCTGCTTCAGCCGCTCGACGATGCCAGACGCAGGACGACGGAGATGCCGGCCGGCAAGACGCTGCTGCGCGACGCCGGTTTCTGGGCGGTGATCGCCTCGGCCGCGCTGATCCAGGGCAGCCACGTCGCTTACTACACGTTTTCGGCCATCAACTGGCAGCTCCATGGTCTCGACGGGCTGACCATCGCGGGACTGTGGACGCTGGGCGTGATCGCCGAGATCGTCGTGTTTGCGCTGTCGCCGCGCTTCTCGCTGCATCCGTCCACGCTGATCGCGATCGGCGGGCTGAGCGCCGTGCTGCGCTGGATCGTCACCGCCAACGAACCGCCGCTCGCGCTGCTCGCGATCGTGCAGCTCGGCCATGGCCTCACCTTCGGCATGACCATCGTCGGCACCATGAGCCTGCTGGTGCAGCGCGTGCCGTCGCATCAGATCGCGCGGGGGCAGGGCTACTACGCCGCATGCAACGGGCTGCTGGGCGCGGCGACCTCGATCGCCTCAGGCGCGATCTACGCCCGCATCGGCGATGGCCTGTACTACGTCATGGCCGCGATGGCCGCTTCCGGCGCGCTTGTGATCTGGTTGGCGCGGCACCGGCTGAACGCTCATCCCCACAGCGAAGCATCGGGCGGATAGACCAGGCTGTCGTCGTAGCGCAGCGCGTGATCGCGATCGCGCGCCAGCAGGAGCGGACCGTCGAGATCGACGAAGCGCGCCTGCGGCGTCACCAGCATGGCGGGGGCCATCGACAACGATGTCGCGACCATGCAGCCGATCATGATCTCGAAACCGAGCGCCTGCGCCGCATCGGCCATCGCCAGCGCCTCGGTGAGGCCGCCGGTCTTGTCGAGCTTGATGTTCACGGCGTCGTAGCGTTCGCGCAAGGGTGCCAGCGAGTGGCGGTCGTGCACGCTCTCGTCGGCGCAGACCACGAGCGGCCGCCTGATCCGCGCCAGCGCGTCGTCCTTGTCTGCCGGCAGCGGCTGCTCAACGAGGGTGACGCCGACGGCGTCGCAGGCGGCGAGATTCTGTTCCAGATTGGCCTCGGTCCAGGCCTCGTTGGCGTCCACGATCAGCTCGGATTCGGGCGCGGCGTTGCGGACCGCCGCGATCCGCTCCGGATCGCCGTCGCCGCCGAGCTTGATCTTGAGCAGCGGCCGGTGCGCCGCCTTGGCGGTCGCCGCCGCCATGGCCTCGGGCGTGCCCAGCGAGATCGTGTAGGCGGTGGTGCGCTCGCCCGGGATCGGGCGGTCCAGCAGGTTCCAGGCCCGCAGGCCGGCCACCTTGGCCTCGAGATCGATCAGGGCGCAGTCCAGCGCGTTGCGAGCCGCGCCTGGCGGCATGGCCGCTTGCAGGGCCTGTCGGGTGATACCGCCGGCCACGGCCGCCTGCATGGCCTCGATGGCCGCGAGGGTCGCCTCGGGCGTCTCGCCATAGCGGGGGTAGGGGACGCATTCGCCGCGGCCGACGAGGCCGTTCCGGCTCACTTCCGCCACAACGGTGACGGCTTCTGTCTTGGCGCCACGGCTGATGGCGAAACTGCCGGCGATGGGGAAGCGCTCGATTCGCGCCCGGAGTGCCGGAACTTTGCTGGAAGTCATTTTGAACTCTGGCGAAATCTGAACCTGCTAGTTACGTGTAGCAACTAACATTAACCAGTTGGGGATAGCTTCTCTGGGTAAGGGCGTGTGTGCAACCATCTGATTTTCTCCGCCCCGGCACGGGAGCGGACATCTTGACGGGCGATCCGAAGCTGGAACGGATTGCGAAAGGCAACGCGCTGGCCCTCTGCGCCACCGGAACCTGGACCGCGAGTTTCGCGCCGGTCCTGGAGCGGATGGTGGCCGACGCGGAGAAGCTTGCCGGCGGTTCGCAGAATATCTTCATCGACGTCTCCGAGGTTGCCAAGCTCGATACGTTCGGCGCCTGGCTGATCGAGCGGCTGCGTCGCAGCCTGACCCAGGGCGCCGTCGAGGCGCAGATCGCGGGTCTCTCCGCCAATTATTCGAGCCTGGTCGACGAGGTGCGCCGGGTCCGGGCGACGCCCGTCATCGACCGCAGCAACATCACCATCACCGGCATGCTCGAGCAGATCGGCCGCGCCGTGGCCGGCGTCGGCGGGACCGTGGCGGGCCTGATCGACATGCTCGGCGCGGTGCTGGCCGCCGGTGCGCGCACCCTGATCCACCCTGGTTCGTTCCGCCTGACCTCGACGGTGCATCACCTCGAGCAGGTCTGCTGGCGCGCCGTGCCGATCGTGGTGCTGATCACCTTCCTGATCGGTTGCATCATCGCGCAACAAGGCATCTTCCATTTCCGCCGCTTCGGCGCCGATCTCTTCGTCGTCGACATGCTCGGCGTACTGGTCCTGCGCGAGATCGGCGTGCTGCTGGTGGCCATCATGGTCGCGGGCCGCTCGGGCAGCGCCTACACGGCCGAGCTCGGCTCGATGAAGATGCGCGAGGAGATCGACGCGCTGCGCACCATGGGTTTCGACCCGATCGAGGTGCTGGTGCTGCCGCGCATGCTGGCCCTGGTGCTGGCGCTGCCGATCCTGGCGTTCCTCGGCGCGATGGCCGCGCTCTATGGCGGCGGTCTCGTCGCCTGGCTCTACGGCGGCGTTCAGCCCGAGGCGTTCCTGCTGCGGCTCCGCGACGCCATCTCGATCGATCATTTCATCGTCGGCATCGTCAAGGCGCCGGTCATGGCCGCCGTGATCGGCATCGTTGCCTGCGTCGAGGGGCTGGCCGTGCAGGGCAGCGCGGAATCGCTCGGGCAGCACACGACGTCGTCCGTCGTGAAAGGCATCTTCTTCGTCATCGTCATGGACGGCGTGTTCGCCATCTTCTTCGCCGCGATCGGGATGTGACGATGGCGCAAGACGTTCAAAACGGGAACCAGAACCCCATCATCCGCGTCCGCGACATCACCGTGCAGTTCGGCGCGACGCGCGTGCTCGACGGCCTCAATCTCGACGTCAAGCGCGGCGAGATCCTCGGCTTCGTCGGCCCTTCCGGTGCGGGCAAGTCGGTGCTGACGCGCACCATCATCGGCCTCGTGCCGAAGATTGCCGGCAGCATCGAGGTGTTCGGCGTCGACCTCGATTCCTCCAACACATCGCAGCGCCGCCAAGTCGAGCGTCGCTGGGGCGTGCTGTTCCAGCAAGGCGCGCTGTTCTCTTCGCTGACCGTGCGGCAGAACATCCAGTTTCCGATGCGCGAATACTTGCGCGTCTCGCAGCGGCTGATGGACGAGATCACCATGGCCAAGCTGACCATGGTCGGCCTCAAGCCCGAGGTCGCCGACCGTTTTCCCTCGGAACTATCCGGCGGCATGATCAAGCGCGTCGCGCTCGCACGCGCGCTGTCGCTCGATCCGGACCTCGTGTTCCTGGACGAGCCGACCTCGGGCCTCGATCCGATCGGCGCCGGCGACTTCGACGAGCTGGTGCGGACGCTGCAACGAACTTTGGGGCTGACCGTTTTCATGGTAACGCACGATCTCGACAGCCTTTACACAGCATGTGACCGCATCGCCGTTTTAGGGAACGGTAAGATCATTGCGGCAGGGTCGATGGCCGACATGCAGGCCTCGCAGCATCCCTGGCTGAGGCAATATTTCCATGGCAAGCGCGCTCGCGCGGTGATGGGCTGAGGTGCCGGAGTAGCTGATGGAAACGCGTGCGAATTACGTACTGATCGGATCGTTCACGCTGGCGGTGATCGCCGCGGCGATCGGCTTCGTGCTGTGGTTCCAGTCGCTGCACACCACCAAGCAGCGCAGCCCCTTGCGGGTCGTATTCGAGGGCCCGGCAGCGGGCCTGCGCAACGGCGGCAGCGTCAACTTCAACGGTATCCGGGTGGGCGAGGTGGTCTCGGTGAAGCTGGACAACCCGCGGCGGGTTGTCGCACTCGCCATGGTCGAGAACAACGCCCCGATCCGCAAGGACACCTTGGTCGGCCTCGAATTCCAGGGCCTGACGGGCGTGGCCGCAATCTCGCTCAAGGGCGGCGAGGAGGCGGCTCCCCCGCCGCCGCTCGACGAGGACGGCATCCCGACGCTGACGGCCGATCCCAACAAGCTCCAGGACGTCACCGAGGCGATCCGCGGCACGCTGCAGAACATCAACAAGATCGTCGCCGACAATCAGGAGTCGGTGAAGAACTCGCTGAAGAATCTCGAGACCTTCACCAACTCGCTCGCCCGCAACTCCGAGAAGATCGACGGGGTGATGGCCAAGGTCGACGGCGTAATGCTCAAGGCCGACAACCTCATGCTCGGCCTCAACTCGCTCGCCGGCGGCAAGGACGGCGGCGAGCTGTTCCAGACGGTGAAGTCGATCCGCGAGCTCGCCGAGGATTTCGACAAGCGCTCCGGTGCGCTGATGACCGACGGCCGCCGCACCCTCGGTGACATCAGCCGTGCCGTGAACAATTTCGACCGCAATCCGACCCGCGTGCTGTTCGGCGCCAGCAACAGCAGCGCACAGCCCGCGCCGCCGCCCGAGCCGCCGAAGCCGGCGCCGGCGAGCGAGCGCAAGCGGCAGTAGCGCACGAAACGGTAGGCTCCCCAGTCGGGTTTGCTTGAACGGCTCAGGCGGCTACGCGTTCGTGGATAAGGCCGTTTAGCAAGTCTTCCGGCGCGTATCTTTGCAGGCCGTCCTCGATCGCATGCGGGTGACGGCGATGGCGACGACGAAGCCCCAGCCACGAGGGACTCGGCGCCGCCACTGACTATCGCGGAGGCCAAGCGACTGCTGTCGATCTCGCTGGGCGTTGACTCCGCCAATATCAAAATCATCGTCGAGGGCTGATGAATACACCGATCGACGTCTGGAATGCCGGCACCTTCGACCAGGAGCTAATGTCGAAGCTGCAGGCTAAGGCGGAGTTGATCCGGAATTACCTGACTACCAATCGGCGCCTGTTTGAGGAGCGTGAAGCATCACGAATGGAGAACGACAAGTCCTGGCGGACGCCCCGCCGCGTGTGCCAGGAGCGTGTACACCAGGCCCCATCTCCGAAGTCAGCTGGCTGCGCAGCTCCTGCGGGCCGCGGCCGTCGCGGGCGACTTCGTCGAGCAGGCGTTCGAACTCGCTGATGTAGCGTTCGACAGAAGCGCAGGAGCAACGCCAGCAGATCGATGGAAGTAGCTGCGCTTCGGCCTACTGCAATTGTTACACGCGTTGCTCGGATCTGACGAGGCCGTCTTTCGGAGAGACCACTCCATCCCGATCAGTGAGGGATCGTCGATCGATTTGGGCAACATGATTTGTCGTGAGGATGCCCGAAGCGACGTCGGCTATCACGACGTCGCTCAATCGAACTCAACGACGCTCCAAGACGGCAGTCGGCAGTACCCAATTGGCCAAAGGGCGCTCTATTGAATGGCGCGGGGGGCTTTAGGGAATGCTTCGATCCTGGGGAAATCTTCTGACGTATCAAATTGTCCAAATCTTGAGTGCATCATCTGCCATCGCATGCTGCCGGCAGATGGCAGACGCTTCTGTCAATCGTTCGTGAGATTCGGTCTTTACTTTTGCGGTGGTTCTCAGCTCATTGTCGGGTGCGAGCAGCGTGCTCCTAACGAAAAAATCGTTGTCTTCTACGTTGAGACGCAGCTTGGGGACGTGCTCGCCACTGTTTTCATCGAACTCGAGCAGGAAGTTTTGCGTGTATTTTTGGGAGGCCTCTTTTTCGTTCGACGTACCTGCGAATAGATGATCGCGAATGGCAGAAATCAGAACTGCCGTTGTTGCCAACCTTTGCTGGCCGTCGGCAACCTCCCAACGATTGTCGCCGGTTTGAGACAGAACAATCGTTCCCAAAAAGTAAGTCTTACTTTCACTTGCAATCGCATTTGAGAAGTCTTGGAGCAGCGTTCGAACGTGATGATCTTCCCACGCGTAAGATCGCTGGTTTAGTGGCACCTTTAGAGAGTAGCGGTTGAGAACCGAACCAATGCCAGACTCGCCGATTGCGATTCCTATTCCCGCTCCAGCCATTAGCTAACCCCTCCGATCAACTAAAAATAGAACCTATTTGCCGGATTCGACCAACTCGCGCCGCGAGAGGAGAAAGCGACCATAATTTCGGAATAATAGCATATGCACCTGTTTTGCCCGACGAGTCAAATCAGGGTTGCTCTCAGTCTAAATTGTTGATTTTGCTCTCGGCGGCTACTGTGCATGGGGTTGTTTTTGCTGTTGCGCTTGGCCACGCTACGGTATGCGGCTCAGCCACGCACCGCCGAGGAGTGGCGCGCCGCGTCCGGGCACGAGAGCGTGCAACGACAAGCTCAAATAAAAACGGAGGCCGTGAGGCCTCCGTTTCCTATTCTTGGTTGCTGTTACGAGCCCGTTTATCCCAGCCGACCCGCCGCATGCGCGAGCAGCGTGTACACCAGACCCGTCTCCGAGGTCAGGTGGCTGCGCAGCTCCTGCGGACCGCGGCCATCGCGGGCGACTTCGTCGAGCAGGCGTTCGAACTCGCCGATATAGCGGTCGACCGTGCCCTTGAAGTTGCGGTCGGCGCGATACTTGCGGGCCACCTCGTCAAAGGCCTTCTGGCCGGCGGGCGTGTACAGGCGCTTGGTGAAGGCCTTGTTCTCGCCGCGCTGGTAGCGGTCCCACATCTCGGCCGCGAGGTTGCGGTCCATCAGTCGGCCGATGTCGAGCGACAGGGATTCCAGCGGATTGCTGCTGGCCTGCGGGGCCTGCGGCTGCGGCGAGGGTGCAGCCTGGCGGCCACGCGGGGCCTCACGGCCGGACGGAGCGCCCTGGTTCGCGTCGGTGCGGTTGAGCAGATCCGACAGCCAGCCGTCGCGGCCTTGGTCGTTGCCGCCGGGGGCGACCGGCGGAGCCTCGGTGCGACGCGAGGAGGCAGGCAAGCCGAGGTCTGGCGGTGGCAGCGTCGAGGCGCTGCCGGTGTCGCGCATGCGGGTTTCGGTGACACGAACGCCTGCAGTCGCCATGATCGGCTCTTCCTGGCGCTGGA
>Ga0102590_1002790_pt1 | contig 19417 bp, 19 predicted proteins | sample AraplaMF_Col_mMF_FD_76859 | JGI IMG/M metagenome (GOLD analysis project Ga0102590, IMG submission 76859) | Arabidopsis root microbial communities from the University of North Carolina, USA - plate scrape MF_Col_mMF | ecosystem: Host-associated > Plants > Roots > Endosphere | place: USA...
CTTCGCGGCCGAGGTGATCTACCGCATCCCGCCGGACGAGCAGGGCCGGACCATGCACATCCACCTGCTGATCAACGGCAATTCCCTGATGCTCAGCGACTTCTATCCCGAGCACGGCTATCCGTTCGAAAAGCCCGCCGCCTTCACCCTGCACCTGCAGGTCGACGACGTGGACGCCTGGTTCGAGCGCGCGGTGGCGGCCGGCTGCACGGTGTCGCTGCCGGTGCAGCTGATGTTCTGGGGCGACCGCTACGGCCAGCTCAAGGACCCCTACGGCTTCTCGTGGTCGATTGCGACGACGCCCAAGACCTGACCTCATGAAAGAAAGGGCGGGGCCGTCGGTCCCGCCCGCGACAAGGAGGGGAAAGCCATGCTCAAGATCATCGTCATCGTCGTGGTCATCGCGCTCGTCGCCCTGCTGGGCTACGCCGCGACCAAGCCCGACCAGTTCCGCGTCGCCCGCTCGACCGTGATCAAGGCGCCGCCGCAGAAGATCTACGCCCTGATCGAGGACTTCCACCAATGGGGCGCCTGGTCGCCCTACGAGAAGCTGGACCCGGCCATGACCCGCATCTTCGGCGGTCCGGCGCGTGGCCTGGGCTCGACCTACGCCTGGAGCGGCAACAACAAGGCCGGGGCAGGGCGCATGGAGATCATCGAGGCCGCCGCGCCGTCGAAACTGGTGATCCGCCTGGACTTCACCAAGCCGTTCAAGGCCAGCAACAGGGCGATCTTCACCCTGGAGCCCGAGGGCGACGCCACCCGCGTGACCTGGGCCATGGAAGGGGACTCGCCGTTCTTCTTCAAGCTGATGGACGTGCTGTTCAGCATGGACAAGATGGCCGGCAAGGACTTCGAGACGGGGCTGGCGAGCCTGAAGACGGCGGCGGAGGGGTAGGGGAGGTTTCCCCGAGCTCGCAAAATCGGTGTCATCCCGGAAGCCCCGCAGGGGCTGTCAGGGGCCCAGGGGACTGGGCTGATGCCTTGCGGTTCACCTGGGTCCCGGACAAGCGCTGCGCGCTTTCCGGGATGACAACCGTTGGGCGGTGTCCCCCTCAGCAATCCAGGAACTTCACCTCCGTGGCGCCGTAGCGCATGTCGCTGGGGGTGAACAGGCTGGACAGGCCCAGCAGGGCGGGCCGGCCGGGCATGCGGAACACCGGCACCTCGGCCAGGTAGTAGCTCATCCGTCCCTTGGCCCGGTAGCGGCGCGCGAAGGCTTCGCGGTCCAGCAGGCCGTCGATGGTCTCCAGCAGGGGGCTGTTCAGGAACACCCCGCCGCGGGCCGCGAACAGCAGGGCCATGTCGCCGGCGAAGCCGCCCAGCAGGGCGCTGAAGATCGAGATCGCCTCGCGGGCCTTGGCGTCGCCGGCGCGCGCCAACTCGATGATAACGTTGTCATTTTCGGGCACGACGAGGGGATCCCCGTCGCCGACCAGCGCGCAGTGGATGTCGCTGAGGCCTTCCTTGGACAGCAGGCGCTCGGCCGAGACCTCGCCGTGGCGGGCGCGCACGGCCGAGAAGACCGGCGCCTCGCGCGCCTCGACCGGGCAGAAGTCCATGTGGCCGCCCTCGCTTGGCACGGCCAGCCAGCCGTCGCCGCGCAACGGCGCCAGCCCCGCCACGCCCAGGCCGAGGTTCGGGCCCAGCACGGCGATGGCGGCGTTGCGGGCGGCCTTGCCGGGGTGGATCACGGTCAGGTCGGCCTCGGGCACCTTGGGCGCGCCCATGGCGCAGGCGGTGAAGTCGTTGACCAGATAGACCCGGGGCGTGCGCAGGACGGCGCGCAGCCAGGTCAGGGACAGGCTCAGGCCGGTGGCGGTCACGATCACCGTCCCGTCGATCTCCGGGCCCGCCGCGGCGATCGCCGCGCCGACCAGGTCGTCGGGACCCACTTCGGCCAGGACCGACTTGAGGCCGGCCTCCAGCTCCAGCGGGGTCGAGCCGGGCAGGACGCGATGCTCGCCGGGACCGTCGCCGGGCCGGGCCAGGGCGACGATCAGATCGCGGCCGTTCACGTCGGCCAACAGCGCCACGCCGTGGGTCATCGGGCGGTCCTTTTTGTTTCCCCAGGGCGGCCGGTCTACGCCGGCCTGATCGCATCATAGCCCCAAGCGGGTTACTCGCTAAATAACCGCGTTCGCGGAGGGTTCCCCGCGCGGCGGCGCGATCGGCGCGAAACGGCGTTTTTGCTGGGGAAAACCGTGACTTCCGGCGTGGTCAGCGGGAAATAAACCTTGCCCCTGCACCGCCGATTAACGGCGCCGCGCGTTGTTAGGGGTATGTCGAAGTTTGGTTCCGACGGGATGACCGACCGCCGCGCCGGTCCCCGCACTGCGATGCAAACCCCCGCCAAGGTGCTGTGCGGCGCCTTCGCGTGGGACTGCGTCGTGCGCGACCAGTCGGACTCGGGCCTGCGCATCCAGATGCTGTCCAGCGCCATACCGCCGTCCAGCGTCCAGCTGGTCGACCTGGTGTCGGGCTATGCGCACGAGGTGAAGGTGGTCTGGCAGAAGGACCGCGAGTTCGGCCTGAAGATCCTGCGCAGCCACGATCTGCGCGGCCTGGCCCCCGCCTCGCTGCAGACGGCCAAGCGTATCTGGCAGGCCAGCCCGCGACGGGCCTCGGCCAGTTGAGGCCGTAAGAGCACGCCTGAAAACGCGATCGGGCCCCGGCGGGGGGTGCCGGGGCCCGAACAGGCTACTTCGTCTTGGCCGGCGCTTAGGCGGCGGCGTTCTCGGCGCGGGCGGCTTCCTCGGCCATGGCGCGGACCAGGTCCAGGACCTGACGACGCACGCGGCCGCGGCCGATCTTCGGGAACACCTCGGCCAGTTCCAGACCCTCGGGGGTGGTCAGGAATTCCTGGACGATGCGCTCGGCCTGTTGACCGATCTCGTCGCCGTCGGAACCGTCCATCGGGTCGGCCAGGCCGTCGAAGAAGAACGACACCGGGACCTGCAGGGTCTTGGCGATCTCATACAGCTTGGAGGCGCTGACGCGGTTGGCGCCGCGCTCGTACTTCTGCACCTGCTGGAAGGTCAGGCCCAGCGAGTCGGCCAGTTGTTCCTGGCTGACGCCCAAAAGCTTGCGACGCATCCGGACGCGGCCGCCAACGTGCAGATCGACGGGATTCGGGCGTCGGCCCTCGGTTTCTTCGCTCAAGTTTCGCCTCCAAAGGTTGTCCAGGCACAATGCCACGTCCAACACGTTCGTGGAACGCTGATGCGGCAAAGCGCGGCGTTAGGTCGCTGAGGTTTAGCTAATTAACCCCATGCTTGCGCTAACGCACGGACGTACACGCCTAGATCGAGGCGATTTCCAGGCAAAATTGTTTCGGCGCCGCAGCAGGGGCTAGGCGTTGAGTCGCTCCGCGGGCGGAACAGCGTCGCGTTCGGCCCAGATTCGGCGGGCCTGGAGGGTGGTGTCGTTGAGTCGATACAGGGTCTCGGCCGCCAGGGCCTCGTCGCGCGGCGAACCCGGGTCGAACTGCGGGGTCTGGGCGCGGATCACCTGGTGCTGGACGGCCGCCAGGCCGCCGAACGCCCGCAGGTCCAGTTCGTCGATGTGGTAGCCCACCGGCCCGTCGACGCCGATCGCCTCGCGCACCCGGTCCAGCAGGGCGTAGGAGAGGGCGATCTCCGAGCCGGCCACCACGCCGAACGCGTAGGGGCGGGGCAGGCCGACCAGCCGCGTGTCGATCGGCGAGTTCATGATCCCCGGATACAGCGACATGTCGATCATGCCGACGAAGCGCTCGACGCCGTTGACCAGGGCCAGCTCCATGGCCGCGGCCCAGACCTCGAACACCCGCAGGCCCCGGTTCGGACCCTTCCGGGCGCGATAGGCCTCGGTGGTGAACAGCCGCGTGGCTTCCCATACCGTCGGACCCTTCTTGGGCGTCTCGTCCGGCGCGATCAGGTGGGGGAACTTGTCGGCCAGCATGCAGCGGTCTTCGGTGGGATGCAGGCGCAGGCCCACCTCCAGCCGCATGGCCGCGTCGAAACCCAAGAGGTAGACGGCCTGGGAGTCGTCGTAGTCGTCGACCTCCCCGCCTTCCAGGACCACCAGGTCGACCCAGCCGTTCTTCTCGACGCACTGCTCGCGCCGCTGTTCGTGCATGGCCCACAGCTGGGGGCCGTAGAGATGTCGGTTTTGAGACGTGACGACGTGGATCATGGCCCGGCCCCCCGGCTGTCTGGATGGGGGCATTAGGCGGCCGATCCTCCGCGCGACGCGATAGGCCAAACGGCCTATGCCGGGCCCGCGTGGCCCCTTGCAACCGGGCTCCGTCGGGCGGAACATCGGGTCCATGACCGCGCATGATCAGCCCGCCAAAGAGGGGGAACGCTACCGCACCTTCGCGGCGTTCTACCCGTTCTACCTGACCGAACACGTCAACCGGACCAGCCGGCGGCTGCATGTGGTCGGCACGACCCTGGTCATCGCCGCCCTGGTCTGCGGTTTCCTGGTCGACTGGCGGTTCTTCGTCGCCGCGCCCTTCGTCGGCTACGGCTTCGCCTGGGTGGGCCATTTCGTGTTCGAGAAGAACCGGCCGGCCACGTTCAAGTACCCGCTCTACAGCCTGGCGGGCGATTTCCGGCTGTGGTTCGAGGTCGTGACGGGCAAGCGCCCCTTCTGAGTCTCACCTTCGCTCTTGCGATGTTGCGTTGCAGCAAAACCCGGTTCATGATCGTTGGTAATTAAGAACAACGATAAACGGGAAGCGCAGGATGTCAGCCAAGCCGTTCCAGCACGCGCCTGACGCGCCCTGGATCTTCCGTACCTATGCGGGGCACTCCACGGCCGAGAAATCCAACGCCCTCTATCGCGCCAACCTGGCCAAGGGCCAGACGGGCCTGTCCGTCGCCTTCGACCTGCCCACCCAGACCGGCTACGACGCCGACCACATCCTGGCGCGGGGCGAGGTGGGCAAGGTCGGCGTGCCGATCGCCCATCTGGGCGACATGCGGACCCTGTTCGACGGCATCCCGCTGGAGCAGTCCAACACCTCGATGACCATCAACGCCCCGGCCGCCTGGCTGCTGGCGATGTACGTCGCGCTCGCCGACGAGCAGGGGGCCGACCGCGCGCTGCTGCAGGGCACCACCCAGAACGACCTGATCAAGGAGTATCTGAGCCGCGGCACCTACATCTTCCCGCCGGAGCCGTCCTTGCGGCTGATCGGCGACATGATCGCCTGGTGCTACCGCGAGGTCCCCAAGTGGAACCCGATGAACGTCTGCAGCTACCACCTGCAGGAGGCGGGGGCGACGCCGGAGCAGGAGCTGGCCTTCGCTCTGGCCACGGCCATCAGCGTGCTCGACACCGTCAAGGCCGGCGGCCAGGTCCCCGACGAGGACTTCGAGATCGTCGCCTCGCGCATCAGCTTCTTCGTCAACGCCGGCGTGCGGTTCGTGACCGAGCTGTGCAAGATGCGCAGCTTCACCCGGCTGTGGGACCAGATCCTGCTGGAACGCTACGGCGTGCAGGACAAGAAGGCCCGGCGGTTCCGCTACGGGGTGCAGGTCAACAGCCTGGGGCTGACCGAGCAGCAGCCCGAGAACAACGTCTACCGCATCCTGATCGAGGCCCTGGCGGTCACCCTCAGCAAGGACGCCCGCTGCCGGGCCCTGCAGCTGCCGGCCTGGAACGAGGCCCTGGGCCTGCCGCGTCCGTTCGACCAGCAGTGGTCGCTGCGGCTGCAGCAGGTGTTGGCCTACGAGACCGACCTGCTGGAATACGAGGACCTGTTCGACGGCAGCCACGTGGTCGAGGCCAAGGTGGCCGAACTCAGCAAGGGCGCGCTGGAGCAGCTGGCCCTGATCGACGCGATGGGCGGCGCCCAGAACGCCATCGACTACATGAAGACGCAGCTGGTGGCGTCGAACGCCGCGCGGGTGCGCTCGGTCGAGACCGGCGACCTGACCGTGGTCGGCGTCAACCGCTGGACCGATACCGAGGCCTCGCCCCTGGCCGCCGGCGGCAAGGCGATCGAGACGGTCGATCCGCTGCTGGAGGCGGGCGTCGTCGAGCGGCTGAAGGCCTGGAAGGCGGCCCGCGACCCCGCCTCCGTCGAAACGGTGCTGACCGATCTGAAGGCCGCCGCGCGCGATGGCCGGAATATCATGGGGCCCTCGATTTCCGCCGCGAAGGTCGGCGTCACCACCGGCGAGTGGGCCGGGGCGCTGCGCGAGGTGTTCGGCGAGTATCGCGGCCCCACCGGCGTGGCCGTGGTCGTCTCGACCGGCGAGGCCGAGGACGTCGAGGCGGTGAAGGCGCAGGTCGAGCGGGTGTCCCAGCTGCTGGGCCGCACCCTGACCTATCTGGTCGGCAAGCCGGGCCTGGACGGCCACTCCAACGGCGCCGAGCAGATCGCCACCCGGGCCCGGGCCTGCGGCATGGAGGTCATCTACGACGGCATCCGCTCGACGCCGGAGGAGATCGTCCGCCGCGCCAAGGAAGGCCGCGCCCACGTGGTGGGGCTGTCGATCCTGTCGGGCTCGCACCTGGACCTGGTGCAGGAGGTGATCCGCCTGATGCGCGCCGAGGGCCTGGGCCACATCCCCGTGGTGGCCGGCGGCATCATCCCCGACGGCGACGCCCTGATCCTCAAGCAGATGGGCGTGGCGCGCATCTACACGCCCAAGGACTTCAAGATCACCGAGATCATGGGCGACGTGGTGCGGCTGGTGGAGGCCGCGGCGCTGGCGGAAGCTTGAGCGGAGGGCCGTTACACGCCTAGAGTGCGCCCCATGGCGACCTTCGGCGCAGACTATACCCCCACGACGGCCGAGCGCTTCCGGACCGGCGCTTTCTGGGCGCTGCTGATCGGGTTCGGGATCGGGGCCACGTGGACGAGCCGGTGGCTCGACGCCATGAGGCCGCAGGCGATGGAACTCCCAAGCCTCGGTTCCGTGTCGCTCTTCGTCGTCTCCTGGCTGCTCTCGCGCCCGAAGGTGAAGACGTGGCTGGAACGAGGCCGCCCGGTCCAGTCGGGAAAGTGGCGCACCGCGCGGGCCCTTCGGATCGACGTCGGCCTATGGACTCTGGTGCTGGCGGGGTGGGGTTGCAGGTTCGCCGACCAGGCCGTTTACGCCTGGCGCATCGGCGACACGCCCAGGCTTCTCGGCGCGTGCGGCGTGGCGGCGGCCCTGACGGCGTTCGCGGTGGCCGCTTTCGCACGGCGGGGGAGGTCCGTTCTGGAGCTGTCCGTCGACCGGACCGGAGTCTCCGCGCGCGAATGGAAGGGCGTCGTCCCGTGGAGCGCCATCGACTTTGTCGTCCGGCCGGACAAGGCGGACTCGTCGTTGCGCCTCGTGCTGAGGCCCGAGGCTCTTGCGACCTTGCCGGACTACGTGCGTCGGCGGAACGGCTTCCTGGATCTGGACCTGTCGCCGACGGTCCTTTCACCGATCACGGCCGTGGACGCCCTGCGCGCGGCCTGCCCCGATCTGGAGGTCCGTCGTCCGCGCTCGGCCGGCCTGGTCCTGCCGGTGCGCGGCGCGACCGACATCGTCGAAGCCGATCTCTAGCCCATGAGCCCTTTGCGCAGGATCGCCGACGGCGCGGCTGTCCCCACCCGAGCGTTGGAGCTGGCGATTGAGGCCGCCCCCGCGATCCCCTGGGTCCTGCTGGTCACGGCCGTGGATCAGGGCACGCCCGGTTCGGTGGTGGGCGGCATGTTCCTGTACCTCGTCGGCGCGGCGCTGAAGCAGCCCTTGCCGTTGGGGCCGCGCCTGGACCGCGTCGCTTCGCCGAAGCCGGGCGTCTGGCTGACCAGCCCGACCCGCCGGTTCCGGCGGCTGGTGGCGCTGGTCCTGCCGCTGGCCGGGCTGGCGTGCGCGATCGGCATGGCGTTCGCGTCGTTCGACGCAGGCGACGCCTTGGCCTTCGCGCTGGACCTGTTCGTCGTGCTGGGCTTCGTCGCCAGCGTGGCGTGGGACGCCTGGCGCGGCCTGTCGGTCAGGGTTGAAACGCGGATCGACGCCGAGGGGCTCTACAGCCGCACGCTGGGCGGAACGATCCACCTCGACCAGATCCTGGAGATTCTGCCCCGACCCCGGGGAGAGAAATTCAAGCTGCGGCTGCGCGTGGGACCGGGCGCGGCGGGCCTGCCCTCATACCTGAAGCATCGCGGCGGCGACGTGACGATCGACATGTCGGCCGCCTGCCTGACCTACGACCTGGCGGTGAACGCTTTGCGCGAGGCGGATCCCGCCGTGAATTTCCACCGCGACGCGGCCCCGCTGGACAGTCCCTTCGTCGTGCCGATCCGGGGTGTCGACCACGAGGAGAACGTCACCACCGCCTGGGAGGAGATGGAGGATCAGAGCCGGCGGTTCGACCGGGACCTGTCGGGGTTGCGCCTACCCCCGGAAACCTATGGCTATCGGCCCGTCCTGCTGGAAACGATCGATGACGCCGAGCCCGGCGCCGGGACCGGGTCCTAGGCGGCGGGTCGGTCCCGCCCCAGCCGCCACGCCGCCAGCAGGCCGATCACCGCCAGCGGCAGGAAGGCGTAGAACAACAGCAGGCCGTGCGCCAGGCCGCCCTCCGGCGTCACCCCGTGTGCGAAGCCCAGGGCGTTGGCGAGGGCGCCGGCGGCGGCCGCGCCCGTGGCGCCGCCCATCAGCTGGGTGGTGGGCACGGCGGCCGAGGCCAGGGGCTGCTCCTCCAGCGGCGCGCCGCCGATCACCCGCTTGGCCAGGAAGGCCCAGCAGATCCCGAAGCCGGCGCCCAGCAGCACCATCGAGGCCGTGATTCCGACCAGGCCGCCCCGCACCATCTCGAACGCGCCCCAGGCCACGCCCGCGGCGATGACCACGGCGCCCAGGCGGATCGCCAGGCCCTCGTGTTTGGGCTTGAGGCCGGCCACCACGAACGACAGGGCCGTCCAGCCCGCCGCGATGCCGCCGATCACGTAACCGCTCAGCAAGGGGCCGGCGCCGTGCAGCGTCTGGATGAAGGTCGGGCCGTAGACCGAGAAGCCGACCGTCGCGGCCTCGCAGAAGAAGATCACCATCAGCCCCAGGCCCGTCGCGGTGCGCAGGTCGCCAGCGGCGCGCGGCAGCAGGCGCTCGGCCGTGCGGCCGTTGACCAGCAGCATGGCGGCCAGGGCCAGGGTCCCGAACGCCGCGCAGACGGCGGCCGCGACCTGACCGGGCACGACGCCGGCGGCGGCGATCAGCGTGACGCCGACGGTCAGCAGGGCCAGCTGCCGCTTGGGGATGCGCCCGCCTTCCGGGGCTTTCGGCGCGCCGGGCACCATGACCAGCACCGCCCCGACGAAGATCACCGCCTGGACCACGAAGAACCAGAAGGCGCCGCGCCAGAAACCGGCCTCGGCGAACAGGCCGCCGCACAGCGGGCCCAGCAGGGTGGCCGCGCCCCAGACTCCGGCGATGGCGCCGTAGACGCGCGGCCACAGGCTTTCGGGGAACATGGCGCTGATGGCCACGTAGCACAGCGAGACGATCGCCCCCGCGCCCAGGCCCTGGACCAGGCGGCCGGCCACGAAGGTCAGGAATTCCGGGGCCAGGGCGCCCATGGCGCAGCCGACGGCGTAGACCACCCCCGCCAGGGCGGTGGCGCGGCGCAGGCCGAAGCGGATCGACAGCTTGCCCGCGCACGCCCCCGCCAGGATCGAGCCCAGCAGGAAGGCGGCGATCGACCAGCCGAAATACTGGAAGCCGCCGATCTCCTTGGCGACGCTCGGCATGATCGTCACCGTCACCAGGGTGTCGGCGGCGTTCAGCCAGATGCCCAGGCACAGCAGGGCGAAGCGCGGGGCCAGTTCGGCGTTCAGCAGGCCGCGCCAGCTGTTGGTGGGGGTCATGGGCGTCTCCGGGACGCGGTAGATGGCCCTTTCCGGCCGCCAAGCCAAGCCTTGTGGTCTTCGCTCTCCGGAGAGGGTTGTAAGGCGCGCGCGCCTAAGGCAAGGCTTGGCCGTTAACCTTTTCGGGCGCTCCCCCGCCATGGCCTACCGCGTTCCGCGCCATCAGAGCGTCGAGCACCGCACGCGCCGCCAGAACCGCCTGGCGGGACTGACGGCGCTCGTCCTGCTGTGGTCTCTGGTGCTGGTCATGGCCCTGGTGGCCGAGCGCGGCATCGCCCGCCAGCACCTGCCGTGGAAGCCCCTCAGCATCGTCGACCCGGTGGGCATGGCCACGCGGATCAAGGCGGCCCGGGCCGGCGCCGATCCGGCCACCTGCCGGGCGATCCTGCGCAAGGCGGGTCTGTCCTACGAGGAGGTCCCGGAAAAGACCGACGGCGGCTTCTGCACGGTGCGCGACGCCCTGAGGATCGACGGCGGCATGGCCGGCCTGTCGCCCACGGACGCGCCGATGGTCTGCAAGGAGGCCCTGGCCCTGTCGATCTGGGAGCGCCAGGTGGTGCAGCCGGCCGCCTACGAGGTGCTGGGCCAGGGCGTGGTGGGCCTGGAGCACTACGGCACCTATTCGTGCCGGCGGCAGTACGGCAGGACGGCCGGCCCGGTCAGCGAGCACGCCACCGCCGACGCCATCGATCTGGCCGGCTTCAAGCTGGCCGACGGCCAGACGGTCTACGTGGCCCGCGACTGGAACGATCCCGGCCCCAAGGGCCAGTTCCTGCGCCGCGTGCGCGACGGGGCCTGCCGGGTGTTCATCACCACGCTGAGCCCCGACTTCAACGCCGAGCACCACGATCACTTCCACCTGGACATGCACGGGTGGAGCAAGTGCGCGTGAGATAGGGGGCGCGGAACGCGCACCCTATCTCCGTCATCCTCGGACTTGTTCCGAGGACCCCTTTGGCCGCCGGTTTGTCGGTTGGGTTCGGCCGCGCACGCGCCGCTCCCCTGGTCCACGTTCTTCGTGTCTGAACGAGGGGTCCTCGGAACAAGTCCGAGGATGACGAGCGGAGTGGATCAGAACGTCTTGGCCACCTCGGCCAGCTGGTCGGCGACGATGCCCCAGCCCTCGTGGAAGCCCATCTGCTCGTGGGTCTTGCGGTCCTCGACGGTCCAGTGGCGGGCGGTGGCGGTGTAGCGGGTCGTGCCGTCGCCCAGGTCGTCGAACTCGATGGTCGCGACCATGAACGGCTTGCCGGCCGGGACCCAGTCCGAGGCGAAGGCGTCGGTGAACACCAGGCGCTTGTTCGGAACGACCTCGAGGAAGAGACCCGGGTTGGGGACCTCCTCGCCGTTCGGGCCCTGCATGACGATCAGGCTGGAGCCGCCGGGGCGGATGTCCATCTCGGCGTGCGAGACGGTCCAGGGCTTGGGGCAGAACCATTCGTGCATGCGCTCGGGCGTGGTCCAGCACTTGAACAGCTTGTCGGCGGGCACGTCGAGGACGCGGGTCAGCACCAGTTCGCGGTCGGCGACGGGCGAAGGGGCGGGGGTGTCCATGGCGTTTCTCCAAGGGAGTGGGGTGTTGCGCCCGAAGGACGGCCCCGACGTCGGCGATCCGACATCGGGTGCGAACTTTTGTCGAGACCGCGAGTCGATGGCGGGAAGCCGAGGCCCGTCTCGGGTGTTCACCTGATTTACCCCTCGGCTGGACAGTTCAGGCTCTCCCCGGGTCGCCAGGGAGCGGGTTGATGAAGGTTGCGGTGGTTCTGGGCTGCGCCGCGGCGCTGGTCCTGGGGGCGAGCGCCGTCGAGGCCAGGGCCGACGACGACGTGACGTTCCGCATGGGCACCTATGTCTGGCTGCCCACCGTCAAGGGGCCGCTGGGGCTGAACCCCGACCGGCCCACGCCCGTGCTGGGCGACGGCAATATCCTGGATAACCTGCAGTTCTTCGGTTTCGGCGTGGCCGAACTCAGCAAGGACCGGGTCGGGGCCCTGGTCGATTTCGCCTATGTCGACATCGGCTTCGGCGACGACGTCGAGCTGCCGCCCGCCTTGCCCCTGAAGCCCGACCTCGACACCAAGGCGATGGTCGGCAGCGTGAACGGCTTCTACCGCGTCGTCGACGGCGACAAGTGGGATGTGGACCTGACCGCCGGGGTCCGGGGCTACTGGCTGGAGACCGACTTCACGCTCAGCGCGCCCAACACCGACCTGATCGACGCCAGCGCCGACACCAACTGGTTCGACGGCGTCATCGGCGCGCGGGCCCGCGGCCAGTACGGCAAGTGGGGCTTCATGGGCCAGATCGACAGCGGCTGGGGCAGCGACACCACCAGCTGGCAGGGCCAGGGCATGGTCGAGTACGACGCGTCCAGCCATTGGCGGCTGATGGGCGGCTATCGCTTCCTGCATTTCGAGAACGACAAGGGCCGCCGCAACGTCGACCTGGACCTGAAGGGTCCGCTGTTCGGCTTCACCTACCGGTTCTGAGGCCGCTTCGGCGAAGACTTGACCTGGGCGGGCCTTCCTCCCAATGTGCCGGCAATTCAAACAATCGTTTTGATGTTTGCCGGGAGCCCGCCATGACCAACCTCTTCGACCTCGCCGGCAAGGTGGCGATCATCACGGGCAGCTCGCGCGGCATCGGCAAGGCCATCGCCCAGCGCATGGCCGAGCACGGGGCCAAGGTGGTGATCTCGTCGCGCAAGGCCGGTCCCTGCGACGAGGTCGCGGCCGAGATCAACGCCCGGCACGGCGAGGGGACGGCGATCTCGGTCCCGGCCAACATCGGCTCCAAGGAGGACCTGCAGCGGCTGGTCGACGAGACCCGCAAGGCGTTCGGCAAGATCGACATCTGCGTCTGCAACGCCGCGTCCAACCCCTATTACGGCCCGCTGTCCGGCATCGCCGACGACCAGTTCCGCAAGATCCTGGACAACAACATCATCAGCAACCACTGGCTGATTTCGATGGTCGCCCCGGAGATGCGCGAGCGGAAGGACGGCTCGATCATCATCGTCAGCTCGATCGGCGGCCTGCGCGGCAACGCCATCATCGGGGCCTACAACATCTCCAAGGCCGCCGACTTCCAGCTGGCCCGCAACCTGGCCCACGAGTTCGGCCCCGACAACGTGCGGGTCAACTGCATCGCGCCGGGCCTGATCAAGACCGACTTCGCCAAGGCCCTGTGGGATGACCCGGCGACCCTGGAGCGTTCGACCAAGGGCGTGCCGCTGCGCCGAATCGGCGAGCCCGACGAACTGGCCGGGGCGGCCGTCTACCTGGCCTCGAAGGCGGGCAGCTTCATGACCGGCCAGGCCCTGGTGGTGGACGGCGGCGCCACGATCTAGGGGCGCCGCGAGGTCGGGCGGACGACGCCGCGAAAGGGCGATATTTGCCCCTGGCGGAGTCATCTGGGGACAGAACGTCGCGCCGCGCCGATCTTAACTTTGGATACAGGCCGTTTTCGTACCTTGCCAAGGTTCACCAGGAAACCACGGCTTGCGGCGCTACGTCCTGTTCCTCGCGGCGATCGCAACCCTGTTCGTCGCGAGCGGCGGAACGGCGTTCGCCCGTTCGCAGCAGTCGGCCAAGCTGGACGCCCTGTACCGCGAGATCAGCCGCGACGAGATCAAGCCCCCCGCCCGCGAGAACGACGACATCGAGCGGGTCGGACGCCGGGCCCTGAAGCAGCACGGCGACAAGCGCCTCTACGGCCTGTGGTCGGTGCTCTACGCCTACAAGAGCAACCAGGTGCAGCCGCAGTTCGACGACTGGACCCGCCGCGTGCGCCGCCTGGCCAAGGAAGACAACGACGCCGAGCTGCTGAACCTGGTCGACCTGCTGACCACGGCCTACCGCCACGAGTCCGGCGGCTTCCGCACGTTCAACGACGCCGACTGGGTGCGCTATCTGGAGCGCTCGGGCCCGAACATCCGGATGATGGCGGCCATCGAGCGCATCCGCAGCCTGGGCCGCTCGGGCCATTGGGCCGAGGCCTCGCGCCTGGCGACCGAGGTCATGGGCCAGCTGGAACGCAAGGGCGCCGTCGCCCGGCCGATGCTGGCCGAGGCCCACCAGGTGCACTCCTACACCCTGTCCTACATCGGCGATAAGGAAGGCGCGCTGGACCACATGAGCGCCGCCGCTCGCCTGGACGAGGGCAACGCCTTCTACATGCGCAAGGTCGAGCGGATCTACGACATCGCCTACACCGCCGCCGAGGTGGGCGAGCTGGACGCCGCCGAGCACTTCGCCGGCGTGCACCACCACATGACCGAGGCCGCCGGCGATCCCGACCTGAAGACCTGGGATCGCTATCTCTGCGCCCGCATCGCCAGCGCGCGCCACGCGCCGGGCCGGGTCCTCAAGTGCCTGGAAGCGGGCGCTTTCGAGATCGACCATCCGACCAATCGCCTGACCGGCCTCAGCCTGCGGCTGCGGGCTCAGGCGCGGGCCGAGCTGGGCCAGGCCGCCGCCGCCCGGGCCGATCTGGACGTGGCGCGCGCCATCCCCCTGGAGACCCTGGAGCGTGATCCCCAGGCCGAGCTGCTGGTCAGCGCCTATATCGCCCTGGCCGAGCATCGCGGCGAGGAGGCCTTCCGCGACCTGGACCAGTGGCGGCGGCAGGACCACGAGAAGACCCAGGCCGCCCTGACCCGCAACGGCGCCCAGATGGCCTCGGCCCTGGAGACCGAACTGAAGTCCAAGCGGGACGAGAGCCGCCGGCTGACCGCCGAGGTCGAGCTGAACCGCCGCCTGGCGCACGCCTCGATCATCATCGCCATGCTGCTGGGCGTGCTGGTGCTGGGCGGCGTCGCCTGGGGCTTCTACCTGCGCCGGGCGTCGATGCGGCTGAAGGACGCCCGCGGCCGGGCCGAGGCGGCCAACGAGGCCAAGTCCGCCTTCCTGGCCGTGATGAGCCACGAGCTGCGCACGCCGCTGAACGGCATGCTGGGCATGGCCCAGGCCTTGCGCGGCGAGGCCCTGGACGCCCGCCAGCGCGAGCAGGTCGAGCTGATGATCGACAGCGGCGACACCCTGCTGGTCCTGCTCAACGACATCCTGGACCTGTCCAAGATCGAGGCCGGCAAGCTGGAGATCGCTCCCACCGCCGGCGACATCGTCGGCGTTTGCGCGCGACTTGTCGGCGGCTACCAGCCGACGGCTCGGGAAAAGGGCGTCGAGCTGACCTTCGCCGTGGCGGGCGACCCGCCGCCGATGCTGCTGTTCGACGCCGTGCGGGTGCGCCAGTGCCTGGCCAACCTGCTGTCCAACGCCCTGAAGTTCACGGTGGTGGGTCGGGTGGAGGTGACCCTGGCCTGGTCGCCCGACCCGCAGACGGGGCGCACGGCGATCAGCCTGACCGTCGCCGACACCGGCATCGGCATGACCCCGGCCACCCTGTCCAAGCTGTTCGGCGCCTTCACCCAGGCCGACGCCTCGACCACCCGCACCTTCGGCGGCACGGGCCTGGGCCTGAACATCACGCGCCGCCTGGCCGAGCTGATGGACGGCGAGATCCGCGTCGACAGCCGCGAGGGCCACGGCTCGACCTTCATGCTGGACTTCCAGGTCGACGTCGCGGCCGCCGGGACGATCGAGACCGGGGCCCCGGCCTTCGGCGCGCCCGGCGAGGACGAGACGCTGTCGCCCCTGCACGGCCGCCGGGTGCTGGTGGTCGACGACCACCCGGTCAACCGCCGGGTCATCAAGCTGTTCCTGGCCCCGTTCGACTGCGACCTGGTGGAGGTCGAGAACGGCCGCGAGGCCCTCGACGCCCTGGAGGCCGAGGCCTTCGACCTGGTGCTGATGGACGTCAACATGCCGGTGATGGACGGGCTGGAGGCCACGCGCCGCCTGCGCCGCGACCCGCGCTGGACCGGCCTGCCGGTCATCGCCCTGACCGCCGACGTCATGCGCACCCAGATCGACACCTGCCTGGAGGCGGGCATGGACGCCCACATCGCCAAGCCGATCGACCTGCGCGACCTGCTGTCGGTGATGGTCCAGGTGCTGGACCGGCGCGGCGTCGCGCCGGCGGTCGGCGAGACCGCGCTGGCCTAGGCGGCCACGGCGCGCTCGCGGCGGCCGCGCAGATACAGCTCGACCAGGAGCAGGTTCGGAATCCAGGCCAGGAAGGCCGAGGCGCGGTAGGCGTCGATCTCGGCCACGCCCATCATCGGCAGCACCACGATGTAGATCCGCAGGGTGACCGCGGCGAAGGTCATGGCGAACGAGCGCAGCATCCAGGCGCGGTGGTCGTCGAAGCGGCGCGCCACCGCCAGGCGCCAGCCCTGGACGTTGGCCGTGATCCAACAGACCGCCAGGCTGGCGAAACCGACCGTGGCGATCGGGCCGGCGGTCGAGCCGAAGGCCATCACCAGCCCGCCGGCCCCGCCCGCCAGGCAGCCGATCACATAGACCCGCCCCAGCGTCCGGTGCAGGGCGGGGAACCGTCGGCGCACCCAGGACAGGAACTGGAGCGGGCCGACCAGCAGCGCCGTCGCCGCGCCCGCCACGTGGACGTCCAGCCAGGGCCGTGCGAACAGGTTGGCCAGGATCTCGCGGCCCAGCGGCCCGATCCTCGGCAGATAGCGGTACGAGAAGATCGCCACGGCCGCGCTCAGCAGGGCGTACAGGGTCCAGAGGCTTCGGTTCAGCAGGCGGGTCATGTCGGTCTCCGAGGTTTGGCGGAGATTGCGAAGCTCGCCGACCGGCGCTAGGCGAGGTTGCGTGAGCGGCGCCGATACTGCGCGAACGGCGCCGCGCCATGATGAGAGGCTTTTGGGCGAGAGGCTTAGATCGGGGTGACGGACCTGCGGGCGATCCTTCAGCGCGGCGGCGCGGACCTGGCGCTGCTGCTGGCGATGGGCCTGTTCCTGGGCGCGGTCGGCCCGTTCGGCAGCGAGCACCTGGCGCCGCGCCAGGCCTACGCCTACTGGGTGCTGTGCATCGTCGGCGGCGGGCTGATCGGCATCCTGATCGACGAGACCGTCGGACGCCGGGCGGGCGTCTTCTGGCGGCGGCTGCTGGTCACCGCCGTTCTGATGACGCCGCCGACCGCCCTGTGGGTGCTGGTGTCCGATCGCCTCGTGGTCGGCGCGCCGATCGTCGCGTCGCGGTACTGGCCGCTGCTGTGGCAGGTGTTCCTGATCTCGGTCCCGGTCATGGCCGTCCGGGCCCTGGTCTGGCGCCGGCCGTCGGCGGTGGTCGAGACCCGGGTGGTGGTCGAGCCGCCCCTGCCCGAGGCCGAGGCGGCCTTCCGCCGGCGCCTGTCGGCGAAGCGGCGCGGCGCGCGGCTGATCGCGGTCGAGGCCGACGACCACTACCTGCGGGTCCACACCGACGCCGGGGCCGAGATGGTCACCCTGCGCTTCGCCGTCGCCCTGGACGAGCTGTCCGGCGCGCACGGCTTCCAGACCCACCGCTCGTGGTGGGTGGCGGCCGAGGCGGTGGAGGGCGTGCGCTGGCGGCGCGGCGGCGGCGAACTGCGCCTGGCGGGCGGCCTGGCGGCTCCGGTCAGCCGCACCCATGCGCCGACCGTCAAGGCGGCCGGCTGGTTCTGAGCGCTAGGCCGGTAAGGCCGCCGGCTCGGTGATCCCGAACAGCGCCCGCATCTGGTGGCGCTGATCCAGCAGGTCCTCCAGCGTGTACTTGTCCAGCACCGCGATGAACGCCGCCGTCGCCTCGTTGAGGGCGCGGGGCAGGGTGCAGGCGGGGGCGATCACGCAGCTGCTGCAGTCCACCAGCTGGAAGCCCTCCTCGGTCTGGCGCACCACCTGGCCGACGACGATCTGGTCGGCCGGACGGGCCAGGGCGATGCCGCCGCCGCGGCCGCGCACCGTGCGCACGAAGCCGGCCTTGCCCAGATCCTGCACCACCTTCATCAGGTGGTTCTGCGAGATCTTGTAGAGGGCCGCGATCTCGCCGATCGAGGACAGGTCGCCGTCGTCGCGCGCCGCCAGGTGCAGCAGCACCCGCATGGCGTAGTCGGTGTAGCGCGTCAGCCGCATCGGGACTCCGGGCACGCGCCCCGCCGGGACGGACTAAGGGCGAATACGTAAAACAGGCATTTTCATTGCATGTTTCGTCGCGGCCTTATAGATGCATTTTTGACGCATCAATTAGGCTCCCCTATGGACCCGACCCAAGCCGCCGAGATCGAAGCCGCTCTGCCGGCGCTGCTGGAGCGCTTCTACGCCCGCGTCCGCGCCGACGCCGAGCTGGGCCCGGTGTTCAACGACGCCGTTCAGGACTGGGATCACCACCTGGGGACCCTGGCCGACTTCTGGTCGTCGGTGATGCTGACCAGCGGCCGCTACAAGGGCAATCCGATGGCGGTCCACCTGCAGCACGCCGCGCGCATCCCGTCGGAGATGTTCGGCCACTGGTTGGCGCTGTGGACTCAGACCACCGACGAGATGATGTCGCCGCCGGTCGCCGCGGTCATGCAGGCCAAGGCCGCGCGCATCGCCCAGAGCCTGGACGCGGCCCTCCATTTCCGCCTGTCCAAGGCCGAGGCCGCCAAGAGCGAAACGATTCAGCGTGAGGTCTCCAAGCCCTATCGCTCGACCCCGGTCTTCGACGAGCGGACCCTGCCGCAAGGCCTGCGCCAGGCGCACACCACCAAGGACGGCGTCTGGGGCGTGATCCGCGTGCTCGAGGGCTGCGTCCGTTACCGGATCGAGGCCCACGACCAGGACGTCATCCTGTCGCCGGGCACGCCGGGCCTGGTGCGCCCCCAGGAACCTCATCACGTCGAGCCGGTCGGGCCGATGCGCATGCAGGTCGAGTTCTACGACCACCCTCCGGCGCTCTAGCCGGACCGAAACACCGAACCCGAACGAGGAGAGAGACAATGGCGGCTGCGCTCAGCGCGGAGACGATCGCGCGCGTCAAGGCCACGGTTCCGGCCCTGGCCGAACACGGCGAGGCGATCACCCTGGCGATGTACGCCCGGCTGTTCCAGGACGATCATATCAAGGCGCTGTTCAACCACGCCAACCAGGTGACCGGCGCCCAGCCCAAGGCCCTGGCCGGGGCGATCCTGGCCTACGCCCAGAACATCGACAATCTGGGCGTGGTGCTGCCGGTGGTCGAGCGCATCGCCCACAAGCACGTCGGCTATCACATCCTGGCCGAGCACTATCCGTTCGTGGCCAAGGCCTTGCTGGGCGCGATCACGGACGTGCTGGGCGACGCCGCCACCGACGAGATCCTGGGCGCCTGGGGCGAGGCCTACTGGTTCCTGGCGGACATCCTGATCGGTCGCGAGGCGGCGATCCGCACCGAGATCGAGGCCTTCGAAGGCGGCTGGACCGGCTGGCGCGACTTCGTGGTGGCCGAGAAGGTCCGTGAGAGCGCGGTGATCACCTCGTTCGTGCTGCGGCCCGCGGACGGCGGCAAGGTGATCCCGCACAAGCCGGGCCAGTACCTGACCTTCCGCTTCGACTCCGCCGACCTCGCCGGCGAGAAGCGCAACTACTCGATCTCGGCCGGGCCGAACGGCGAGAGCTACCGCATCTCGGTCAAGCGCGAGGACCTGGGCGCGGCCTCGCGGTTCCTGCACGACCAGACCCGG
>Ga0102590_1002792_pt1 | contig 19396 bp, 21 predicted proteins | sample AraplaMF_Col_mMF_FD_76859 | JGI IMG/M metagenome (GOLD analysis project Ga0102590, IMG submission 76859) | Arabidopsis root microbial communities from the University of North Carolina, USA - plate scrape MF_Col_mMF | ecosystem: Host-associated > Plants > Roots > Endosphere | place: USA...
ACGCTACACCCGCATTTGTCGATACCGTTTGCAAACAAAGTGTGAATGGACCGATGAGTGAACCCCCAGTTTCCGTTGCAGACAGCCTGAGAGATAGAGCTCGCGCCGCGCTCGGTTCACGCAATCTTGTTCTGGTTGGCCTTATGGGGGCCGGAAAATCCTCGGTCGGGCGCCTCGTCGCGCAACAACTCGGCGTTCCCTTCATCGACAGCGATATAGAGATCGAGCGCGTTTCGCGCATGACGATCACGGAGCTTTTCGCGGCTTATGGAGAGGAAGAGTTCCGGGCGCTCGAGGCGCGGGTGATGAAGCGTCTGCTGAAGGGCGGTCCGCGCGTCGTCTCCACCGGCGGCGGCGCCTTCATCAACGCCCGCACGCGCAGGCATATCAAGAAGGGTGGCCTGTCGGTGTGGCTGAAGGCCGATCTCGATGTGCTCTGGGACCGGGTCAACAAGCGCGACACACGTCCGCTGCTGAAGACCGAGAACCCGAAGCAGACGCTCGAAAATCTGATGAACGCCCGATACCCTATTTATGCCGAGGCCGATCTCACGGTGCTTTCGCGCGACGTGCGCAAGGAAGTCATGGCCGATGAAGTGCTGAGAGCCGTGGTCGAGGCCCAGAAGGAAAGTGCAGTATCATGAACGCGATCACCCCCGCTTCCGCCGTCCGCAAGGTGCATGTGCCGCTTGGCGATAGAGCCTATGATATCATGATCGGGCCGGGGCTGATCGCCAGCGCGGGCGGCGAGATCGCTTCGCGGCTCAAGGGCCGCAAGGCGGCCATTATCACTGACGAGCATGTGGCGCCGCTTTATCTTGACGCTTTGAAGGCGAGTCTCGATGCTGCCGGCATCGCCTCAGCTGATATCGTGCTGCCGGCCGGCGAGAAGACCAAGAGTTTCGAGCATCTGGTCAATGTCTGCGACAAGGTTCTGGAAGCCCGCATCGAACGCAATGACTATGTCATCGCACTTGGTGGCGGCGTTATCGGCGACCTCTCGGGTTTTGCGGCCGGCATCATCAGGCGCGGCGTGCGGTTCGTTCAGGTGCCGACCTCGCTGCTCGCCCAAGTGGATTCGTCGGTCGGCGGCAAGACCGGCATCAACAGCCGCCATGGCAAGAACCTCATCGGTGTCTTCCATCAGCCGGATCTCGTGCTCGCCGATACGGATGTCCTGAACTCTTTGAGTAAGCGCGAATTCCGTGCCGGTTATGCGGAGGTTGCCAAGTATGGCCTGATCGACAAGCCGGACTTCTTCACCTGGCTCGAGAATAACTGGCAGGCTGTGTTTGCAGGCGGCTCGGCGCGTATCGAGGCGATTGCGGTGAGCTGCCAGGCCAAGGCGGATGTCGTGGTTGCCGACGAGCGGGAAAACGGCCAGCGGGCGCTGCTCAATCTCGGCCATACGTTCGGCCATGCGCTGGAGGCTGCGACCGCCTATGACAGCAGCCGTCTGGTCCATGGCGAAGGCGTTTCGATCGGCATGGTGCTGGCGCATGAGTTTTCAGCGCGCATGAATCTCGCGAGCCCTGATGACGCCAGCCGCGTCGAGGCGCATCTGAAGGCGGTCGGCCTGCCGACACGCATGGCGGAAATTCCAGGCGCCCTGCCGCCGGCGGAGGTGCTGATGGATGCGATCGCACAGGACAAGAAGGTCAAGGGCGGCAAGCTCACCTTCATTCTCACCCGCGGCATCGGTCAGTCCTTCGTCGCCGATGACGTGCCGGCTTCCGAAGTGATCAGCTTTCTCAAGGAAAAACATCCCTGATGTCAGTCGAGGGCACCCTGGCGTTTTTATCGGTCTACTGGCCGGAGATCATTTCGATCGTGGCCCTGGTGTTGATGTCTGCGTTCTTTTCGGGATCCGAAACCGCGCTGACTGCCGTTTCGAGAAGCCGGATCCACACGCTGGAAGCCAATGGCGATGAGCGCGCGGGTCTCGTCAGAACCCTCATCGAGCGTCGTGACCGGCTGATCGGTGCGCTGCTGATCGGCAACAATCTCGCCAACATCCTCTCGTCCTCGCTGGCGACAAGCGTATTTCTGGGGATCTTCGGCAATTCCGGTGTGGCGCTGGCAACGCTTGCCATGACCATCATCCTTGTCATCTTCGCGGAGGTTCTGCCGAAGAGTTGGGCGATCTCCACGCCGGAGCGTTTTGCGCTCAATGTTGCAATACCGACGCGGCTCTTCGTCGCCGTCGTCGGTCCGCTCTCTTCGTTCGTCAATGCGATCGTGCGCCGGATCCTCGGCCTCTTCGGGATCAATCTGTCGCGCGAAGTCTCGATGCTGTCGGCTCATGAGGAATTGCGCGGCGCCGTCGATCTGCTGCATCGCGAAGGATCGGTCGTAAAGGCCGACCGTGACCGCCTTGGCGGCGTGCTTGATCTCGGCGAGCTCGAGCTTTCCGACATCATGGTCCACCGTACGGGGATGCGGGCGATCAATGCGGACGATCCGCCGGAATCGGTCGTCCGGGCAATCCTCGAAAGCCCGTATACGCGTATGCCGCTCTGGCGCGGTACGATCGATAATATCATCGGCGTCGTACATGCCAAGGATCTGCTGCGGGCGCTCGCCGAGCCGAACATGGAGCCGCAGCAACTCGATATCGTGAAGATCGCCCAGAAGCCCTGGTTCGTGCCTGACAGCACCAATCTCGAAGATCAGCTCAATGCCTTCCTGCGCCGCAAGCAGCATTTCGCCGTCGTCGTCGACGAATATGGCGAGGTGCAGGGCATCGTGACACTGGAGGATATTCTCGAAGAGATCGTCGGCGATATCTCCGACGAGCATGATATCGATATGCAGGGCGTGCGCCAGGAGGCGGACGGCTCCATCGTCGTCGATGGTGGCGTGCCGATCCGCGATCTCAATCGTGCGCTGGACTGGAACCTGCCGGACGAGGAGGCCACGACAATTGCCGGCCTCGTCATTCATGAATCAATGACCATTCCCGAAGAGCGCCAAGCCTTCACCTTCTACGGCAAGCGCTTCATCGTGATGAAGCGAGAAAAGAACCGCATCACCAAGCTGCGCATCCGCCCCGCCGAGGAAGACGAGGCCAAACCCGCCTGACCAAGATTTGCATCACCGGCGGCATTTCCGTGCGCCGGCTTATCCTACAGGATCTGACATGTTCGACATTCTCTGGCGATCCGTCGCCATCGGCATCGGGGCGACCGTCCTCATGGATATCTGGGCGATCCTGCTCGCAAAGCTCGGCGTGACGCCGTCGCCGAACTGGGCGCCAGCCGGCCGCTGGTTCTGGCACCTCGGCAAGGGTAAGGTCTTTCACGACAGTATCGGTGATGCCGAGCCCTATGCCAGCGAGCTGGCGCTCGGCTGGATCGGCCACTACGCGGTCGGAATCCTCTACGGCATTCTGCTGGCGATCTTCGTCGGTCCGACCTGGTTTGCAGCGCCGACTTTCCTGCCGGCCTGGATCCTCGGCATCGTCACCGTCGGTGCGGGCTGGTTCCTGATGCAGCCGGGTCTTGGGCTTGGCTGGGCGGCTTCGAAGACGTCCACCCCCACGAAGGTCCGGGTGCTCAATCTGCTCGCTCATACCGTCTTTGGTTTCGGGCTTTACGCGACGGCGCTTATTATCCGCTAGAGCAATTCACGCAAAAGTGCGTAGCGGTTTTGCGTCCGGAATTGCGTGAAAAGTAGGTTTTCTACCAGCGCGTCGGTTCGCCCGGCGCAGCCGGCTCGACGGCCAATGCGTGAAGCCCGGCATCCAGCTCGGGCTTCAAGAGGTCGGTGATTGCCCGATGGCGTTGCAGTCGCGGCATGCCGGTGAATTTTTCCGAAACGATGCGGACGCGCATATGCGTCTCACCCGTGCCCGTCATGTCAGGCTGATGGCCGGCATGCAGATGACTCTCGTTGATGACCGCGAGACGTTCGGGCGCAAAGGCTTCCTTGAGCTTCTCTTCGATGCGGGTTTGGAGTGTCATCATCACGTCTTCTGCGTTCACGAAAAAGGTTCCCACCAAGCCAGCAACATTCCCGTTTGTCAATTCTTGTTGTCATCGGTCAGCAGCCCCATAATTAGCGCCGCCATGAGACTTGATTCCAAATATTTCGATCGCATCCGAACGCGCCGCAGGCGAGAGCAGGAGCCTGAACAGGCGCCTCCAAGCTGTCAGTGGGACGGCTGCGACAAGAAAGGCACGCATCGCGCTCCTGTGGGACGCAATGCGGAAGGCCAGTTCTTTTTGTTCTGTTTCGAACACGTCAAGGACTACAACAAGGGATACAACTATTTCTCCGGCCTGTCGGACGGTGAGATCGCGCGCTATCAGAAGGAGGCGATCACCGGTCATCGCCCCACCTGGACGGTCGGCGTCAACAAGGATGCCAAGAACAGCCCGCTGCACGCAGAAGTCCGCTCCGGCGCCTATTCGCGTGTGCGTGATCCGTTCGGCTTCGTGAAGGAAGGTGGTGGCAAGGGCAGCGGCCCGCGCTTCCCGCAGGCCCGCAAGCTGAAATCGCTGGAGGCCAAGGCTTTCGATACGATGGGACTTGCCGCGAACGCTACCTCCGCGGAGATCAAGAGCAAGTACAAGGAACTGGTCAAGAAGCATCACCCCGATGCGAATGGCGGCGACCGCGGTTCGGAAGAGCGTTTCCGCGCTGTCATCCAGGCCTATCAATTATTGAAGCAGAACGGTTTTTGTTAATTCCCGTCCTTGCTCTTAAGCTTCAATCGGGTATGGTCCACATCGGCTGAGGCCGCAGGCAACCGCGGCATATATTTGTGCGTTTTCCCGACATCGCCTCTGCCGACCTTCCGGACGCGGCGTTTCTTGTCCGGGACTCTTTCAAGAATGCTCGCCAGCGGTCATTATCCCGCCGAGGTTTCGTTTCAGTCCCGGAGAAGTATCGCCGACGTTCCGACCTGACGGGCGCGGAACAAATATTGCGGCGTCATGGTTGCGAAATGGCCTGAGACAGTATGGCCGGGTGCCATCACCCGCCTTGGAGACATGATGAGCAAGATCGAACTTGATATTTCCGAACTGCCCGATACCACCGTTTCGGTCCGCGAGGCCTTCGGCATCGATTCCGACATCCGCGTTCCCGCCTACAGCAAGGGCGACGCCTATGTGCCGGATCTCGACACCGATTACCTCTTCGACCGCGAGACGACGCTCGCGATCCTCGCCGGCTTCGCTCATAACCGACGCGTGATGATCTCCGGTTACCACGGCACGGGCAAGTCTTCACATATCGAGCAGGTCGCCGCCCGCCTCAACTGGCCGTGCGTGCGTATCAACCTCGACAGCCATGTCAGCCGTATCGATCTCGTCGGCAAGGACGCGATCGTCGTCAAGGACGGGCTGCAGGTTACCGAATTCAAGGACGGCATCCTGCCCTGGGCCTACCAGCACAATGTCGCGCTCGTCTTCGACGAATACGACGCCGGCCGCCCGGACGTGATGTTCGTCATCCAGCGCGTGCTGGAATCTTCCGGCCGCCTGACGCTGCTCGACCAGAGCCGTGTCATCCGTCCTCACCCGGCCTTCCGCCTGTTTGCGACCGCCAACACGATCGGTCTCGGCGATACGACCGGCCTCTATCACGGCACGCAGCAGATCAATCAGGCGCAGATGGACCGCTGGTCGATCGTCTCGACGCTGAACTATCTGCCGCATGACCATGAAGTGAATATCGTCGCCGCCAAGGTGAAGAGCTTCGGCAAGGACAAGGAAGGCCGCGACACCGTTTCCAAGATGGTCCGCGTTGCCGATCTGACGCGCTCTTCGTTCATGAACGGCGACCTCTCGACCGTCATGAGCCCGCGTACCGTTATTACCTGGGCCGAGAATGCCGAGATCTTCGGCGATATCGCCTTCGCCTTCCGCGTGACTTTCCTCAACAAGTGCGATGAGCTGGAGCGCCCGTTGGTCGCCGAGCACTATCAGCGCGCCTTCGGGGTGGAGCTGAAGGAAAGTGCTGCCAACATCGTGCTGGGGGCTTAAGGCCGGTCGATCATGGCAGCTCGCGGAGACAATTCGAAAGCAAAGCCCGGTGTGCCCGTTGATGTCGAACCGCTGCGCCGGGCGATAACCGGTTGCGTACGCGCTATCGCCGGCGATGCCGAGGTCGAGGTAACCTTCGCCAACGAGCGTCCCGGCATGACGGCCGAGCGCATCCGCCTGCCGGAGCTTTCCAAGCGGCCGACGGCGCATGAGCTGGCGGTCACGCGCGGCCTCGGCGACTCCATGGCGCTCCGGATTGCCTGCCACGACGAGAAGGTGCACGCCACCATGGCGCCGCAGGGCTCGGATGCCCGCGTGATCTTCGATGCGGTCGAACAGGCGCGGGTGGAATCGATTGGTTCCTTGCGCATGGAGGGCATGGCCGCAAACCTGCGCTCCATGACCGAGGAAAAATACGCCAAGGCGAATTTCACCGGCATCGAACGGCAGGAAGACGCGCCGGTCGGCGAAGCTGTCGCCATGATGGTGCGCGAAAAGCTCACCGGCCAGAAGCCGCCCACTTCTGCCGGCAAGGTGCTTGATCTGTGGCGCTCCTTCATTGAGGAGAAAGCCGGCAGCGAACTCGATAATCTCTCCGGTGTCATCAACGACCAGCAGGCCTTCTCGAAGGTCATCCGCAATATGCTTTCGGCTATGGAAATGGCCGAGGAATACGGCGATGACGACAGCGATCCGGACTCTGACGATCAGTCCAACGAGGATGATCAGCCGACGGGCGACGAGCAGAACGAGGATGAGGTCGACGAGGATGCCGGCAGCGATGCCGCACCCGTCGAAGACAGCGAAGTCGCTGACGAGCAGATGGAGGACGGTGAGACCGAAGGCGCCGAGATCTCCGACGACGACATGATGGAAGAAGGCGACGACGATTCCGAGACGCCGGGTGAAACCCGCCGTCCGAACACGCCGTTCGCCGATTTCAATGAGAAAGTCGATTACCACGTCTATACCGAGGAATTCGACGAGATCATCACGGCCGAAGAGCTGTGCGATGCCGCCGAACTGGAGCGCCTGCGCGCTTTCCTCGACAAGCAGCTCGCACATCTGCAGGGCGCCGTCGGCCGTCTTGCCAACCGCCTGCAGCGCAAGCTGATGGCACAGCAGAACCGCTCCTGGGATTTCGACCTCGAGGAAGGCTATCTCGATACGGCGCGTCTGCAGCGTATCATCATCGACCCGACGCAGCCGCTCTCCTTCAAGATGGAGCGCGACACGCAGTTCCGCGATACGGTCGTCACGCTGCTGATCGACAATTCCGGCTCCATGCGCGGCCGGCCAATCACGGTTGCCGCCACCTGCGCCGATATTCTGGCGCGCACGCTGGAGCGCTGCGGCGTCAAGGTCGAAATCCTCGGCTTCACGACCAAGGCCTGGAAGGGCGGTCAGGCGCGCGAGAACTGGCTTGCCAACGGCAAGCCGCAGACGCCGGGCCGCCTCAACGACCTGCGCCACATCATCTACAAGTCGGCCGATGCTCCGTGGCGGCGCGTACGCCCCAATCTCGGCCTGATGATGCGTGAAGGATTGCTCAAGGAAAACATCGACGGCGAAGCGCTGATCTGGGCGCATAACCGCCTGCTGGCGCGGCGCGAGCAGCGTCGTATCCTGATGATGATTTCGGATGGCGCGCCGGTCGATGATTCGACCCTCTCGGTCAATCCGGGCAATTATCTGGAACGCCATCTGCGTGCGGTGATCGAGCAGATCGAAACACGCTCGCCGGTCGAACTTCTGGCAATCGGCATTGGCCACGACGTGACGCGTTACTATCGTCGCGCCGTGACGATCGTGGATGCAGACGAGCTTGCCGGCGCGATGACCGAACAGCTTGCCGAACTGTTCGAAGATCACGCCGCACAGCCGCGCGGTGGCCGCTTGCGCCGCGCCGGCTGATACAATTCTCGGGGAAACATTCCGCATGGCGTTTGAAAATCTGTCTCGCGCGGCTCTGGTCATCCTCGGCCTCGCGACGGGATTTTCAGGCGCTTATGCGGGCGAGCCTGCAAAGATCATCAGCCAGCAGATTTCGGATTTCCATATCGGTCGCGACGAGACCCGTTTCGCCCCCTTGGAATTTATCGGTGGGCTGGAGATGGTGTCGAGCAATTCGCTCTTCGGCTCGCTTTCCTCCATCCGCATGCGCTCTGACGGCAAGAGTTTCGTCGGCGTTCTCGATACCGGGCACTGGCTGACGGGCAGCATCGAACGCGATGCCAAGGGCAGGTTGTCGGGCCTTTCCGGCGTCGAGATCACGCCGATGAGGAACCGCGCCGGCCGGACCTATGAGGGCAAGGGGTACATGGATGCTGAAGGCCTCGCGCTGGATGGCGACCGGATTCTTGTTTCCTTCGAGCAGGACCATCGCGTCGACATCTATCCGGACCCCGGCTTTCTCGACTCGCGATCCTTGTCGACGGTCGGAATCCTCATTCCCCGCGACGAGATGCGGGCAAACCGCGGGATTGAAACCGTTGTCGTCTCCCCCGCCTCAAGCCTACTGAAAGGCGCGCCCGTGATCGTGACGGAGCGCAGCCTCGATGAGGACGGCAACCGGCTTGCGGCCATTCTGGACGGGCCGCTGAAGGGGCAGTTCACGGTCGAGAAGGATGGCAGCTTCGATGTGACTGACGGCGCCTTCCTGCCGGGTGGTGATCTGCTTCTCCTGGAGCGGCGCTTCAACATGGCCGAAGGCATCGGCATGCGCATTCGCCGCATCAAGGGAGCAGACATCAAGCCCGGCGCCATCGTGAACGGCGAACTGCTCGTCGAGGGCAATTTCAACTACAATATCGACAATATGGAAGGGCTTGACACCTTCCAGGCCGCCGATGGCACGACGCATGTCATCCTGGTGTCTGACGACAATCACTCCATTCTTCAGCGCAATCTGATGCTGGAGTTCCGACTGGCCGATTGAGCGGCCGTCGAACGGCTGTCATAAGTCTGCGCTATCCGGTCCATCCCTTCGCGGACATTACCCTTTAAGAGAGCGTATCATGCACATCCATATCACGGGGGCCTCGGGCTCCGGCACGACCACGCTTGGCCTGGCGCTGGCCTCGCTGCTCTGCAGCCGTCATCTCGATACCGACCATTTTTTCTGGATGCCGACCGATCCGCCCTTCACGACGCAGCGCGAGGTTGGGGCTCGCGTCGCGATGCTCAGGCAAGAAGCGTTGCCCGATGCCGATTGGGTGCTTTCCGGCTCGGCGATCAAATGGGGCGCGGAATTCGAGCCGCTTTACGATCTGGTAGTGTTCCTGACGATCGATCCCATGGTCCGTATGGAGCGTATCCGCGGGCGCGAGGAGGCCCGCTATGGCGAGCGGATCAGGCCCGGTGGCGACATGGCGGCGCAAAGCCGTGAATTCATGGAATGGGCGGAGAGCTACGATACGGCAGGACCGGAGCGCCGCAGTCTCGTTGCGCACGAGGAGTGGCTGAAGACGGTGACAAAGCCGGTTTTGCGCCTCGATTCATCGCTGTCTGTTGAACAGCTTGTCGCGGAGGTGCTCAGCCATCCCGCCATCGTCACGAAGAGACATCGGGTTTGCTGACGTCGCATTTTTGCTGACGTCGCATTCGACGTTTCCTTTGTTCGGCGAGGAGAGGAAGGCTGGCTGCAGAGGGGGCTGCAGCCAGTCCATCCATCCTTCATGGTCAGCGTTTTCCTGGATCGCTCGACCAGAAGCGGCCCTCGCCGAAGCGAGCGGCGAGGGTGCAAATTATGGATTGGCAAACAGGGAGCGATCTGATCCCGCAGGCCCTGTCGCTGTTCCGACGATGAGGGATCGTGGCGCGGCGTTATCGCGTTGTGGCTGGCTGCGTGGGACGCAGCACGTTCATGAGCGCGCCGTAGGGCAGCAGCATCACCAGGCCGACAAGCATCTTCACCGAGAAATCGCCAAGCGCCCAAGAGATCCAGCGCGGAGCTTCCGTGGAGAGGACGCCGAAGATCGGTGCGTTTTCCAGCGCGAAGGGGTCGTTCGGACCGAGGAAGACGAAGAAGGCGGCGAAGGACAGCGAGAAGAACATCACGGTATCCAGCGCCGAGCCGATCAACGAGCCGACGAGCGGCGCGCGCCACCAGGCCTGACGGCGCAGGCGGTTGAAGACGGCGATATCGAGAAGCTGGCCGGCGAGATAGGCCGAGCCGGAGGCGATCGCGATGCGCGGCGCTGATGTGAAGAAGGAGAGTGCCACGCCGACGACGAAGCCGGCGAAAACCACCTTGCGCGCGGCCTGCGGGCCAAACTGGCGGTTCGTCAGGTCGGTGATCAGGAAGGCGATCGGATAGGAGAAAGCGCCCCAGGTGAGGATGTCGGCGAGATTGATGCCGGCGACCGTGGCGTTCAGCGGAAATTGGACGAGGAAGTTGGAGGCGACGACGACGAGCGTCATCAGCGCGACATAGATAAGCGTATAGCGGATCGTCAGCATTTTTTTATCCTGGGTGATGCCACCAGTTCGAGTGAGATTTCAGCCTGGAACTAGGGCCAGGCCAACAAGCAAAAGGCTTGTCCGGATATTATCCGTGCAAGCCTTTTGAAGCTTTTGAAAGACTTGGGTAGCGGCTTTGGGGCCGAACCTTAAGCAGCAGCAACTGCTGCTTCAGCGGTCTTCTTGACGATCTGGCGACGCAGCAGGCGCGCGCGCATCGAAAGTTCGCCTTCGTTAGCCTTCAGCAGGAAGGCATCGAGGCCGCCACGATGTTCGACGGAACGAAGAGCAGCAGCCGAAACGCGAAGACGGTAACGCTGGCCGAGCGCGTCGGAGATCAGCGTAACCTGGCACAGGTTCGGTAGGAACCGGCGCTTGGTCTTGTTGTTGGCATGGCTGACATTGTTACCAGTCAGGACTGCCTTGCCGGACAATTCGCACACGCGGGACATGGAACACCTATTCTTGTTTTTCTCGGGCCATTGGATGACAATCCGGCAACAACCGACTGCGCAATCCAACAGGCCATGATTGGAAAGTTGCGGTTCTATAGTCAGACCGGTCGCGCGCGTCAAGCCAAACCTTGGCCTTTCCCGCAATTCCGTCAAAAAGCTGCTGTTTTCTTCGCAAAGCGGCAGGAGTATAGACCGCAGTGCAAGGGCGCAAGCAGCCCGGCAAGACAAGGCTCTCACCATGGCTCATCTGGGCAGACGGATTTTAGTTTCGGCACTTGCGGCGCTCCTGGCCTTGCCGGCCGGTGCGAGCGAAGTACAACACCGTACGGAGTACAGGGTAGCCCTTGCCGGCCTGACGATCGCGCGGGCGGCCTTTCTCACCAAGATAGAAGACGATCACAGCTACAAAATCGACGGCGACATCAAATCGGCCGGGCTTGCCGATCTCGTCACCGATATCTTGGCAAAGACCAGCGTTACCGGCGTGGTGCGCAATGACCGGCTGCAGGCGGCAAAATATGTCCTCTATTACAAGACCGGCAAGAAAGTGCGGACCTATGAGGTCAGCTACCGCAACGGCAATATCGTTTCGGCCACCACGACACCGGAGCCGCGCCGGCCGAAGGAATGGATTCCGGTAACACAGGGCGACATGCGCGCCGTACTTGACCCGATCTCAGGCCTCATCTTCACCGGCGATACCGATGTCTGCTCGCAGAAGCTGCCGATCTTCGACGGCGAGACGCGCATGGACCTGGTGCTTTCGCCGAAGGGCGACGAGGATTTCTCGACCGATGGCTTCAAGGGCAAGGCGACCGTCTGCGGCGTGCGCTTCATTCCGCGCTCCGGTTACAAGAAGGGACGCAAGGATCTCGTCTACCTCAGCAAGAGCAACCGCATGGAAATCTGGTTTGCCAAGGCGCAGGCGGCAAATGTATATGCTCCGGTCTACGTCCGCATTCCCACGGAATACGGGACGGTGACGATCACGGCTGTGAAGTACGGCCGCGTGAACAGCTGACGGAGCTTTCGTAAGTCTCCGCGAGGGGGATGGGTGAAGCTTCGGGCAACGTTGATCGGTTTTGCGGCCATTCTCATGTGGTCGTTCCTGGCCCTCTTTACGGCCGCCTCCGGCAAGATGCCGCCGTTCCAGCTTTCGGCCATCTGCTTTGCCATCGGCAGCATTCCCGGCATTCTCGTGCTCATCCTCAACCCGTCGCGCATCGCCCTCCTGAGGCAGCCGGCAAAGGTCTGGATCACGGGCATTGCCGGTCTGTTCGGTTATCACTTCCTCTATTTCACGGCGCTCAGGAATGCGCCGGCCGTCGAGGCGGGATTGATTGCCTATCTCTGGCCGCTGCTGATCGTGGTCGGTTCGGCGCTGCTGCCGGGCGAGAGGCTGCGCTGGTATCACATCGTCGGCGCTCTGGCAGGTCTTTGCGGCACCTTCCTGATCGTCGGGCGTAACGGCATCGATTTCGACGGCGCCTATGCCGTCGGCTATGGCGCGGCATTTCTCTGCGCCTTCACATGGTCCGGTTATTCGCTGCTGACGCGGCGTTTCGATGCCGTTTCGACCGATGTCGTCACCGGCTTCTGCCTTGCGACGTCGGCGCTTTCGTTGATCTGCCATTTGGGTCTTGAGACAACCGTCTGGCCGGAGACGGGCTTTGAATGGATTGCGGTCGTCGGCCTTGGCCTTTTTCCCGTCGGTGCAGCCTTTTATGCCTGGGATTACGGGGTCAAGAACGGCGATATTCAGATCCTTGGCGCCGCAAGTTATGCCGCGCCACTGCTTTCAACGCTGATCCTGACCGTCTTCGGCATTGCCGAGCCCAGTTGGCGTATTGTGCTTGCCTGCCTGCTGATTACCGGCGGCGCGGTGCTGGCAGCGCAAGAAATGTTCCGCCGCAAGCCGCAGATGCAGCCGGTCGCGGCGGAGCAGGCGTAGAGCCTTTCCTGGTCAGAATGATCCAATTTGACCAGGAAAAGCTCTAGATAATACCGGGCTTCCAGTCCGGCGGCGCCATCTCGAATTTGGAAAATTCAAAGCCGGGCGCCACCGTGCAGCCGACCAGCGTATAGTCGCCGAGCGTCTCGGCCGATTGCCACCAATTGGCAGGGATGATGGCCTGCGGCCGCTCACCACCGGCAATATCCGTGCCGAGCTTCAGCGTCTCGCTGTGGCGACCGTCTCCGGAGCGGTGCAGTGCGAGCGGCGCGCCGGCATAGTAATGCCAGACCTCTGCCGCATCATGGACACGGTGCCAGTGCGAGCGCTCTCCCCTTGCGAGCAGATAATAGATCGCCGTCGAATGGCCGCGTTCGCCGCCATTGATGTCGCGGAAGGTCTGCGCATACCAGCCGCCTTCGGGGTGTGGCTGCATGCTAAGCTCGCGGATGATCTCTTCGGTGGTGAGTTCTCTCCCGGCCATGTCCTAGAAATTGTCCTTGCGCTTGCGGATTTCGGCGAAGACCTCTTCATTGGTCTTGCCTTCCATCAGCAGATTGCGGCGGACGGCGGGATCGGCCGCGCGCAGGAAGGGGTTGGTTTCCTTTTCGAGCGCCAGCGTCGTCGGAATGGTGAACTTACCATCGGCCCGCAGTGCCTCAATCTCCGCCGCGCGGCTCTTCAGGCGCTCATTGCCGGGATCGATGGTGACCGCAAAACGGGCGTTGGAGAGCGTATATTCGTGGCCGAAATAGACGGCGGTCTCATCTGGAAGAACGGCAAGCTTCTGCAGCGAATGCCACATGTCGGCGGCGGGGCGTTCGAACAGGCGGCCGCAGCCGAGCGCAAAGAGTGTATCAGCAGCAAAGAGCAGCTTGTCGTCGGCAAAGTGATAGCAGATGTGGCCGGCAGTATGGCCGGGCGTTTCGATGACGTTGACCGTATGATCGCCGAAGAGGAAGCTGTCGCCGTCGCCCACCGTCTTGTCGAGGCCGGGAATCGCCACCGCTTCGTTGACCGGGCCGATGATCTCCAGGCCGTATTGTTCCTTCAGTGCCAGATTACCTTCCACATGGTCGATATGGTGATGGGTCGTGAAGATATGGGTGATGTTCCAGCCGCGGCGCACGGCAGCGGCTTCCACGGCTGCCGCATCAGGCGCGTCGATCGAGGCGGTCTGCCCGGTTTCCGGGTCATGGACGAGAACGCCGAAATTGTCGCTGCGGCAAAGAAAAACTTCTAATTCCAAAGGTTTCATTGCTCAAATAATCCCTTATCCCTTGAACTGACCGGGAATGTAGAGGTTCCGGCCTTGAAGTCCAACCGGTCACTGATAACATTTGGGATAATGCACGCCGATATCGTCGACCTTCGCCAATTCTATCATTCCGAGCTTGGACACATGGCCGAGCAGTCGATTGCCATGGCGCTGTCGTCGCTCTGGGTGCGCCTGCCGCAGGAGCGGCTTGTGGGCATTGGTTATTCCGTGCCCTTTCTCGACCGGTTCCAGGCCGATACGGAACGCACGTTTGCTTTCATGCCGGCCGGGCAAGGGGCTGTGAACTGGCCTGTCGGCTCGCTTTCCTCCACGGCATTGATCTTCGACGAGGAACTGCCGTTGCCGGATTCCTCCATCGATCGCGTGCTGATGGTGCATTCGCTGGAGTTTGCCGAAAGCCCGCGGGAAACGCTGAAGGAGCTCTGGCGGGTGCTGGCGCCGGGTGGACGGCTCGTCATCGTCGTGCCGAACCGCCGTGGTGTCTGGGCGCGCATGGAGCATACGCCTTTCGGTTCGGGCCGGCCTTATTCGCGCGGTCAGCTGACCCATCTGCTGCGCGAGACCAATTTCACGCCAGGCGCCACGGCCGAGGCGCTGTTCTTCCCGCCATCGAAACTGCGCGCGGTGCTGCGCCTGCGCCGCGGTTTCGAGCGGATCGGCCGCACGCTGTGGCCGGCTTTTTCGGGCGTCATCATCGTCGAGGCGCAGAAGCGGCTCTATCAGGGCCTTCCTGTTGCCGCGCGTGCTTCACGCCGCGTTTTTGTGCCGGTCCTTGCGCCGCATGGCGTGCCGACCACGCGCAGCCGCTGAGCGCTGCAGCCCTCGACAAAATCGCCATTCCGCTTTAATTGCACTCAAGTCTTTCGCCGGCTTTCCGGCAATTTCCAAGGTCGATCCATGAGCGTTGAGATGAGCAAGCCCGTTCCGCGTCCCGGTATTCTGGATATCGCTGCCTATGTGCCGGGCAAGGAGCATGCGCCGGGTGTCGCGCGCGTCTACAAGCTTTCCTCCAACGAGACGCCGCTCGGCGCCAGCCCCAAGGCGATTGAAGCATTCAAGGCGGCCGCAGGCAATCTCGAACGTTACCCGGACGGTCAGGCGCACGAACTGCGCGAGGCGATCGCTTCCGTGCATGGCCTCAACCCGGCAAACATTCTGTGCGGCAACGGCTCCGACGAGCTGCTCGGGCTGCTCTGCCACGTCTATCTCGGCGCCGGGGACGAAGGCATCATCACCGAGCATGGCTTTCTCGTCTACAAGATCCAGATCATGGGTGCCGGCGCCACACCTGTCGTGGCCAAGGAAAAGGATCATACGGTCGATGTCGATGCGATCCTTGCTGCGGTGACGGGCAAGACGAAGATCGTCTTCATCGCCAATCCCGGCAATCCGACGGGCACCTATATTCCCGTCAGCGAGATCCGCCGCCTGCAGGCCGGCCTGCCGAAGCATGTCATCCTCGTGCTCGATGCAGCCTATGCGGAATATGTTCGCCGCAATGACTACGAAGCCGGCATCGAGGTCGTCTCCTCGAACGCCAATGTCGTCATGACACGCACCTTCTCTAAGGTTTATGGCCTTGCGGCGCTGCGTGTCGGCTGGATGTACGCGCCGGCCGAGATTATCGATGCGCTGAATCGTGTGCGCGGGCCTTTCAATATGAATGCGCCGGCAATCGCTGCGGGTGCCGCGGCGATTCGCGACCAGTCTTTCGTTCAGGAGGCCGTTTCCTTCAACCAGATGTGGATCGAAAAGCTGACGAGCGCATTCGAGGCCATCGGCCTGAAGGTCACGCCATCGGTCACCAACTTCGTTCTCATCCATTTCCCCGATGTCGACGGTAAGCGGGCGGCGGATGCCGACGAGTTCCTGACGAGCCGCGGCTATATCCTGCGCGCAGTGCGCGGCTACGGTTTTCCGAACTCGCTGCGTATGAGTATCGGTCCTGAAGAGGCCAATCGCGGTGTCATCGAGGCGCTCGGCGAATTCATGGGACGTAAGGCATGACAGTGCAGTTCAATCGCATCACCCTGATCGGTATCGGCCTGATCGGCTCTTCGCTTGCCCATGACATCAAGCGACTGGGCCTAGCCAATGAGGTGGTCGTCGCGACGCGCAGCGCCGAGACGCTGAAGCGTGCCGAAGAATTGGAGCTTGGCGATCGCTATACGACCTCCTCGGAGGAAGCGGTTAAGGATGCCGATCTCGTCATCGTGTCGGTGCCGGTCGGCGCTTCCGAAAGTGTGGCGAAAGAGATCGCCGGCAATCTGAAACCGGGTGCGATTGTCACCGACGTCGGTTCCACCAAGGCTTCCGTGATTGCCCAGATGCAGCCGCATATGCCCAGCCATGTGCATTTCATTGCCGGCCATCCGATCGCGGGTACGGAAAAGTCTGGCCCGGATGCGGGCTTCCCCGGCCTGTTCCAGGGGCGCTGGTGCATCCTGACGCCGCTCGAAGGAACCGACCCGACAGCGCTGAAGACGCTGCGCAGTTTCTGGGAAGCGCTCGGCTCCCGAGTCGACGAGATGGACGCCCAGCATCACGACAAGGTGCTCGCGATCGTCTCTCACCTGCCGCATCTCATAGCCTACAATATTGTCGGCACGGCCGACGATCTGGAGACCGTGACGGAATCGGAAGTCATCAAATATTCCGCCTCCGGTTTCCGCGACTTCACGCGTCTGGCCGCATCCGATCCGACCATGTGGCGCGACGTCTGCCTGCATAACCGAGATGCGATCCTGGAAATGCTGGCGCGTTTTTCGGAAGACCTCGCCTATCTGCAGCGGGCGATTCGCTGGGGCGAGGGCGACAAGATTTTCGAACTCTTCACCCGCACCCGTGCCATCCGCCGCTCGATCGTCCAGGCTGGCCAGGACGTGGATGCGCCGGACTTCGGCCGCCCGCACCCGCTGGAAAAGAGATAGTCATGGTGGAGATTGCGAAGCCTGGCCAGACGGACAAGGAATGGCTGCTTCGCGAAGACGGCCATGTCGGCGAGGCTTGGATTTCGCGTTGCATTGATCTCGGCGAATATCTTGTTGCCCGCGAGCAAGGTGAGATTGTCGGCTTCCTGCGCTTCTCCCGCTTCTGGGGCAGAATCCCTTATATGGAAAGGATCCGGGTGCTGGATGGTCATCGCCGGTCCGGTGTCGGCACGGCGCTGTTTCTCGCCTGGGAAAAGGATATGCGCGAGAGCGGTGCGCGTCTTTTGATGACCTCGAGCGAGTGCGATGAAAGCGCTCCGCAGGATTGGCATCGCCGCAACGGTTTTTCTGAAACCGGATCGATCGAACTGCCCGGCATCCAGACGGTGCCGGAAGTCTTCTTTCTCAAGAAGCTCGATTAAACCGGCGGGATCTTGCCGAGCGGAATGAAGCCGCTCACAGTTGCATTGCCGTGATCGACGACCAGATCGACGGAAACCTTGTCGCCACCACCGGCAAGTGCCTTCAGGAGTTTCGTCGCCGTATCGACGGTCGAGGCCATGTCGGGGAAGGTTTGCTTGATGCTGTCACCCCAGGGGCCGAGCTGTTCAATCTCCAGCTTGAACTTGCCGGAAAGCAAGCCGTTTTCGTCGAAGGCGAAAGGGCCGGAGATGGTCATTACCTTGCCGTCGCCGATATCGGCGACGATGCGGCGAAGCTCACCCTGAGAACCGTGAATACCCTGTTTGTCGGTGCCATCGATCATTCCGGCCTTGCCCGTCAGCGTCAGGTCGGCGCTCGCGGAGAATTTCGGGAAGACCTGCGGCCAGTCCTTGACCACGGCATTGGCGTTTTCGACCGAGATCGCGCCATCGAGATCCGCTCCATTCTGCCGCAGGTGGATCTCGGTGCGGGCGGCATCGAAATTGACGGTCTGCCCGGTAAAGGAGGAGACCGCCACGGCCTTCAGCCCGCCGATGACGGTCGAGGTGCGGTCGATGCCCTGCGCCTTGGTGGCGAGGCTCGATTGCAGATTGTCCCATTGAGCATTGACCGTCAGGCCCTGCGCGGTGCGGATTTCAGCCGGTGCGTCAAGTTCCCAGACGATGTGGCCGGGGGCGTAGACCTGGGCGGCGGAGCGGAGCGCACCGAAGGTGGCGGAGATGCCGTTGACATTGTCGTCGACATCCACCTTCGAGCAGAAGAGCCCAATGCGGAAGGGGAAACCGCGGAATTCGATATCGGAACATTCGCCGCTGACGCCGGTATCGGCGCGGGGAGCGATGGCGGTCAACACTGTCTGTTTCAGCGCGGAAGCTGCGTAGAACCAGCCGCCTGTATAGAGAGCGATCACCAGAAGAATGGCGCCGCCCAGCAACCAGAATTTCCTGCCGCTGCTATATTGGCCGCTGCCGGATTGGCTTGACGCTGCCATGATGTTCTCCAATGGTGAGAGCGAAATCTGATTTTGATCTGGCGTGCGATATGGACGAATTTTGGGTATTTGGCTACGGCTCGTTGATGTGGAATCCGGGCTTCGAATTCGTCGAGCGGTCGCAGGCCCTGATTCATGGCTACCGGCGCTCGCTCTGCGTCCGTTCCTTCGTCCATCGCGGCAATCGTGAAAATCCTGGTCTCGTCCTCGGTCTCGACAGGGGCGGCGCCTGTCGTGGCATGGCTTTCCGTGTCGCGCCGGACAAGTGGGACGAGGTCATTGACTATCTGCGAGCCCGCGAACTCGTCACCAATGTCTATCTGGAACGGCGTCTGCCGCTGCAGCTTTCGGATGGTCGCAACGCGCGGGCGGTCGCCTATGTGGTCGATCGCGCCCATGAGCAATATGCCGGTGCGCTGGATGCGCTTGCCGCCGCGCGGGTCGTCGATGTTTCGGTCGGCCAGTCCGGCCCGAACGATGCCTATGTCTTCAATACGCTTTCCCATCTGAAGGAGATGGGTATTCGCGACCGGTGGCTGGAGCAAGTGGTCGAGGAAATCACGCGACTACGTGCGACAGCTTAGGCAGTCGCGGCCTTCTCTTTGCGCAGTTCAGCCAGCCGCTCCACGGCGGTCGGCGGCAGTGGAACATGCGGGTTGCGCTCCACCGTATCGATCAGAAGCTGATCGCTGGCGCTTTCCGTCACGTCGATCAGATGGGCAAAGAAGGCGTCGGGGTCCATGCCGGGCATGATGGGCGGTAGAATCTGCACTTTGAAATGACCGGGATAACGCATGGCGCTGCGGCGCGGCCAGAACAGGCCGGGATGCATGACGATGGGCACGACCGGGAGCTGCAGGTCGCGATACATGCGGGCGATGCCGTATTTGTAGAC
>Ga0102590_1002795_pt1 | contig 19386 bp, 22 predicted proteins | sample AraplaMF_Col_mMF_FD_76859 | JGI IMG/M metagenome (GOLD analysis project Ga0102590, IMG submission 76859) | Arabidopsis root microbial communities from the University of North Carolina, USA - plate scrape MF_Col_mMF | ecosystem: Host-associated > Plants > Roots > Endosphere | place: USA...
GATCTTGACGTTATCCTTCGACCGGATCGACCAATGCCTGGAAGAAATCCGCAGCCGACCGGCGACGGCGGCGGTGACGATCAGCGTGGAACCTTCCTTCGCGGCGTGCTGGCTCGTTTCCCGCCTGACACCTGGTCATCACGTCCTATGCGGACCAGGCACTCCGATCGGGTCTTGGGATCGCTCGCTATCAGTGCTCGGATTGCGTCGGGAGAGACCCGTTTTCCCTGCAGAAGCCGGCCGTTTGCGGACAGTTCCGCATCGAAATTAACGTACGACTTCGCCTCCGAGGCAGAGAAACCCACTTCCTTCTGAAGCCATGTCGCAATTTTGAAGCGATCACCGTCCGGCAATTTCGCCTTCAGTGTTTCGACTGCCTTTGCGGCGCGTAAGAAGTATTCGCTTTGCTTCTGCGGCTTTTGGAACAGGCTAGAACCATTGGTCCGCAGGAGATTCATGACGATACCGGCATATATGTGCTGAAGGTCTACGACGACAAGACAAAGGAAGACGCGGCCAAATTCCTTCTTAATCGGCGGCCGAAGGGCTAGATTTCGGCGCCGTTTCGGCAAGGATTCGGTAACCATACTCAAGCGTTTTTGGGAGGCTGGGTTCGAGCTAGGAAACGTTCGAGTCTGTAAAATGCGCCGGCGTGGACCTGAACGCCATCGAGCTTGTGGGTACGAAGATCACCTAGGGTCCAAGACCATTTATTCCGCCGAGATTCACTTAAGCCTCACGCCTCGTCCAACAGCATCTCCGCGGTGATCTTATCCGTCACGAGGATGTTCACGTATCCGCCGCGCAGCGCGGCTCGGATCGCAGGAACCTTGTCCTTCCGATAGCGGCGACGACGACAGTCGATAAAGACCAGGCCCTTCGGATGGAGCCCGACACACTTGGACGGAGTGTTGGAATAGGAAGCCCGTCACGATGGCCGGCAGGGCCAGCCACCGTCGATCCACCTGGCCGCCAGAACAGTTCCCGTGAATACCAATGTCGAGGCGTTCGCCTCGAGCGTTCATTCGATGTCCCACTCCCGGTCCAGTTCCGCCAGCCTGGATTCGATCTGGTCGGAATGAGCCTCGTAGTAGGCGAGCCGATCCTCCATCTGCCAGCGCAGGCGTCGGTTGATCTCGTTTGATGTCTGGGCGCTGACCCGGTTTGCTGTCGTGGCCATGGTGCGTCCTCCTCTTCGCGGCAACCACAGGGCAAGCACAAAGTTCCGCGCCTGGCCTTGATGAAACGTCGTTATATATTATATGAGAATATATAATGAAATTTCACCCGGAGCCAGTCATGCGCATTACAACGATATCCGAGAAGCTTTCCGTCTCGCCGCAGCCGAGTATTGAGGACATCCAGTCGCTCCGCGACAAAGGATTCAAGACCCTCATCAACAACCGACCGGACGACGAGGATCCCTCACAGCCGGGCACGCAAGCGGAAAGTCAGGAAGCGAAGCACCGCGGCCTGACCTATGCGTTCATCCCGGTCACGGCCGGCACGATCACTGAGGCGGACATACGTGCGTTTCAACGCGCGGTCGACGAATCCGAAGGGCCTGCGTTCGCCCACTGCAAGACCGGTGCTCGGTCGCTGAACCTCTACCTCATCGGAGAGGTTCTTGACGGCCACTTGTCTGCCGACGAGGTCGTCGAGTTCGGACGCAGCCGCGGCTTCGACACCAGCGCCGCGGCAAGCTGGCTTGAGAAGAAGGCCGCGCGCCGTCCACAGGTGGAGGGCTTCTTCGATAAACGAACCTGGAGCGTCCAGTACGTGGTGTCCGATCCCGCGACCCGCAAGTGCGCCATCATTGACCCGGTGCTAGACTTCGATGAGAGGGCCGGTGCGACGGCGACCATCAATGCCGACGCGATCCTCGACTACGTCCACGACAACGGGCTGACGGTCGAGTGGATCCTCGACACCCACCCGCACGCCGACCACTTCTCCGCCGCCCATTATCTGCAAGAGAAGACCGGCGCACAAACGGCGATCGGCGAGCGCGTCGTGGACGTCCAAAAGCTGTGGAAGGGCATCTACAACTGGCCTGAGCTTGCCACCGACGGCTCCCAATGGGACCGGCTGTTTGCCCATGGCGAGACCTTCGAGGTCGGCTCGATCAAAGCCAAAGTGCTTTTCTCTCCGGGACATACGCTCGCCTCCATCACCTATGTGATCGGCGACGCGGCCTTCGTGCACGACACGCTCTTCATGCCCGACAGCGGTACGGCACGCGCCGATTTCCCCGGCGGTGACGCCCGCGTCCTGTGGAAGTCGATACAGGAGATCCTCGCGCTCCCGGACGAGACGCGGCTATTCACGGGCCATGACTACCAGCCGGACGGTCGGGCGCCTCGATGGGAAAGCACGGTGGCGGAGCAGATGAAGTCCAACCCGCATCTTTCCGGCGTGACGGAAGAGGAATTCGTGGCGCTCAGGACGAGGCGTGACAAGACGCTGCCGATGCCGAAGCTCATCCTTCATGCCCTGCAGGCGAACATCCGCGGCGGACGTCTGCCGGAGCCGGAGGCCAACGGCAGGCGCTACCTCAAGTTTCCGCTCGATGCATTACAGGGAGCAGCATGGGAATGACCACCGATCTAAAGGCGATTATGAGGGCGGGGCTTTCCCCCGCCGAGATGGCCAGCCGGGCCGGAGAGGTAGCGAACCTGCTGAAGACGCTGTCCCATCCGGCGCGCCTGATGATCGTCTGTACCCTGGTGGAAGGCGAGTATTCGGTCGGCGAGCTTGAAGAGAAGCTCGACCTCCACCAGCCGCATCTGTCGCAGCACCTGACGGTACTGCGTGGCTCCGGGATCGTCGAAACCCGGCGGGAGGGGAAACAAATCTTCTACCGCCTGACGGAAGAGAAGGCCGCGCAACTGGTCGCCGCCCTCTATGACATTTTCTGCGTAAAGGATGACAAGTGAACGCGTATCTCCCCTCATTGGTCGGGGGCATGCTGATCGGAGTGTCGACCGTCATGCTTCTGCTCCTTAACGGCCGGATTGCCGGGATCAGCGGGATCGTCGGGCGTCTCGCGCGAGGGATCGGCTTGACGACCAATCTCGCCTTTGCGCTCGGGCTGTTGCTCGGGCCGCTCGCCTATCTGCTCATGTTCGGCGGCTGGCCGGTCGTGCAGATCACCACCGGCTGGCCGCTGCTCATCGTGGCCGGACTGCTTGTCGGCTTCGGCTCGCGCATGGGATCGGGCTGCACCAGCGGCCACGGCGTGCTTGGGCTTGCCCGCCTGTCGCCGCGGTCGATGGTGGCGGTCGCCACGTTCCTGACGGCCGGCGTCATCGCCGTCGCAATTCTGCGAGGTCTCGGACTATGAACCGGAACATCCACCAATTCGTGGCCGCTCTCGCCTCGGGTATCGTCTTCGGCTTCGGCCTGTCGCTGTCCGGCATGCTGAACCCGGTCCGTGTCCAAGGCTTCCTCGACGTGTTCGGCGCCTGGGATCCGAGCCTTGCCTTCGTTCTCGGCGGCGCCGTCGTCGTCGCCTTTATCGGCGTGCAGGTGATGAAACGGATGAAGCGTCCCGCCTTCGACGACAGCTTCCACGTGCCGACGAACCGTCGGATCGATGCTCCGCTGGTCGTTGGTTCGGCCTTGTTCGGCCTGGGCTGGGGGATCGGTGGCTTCTGTCCCGGTCCGGCAGTCGCATCCCTATCGGTCGGCCTTCCGCAGACGTTCTTGTTCGTCGTCGCCATGCTGATCGGGATGACCTTGTATGACAGAGTATGGAGCAGACGGACGTGAACACCTCCATTTTGGCGGCAGTTGGCTCCGGCGGAATCGTCGGCTTCATGCTCGGCCTGCTCGGCGGCGGCGAGTCCATCCTGGCAACGCCCCTTCTGCTCTATGTGGTGGGGGTGACGCAGCCGCATATCGCGATCGGAACGGGTGCGCTCGCTGTTTCGGTGAATGCGTTCGCAAACTTTGCCAGCCACGCGATCAAGGGCCACGTCTGGTGGCGCTGCGCGGCCGTCTTCTCTGCACTCGGCGTCGTTGGCGCCCTCGGCGGCTCCAGTCTCGGAAAAGCGATGGACGGAGATCGCCTGATTTTCCTGTTCGGCATCCTCATGCTCGTCGTCGGCGTCCTGATGCTGAAGCCCAGGAAGCCAGTATCGATAGAATGCCGGCCCGTCGATCTTAAGATGTGCCTTGCCACCGCGACCGTCGCACTCGCCGCCGGCGTTACATCGGGTTTCTTCGGCATCGGCGGGGGCTTCCTGATCGTTCCCGGCCTCATGCTGGCGACGGGCATGCCGATGATCAACGCGATCGGCACATCTCTCCTCTCCGTTGGTACGTTCGGACTGGCGACGGCCTTGAACTATGCCGGTTCGGGCCTGGTGGAATGGTGGCTTGCCGCCGAATTCATCGGCGGCGGCATCGTCGGCGGCGTACTCGGCATGCTGCTCGCCAGCCGGCTCAGCGCCTACAAGAACATCCTCAACCGCCTGTTCGCAGCGCTCATCTTCGTGGTTGCTGCATACATTTTGTATCGGAACTGGGGGACGGTGGTGCCGGGCTAAGGCGCCAAGCGAAGGCCTCGACAGCAGGCGAGCCGCGACTTCCGGCCAGAAGTGACCCTTGCGTATGAAGAGCGAGCGACCGTTGCAACACCAACACGTTGACCATCTTGTAGAGACCAGCGGCGGCGTCGCTGATGGTGATGGTCGTACCCATCGTGTCTGAAAGCGACATGCCGCCACTCCGGCACGGCGCGCGTGCAAAGCGGCCGTGTCCTTCCTCAATGCGCCATGAATATTGGCATGCTGCTTTGCTCGATCATGTTGCGCGTCACGCCTCCGAAGAGCGTCTGCTGCCAGCGAGGGTGATTGTATGCTCCCATGACGATAAGATCAGCGTTCAGGTCCATCGCATGCTGCCTCAGGACCTCGTCGGCCGTGTTTCCGCCGCTGGCCACGCGATCGACCTGAACATTGACCCCGTGACGGGACAGGAAGCTCGCGATGTCGGCGCCTGGTTCTTCTCCATTCACCCGTTCTCGCGAGACTGGATCGACCATCGTCACGTAGACGCAGTCGGCCGTCTTCAACAGGTCGAGGGCCTGCCTTGCGGCACGCGACGCCTCGTCGCTCGAATCCCATGCCAGTACGATCGATTTGGAAGTGGAAGAGAGCGGCCGCCGTCCGCGGTTGATGATGACCGGCGTCGGCGTATGGAACAGAGCGCCATCCATGACCCGCTTCTGGAGTTCCTCGTCCTTGCACGCTTGGCGGCCGACGAGAACGACGTCGGCATAGAGCGCCCGTTCTGCAATGTCCTCCCGCGCAAAAGCATATTCCGTATAGACGTCCTGCACATCGTAGGACAGTTCGGTGCGCGAGAGATACGCCTTGATCTCTTCGGCTTTCTTGACGAGTTCCTCGATTTCGCGCTGGCGTTCTTCCAGCCAGACGGTCGACAGGGAGTTGTATTCTCCCATCATCGGCGACGCGCCCATGCAGATCACGACCGCGCTGAGATGCGCTCCGGAGGCTCCGCAAAACTCCACGGCGGCCTTCAGGTCCTCGTCGAAATATTTGGAAGTCAGGATGCTCATTACCGTGCGAATGGACATTTCGATCACCTCTCTTGTTGAATATCGAGAGGATAACGGCACTTGCGGCGACGTCTTTGATCTTCGTCAAGCATTGGATGAACGATCGCGGCGTCGCCGGGAGACCAACTTGTCGACCTCGGTCACGAGAACGAGGGAGCTAGCGATCAGCATGCTGAGGCCCCATTCAAGAGGCGTGATCGGCGAAAGGCCGAGCGTTCTGCTAAGCCACGGCACGTACATCGCCGAGATGTGGATCGTCTGAGCGGCGAGCACGCTGAGGAGCAGGAACCGGTTCCGAGGGATATCGACGGAGAATATCGATCGTCTTTCGGAGGAGCATGCCAGGGTCTGGACGTTCTCGAACATCACGAAGATCAGAAGCGTTATGTTGCGTGCTTCGGGAACGCCATATCCATGCGCAATCATCCACTGGAAGGCAAGGAACGCTGCTCCGCCGATCACAACCGTCGATTGGACGACGCGCCGGATCATCGTCCGGTCGAGGACAGGCTCGAGCGGAGAACGTGGCGGCCCCGCCAGTTCGTCTCCTTCCGGCCTGCCGCCGGCAAGCGCGACGTCCTGGATGCCGTTTGTCACGAGATTGAGCCACAAGAGCTGAACAGCGAGGAGCGGCATGGGCAGGCCGAATGGTAGCGCGAGCATGAAGAGCAGGACCTCGGCGGCGCCTGTTGCGACCGACATCAGCACCACCTTGCGGATGTTGCGATAGGCGGCCCGGCCTTCTGCGATCCCCGCGACGATGGATGCGAAGTTGTCGTCCGTGACGACGAGATCGGCGCTTTCCTTCGCCACCTCGGTTCCCCTGAGCCCCATTGCGACGCCGACATGCGCCTTCTTCAACGCCGGACCGTCGTTTACACCGTCTCCGGTGACGGCGACGATATGGCCATTGCGGATCAGGGATGCGACGATCGCCGATTTCTGCGCTGGCTGCACGCGGGCGTAGATGCGGGCCTCTCTCGTGATCTCGTCCAGCCGCTGGTCGCCCGCTCGAGCGGCTTCATCGATGTCGTGGCCCGAAACGACCTGGCCCGCGTGAAAGGTCAGGCCGGCATCTCTGGCAATCGCGGCAGCGGTCCGCGGGTCGTCCCCGGTCACCATCACGACCTCCACGCCCGCCGCGTGGCAGTCTTTCATAGCGTTCGGCACTTCAGGCCGGACCGGGTCCTGCAGTCCGGCCAGCCCCAAGAACACGAGATCGACAAGGTGACCGTGTCCGAGGCTTCCGGCGAGGGACGCGCCGATTTCCCCTTCGGCGAACGCGAGCACCCTGAGGCCTCGAGCGGCCATCTCTTCCTTCTGCGCCAAAAGCGACGCACGGTCGATTTCGACTACGTTTCCCGCGGAGTCCATGCGATCAGACATTTCTATGAGCACCTCCGACGCCCCCTTGACGAAGACATGAATCCGATCACTGCCGTGGTGGAAGGATGCAGCGTATTTGTGCTCGGGCTCGTAGGCGATCCTTGCCGCCAGCGGGTATCGGTCGTTCAACTCTTCCTGTCCCAGCCCGGCCTTCCGTCCTGCTGCAAGAAGCGCCACGTCGACCGTGTCTCCGGCGGCGACCCAGAGATCGTCGCGGCGAGCCAGGGTTCCTTCGTTTGCGAGTAGTGCGGCGCGTAGCAGCCTGCGCGCCCTCTCGCGGACAAGGTCGCTGTCCAGGCCGCTCGCCCTGATCTCGCACTTGTCGAGATCTGCATGGGCGTCCAGGGCGATGTCCGTGCCGTCCGGCAGGCGAATTTCGGTCACCGTCTGCACGTTGCTGGTCAAGGTACCCGTCTTATCCGTGGCGATTATCGTGGTCGAACCGAGGGCCTCAACAGCCGGCATGCTTCGGACGATGACGTTGCGGGCGGCCATCCGCCGCATGCTGACGGCAAGCGCGACAGAGATCGCGATCGGGAGCCCTTCGGGAACAGCGCTCACCGCCAGACCTACGGACATCATGATCAGATCGTGCAGAGGGAGGCCCCGCATGAAGCCCGCGACGACCAGCACCAACGCTGCCAATCCTACGAAAACCGCGAGCGCGTTCGTGAACTTCGCCAGGAGGGCGACGAGCGGGGGCTGCGACGAACCGGCTTTTCCCAGCTCGACGGCGATGCCGCCAAGCATCGTCTCGCTACCCGTAGCGGTCACAACGCCTTTGGCTCGCCCGCGCGTCACCAGGGAACCCGCAAGCAGTAGCAGGGCGCTGCGAGTTTCATCCGACGAGCCTTCGACTGTCCGCCCTTTGGAGACCGGCATCGACTCGCCGGTCAGAAGCGACTCGTCGCACCGGAGGTCGCTCGCATCGACAAGCGTCAGATCGGCAGGGATTCTGTCACCGGATTCCAGAAGAACGAGATCGCCCATGACCAGCCGCTTGGCCTCGATCCGGCAAGCCACCCCGTCCCGGATGACCCTGGCCAACGGCTGCTCAAGCTTTCGAAGGGCGGCCGCCGCTCGATCCGCCGAATATTCCTGGTAGGTGCCTATGGAGGCATTGATCAGAAGCACGACGAGAATGAACAGGCCGTCTTCGATCCTGCCGGTCGCAAACGAGAGCGCCGATGCTAGCAAGAGGATGTAGATGATTGGGTTGCGAAATTGGCTGAGGAAGACCTTCAGCGGCGATGGGGGCTCAGGCTCGGGCAGCGTGTTGGGTCCAAGCTCGGCGAGGCGTTCCTCGGCCTCGATGCTTGTCAGTCCGATCACCGCAGGCGTCGTGGGGGCGGGTGTCTGCGCCGTCAGATTCATCATGGGCTCCGGGCTTGTCGCGACGATTTCATTGAAGGCTCCCCCGACAGCCTATGTGCTCCCGCGCACGATGCATTGACCGGGATCAAGGAGCTTCGATCGAACTGAGATATGCTGGAGCCGATTTATGGACCGCAGCTTTATGCGGCCACGCGCTGCGCTGGGATCGGTTCCCGACGGTGCCGCGTGTGGACCCGCATTGATCAGGCAAGATTGGAAGGCACTAAAATGATTAGAAGCTCAGTACAGACCGTCTTGCAGACGATGAAGGATGACCTTGTCCGTCGTCTCGGAGCGATCGATGCGGATCTCTGCGTCGCGCTAGAGAAGGACAGCGAGGAGCGCGCGACCCAGGTTGAAAACGATGAGGTTCTTCGCGAGATGCAAGCCGAGGGGCGCGACCAGATCGGGGCCATCGACGCGGCGATCGACCGGCTGAACGACGGCACATACGGGCGATGCGTCAAATGCCGCCATCCGATCGGCAAGGAGCGGCTCGCGGCGGTTCCCTATACGCCGTTCTGCATCGATTGCGCAAAATCGTTCCGCTGAGGCTTCTGGATTGATGGGAGGGTGAGGGGTGGCTACAGCGGCGGCTTGGTGGGCTGGTAGGTGGACGTGGCCTGAGGGCGGGCTGTCGCGACTGAGGGAAGCCGGCTCCCGGTCTGGCCTTCTGGTGCTCTCGTCGCTGCTTGCGCTTGCGGCCGCATTCGCCTTCTATCTCGCGGGTTACGGCCTTGGATATCGGTTAATCCTGGTTGGCTGCACCAGCCTGAGTCTGCTGTCTCTTTGCGTTGAAATCGCCAAGAAGCTGCGGAAAGAGGAATACGGTCTGGACCTGATCGCGGCCCTGGCCATGGGGTCCTCCTTATGGTTCGGCGAATATCTCGCCGGAGCGATCGTCGGCCTCATGTATTCCGGCGGTCAGTTTCTGGAGGCATACGCACATCGTCGCGCCGACGAGGGGATGTCGGCTTTGCTGGCGCAAGTTCCGCGGACCGCCCTGCGGCTTGCCGGGAGTGGCTTCGAAGAAATTCCGATCGAGACGGTCGCAGTCGGCGACGTGCTCCTGATACGCAAGGGAGACGTCGTACCGGCCGACGGGGCGCTCGTCGGCGAATTCGCAACGATCGACCAGGCGGTTTTAACCGGAGAGCCTTTCCCGGTGCGCATCGCCAAGGGTGGAAGCATTTCGAGTGGCGCTACGAACGAGGGCGACGCGGTTGAAATCCGTGTTCTAAGCCGTGCCGAGGACAGCACCTATGCAGGAATAGTCAGACTCGTGGAAGCGTCGAAGCGATCCAAGGCGAAGCTGATGCGCCTGGCCGACCGGTTCTCGGTCTGGTTCCTGTTCGCTACGATCGCGGTCGCAGGACTATCGGCAATCTTGTCCGGAGACATGTCACGGATCGTGGCCGTCCTGGTCGTCGCCACGCCATGTCCGTTGATCTTGGCCGTACCCGTCGCACTTGCAGCCGGCACTTCAAAAGCCGCCAAGGAGGGCGTTCTGGTGAAGGGAGCGGGACCTCTTGAGGCCCTCGCCCAAGCCACCGTAGTAGTGTTCGACAAGACGGGGACGCTCACCGCAGGACAGCCCGAAGTCGGCGCGATAGACGGCCCGGAGCATCCAGACAGAATCCTGCGGCTGGCCGCCTCGCTGGACCAGGCGTCCGGCCATGTGGTCGGACGCGCGCTGGTGGACGAGGCGCATAGGCGTGGATTGGTGTTGACCCGCCCGTCGGGGGTGACCGAGACTGCGGGATCCGGGATCTCCGGAATCGTCGATGGCGTGCATGTCGACGTCGGAGGAGACACCTATTTCGGAGAGGCTCCGCCGTCCGGGCCGAACGGTTCAAGCAGCGCAATGCGTGTGAAGGTGCTCTTTGACGGCGCGTCGGCTGGCACGATCACGCTCGAAGACCGGCTTCGCAAAGACGCCGTCCAGCTCGTCAACCAGCTCAGGGCATCAGGGATTTCTCGAATAGTCCTCGCTTCCGGGGACGAGCTGCCTATCGCGACAGCCATAGCTCGCTCTCTGGGCTTGGACGACGTCGCGGCGAGGCTCGATCCTGCAGACAAAGTCGCAGTCATCGAGAAGGAGCGCGTCCACGGGAGAGTTCTGATGGTCGGCGACGGAGTGAACGACGCGCCAGCGCTGGCGGCAGCCGAAGTCGGAATCGCGGTGGGCGTCGAAAACCTTGCGGCGGCTGCGGAGGCTGCGGATATCGTGCTCGTCCGGGACGACCTCACGCAGATAGCGAAGGCGATCGGCATCGCGCGTCGTTCACGCAAAATCGCGCTTCAGAGCATCTATACGGGTATAGGTCTCTCGCTCATCGCGATGGGGTTTGCGGGAGCGGGATACCTTCCGCCGGTTGGCGGCGCGTTGCTTCAGGAGGCCATCGACGTGGCGGTCATCCTCAACGCCCTTCGCGCCCTCTAATGGGCGAGAAGCACTGGTAGCTCGGCCTTGACGAGCAGTTCCCGAGTGACGCCGCCGAGGATGAATTCACGAAGCCGGGAATGGCCAAATCCGCCCGCGACCAGGAGGTCCGCTTTTCGTTCCAGCGCGGCCGATTGGATGGCAGCGGTCGCGGTCTCTCCACCTGCCTGAATCGATACGCCTTCCACTTCGAATCCCGAGTGCGTCAACGAGGAGATCAGGAGCGAGCGGTTGGCCTCGTCGATCTCCTTGTCGTCGGTGATCGAGATGACCTGCACCTTGGTCGCGCGTTCGATGAAAAAGCGGGCGCAGGATAGGGCACGTGCTGCGGTGGCGCTGCCGTCCCAGGCAACGGCGATCGTGTCCACGCGAGAGCAGACGCTGGTGGCGGGAAACAGTACGATGGGACGGCCACTCCCGAACAGCAGCGTCTCGGAAAACTGGCGGGACAGTTCCGAGGCCTCGACGATGGAGAGGTCGTGACACCTGGCGATTTAGGAAAAACGTTCGTAGACGAACGGCTCCGTGGCCTCGAATCCATGGATTCGCACTTCGACGCCAGTCTCCGAAGCAGCGTGAGTGAGATGTTCCCGCAACGAAGTCCCGCTGTGCCGGCTATTCCCCTCTGCTTGTTCCCGCCATGTGTCGACATCGATAAAAGTGGGAAAGGGCTGATGGACCTGGGGGATCCGGACTTGCGGGATGCTGGCGACGAGATCGGCGTCGTTCTGCCGAGCGAGGTCGATAGCATTGTCGACTATGGTGAAGGAACTGGGGTCGGGATAGGTCGATAACGGGAGATGGAACTGCGGCTTCATGCTGGCCTCCTGAGGTTAAACAGCCGTCATGATGCCTGCCGCGGAGAGAGTTCGCATTGCGCTTTGTCAAGGCCGCGGCGCAACGAAGCTCCTATGATCGTGCCTTCATTAAAGCTGGAGGACACGGCCATGACGATCAAGCTGAGGGAGATCAACCCCGGTGAGTGCTACCGGATCCTTGAGAACGAGCGCTTCGGTCATCTCGCCTGCTGCAAGGATGGGCAGCCTTACGTGGCGGCGATCTATTTCGCCTTTTCCAGCGGGGTTGCCTATAGCTTCACCATGCCCGGCAAGAAGCTCGACTGGATGCGGGGAAACGACAAGGTCTGCCTTCACGTCGAGCAGCGTTCGAGCGCCGGCGGGTGGACGAGCGTCGTCGTCGAAGGCAGGTTCGAGGAGTTTCCTGACAGCGACGCGCGACGAAGCGAAAGGCTCCATGCATGGTCGCTTCTCCAAAAGTATTCGGACTGGTGGGAGATCGGCTCCATGAAGCCCCACGAGCTCCCCATGCTCGACGGCTCTCCTCACGTCTTCTACGGGATCGTCGTAACGGCCGTGTCGGGTCGAAGCGCAGTCAGGACGGAATGAAAGGCGATCCTCGCGCTGATTCCACATCCCACAAACGGAGCACCACATGCCATATCCCCCCAGCCTGCATCGCAGCGCCACGCTCAACGCCGACCTCCCGCCCATTGTTAGCACGGGGTTCCTGATTCAAGGTGAGATCTGCGCCGCGTCGGCCAGGGTCACCACGGATTTGACGGCGTCCGCCGCGCGACGAGGGCTACGATACTGTGAATTCCTGGCTCGACTTGTCTGCAGCATCGACAACGGTGATGCGGTCGAGGCCCTTTCGGACTACGTTGAGAGCGAGCTGGAGGAGTATCCCAGGGAGGTGGCGCGGCTGTGCGAGGCCGGGTCACGAACGTTGTCGCACGCCGCCGAACTGTATCGAGACGCCGCCGCCGGTCAGGTCCGGGAGGCTGAAGCGAAGACGGTTGTTTGAAGCGCGCGGCTCACCGGGTCGTTCGCAAGACGAGCACGGAGCATGGTGCGCGCTGCACGACGTGCTCCACGACTGAGCCGAAGACCCGGTCGACCACGTCGTCCCGGTGAGAGGCGATCAAGACGAGATCGGCGGTGATCTCCTTCGCGATGGCGACGATGACCTGAGACGGGTTGCCCGCGCGAACGTGTATCGAAGCAGGAGTGCCGGTCGACCGCAAAGCTTCCGAAAGTCTGGTCTCGGCGGCGGCCATCACCTCGACCGCCCAATCGTCCGGAGAGGCCGACGAGGGCAGACCCTCCAGAGCGTGAACGAGGTGGAGGCTTCCGTTGGGCGCGAGCTGCGCGCGGGCCGTTTCGACGAGCTGGAGCATGCGTTGCCGGGATCCTCGGCCGATCGCGCAGACGACTGTGGCGAACATGTCAGTATATGTCCTTTCCAGACAGGCTGACGAACTCGGTGGTCAGTCCATCGCCATGCGCTTCCTTGAGAAGCCGATCGGCGCTCATGATGTCGAGACACATGGTGCCAGTGAAGGATTGCCGGAGCGCGCAGCAGAAATGGTCTCTCGCCCACGCCTGGCCTCGCGGCGTTGCCGCCGTCACCTCCCAGCGATCCTCGTCCCGACGTTCGAGAACAAGGTCTGCGGACGTTCGCTCGACTGGAGGAATGGTCGTGGCTATGTCGGTTGCTGCCTTGCGGGTCTTTTCTTGTTCGCGCATGTCCGTCTCCTTTGGATGAGGTCGTGGCGCTGTGTCCAGAAGGCTATCTGCTCCAAGGCGTTCCGTCTTTGACGAGCATCAATCCGGATGTTTGACCGGGATCAAGCCAAGGTCGGGAAGGTGGTGATACGATTAGAGCGTGGCACATGCCGGTGGAGGGAAGCGTGAGGGCGATGGTACTCGAACAGGTGGGGCGGCCGCTCCGTCTCGTGGAGCGGCCGGACCCGCCAGCGTCGCCCGGCCACGTCGTCGTCAAGGTGGGGGCCTGCGGCGTCTGCCGGACGGACCTTCACGTCTGCGACGGAGACCTCTCCCAGCCAAAGCTTCCCCTCGTTCCGGGTCATGAGATTGTGGGAACCGTGATCGCAACGGGCGAGGGCGTTCCTCGTCGTCTTATCGGTCGAAAAGGCGGGGTACCCTGGCTGGGCCACACCTGCGGCCACTGCCCATATTGCCGAGAGGGTCGCGAGAATCTTTGCGACGCCCCCGGCTTCACCGGCTACTCGATCGACGGCGGCTTCGCGACGCATGCGGTCGTCGAGGCGGGCTACGCGTTCGAACTGCCTGATGATACGGACCCGGTGGCGACCGCGCCTCTTCTCTGCGCTGGCCTCATCGGGTGGCGATCCTTGAAGATGGCGGGCGAGGGGAGGACGATCGGCATCTACGGGTTCGGCGCGGCCGCCCACATCCTCGTGCAGGTGTGCAAGCATCGGGGCCAGAGCGTCTATGCGTTCGTGCGTCCTGGAGACGAGGCTGGGCGGAAGTTCGCGCTTGATCTTGGCGCCGTCTGGGCCGGGTTCTCCGGTGAGAGGCCGCCGGTGCCGCTCGACGCCGCCATCATCTTCGCGCCGGCCGGCGAGCTCGTGCCGATGGCGCTCGACGTAGTGCGGAAGGGCGGAACGGTGGTCTGCGGCGGCATCCACATGTCAGACATCCCGAGCATGCCCTACCGTCTGCTCTGGGGCGAGCGGCGGGTCGTCTCGGTGGCGAACCTGACGCGGGGCGACGGGGCGGAATTCTTCTCGATCGCGAAGGCGGCCGAGGTCAGATGCGTCACCATCGTCTACGCGCTTGAACATGCAAACGAGGCTCTCGACGACCTGCGGGCAGGCCGCATCAACGGCGCAGCCATCATCGTGCCATAGCCGCCATCCTCGTTGACGAGGATCAATGCGGATCGATCGGGCAAAACGGAAGCTTCTTCGTCAAGACGTCCGTCGACAACCGGCGGCGCTTCCGCGAGGAGATCAGAGATGTCGCGTTCGTTGCTAGCCCTGGGGGCGCTCTTCATCGCAGGTGAGAGCCTGTTGTCGGCTCCAGCCGTTGCAAACAGCCTGTCGCTCGCGCCGATGCTCCAGCGTGTCGTGCCGAGCGTCGTCAGCATCTCGGTGCAGGGCAGGGAACTCGACGACGCGGATGCGACGCTCGCCGATCCCTTCTACAGAAAATTCTTCGGACTACCTGACGACGCCGCGCCGGCAGAGCACGGCTTCCAATCGGCCGGCTCGGGTGTCGTCATCGACGAGGTCCACGGCTACATCGTCACCAACCAGCATGTCATCGCAAGCGCCTCGAAAATCGAGGTGGCGCTCTCCGATGGCCGACGCTTCAAAGCGAAACTCGTCGGCGCCGATCCCGAGACGGATGTCGCCGTCGTTCAAATTCCACCCGATCATCTTGTTCAGGCCGATTTTGGAAGCGCGTCCTCGCTCCATGTCGGCGACGTGGTCGTGGCGATCGGAAATCCCTTCGGCCTGGGCCAGACCGCCACTATGGGCATCGTCAGCGCGCTTGGACGCCGCGCCGTGGGATCGGAGGGGTACGAAGGATTCATTCAGACGGACGCTTCGACAAATCCCGGCAACTCGGGCGGCGCACTTGTAAACGAGGACGGCGTCGTCGTCGGGATCAACAGCGCGATCATCGGGCCGGCCGGCGGAAGCATCGGCATTGGTTTTGCAGTGCCCGCCGAGACTGTCGGTATCGTGATGCGGCAGCTCATCCTGACCGGCAAGCTGGTACGCGGCGAGGTGGGACTGGTCACGCAGGACCTGACGCCCGGTCTTGCAAAAGCGTTCGGCGTCGATGAAGGGCCGGGGGCGCTCGTCAGCGAAGTCCGACCCGGTTCGCCGGCTGCGAATGCAGGAATTCAGCCGGGCGACGTCGTCCGAATGGTCGACGGAAGGACGGTGCGCGGCGCGTCCGACGTCCGCAGGCTTGTGGGATCGCTACCATTGGAGTCCAAGCCGTCCTTCCAGATCGATCGCGCCAGCCGAAGGATAGAGGCCTTTCCTGAGGTATCCGCCGCACCGGTCGCCGAACCGGCCGCTCCTCGTACCATCCATATCTCCCGTGGCCCTCTCGCCGACGTCGAGATGGCGAACTCCCCCGACGGTCTCGGCGCGCGCGTCGTCGTCGTCGCCGAGGGTTCGGTCGCGGCACAGGCCGGCCTGCAGCCAGACGACGTTATCGTCGCTCTCGACCAGCAGCCGGTGACCGACGTCGGGCAACTGCTCGCAATACTCTTGAAGGAGCATGCCCGCGCGCTCGTCACGGTCGTGAGGAACGGCCACCGCCTCTTCGTGGCCGCCGACGTCCAGACCCAGTAGCGATCTCGCACACGGTGTTCGGTCCGATGAGATCGCAAGGTCGCTCTCGTGGTTGATGAAGATCAACGACGAAATTCTGCGGCGCTGGCACCATCGGCACGTCGCAAACCTGAAGGAGGTTGTCATGAACGACATTCATCTCAGACAGAGTATTCTCGACGAAATGGAATTCGAGCCCAGCATCGACGCGGCTGGCATCGGCGTCGCGGTTCACAGCGGGATTGTAACCCTGACCGGTCACGTGCGTACCTACGCGGAGAAGGAAGCCGCCGAGCGGGTGGCCAGTCGCGTCAAGGGCGTGCGCGGAATTGCTGCCGAAATTGAAGTGCGTATCTTCGGACCCAAGGAAACGGACGACGACGACATCGCCCGGCGGGCTGTTAAGATGCTCGACTGGAACGTCTCCGTGCCAAAGGATTCCGTGCAGGTGCGGGTCCTCAAGGGGTGGGTCACCCTGCGGGGCGAGGTCGAGTGGCAATATCAAAAGAACGCAGCCTACGACGCCGTGCGCGATCTCGCCGGCGTTGTAGGGGTATCCAATCTCGTGGAGCTGAAGCCGCGCATTACAGCCGTGGACGTCAAGAAACGCATCGAGGATGCTTTCCAACGCGACGCCGCTCTGGAGGCCGATGCAATCAGAATCGACGTCCAAGGCAGGAAGGTCACCCTATCCGGCAAGGTGAAGACCTGGTCAGAACGGCAGGCAGCGGAGCGCGCTGCATGGTCTGCTCCGGGGATCAGCACTCTCGACGACCGGCTGACGGTCGGGTGATCGAATATTGGGAGCGGCTGGACGTTAAGCCGCGCAGCCCATTCAGCAGCGAGGGCACCAGTGCGAGCGCCCTCGCATACGCCATCAATTTCCGAGCTCGAAGATGGGAGCACCTCTTGGGCCTTGCCCCGACTTCCGCGTCGATCTCGTCTTCGAAACGAACCTTTTGCCTGCCAATGCAGAACCTCCGTTGCGAGCGTCAGGAGCTTGTTGTCCTTGGAAGACCGATCTTTCGGGAACGTTGACTGAATCTGCCGCGGATATCGACCTCGATGTTCCGTCACCAATAGCGACAGCGCGAATGGGAGCTATGAGTTGGAACCCGCAGTCACGCAGGATCGCAACCATGCCTCGCGTCGAGCAGCAGCCTGAGGCGGGTCGACATCTCCGAGGCCGTGTACGGCTTCTTTAGCCAGCCGGCGCCCGCTTGGATCTCCTTCTCCGCAGCATGAGGCTCCGAAAAGCCCGACGTGAGGAGAATTTTCACCCTCGGCCAGCGCTCGCGTACCTTCCGGGCCAGTTCGTCGCCGTTCATTCCAGGCATGGCCACATCACTGAACAGGAGCGCTACGTCGTGCCCCGCCTCCAGCTCCTTCAACGCGTCGATCCCGTTCGTAGCTTCGATGACGGAGTAGCCGAGCGTCAGCAGACGGCCGACCGTCACTCTGCGAACTCTCGCGTCGTCTTCGACGACCAGGATGGTCTCGGTGCCAAGAGAGGGGGCGTCCTTGGCTTGCTGCTCGTCCGGATGGGAATCCTTTCCGGTGTCGGCGCGTGGAAGAAACAGGCGAACCGTCGTCCCCTCGCCAAGTTCGCTGTAGAGCTGCAAGTGCCCTGCGGATTGCTTTGCGAAACCGTAGACCATGCTGAGTCCAAGCCCCGTTCCCGAGCCGGTCGGTTTCGTGGTGAAGAACGGCTCGAAAGCCCTCTCCATCACCTCGGATGTCATTCCGGTGCCTGTGTCGGTGACCGAAATGAGGACGTATCTGCCGGGGCGGATCGCCGGATACATCCCGGCGTAGTCGGAGTCGATCTCGACGCCTGATATCTCGATCGTCAGACGGCCGCCGGCAGGCATCGCGTCTCTGGCGTTGATCGAAAGGTTGAGAAGCGCGCTCTGGAGTTGCGCCTTGTCTGCCATTGCGCTCATCCGCCGCCCAGGAATGATCGTCCGGAGTTCGACGGAGTCGCCCAGCGTTCGCTGGACGAGGTCTGAAAACTCTCCAAGCAGGGCGCTGACGTCCAGCTCTTTTGGTGCGAGGGCCTGCCGCCTTCCGAATGCCAGAAGCTGGGAGGTCAGTCTGGCGCCGTCGTCGGCCGCTGACTGCGCCTCCCGCAACAGGGACAACTGCCCCGGTTCGGCAAGACGGGCCTCCAGCATTTCGAGATTGCCGCTGATGACGGCGAGCAGATTGTTGAAGTCGTGGGCGAGTCCTCCCGTCAACTGTCCGACCGCCTCCATCTTCTGCGACTGCCGCAGCTCGGCTTCAATGCGGTGGCGGCTCGTCAGATCCCTGACGAAGCCCGTGAACGTCCGCCTTCCGCCGGCGACCGCCTCGCCGACCGAGAGCTCCATCGGAAAGGTGGTCCCGTTCTTCCTCAGGCCGACGACCACGCGCCCGTAGCCGATAATCCGGCGGCGTCCGGTCCGAATGTACGAATCCAGATATCCGTCGTGAGCCTCCCTGTCCGGAGACGGCATCAGCATGGAAACGTTCTGCCCGATGGCCTCGTGCGCGGAGTAGCCGAAGAGTTGCTCCGCCGCAGTGCTGAACGAGGCGATGCAACCCTTGTCGTCTATCACGATCATTGCGTCGGGGACCGTAGCTAGGATGGACTGGAGGTGTGCCTGCCGCTCCCGCAGCTCGTCCTCGACCTGCTGCATGAGGGTCACGTCGTTGTTGGACTGGACGATGAGCGTGTCCGGATCCCCAAGCTCGAGAACGGTCCACCGCGTCACGATCGCGAGTCTGGCACCATCCTTTCGCCGGTGCCCCACCTGTCCGGTCCAGGACCCGTTGTTACGCACTTCGGTCCGAAGCTCCTCCACGTCCGCCGGAAATCGCGTGTCCAGGAGATCGTGAACCACCTTTCCCACGGCCTCCGACGCGGACCACCCGTAGAGCTGCTCGCAGCCCGAGGTCCAGCGCTGGATAACGCCATCGAAGCCGTGGACGATCAGATTGGAGCCGTCGAACATGCGCACGATCCGGTCCAGGTCTGTCTCACTGATAGCGTGTTCCAGCATAGCGTGCTCCTGCGTCTACGTCCTCGAACACGTCGTCCGGGTCTTCGTCGGCGGTGCGGGCCAGTGCCAACCGGCTCGCAACCTTGAACTGATGCTTGTCCGCAGGCAATAGTATGCCTTTGGCGACCAGCTTGGTAAGCGTCCTCGACACGGTCTCGATCGTCATGCCGAGATGGTCGGCGATATCGGCGCGGACCATTGGCAGACTGATCGTCCGGCCGTCCCGTCCCTCGCTCCGTTCCAGCCGATGCAGCAGGAAAGTGCAGACGCGTTGCTCGGCGTTCTTGTGCGACAGCAGGAGCATGTGGTCCTGCGCTGCGGAGATTTCGTCGCGAAGTTGCGACAGGAGCTGAAGCCGGAAATCAGGCACGAGTTGCAGTTCCTCTTCCAGCGTCCGCTTGTTCATCCGGGTGAAGGCCAC
>Ga0102590_1002799_pt1 | contig 19361 bp, 18 predicted proteins | sample AraplaMF_Col_mMF_FD_76859 | JGI IMG/M metagenome (GOLD analysis project Ga0102590, IMG submission 76859) | Arabidopsis root microbial communities from the University of North Carolina, USA - plate scrape MF_Col_mMF | ecosystem: Host-associated > Plants > Roots > Endosphere | place: USA...
TGGTCCTGCGGGATCGAGGCGACCTTGTTGAAGGCGCCGCGGAACTTGAAGGAGCCGGTGCGCTGGAGCATCTCCGGCTTCAGGAAGACCTTGGCGCCGACGCGCTCGTTGAGCACGGGAAAGGACAGCAGCGGGGTGCGGATGGCAAAAGGCGCAATCACGCGCGCTGCGGCATCGATGTCAGCAGAGCTGACCGGAAGGGGCTGTTCTGTCATCCGCAATTTGTATCTCGGCCAATGACGGCTGGGAAGACACCTCCGCGAGAGGAATTTGTCCCTCAGGCGACGAAGCGTGGCTGTTCCGCGTCGTTTCGGCCGGGCAGCACCGCGCCGACCGCCTTGATGCTGTCGACAAAGGCCCTCGCCGAGGCCTCCCACGTGTAGTCGGCGGCGAACTCCACACAGTCCTGCCGGGAGATGTCGAGCGCGGCGAAGCAGGCATTGCGCAGATCGTGATCCAGCGCCCCGACCGGCGCATCGCCGATCACGTCGCGGGGGCCCCTCACCGGGAAGGCAGCCACCGGCAGGCCACTCGCGAGCGCTTCCAGCAGAACCAGGCCGAAGGTGTCGGTCTTGCTCGGGAACACGAAGACGTCGGCCGCGGCATAGATAGCCGCCAGCTCCTCGCCGTGCTTTTGCCCGAGGAAGATCGCATCCGGATAGGCTTCCTCCAGCGCCACGCGCGCCGGGCCGTCGCCGACGACCACCTTGGTGCCGGGCAGGTCGAGATCGAGGAACGCCTCGAGATTCTTCTCGACCGAGACGCGGCCGACCGAGAGGAACACCGGTGCCGGGAGGCAGAGATCGATGGCGCGAGGATGGAACAAATGAGTGTCGACACCGCGCGGCCAGAGCACGACGTTGGCAAAGCCGCGCTCGCCAAGCTCGCGGGCGAGCGCCGGCGTTGCCGCCATCACTGCCCGGCTGGGCGCATGGAATCGGCGCAGCGCGCGCCAGATCAGGGATTCCGGAACCGGCACCCGGGCGCGGATATACTCGGGGAAACGCGTATGGAAGCTGGTCGTGAACGGCAGCTTGCGCTGGCGGCAATAGCGGCGGACCATCAGGCCGATCGGCCCTTCGGTCGCGATATGGATGCTGTCCGGGCGCGCTTCCGCGATCAGCTTCGCGATCCTGGCCGGCCGCGGCATCGCGAGCCGCACATCGCGATAGCTCGGCATCGCAAAGGTGCGGAACGATTGCGGCGTCAGGAACGTGAATTCGACGCCAAGACCCTCGACGCGAAGCCCGTCGGCCGCATCAGCAAGCTTGGTCAGCGTCCGAACCACACCGTTGACTTGCGGGTGCCAGGCGTCGGTCGCGACCAGGATGCGCATCAGGCGGCCTCTGTCATGCAGCTCTGGCCGCCACCTGCGGAACGGCCGCAGGCTTTTGCGCGTGATCCGCCCAGGTGATGATCTCGAAATGACCGTCGTCGTGCTCGACCAGCGCGGTGCAGCTCTCGACCCAGTCGCCGCAATTCATGTAGCGGATGCCGGCCTCGTCGCGGATGACGGCGTAGTGGATGTGGCCGCAGATCACCCCGTCGGCGTCGTGGCGGCGCGCTTCGGCCGCGAGCGCCTGCTCGAACGCGCCAATGTAGTTGACGGCGTTCTTGACCTTCTGCTTGGCCCATTGCGACAGCGACCAATAGGGCACCTTGAACATGCGCCGGAAGAAGTTGACGAAGCGATTCATCTGGATCGCGAAGTCGTAGGCCTTGTCGCCGAGATGGGCGAGCCAGCGCGCGTTCTGCACCACGAGATCGAAGATGTCGCCGTGGATAACGAGGTAGCGCTTGCCGTCCGGACCGGTGTGGACGGTGTTCTCGACGACGTCGATGCCGCCGAAATGCGTGCCGTAATAATTGCGCAGGAATTCGTCGTGATTGCCGGGGATGTAGATGACCTTGGCGCCCTTGCGCGCCTTGCGCAGCAGCTTCTGGACGAGGTCGTTATGCGATTGCGGCCAGTGCCAGCTCGATTTCAGCGCCCAGCCATCGACGATGTCGCCGACGAGATAGATCGTATCGGCGTCGTGGTAGCGCAGGAAGTCCAGCAAAAGGTCGGCCTGAGAACCGCGGGCTCCGAGATGAACATCGGAGATGAACAAGGTGCGAAAGCGCCTTTCAGGGCTCTCGTCACTCATATCGTAACTTCCCATGCGACATGCCTGTAACAATATCCCGTGACAGGGGGATGACCATTGAACCTCTGAGGCACCCTCGGATACGAATCAAACCTCGCCTCGCCCGTCCTGCGAATATCAGTCGCATGCGACAATCAGGCGACATGAAGCGGCAATGATTGTCCGCAAGAGGTCGGGAGACGCGGCCTTGTTGGTTAACGGCGGTAACCGCCGCACCGCGCGCAGCCGACGTCAGTAAAACTTGTGGAAATGGTGGACCGGTCCGTGACCGTGACCGACGCTGAAGCGATCGGCGGCCGCGATCGCCGCGCTGATCCAGGCCTTGGCGTTGCGCACGGCGCGCTCAAGATCCTCGCCTCTGGCAAGCCCCGCCGCGACCGCCGAGGACAGTGAGCATCCCGTGCCATGGGTGTTTCGGGTCGCGACGCGCGGCGCGGCGAGCACGATCGTCGTCTCCGCATCGACGAGATAGTCGATGCTCTCGGCGCCCTCGCCGTGCCCGCCCTTGATCAGCACCGCACGGCAGCCGAGCGCAAGCAGGCGGCGCCCCTGGCTCTCGATCCCGGCCTCGCTTGTCGCAATCGGCTCGTCGAGCAGAGCCGCGGCTTCCGGCAGGTTGGGCGTGATCACCGAGGCCAGCGGCATCAGCTTCGTGCGCAGCGCTTCCACGGCCTCCGACGCCAGCAGGCGGTCGCCGGAGGTTGCGACCATCACGGGATCGAGCACGATGTGGCGGGGAGTCCAGCGCGACAGCGCGGCCGCGATCGCGTCGATGCTGGTCGCCTGCGCCACCATGCCGATCTTCACCGCGCCGACCTCGAGATCGGAGAACACCGCGTCGATCTGCGCGGTGACGAACTCTGCCGGCACGGCGTGAATGCCGGTCACGCCCCGCGTATTCTGCGCCGTCAGCGCCGTGATGGCGGAGGCGCCATAGACGCCGAGCGCGGCAAAGGTCTTCAGGTCGGCCTGGATGCCGGCGCCGCCGCTCGAATCGGAGCCGGCGATGGTGAGCGCCACGGGCGTCGTCATGGGGCGATTTTCCGATGTTTCAGGGCCATGATCCACACCTAGCGCGCAGACCCCGGGGCAGCAAGATCGCCTGCGCCCGGGGGCAGCAAGTTCGCTTGCTAAATCCGGCCGGTTTTGGCCTATTAGCGGCCAGATACGCCTTCGGAGTGACTGCAATGGTTCCTTTCTTCGTCCAGATCAAATGCAAGCTTGGCCAGTCCTATACGGTCGCCAATGCGCTCGCCGAAGCCGAGATCGCCTCCGAAATCTACTCCACGGCCGGCCATTACGACCTGCTGGTGAAGTTCTACGTCGACAACGACACCGACATCGGCCACTTCATCAACGAGAAGGTGCAGGTGCTGCCTGGCATCCAGGACACGCTCACCATCATCACCTTCAAGGCTTTTGGCGCCAAGTGACCCGGAATTCACGCCGGGCGCAGGTTGCGCCGGGGCTCGCCTGTGCTAGCGTCCAGCCGTTGCAAATGAACCGAGTACCGAGCAAGTCATGGCTCTCACCACGTCGGTGCCGCTGCTGATCAGCCAGCAATTTGATAGTGAAGTGGTGCTCGCCAACTATCAGAACGGTGTCTATTACAACCTCGACGGCAGCGCCGCGCAAATCTGGCTCGGCCTGAAGGTCAACCGAACGGTTGAGGAAATTGCCGGCGCCCTCGCCGCCGCGACCGGCGGCGATGTGCCCTCCATCACACAACAGGTGCAGGCCTTCGTCGACAGCATGCTGGCGGAAGGCCTCATCGCCGATGGCACCCCCGAGGCGCGCAGCGAGACCTCCATGGAGACTTGGTCGCCGGTGCTGGCAGGCGCATTCGTAGCCCCGGAATTCCAGCGCTTCGACAATCTGCGGGAGCTGTTGCTGATGGATCCCGTGCACGACGCCGGCGAGCAAGGCTGGCCGCTGCGCGAGACCAATGAAAGCTAGCGGCTTCATCCGGCGGGAGATCGCGAAGATCTTCGCCAGGACATCGGAGCCGGTCGAGGCGCACGCGCGCTGCGGCCCGTTCGGCTTGCGCCTCGGCTTTGCATCACAGCAATTGGCCGGCATGTTCCTGCCGGCCTACATCCAGAGCACGACGGGCCATATCGATCTCGACCTGCGCTTCATCACCGCTGATCATCACGATCTCTCCGCGCTGGTGCCGGACGCCGCCGAGAAGCCGCGCCTCTTGATCGAGGACGGCGTCTATTCGGTGTGGCAGCCCGCCGTCATTCCCGTGCTGTTCGCGGTCGACCTTGCGGCAAGGCGCGGCATCACCTGGCTGCCGAAGGGCGAGGCGCCGCCCTGGATCCGCAGCCGTCCCGCGATCTCGCTGATCCATGCCATGATGCACGAGACGCCCTGGTGCGCGGTCCATGCCGCGGCCGTGGGCTGCGACGCAGGCTTCACGCTGCTCGCCGGCGAAGGCCACAGCGGCAAGACCACCGCGGCGCTGGCCTGCGCCAAGGCCGGCTGGCTTTACGCGGGCGACGACTTCGTTGCGGTCAACAGCGCGACCGGCGAGATCGAGCCGCTGTTCTGCTCGGCGCGGCTGCGCCCTGCCCTGATCGATACGTTTCAAGACTTCATCGGCAAGACCACCGCGGTCTCCGACTTCAACGGCGAGCCGCGCCATGAGCTCAGCCTCGCCGATCTCGGCGACCGCATCGGCGGCGGCAGATTGCGCGCGACCTTCATCCCCCGCCGGCGCGGCGCAGCGATGCCCGAATTCACCCCGGCCAGGCCGTCGGATGCGTTTCGTGCGCTGCTGCCGACCACTGCCTATGAACTGCCGGGATGGCCGAACGAAATTGCCGACAAGGTCGCGAAGATCGCTGGTCTTGCGCCGGTGTTCTTCTCCGACACCGGCACCGCGCCGATGGGGATTCCCCCGGCGTTCGCCCGCCAGCTCGACCAGCTCTGAGGCCGCATGCGCGTGTCCGTCGTCATCGCCGCCTACAACGCACAAGGCTACATCGCTGAGGCGATCGAGAGCGTGCTCGGCCAGACGGTCCCGCCCGACGAGGTCATCGTCATCGACGATGGATCCACCGACGGCACGCGCAGCGTTCTCGAGCGCTTCGGCGGCCGCATCGTCGCGCTCACGCAAGAAAACAGCGGCCAGGCCGTCGCCGTCAACAAGGGGCTCGCGCTGGCGCGCGGCGAACTGATCGGCTTCTGCGATGCGGACGATCTCTGGACGGCGCGCAAGCAGGAGCTCCAATTGGCGCGACTCGAACGCGACGGCGAGCTCGACGCCGTCTTCGGCAAGGTGCAGCAATTCGTCAGCCCCGACGTGCCGGAACAGCAGCGCGCGCGCCTCACTCCGGCAGTCGAGATCATGCCCGGCGAGCTGAAGCAATGCATGCTGATCCGGCGCGACGCCTTGATGCGGTTCGGCGCGTTCGACCAGACGCTGCCCGCGACCTTCTTCATCGCGTGGCTCGGCAGCGCCAAGCAGGGCGGGCTCAAAACCGCGCATGTCGACGACATCGTCGTCCGCCGCCGGCTGCATCCCGGCAATGGCGGCCGCATCCATACGGACGCTCAAAATCTCCAGACGCTGATGGCGCTGCGCAAGGCCATCAAGGCGCAGCGCCCGCCGGAGTGAACACCGGCACGCCGTTGACCGACACCGATTTCACGAACAATCCGAGCAGGCGGTGGTCGATCGAATGACCGATGTCCATCGGGCGACGCATGTCCCGCATCCGCAGCGCGACGACGATCTTGCGCTTGTCCTTGCCGACGATGTTCGCCTTCAGGGCGACCCTGAACGGCATCGGATCCTTGCGCCCGGTGGTGACCTGCAGCACCTCGCCGCCGGCATAAGCGGCGAAGCGAAAGCGCTCCGTGCCCGGCGGCAGGAACGGGATCACCGCGAACTCGACGTCGGCGACCCCCGGCGATTGTCCGTCGACCGGCACGTCGATGACCGCGAACTGCTGATCGGTCCAGCGGCCCTCGTCCTCCGGAATCGAGAACCCCTGCCCGAACCAGACGTCCTTGCCTAGCAGAGGATGTGGCACGCGCGCCGCCCGCAGCCAGACCCGCTTCAGAATCGCATCCCTAAACAGGGGAAAATGCACGGCACTGGCATCGAACGCGGCGGCGGCAGCGCCCGGCAGCCTCAGCCAATCCCTGCCCCGGAACGGGCCCTTGAACTGCGCGCGCAGGGCCGCGAAGAAGGCGACCCAGAAGTGCTGCCATTGCGAGCGCTGCGCTCGCGGTACCGCGCGAATGGCGATCTCGACGGACTTCCCGGGCGGGCTGTAGCACCACAGCTCATCGACCAGACCGTCCGGCACGAGCTCCGGCGTCTCGCGCGCGACGACGTCGAGCAATTGCGCCGCGAACAGGCTGCCATTGTAGCGCGTCACGATCGAACGGAAACGATCCCAGTCGACCTTGCCGCCGGCGTTCTCCAGAACATGCACGACCTCGATCGCCCGGGAGACCATCTCGCTCTGATCGGCCGGCTCCGGGCGCATCGCCGCGATCGCCAGATGCTCGGCAAGCCCGGGGATCAGCACCTCGTGCGTCAGCAGCGTCGCCGTCTCGGCGGTGCTGAACAGCTCCTCGGTCAGGCTCTCGTCCTCGAGCCAGAACAGCGCACGCCAATGCAGGTCGATGGACCGGCTGAAACCGGCCCGCGACATCGCAACCGCGTGGATGTCGCGGTCGAAATCGGATTCCAAGAACAGCTCGACCTTCATGCCTTGGCTGCGGAACGAGGCCTGCCGCAGCACGTCGATGGCACGTTTCGCCTGGGTGCGTCGGACCAGGAGATCGTAATCTCCGGTCATGCGCTTGGCCATGTAGCTCTCGTCTCGCGCGAACAAGGCCCCGCCCTTGATCAGCAGCGAGGCGATGCCGGCTTGCTTCAGCGCCGCGCCGGCCGCGACGACGTCGCGGACCCGCGTCGCGTTCGACAGCCAGACATGCTTGACGACGCCGCGCATCCGCCTGGTGTCGGCATCCGTAATTCCGGCCTTGTCGGCGGTGGCAACCAGCAGCGGCATGGTCCGGTAGACGACCTCGTCGGCCGCATCGAGCGGTTCTGACGCGCGCCAGGCTTGGTAGGCGTCGATTGCGGTCTGTCCCTGTCCGAGCGCGGCCCGGAACAGCATCAGAAAGCGCGGCTTCAGCGCGGCGGGCAGCTTGGATGTCATCTCAACCGAACGGTTGAGATGCGAGGCCGGCTTCGTTCGGGCCCGTCGAAACCACGCGTCGAAACGATCAGCCGCACACGCGAAAGAACTCGACACCTCATCGTCACGTACTTCCAGTTCTCAACCGAGAGCAAAGGATGCGGGCGCGATCACCAAGTGTCAATCGGGCAAGGCCTGCGTCAGGCGCCGCCCTCCTTGCGTTTCGGCCGCGGCGGACCGTCCACCGGCGGCAGCGATTTGAGGTAGTCCCCCATCGCTGCAAGATCCTCATCCGACAATTGCGACGTGTTCTTGATCACACGCGTCATCGCGCCGCCGACGCTGTCACCGTCGGGCAATTCGCCGTTCCTGAGGAAATAGGCAAGATCCTTCGCGCTCCACTCGCCGAGGCGTTTTTGGGTGATGTTGGGCACCCAGCCCTCGCCTTCGGGATTGGGCCCGCCGGCAAAACGCTCGCCCGGGATGATGCCGCCGAGCGCATTGCGCGGACTGTGGCACTCGGCGCAATGACCAAAGCTGTTGACGAGATAGGCGCCCCGATTCCATTGCGGCGACTTCGTGCCGTCGGCGACGAACGGCTTGCCGTCCATGAACAGAAATTTCCAGATGCCGACATTGCGCCTGATGTTGAACGGAAAGCTCACGTCGTGGTCACGCACTTTGCCTGCAACGGCCGGCAGCGTCTTCAGATAGGCGAAGAGATCGAGAACGTCCTCGCGCCTCGCGTGCTGATAGGAGGTGTAGGGAAACGCCGGAAAATAATGCTGTCCGCTAGGGGAGACTCCGTGCATCACCGCGTTGACAAAATCCGTGTCGGTCCACTTGCCGATGCCGTCAGTCGGATCGGAGGAGATGTTGGGTGCGTAGAACGTTCCGAACGGCGACTTGATCGCGACACCGCCCCCGAGCCTGGTGCGGTCGGGCTGGTCGGGGACGGCATGGCACGAGGCACAGCCGCCGGCGTTGAAGATGATCTCGCCGTTGGCGAGATTGGGCTTATAGGCGGGCGCGGCGCCGATAACCGCCACCACGGGCGCGCTCAGCCACGAATAGACGCCGGCGGCAGCGACCGCAGCCAGCAGCGCCGCCATAATTGTTCGTTGCAACATTCAGTCCATCCACGCGTTGAAACGAACTTATGGCCGATGTCCGCGCGGCTCCAGCCACGAAGAATTTAGCCCGTCGCCCGCGGAAACGGGAATAAACTGAAACGGCCACTGTTGGGAAGTTTGACCGTCCAACGAGGTCACAGGGAGAATGTCATGAACAAGACCGCCATCGCCATGGTCGCGCTCGGCGCCGCTGCTTTTGCGGGGGCCGCCAGCGCCGAGAAGCTGAAAGCTACGCTCGACGGCAAGTCCGAGGTGCCGGCCACCACCAGCAGCGGCACCGGAACCGCCGATCTGGACTATGACGCCGCCAGCAAGAAGCTGTCCTGGAAGCTCAGCTATTCCGGCCTGTCCGGCCCGGCCACGGCTGCCCACTTCCACGGGCCGGCCGAGGCCGGCAAGAACGCCGGCGTCGCGGTCGCGATCCCGAACGCGACGTCCAGCCCGGCCGAGGGCTCGGCGACGCTGACCGACGCGCAGGCCGCCGATCTGCTCGCCGGCAAGCTCTACATCAACATCCACACCGCGGCCAATCCGGGCGGCGAGATCCGCGGTCAGGTGACGAAGTAAGCGACAACGCCGCTTCGTCGAGGAAAGGCCGGATGCACGAGGGAGCGTCCGGCCTTTTCGATTCCAGCCAGACTGACGTTAAACGTCTCAGGCGGAACGCTTCCGCACCGCGACCTGATGGCTCTTGAGAATCACTTCGGCATCGCCATGCCAGGCCAGGAAGGTGTCCACGGCGGGCGCGACGCGTTCGGCGTCGGGACTGTCCGGCATCCAGGTATAGTCGTCCATCAGCATCACGCCGCCCTCGCGCAGCAGGCGCCAGGCCCCGAGGCAGTCGATCATCACGTCGTCACGCTGATGGCTGCCGTCGACATAGATGAAATCGAACACCGCGTTCTCCTCGCGCAAGCTGCCGAGCGCCTTGATCGAGGTACCCACCATCTTGCGTAGGCGCGGGCCATAAGCGGCAAGGTTGCGGTCGAAGCGCCCGGCATCGTCCTCACGGAAGAGGTCGACGCAGGTGAGATGCGCGCGCGCGAAGAACTCGAGCCAGAACAGCGCGGATCGCCCCTCCTTGGAGCCGATCTCAAGCACCCGGGTCGTCGTGTCGCGGATATCCCCAAACAGCGTGCTCCAGACCATCGTGCGGCCGGCCACAAAGTCACGCCGAAACTCCTTGCCCGCAAAGATGTGGGCGTAGGGATCCTGGGCCCGCGCCAGCTCGACAACCCGCGTGCGAAGCTGCGCCAGCCGGGCGGAGGGATCGTTCATGAAAGCCCCAAGCTTGAAAGCCCAAAGCCTGGCTGCGCGGCGCCGATCATCGTGCCACCGGTCTGCATTATTGCTCCCTCCGCGACAGATTACCTCACCAGGACATCGGCCGAAAGTCCGCCTTGGGTCGGTAATTCCGACCGGGGCTAGGCGGCGTTCAGCGCCTGAGCGAGATCGGCGATCAGATCCGACGGATGCTCGATGCCGATCGACAGCCGGATAGTGGAATCGAGCACGCCGATTTTCTGGCGGATGTCGGCGGGAACGCCGGAATGGGTCATGGTGGCGGGCAGGCTCGCAAGCGACTCCGTTCCGCCGAGGCTCACCGCCAGCTTGAGGATTTGCAGCGCGTCGAGGAATTTCACGGCCGCCGCCTTGCCGCCGGCGATGTCGAACGAGAACGTCGATCCCGCCCCGAGGCATTGCCGTGCGAACACGCGCCCCGCGGGCGAGGCCTCCGCGTGATGACCGAGGTAGTGGACCTTGGCCACCTTGGGGTGGTCGCGCAGATAGTCCGCCACGAGACGCGCATTGGTATCGGCCTTTTCCATGCGCAGGCTCAGCGTTTCGAGCGACCGGTTGATCATCCAGCAGGAATGCGGATCGAGCTGGGTGCCGATGGCACCGCGGAGCTGCTTGATGCCCTTCATGATGGCCTTCGTACCGAGCGCGGCGCCCGCGATCAGGTCCGAATGTCCGCCGACATATTTGGTCAGCGAATACAGCGAAATGTCCGCACCGTGCTCGATCGGCCGCTGAAACACGGGACCGAGCAGCGTATTGTCGCAGGCGATGATCGGCGAGTGTCCTTGGCTCTTGCCGATCGCATCGGCAACGCGGCGGATCATCGCGATATCGACCAAACCATTGGTCGGGTTTGCCGGCGTTTCGATCAGGATCATCGAGACCCGGCCCTTGCGCATTGCCTCCTCCGCGGCATGACTGACCGCCGCTTCATCAATGCCATCGGCGAATCCGACGGCGCCGATCGACAGACGCGCCAGCGTGTTCGTCAGCAGGGTTTCCGTCCCGCCATAAAGCGGTTGAGAATGCAGGATGACGTCACCGGGGCGGACGAACGCCAAAATCGTGGTCGAGATCGCCGCCATGCCGGATCCGAACAGAACACAGCTTTCGGTGCGCTCGTAGATCGCCAGCCTGTCCTCCACGATCTCGCTGTTGGGATGATTGAAGCGCGAATAGACCAGGCCCGCGCCCATGCCTTCCGGCGGTTCGCGCCGGCCGGAGACGAAATCAAAAAAGTCCTGGCCGTCATCGGCCGTTTTGAACACGAAGGTCGAGGTCAGGAACACCGGGGGTTTGATGGCGCCTTCCGACAGTTGCGGATCATAGCCATAGGTCAGCATCAGTGTTTCCGGATGCAGCATATGGTTGCCGATGTGGGTCTTCGACGGGAACGGTTTGACCATGGCCTGTCTCGCTGTCTTGAGGTGCCCGCCACGTGTCGGAACTCCTGACATCATGAGGCAGTCAGGCGCGAGATGCACCGGCATCCATCAGATCGCATCAACGCGGCGGCTGATGTGAAGATAACTGCTCCAACGGCGATCCGTCAGGTCTTGCGAGCAGAATTCCTGTTGAGTTGCGCGCAGATGTTCCGGCTGATGCCCAAGTCAGCAAAAAAGGCGGCTGCTTTCGCAACCGCCCCTTGCGTGATTCCCGGTAGCCCGTTCCCTCAGCCGTTCTTCATCCGGAACGTCTCATGGCAGCCGCCGCATTCCTTGCCGACCGCGGGAAAACTCGCCTTGAGCGAGTCCAGATCCTTGATCTTGCCCTTGGCCTCGGCGACGACCTTGGCGAAGCTCGCGACCTTGGCGTCGAAGCCGGCCTTGTCCTCCCAGACCTTCGGCGAGGCGCTGTAGTCGCCGTCGAGCTTCACGCCCTTGGCGCTGGCCGGAAACAGGTTCGGCAGTTTCTTGGCGGTATCCTCGAACTGCGCTAGGGCGCTGTCTACCGTGGCCTGGTCGTAGGGCTTCTCGCCCTTGACCATCGCCGACACCGCGCCGGCGTTCTTGCCGTTGCCCTTCATGAGTGCCTGGGCCTCCTTGACGGAGTCCTGCTGCGCCCACACCGCGCCCATGCCGAGCAGCAGCGCGCCCCCGACAACCAAAACTCGCTTCATTCGCAAAATCCCTTTCCCTGAGACAGGATCGTGCTGACCCCTCAATGGGCCAACACCGTTTGGCAGACTTCATTCCATCCCAAGTGCGACGATAAATCGTCGCACTTGGGATTATGTGGTCGAGCTTGGGCTTACAGGCTGTGACGGCGATGGTGCTCGTTGATCGCGATCCACACCCGCTCCGGCGTTGCCGGCATGTCGATGTGGTCGATCTTGTATTCGCGCCAGAGCCCGTCGACGATGGCGTTGACGATGGCCGGACAGGAGCCGATCGCGCCGGCTTCGCCCGCCCCCTTCACGCCCATCGGATTGGTCGTGCAGGGGATGTTGTTGGTCTCGAACACGAAGTCCGGACCATCCGCCGCGCGCGGCAGCGCGTAGTCCATGTAGGTCGCGGTGATGAGCTGGCCGTCGCCCGCGCCATAGACCACCTGCTCCATCAAGGCCTGGCCGATGCCCTGCATGGCACCGCCATGCACTTGCCCCGCCAGCAGCAGCGGATTGAGCGTCTTGCCGAAATCGTCGACGATCACGTAGTTGACGATCTTGATGATGCCGGTGGCCGGATCGATCTCGACCTCCGCGACATGCGTGCCGTTGGGATAGGTGCCGTCGGCGCTGGCGAAGGTCGCGCTGGCGTTCAGCTTCGACGGATCGTCGCCGGGCCGCTTGGCAAGATCGGCGAACGAGATCGAACGGTCGGTGCCGGCGATGCGCACGATGCCGTCGGTGATCTCGAGGTCGCCGGCGCTGGCTTCCAGCGCCTGCGCCGCGATGTCCTTGAGCTTCTGGCCGAGCTCGCGCGTGGCGCGCTCGACACTGACTCCGCCGGAGGGAATCGAGGCCGAGCCGCCGGTGCCGAGGCCCGTTGCGATCATGGCGGTGTCGCCCTGATGGACGTGCACGCGTTCCGGCGCAACACCGAACTGCTCTGCGACGATCTGCGCATAGGCGGTCTGGTGGCCCTGCCCGCTCGACTGCGTGCCGATCAGGACGGTGATGTCGCCGTTCGGATCCATCCGAACATTGGCGGTCTCCTCGCCCATGGTGCCGCAGACCTCGACATAGCTCGCAAGACCGATGCCGCGGATCAGGCCGTGCTTCTTGGCTGCCTTGGCGCGCTTGGGAAACTCCTTCCACTCGGCGATCTCCATCGCGCGCTTGAGGTGCGCAGCGAAGTCGCCGGAATCGTAGACCTTGCCGGTCGCAGTCTTGTACGGCAGCGCCTTCGGCGGGATGAAATTCTTGCGGCGGATGGCGTCCGGCGTCATGTCGAGTTTTCGCGCGCAGGCGTCCACGAGCCGCTCGATCACATAGGCGGCCTCTGGGCGGCCCGCACCGCGATAGGCATCGACCGGCACACTGTTGGTAAAGACGGTCCGCACCCGGCAGTGGAAGGCCTGGATGTCGTACAGGCCCGGCAGCATGCCGGCGCCGCCATGCGGGATGTAGGGCCCGAAGGTCGACAGGTAAGCGCCCATGTCACCCATCAGGTCGCAATCCATCGCGAGGAATTTGCCGTCCTCGGTCAGCGCCATCCTGGCGGTGGTGACGTTGTCACGGCCCTGCGCGTCGCCCATGAAATGCTCGGTGCGGTCGGCCGCCCATTTCACCGTTTTCTTCAGTTGCTTTGCCGCGACCGCGAGCAAAGCGTATTCGCGATAGGGAAACAGCTTCGTGCCGAACCCGCCGCCGACATCGGGGCAGATCACCCGCATCTTGTCGGTCGGGATCTTGAGCACGTTCTGGCAGAGGATATCGCGCAGCCGGTGGCTGCCCTGGCTGCCGATCGTCAGGGTCAGGTGATCATTCTTGGCGTCGTATTCGCAGACCGCGGCACGCGTCTCCATGAAGCTCGCGACCACGCGCGGATTGACGATGGCGATTTCGGCAATCGTATGCGCCTTGGCGAAGGCGGCTTCGGTCGCCTTCTTGTCCCCGATCGAAACATCGAACAGCACATTGCCCGGCTTGTCCGGCCAGACCTGCGGCGCGCCTTTCTTCACAGCGTGGACGAGGCCGGTCACCGCCGGCAGCGTCGTCCACTTGACCTCGATCGCCTCGATCGCGTCGCGGGCCTGGTCGATGGTCTCGGCGACGACGAAGGCGATGGAGTCGCCGACATGACGCACCTCGTCCTTGGCGAGAATGGGGTAAGGTGGGCCTTTGAACGGCTCGGTTTCGAGATTGAACAGGCAGGGCAGATCGCCGAGATCCTTGACGTCATCGGCGGTCAGGATCAGCGCCACGCCGGGCAGCGTGCGGGCGCGGCTCGCATCGATGGTGAACCTGGCATGCGCGTGCGGCGAGCGCAGCATCAGGCAGCGGAGCGCGGCCTGCGGCGCATAGTCGTCGGTATAGCGGCCCTTGCCGCGGATGAGCGCGTCATCCTCCTTGCGCAGCACGCTTTGGCCAACGCCGAACTTGATGGGAGCCGCCATTGTATTGTCCCGTCCTATGGTTGTTTTGCCGGCATATTGCCGTGGAAAAACTGGCAAGGCAAACGGGTTTAGCCGTGCACATGGGTCGCAGGCCGGGGAACGCGCCGCGCCCCTTCCCTTGTGGATACAGAATTGCGCCGCAAACAAGACCTCATCCTGAGCAGCCCGCCAAAAGGCGGGCGCCTCGAAGGATCGGCCGCGAAGAACACCCCGCCAGGCTCACTTACATCCCGCCACGGCTCCAAATATCCGCGGCGCGATCTCTCAACGCGTCGATCGCGCGTTCAGGCGTGATGTAGTCGATCTCGCCACGCGTCAGGCCGATATCTCTCAGCCCCCTGTCACTCAGGTCCTGCAACGCAACTCCAGGGCTCTGGCGTTGCTCGCGAAGCGCGCTCCAGGATCGTCTGAGGAAACTCAAGATGCGTCGCGTCGGTGTCCTCTTGGGTCCGGCAGCATCCTTTTCCGACAGGGCGTCGTCCAGCGCGGCAGCGGACGCCTTGAGACGTGCTGCCAAGGCCTGGTCGACCGCGCTCTTCGCCGACGCGATGGAGAGGGTGAGGCCGCGCCGAGCGGCATCGTCCCCAATCCCGGATGAAATGTTCGTCAGTTGAGGTGGCATCGCACGCTCCTGCTGTTGTGCCGGCAGGGAGCGTGGCCAAACAAAAGGCCCCGTCCGATGCCGGCGGGGCCTGGTGGAAAAGATGTCGTCGAATTCCTAGCGCACGACTCCTCCCACGGCCCAGCCGAAGCGGGTCATGTGGTTGCAGTTGAGTTTGCGCGACGATTTAATCATGACGGGCGAATAGCACGGCGAGCGTGCAAAATCAAGAGATGTGCGAAGATCGGCTACATCCTGGAAGCGAGCAGATCGCTTTTCGCCTAACCACGCACCAGCGAGACTAGCCAGCTTCGGCCGAACAAGATGAGGATCGCGAGCGCGTAGACGATTGTGCCCCCGACTGCCAGCAGGACCAGTGTCAATTCATCGCGAAAGTGCATCAAGGCCGGCGACGCAGCACTGAAGCGTGCGATCAGCCAGAAGCTCGCGGCCAGAATGATCCCTGTCAGCAGGAATTTCGCGAGCGACAGCAGCCAGGCGCGATCCAGTACGAGAAACCCGCGCCGAATGGCGAAGAACAATACCATCAGCAGATTGGTCCAGACGCCGACGGCGGTGGCCAGCGCCAGGCCGATCTGGGCGAGCGATCCCATCAGAGCGACCTTGAGCGCGACGTTGACGGCGATGCCGGTCAGGGACGCCCGCACCGGCGTTGCGGTATCCTTGCGGGCGTAGAAGGTCGCGACCGCACTGCGGATCAGCACGAAGGGAATCAGGCCGATGGCATAGGCCGCGAGCGTCGCACCCGCGGCAGCCGCGTCGGCCTTCGAGAACGCGCCGCGGGCGAACAGTGCGCGCATGATCTCGTCGGGCACGGTGAGGAAGGCCGCCACGAACGGGATCGAGAACAGCAGCGTGAAATCGAAGGCGCGGCGCTGCGCCTTCATCGCACCGTCATGATCGTTGGCCGTGATCCGCCGCGACATCTCCGGCAGCAGCACCGTGCCGATGGCGATGCCGATGACGCCGATCGGCAGTTGATTGAGGCGGTCGGCGTAATAGAGCGCCGACAGCGCACCCGCGGGCAGGAAGGTCGCGATGATGGTGTCGGCGAACAGCGCGACCTGCGTGCCCATCGAGCCCAGCGTCGCAGGCCCGAGCGCCTTGAAGAAGCCGCGGATGTCTTCGTCGAGCCTGAGCGGCGCAAAGCGCGGCAGGCCGCCATGGCGGGCGAGGTCACCCGCCAGCAGGAAATATTGCAGGAAGCCCGAGATCAGCACGCCCCAGGCCGCGGCGTGACCCGCAGTCGGAAACCAGGCGGCCAGCGCCAGCGTCATCATCATCGCGACGTTGAGGAAGATCGAGGCGGCGGCTGCGCTGGCAAAGCGCTGCATCACGTTGAGCATGCCGCCGTACAGCGTCACCAGCGTGATCAGCAGCAGATAGGGAAAGGTGATCCGGGTCAGCTCGATCGCGAGCTTGCGCTGCTCGGCATCCTCGGAAAAGCCCGGCGCCAGAATGCTCATCGCCTGCGGCATGAACAGCCAGGCGACGATCAGCAGCACGATTTGCGAGGCGAGCAGCAGCGTGAAGATGCGGTCGGCGAACAGTTTTGCCGCCCCCTCGCCCTTCTCGCCATGGACATGCGCATAGGCCGGCACCCAGGCGGCGTTGAAGGCGCCTTCGGCAAAGATCGCGCGGAAATGGTTGGGCAGCCGCAGCGCCACGAAAAAGGCGTCGGCCACGGGACCGGCGCCGAGAATCGCCGCGAGCATGATGTCGCGGGCAAATCCCGTCAGCCGCGAGAGCAGCGTGTAACCACCAACCGTGAAGATGCGTCCGAGCATGCGTCTGTTTTAGAGCATGGCGCGGTGAGGTCTAGGTGCAAACCGCGGCGGAGGTGTGCTCCCTCCCCCGCTTGCGGGGGAGGGTTGGGGAGAGGGTGTCTCAACAACAAAGACTCGCTCAGAGGAGAAAGCCCTCACCCGGCGCTACGCGCCGACCTCTCCCGCAAGCGGGAGAGGTGAAGCCAGATCAGCCTGCGATCGCGCCGCGCACGGCGGCGATGATTCGCTCCTGATCGGCTTCGGTCAAATAGGCGTGCATCGGCAGGCTGATGACGTCCTGCGACAGGCTCTCGCAAGCAGGCAGGCCGCCGTCGGCGACCGGATATTGCTTGTAGGCGGTCTGCTGGTGCATCGACTTGCCGTAATAGATCGCGGTCGGCACGCCCTGGGCCTTCAGCGCGGCGGCGAAGCCGTCGCGGTCGGTCCCCTCAGGCAGGCGGATGGTGTATTGCGCCCAGACCGAGGTATTGCCCGGCGCCAGACGCGGCACGGCCACCACGTTCGACAGCCCCCGCGCATAGCGCTCCGCGACCTTGTTGCGGGCGGCGATCTCGTCGTCGAAGATCGTCAGCTTCTCGAGCAGGATCGCGGCCTGCATGGTGTCGAGCCGGCCGGTCAGGCCGAGGCGGACGTTGTCGTATTTGTCGACGCCCTGCCCGTGCACGCGGATGCTGCGCAGCGTCGCGGCGAGTTCGTCGTCGTCGGTGAAGATCGCGCCGCCGTCGCCGAAGCAGCCGAGCGGCTTTGCGGGGAAAAAGCTGGTCGTGGTGGCGAGCCCGAAGGTGCCGAGCTTGCGGTCCTTGTAGCTGGCGCCGAAACCCTGCGCGGCGTCGTCGAGCACGAACAGGCCCTCGGCCCTGGCAATCTCGGCGATGGCATCGTGATCTGCTGGCTGTCCGAACAGGTCCACGGGAATCACCGCGGCAGGCCGCAGGCCGGCCTTCCGCGCGGTCGCGATGCCGCGCTTCAGCGATTCCGGGCTCATGTTGAAGGTGGCTTCATCGACGTCGACGTAGACGGGCGTCGCTCCGGTCCGGGCCGCCGGCGAGGCGGTCGCGATGAAGGTGAAGGACGGACACAGCACGGCATCGCCGGGGCCGACATTCTTTGCCATCAGCACCATCAGAAGCGCATCGGTGCCGCTGGCGCAGGCGATGACGTGCTTGGCGCCGCAATAGGCCGCGAGCTGCTTCTCGAGCTCGGCGACTTCAGGGCCGTTGACGAACTGGCAGTGGTCGAGCACGCGCTTGACGGCGGCATCGAGCGAGGCGCCGAGCCGACGGCGCTGCGAGCTGACATCGATGAAGGGGATGGGATCGGACCGCAGATGCTGGTTCATGGCGCCTTGCGAATTTTGAATGGTCGACATGGAAAGGGATCAGCCGACAACGCGGCGCGGGCCCTTGCGGGCAGCCGAATTGGCCGCGGGACGCGAGGGCGTTTCCAGGCACTGCGTGGCGATCTCGAGACTGGCGACGCCCTCGTCGCCGGTCACCGCCGGAATCTCGCCATGACGCACGGCCCTGAGGAACGCGATCAACTCGGCACGCAGCGGCTCGTCATGGCCGACCGGCAGATGCCGCATCGAATAGCTGCCGTCGGGCTTGAAGCCGAAGCACTCGGTGACCTGGCGCGTCAAGAGATCGCCCATCACGTATTTGCCGCGGGTCGCGACCGTGACGCTGCGCGCCTTGAACGGCGTCAGCCAGTTGGTGTTGATGTGGGCGAGAACCCCGTTGGCGGTGCGGAACTGCAGCAGCGCGATGTCCTCGCGCTCGGCGATCGCGCTCGACAATTGCGGCTGCACCTCGACGATATCGGATTCGGTGAACCAGCGGATCAAATCGATGTCGTGCACGGCGAGGTCGATGACGACGCCGACATTGGACATGCGCGGCGGGAACGGGCCGACGCGCGTGATCGCGATCGACAGGATGTCCTCGCCCGCGATCGCCTGCTTGACGGCGGCGACGGCGGGATTGAAGCGCTCGACGTGGCCTACCATCAGCGTCACGCCGGCCTTTTGCGCAGCGGTGACGATCTCGCGGCCTTCCGCGACCGTGGAGGCGATCGGCTTCTCGACCAGCACGTGGATGTTCCTGGCGATGCAGGCGAGCGCGACCTCGTGATGCAGATGGGTCGGCGCGGCAATGGTGACGGCATCGACGCCGGCGGCGAGGAGCTGGTCGAGCGTCTCGAAGCCCTGGCAGTTGGCAAGCTCGGTGGTGCGCGTCAGGTGCGCCGGCGAGGGATCGACCACGCCAACGAGATTGACGCCCGGAAGACCCGCAAGCACGCGCGCGTGGTTGCTGCCCATCACGCCCGCGCCAATGACGCCGACGCGCAAGCCGGCCTTTGCCGGTGCAGAAACTTTGGAACTCATCTGAGCAAACCCCGATTCACCGCAAATCCCCGGGCCGCTTCTAGCACGGGCGCCACATTTGTGGCGAATGCCGGCCTGACTGACCGGACACGATTTGATTCAAAAAGTTACACGTTCCCCAGGCCTTAAGTGGCTGAAAGATACCGCTGTTTCGGCCCGGGTCGCGTGATTCGGAGTGTGCTGGTTACGACCTTTGATAGTCGTCTTCAATCCGGATGATGTCGTCTTCCCCGAGATAGCTTCCGGTCTGGACCTCGATGAGTTC
>Ga0102590_1002800_pt1 | contig 19356 bp, 22 predicted proteins | sample AraplaMF_Col_mMF_FD_76859 | JGI IMG/M metagenome (GOLD analysis project Ga0102590, IMG submission 76859) | Arabidopsis root microbial communities from the University of North Carolina, USA - plate scrape MF_Col_mMF | ecosystem: Host-associated > Plants > Roots > Endosphere | place: USA...
GCACCGATTGACTTTTTACAGCGGCCGGTGTTTTGGATTGCACGCCGGACGTTTCCTCTCCGGCTTCGCGATGATGCTCAGGTTGGCTCTGTGACGTTCCGTCTGACGACGAAAACCACGACCAAAACGACGGCCGGGAAAACCCGGACGTCGCTCTGACACGTCGCCTCGAATCCGGGTTCTCCCCCCCGGCCGGGGTCAACCGGCCGAACCCGCAAGCGAGATCAGCGGCGACGGCTCCCCGGGGAGGCACAACCGGTTTCGCCAGAAGGAATTCTTAGAGATGAGCTTCAAGGTCGCGGTCGTCGGCGCCACGGGCAATGTGGGCCATGAAATGCTCGACATTCTCGCCGAGCGCGCTTTCCCCGTCAGCGAAGTGGTGGCGCTCGCCTCCTCCCGCTCCGTCGGCACCGAGGTCTCCTTCGGCGACAAGACGCTGAAGGTGAAGGCGCTCGAGCACTACGACTTCTCCGACACCGATATCTGCCTGATGTCGGCCGGCGGCGCCGTCTCGAAGGAATGGTCGCCGAAGATCGGCGCGCAGGGCGCGGTCGTGATCGACAACTCCTCGACCTGGCGCATGCATCCCGACGTGCCGCTGATCGTGCCGGAGGTGAACGCCGCCGCGGCCGCCGGCTTCAGCAAGATGAACATCATCGCCAATCCGAACTGCTCGACCGCGCAGCTCGTCGTGGCCCTGAAGCCGCTGCATGAACGCTTCGGCGTCAAGCGCGTCGTGGTCTCGACCTATCAGTCGGTCTCCGGCGCCGGCAAGGAGGCGATGGACGAGCTCTTCAACCAGACCCGCTCCGTCTTCGCCGCCGGCGAGGTCGAGGCGAAGAAGTTCAGTAAGCGCATCGCCTTCAACGTCATTCCGCACATCGACGTCTTCATGGAAGACGGCTTCACCAAGGAAGAGTGGAAGATGATGGCGGAGACCAAGAAGATTCTTGATCCCAAGATCAAGCTCACCGCCACCTGCGTGCGCGTGCCGGTGTTCGTCGGCCATTCCGAGGCCGTCAACATCGAGTTCGAGAATCCGATCAGCGCCGACGAAGCCCGCGAGATTCTGCGCAGGGCGCCGGGCTGTCTCGTCATCGACAAGCAGGAGCCCGGCGGCTACGCCACGCCGTATGAGGCGGCCGGCGAGGACGCGACCTACATCAGCCGCATCCGCGAGGACGCGACGGTGGAGAACGGCCTCGTGCTGTGGTGCGTGTCGGACAATTTGCGCAAGGGCGCAGCCCTCAACGCGATCCAGATCGCGGAAGTCCTGATCAACCGCAAGCTGATCACCGCGAAGAAGAAGGCGGCCTGACGCTGCCGTAGGGTGGGCAAAGGCGCGCTCTTCGCGCGCGGTGCCCACCATCTCTTTGCTTTAGGAAAAAGTGGTGGGCACGGCGCGTTGCGCCTTTGCCCACCCTACGCGAGCAGCGGCCTACGCCAGGCTTCGCGCGTTCTTGAATTCCTTCGCGACCTTGTCCAGCACGAACAGCGATCCCTCCGCGACGCCGAAATAGGCGCCGTGGGTCTGCATCTGGCCTGACTCCACGGCCTTGCGCACGAACGGGAAGGTCATCAGGTTTTCCAGGCTGCGGAACACCGCGGCCTTCTCGATGCGCTCGACGAATTGCGCCATGGTTTCGTGGTCGCGCTGCTCCACCACCTCGCCGGGCTTGATGAACATCTGCATCCATTTGCCGATGAAGTCGCCGGGCGTCAGCGGCTCGATCTTGTCGACGAAGGCGCGGATGCCGCCGCATTGCGCGTGGCCGAGCACCACGATGTGCTTCACCTTCAGCACCGTCACCGCATATTCCAGCGCCGCCGAGACGCCATGAGCGGTGCCGTCGGGCTGATACACCGGCACCAGGTTGGCGATGTTGCGGACCACGAACAATTCGCCCGGGCCGACGTCGAAGATCACCTCGGGCGAGACGCGGCTGTCGCAGCAGCCGATCACCATCACTTCCGGGAACTGTCCCTTCACCGACAGTTCGCGATAGCGGGTCTGCTCGGTCGGCAGCCGCTGGGTGGCGAAGGCCTGGTAGCCTTCCAGCAAATGCTTCGGGAATGTCATCATGGCCTATGCCTAATCATATACCGCTGGGGTGAACAAGCCTTTCGAAGAGGCAGGCCAAGTGCTATCGGCTCGGCCAGGACGCCGCTAAGAAACCGCCAAGACAACCGGAAGGAACGCCCGCATGACCCGCCCGCGCCGCAGCCATCTGTTCATGCCCGGCTCCAATCCCCGTGCGCTGGAAAAGGCGCGCAATCTCCCCTCCGACGGCCTGATCCTGGATCTGGAAGATTCCGTCGCGCCGGACGCCAAGGCGGTGGCGCGCGACGGCATCGCCGCCGCAATCGCAGCCAGGGGCTTTGGCAAGCGCGAGATCCTGATCCGCACCAACGGCCTCGACACGCCCTGGTGGGCCGACGACGTCGCGATGGCCGCCAAGGCCTCGCCCGACGGCATCCTGGTTCCAAAAGTTTCAAGCATCGAGGATCTCGACACGATCGGCCTCCGCCTCACCGAGCTCGGCGCCGCGCCGACGGTGAAGGTCTGGGCCATGATCGAGACCGCGCGCGCCGTGCTGCATGCGGAGGAGCTGGCCGAGGCCGGGCGCGATCCATCGCGGCGTCTCGCCGGCTTCGTGTTCGGCCCCAACGACATCTCGCGCGAGACCCGGATCAGGATGCTGCCCGGCCGCGCCGCGATGATCCCGATGATCACCCATTGCATCCTGGCGACGCGCGCCCATGGCCTCGAGATTCTCGACGGCCCCTACAGCGACATCGCCAATTCCGACGGCTTCGCCACCGAATGCGCGCAGGGTCGCGATCTCGGCTTCGACGGCAAGACGCTGATCCATCCCTCGCAGATCGACGCCTGCAACGCGATCTTCACCCCGCCCGAGGAAGAGATCGCGCGCGCGCGAAAAATCATCGCGGCGTTCGAGCTGCCGGAGAACGCCTCGCGCGGCGCGATCCGCCTCGATGGCGCGATGGTGGAGCGCCTGCACGCCGACATGGCCAGGCGCACGATCGCCATCGCGGACGCGATCGCCGCGATGGGGAAGGGCTGAGGGTCCCCGTCGCGCCTGCTCTGTGTCCGCGGCCGATCGCCTGCTGCTCGCGGCTTTGCTGCGAATTCAGCGGCAGCGTCGCAGCGTCAGCGAATACGTGCGGCTGTTATTCCTGTGATTTAGATCACACAGTCCGGCAGGTTGCTTCGATAAATTTGCGTCGTTTAAATAACGCTCTCAGTCCCCGAAATCGCGCGTGGGCTTTCATATGCTTCGCAAATTATTCTATTGCCTTGCACTTCTTGTTCTCGCCGGGCCTGCAGCCGCCAATGACCGCGTCAAAAGCGAGGCGAGCGCTGCGATTGCCACCGCCTCCGAGGCGATACGGCGAGATCCCAAGGACGCGAATGCGTACTACGATCGCGGAAACGCTTATGCCGCGAACGGCGATGCCGACCGCGCCATAGCCGACTACACCGCGACGATCCGGCTCGATCCTGCGCATGCAAACGCTTACTACAACCGCGGCAATTCTTACAGCAGCAAGGGCGATACGGAGCGTGCGATCGCGGACTATTCGGCGACCATCCGGCTCGATCCGGCCTACGCGAACGCCTATTACAATCGGGGCAATGCCTACAGCAACAAGGGCAACACCGACCGCGCCATTGCCGATTATACCGAAGCGGTGCGCCTGCAGCCGACCAACGCGAACGCGTATTTCAACCGCGGCAATGCCTATGGCCGCAAGGGCGAGACGGATCGCGCCATCGCGGACTACACTGAAGCGATACGCGCGGATTCCACCCATGCGAACGCCTATCTCAATCGCGGACTGGCTTACGAGAAGCACGGCGATTTCGCCAGGGCGAGGGCCGACTTCAACGCCACGCTTGGCCTAACCCATACCGCCACGAGATGGGCTCTGGACAAGGCACGGGAGCGGCTTGCCGTCCTGCCTTCGTCGCGACCAGCAACGATCTTGGTGGAGAAGACCGGCGTCGCTCCGCTTGTCACGGCGCCCGGGGCTGCGAGCACTGATCGCCGCATCGCTCTCGTCATCGGCAACTCGGCCTATGAAAACGTCGCCGCCCTGCCAAACCCCGTGCGCGATGCGAGCCTCGTCGCCGACGTGCTGAAGCTCACCGGGTTCGAAGCCGTTACTCTGCTGACCGATCTGCGCAAGGATGCCTTGGTGAATGCCTTGCGCGAGTTCGCGGCACGTGCGGAGACGGCGGACTGGGCCGTCGTGTATTATGCCGGACACGGTATGGAGGTCGGCGGCGTCAATTATCTCATCCCGACGGATGCGAAGATCGCGGCGGATCGCGAAATCGCGTTTGAAGCCGTGCCGGTCGATCAGGTTCTCAATGCTGCGGAGCGCGCCAGGAAGCTGCGCCTCGTCATCCTCGATGCCTGCCGGGATAACCCGTTCGCAGCCCAGATGAAGCGCACGATGACGGTGGCGTCGCGTTCGGTGTCGCGAGGTCTGGCCCCTGTCGAGCCGGAGGCAGGCACGCTGGTGGTCTATGCCGCCAAGGATGGCGAAACCGCGCTCGACGGTGATGGGAGCAACAGTCCGTTCGCAACCGCCTTCGTCAAGAATGTTCCGACGCCGGGCCTCGAAGTCCGCAGGCTGTTCGACTTCGTTCGCGACGACGTCATGGAGGCAACCGGCCGCAGACAAAAGCCGTTCAGCTACGGCTCGATCTCCGGCCGGCAGGACTTCTATTTCGTGGCCGGCAAGTAACTTCGTACGAGACGCGCCTCAGCGCGGCACGACGTCGGTGCGCTCGAGCGACTCCAGGGTCGAGGCATTGGCGCAATAGCCGTGGTAATTCTCCGCGGCGGTGCCGTCGGCGAGATCGCGGTCGCATTGTCCCTTGTGGTTGCACAGCGAGCAAACCCGTTCCAGGTCGCGGAGCAGCAGCGGCTGCGCGCGGCCGAGGCCTTCGGCGCTGATACCGAGCTGTTCCAGCATTTTGGGCAGCTCGTCGGCTGAATGCTGGCCGTGGCGGACCAGCTCCTCCAGATCGTCTGGCGCGATCCTCAAGTCGTTCGCGATCCGGTCGAAATCGGCGCGATCGAGCTGACGCATCTCGTTTATCTCGCGGCGATGCTTCAGCCAGTCGGCAAAGGACTCGATGAGGTCCTGGACGACGGGATAAGGCCTGCTTGCGGTGCTCATGGAAAGCTCCCTTCGGACGGCGGAATTGGAGCGAATTAAGCACAATCTTGCAGGGGCGCGTTGCGCTGGATCAAACTGGGAAGGGGCCGCGGCCTCCGCTGCACCTCTCCCGCTTGCGGGAGAGGTCGACGCGTCGCGGGCGATGCGAAGCGTCGTCCGGCGCGGCGGGTGAGGGTTTTCTCCTCTTGGGGATTGTCCCATTGCGGAAACACCCTCTCCCCAACCCTCTCCCGCAAGCAAGCGGGAGGGGGAGCGCATCTCCAGCGCGGCAGCTAGCCAAACCGCTCCGCCGCCCAGGCATAGAGGCTGCCCGGAATCGGCTTTTCGCCGCCACGGCCCTTGGGCGAGATGTGCAGGCCGATGATCTCCGGGCTGGTGACAAGGCCGAGATAGCTCGAGGGATCGAAGAACAGTTTCGGCTCGGCATGCACGGCGTAGAACGATTGCTTCGGCAGCGCGCATTGCAGCTCGCCGGTGCGGCGCGCCAGCGCGGTTAGCGCGGCGGGTCCGTAGATCGCGACGCGGATGTCCGCAAGACGGTTCGAGCCGCCGCGCAGGCGGCGCATCATGAAGGTGACGCGGTGGCGCATCGACAGCCAGTTGGGCGTCAGCTCCTCCTGCTCCATCAGCTCCTCGAAGGCGGCGACGATGCCGTGCCCGGGCGGCAGGTAGATCACGGAATTGCCGAGCTGGCGCGGCCGCTCCCAGGCGAAGTAGGGCTTTGCCGGATCGATCTCGACCGGTTTGAGCAGCAGCACGTCGGCATCGAGCCAGAGGCCGAGATTCTTCGCCATCAGCTTCATGCGGAAGAAGTCGCTGAACTGCAGAATGGTCCAGTCGCGCCAGCTGCCGTCCGGCTGCGGCGGCCGCAAGCGTTCGGAGAATGCGTGCGGCAGGATCGCCTCGGCATCCGCGTTGGCGATTCCGGCGGGAAGGCCGGGAATGGTGTCGAAGCTGTATACCGTGACCCTGTGGCCGGCAGCTAACTGCGAGCGCAGACAGGTCTGGCGCAGCGCATCCATCGGGCCGTGCCAGAAGGTGACGATCTCGGGGAGCATGCGCAAAGCTATACGGGATGACGAGGGCAAAGAAATAGCCCCGGCGCGGACGGCACCGGGGCTCGAACCAAAATCGGCAATCAGGCCCAGGCGCGTTCGCGCTTGAGCTTGTCCTCGTAGCTGTCGATCGAGGCCTTCTTCTCCATGGTGAGGCCAATGTCGTCGAGGCCGTTGATCAGGCAGTGCTTGCGGAACGGGTCGATCTCGAACTTGACCTTGCCGCCGTCGGGGCCGCGGATTTCCTGGTTCGGCAGGTCGATCGTCAGCGTCGCGTTGGCGCCGCGCTCGGCGTCGTCGAACAGCTTGTCGAGGTCTTCCTGGCTGACGCGGATCGGCAGAATGCCGTTCTTGAAGCAGTTGTTGTAGAAGATGTCGCCGAACGAGGTCGAGATCACGCAGCGGATGCCGAAGTCGAGCAGCGCCCAGGGCGCGTGCTCGCGGCTCGAGCCGCAGCCGAAATTGTCGCCGGCCACCAGCACCTTCGAATTGCGATAGGCGGGCTGGTTCAGCACGAAGTCCGGATTCTCGCTGCCGTCGTCCTTGTAGCGCTGCTCGGAGAAGAGCCCCTTGCCAAGGCCGGTGCGCTTGATGGTCTTGAGGTACTGCTTCGGAATGATCATGTCGGTGTCGACATTGATGATCTTCAGCGGCGCCGCGACGCCTTCCAGCGTGGTGAACTTGTCCATGTCAGGCTTCCCGGTTTCAAGTCAGGGAGGGCTATTTAGCCCGGTTGGCATACAAATCCTAGGCCGGATTCGGCAGGCCTAAGGGGCGTAAATCGGGGTTCGTCATCAGCCCGGCGGCGCCATGGAGTCGGGGACAAAGCCGGTCGGCAGGCCGTCGATGCTCCTCATGTTCTTCAGGCCCCAGTATTTCGCAGATTGTTGACGCTCTGCGCCGTCCAGTAGCGCACGAGGCTGCCGCGTTCCTGTCTGTAGTCGAACAGCGGCACGCCCATGCCGCATGACGTCTGCACCAGGTCGACCGAAAGGCGCACGATTTGGCGGGCGCCTGCCATGTCCTCGAACTCAGGAGCGAGATCACCGTATTCCGGCGTGCCGCGCATGAGCGATCGGCCCTGGCCGTAGAGCCGCAGGATCACCGGATCGCCTTCGAAGGCGCAAAACATGATGGTCAGCCGCTTGTCGTCGGAGGCGACGAGGTGGGCGCGGGTCTCGCTGCCGCTGCCGGTGCAATCGAGGTAGGCGACGTCAGTCTCTCCGAGCACCCGGAACGACGACAGGCCTTTCGGAGACACGTTGATGCGCCCCTTCGGTGGGGCGCTCGCGACAAAGAAAATCTTCTGCCGCTCGATGAAAGCCCGGTGCGCCGGTTCGATCCTCGCGAACTGCCTGCCCATGCCCGTCCGTCCTTTCAGTGGCACCTCATCGAAGACCTAGCATGGCTTAGATACCCGTTTAAGAGGACATGTTATGCTGGTATAAATAGCACCATGAAGAGATCAGATCCGATCGCTCCGGCTCTCTCGTTGAGCGCCTTCCTGCGGGCGCTCCGAGAGCGCCAGTCTCCGGCAGAATTCGGCCTCGCCGCCGGACCGCGACGGCGCACCCCCGGCCTTCGGCGCGAGGAGGTCGCTCAGCTCTGCGGATTGAGCGTCACCTGGTACACCTGGATCGAGCAGGGGCGCGATGTGTCCGTCTCTGCGTCGACACTTGCACGCCTGGCGCGCGGATTGCGCCTGTCACGCGCCGAGCGCAGCTATCTGTTCGAAGTTGCGGGCAAACGCGATTCCGAGCGACCGGACCACAGGGACGATCCACCCGAGAGCGTGCTGGCCTGCGTCGATGCGATCGATGGTCCCGCCTACATCCTCGATCGCACTTGGAGCGCACGCCGTTGGAATGCGAAAGCGTCCCGGCTGTTTGCAGGATGGCTCGATGAGGACGGCGAGAAAAATCTCCTGCGCTACATCTTCGTCAGGCCTGAGGCTCGAACTCTCATCCTCGACTGGGTCTCCCGTGCGCATCGCGTCGTCGCAGAGTTCCGTGCCGCGGTGACAGCCTATTCCGACGATCCGGAGATTCGCCGGATCGTCGAGGAACTGAGACTTGGAAGCCCCGACTTCCAGCGTTGCTGGGAGACGCAGGGGGTCCTGGCACGCGAAGGCGGCGAACGCGCGTTCAATCATCCGACCATGGGGCTGCTGCACTATCAGCAGGTGTCGCTGTCTCTCGCGGGCTGGCCCGACTATCGACTGACGATGCTTCTGCCTGCGCCAGCCGGCGAGGAGGACTACTCCGCCTGAGCCTCGATCGCGGCCATATCGTCGTCCGACAGGCCGAAATGGTGGCCGATCTCGTGGATCAGGACGTGGCGGACGATGTGGCCGAGGCTTTCGTCGTGCTCGGCCCAGTAATCCAGGATCGGCCGGCGATAGAGCCAGACCATGTTGGGCAGCCGCGCCACGTCGCCAAAACTCTGCTGGGGCAGGCCGACGCCCTGGAACAGGCCGAGCAGGTCGAACTCGTTCTCGCACTCCATCTCGTCCATGACCTCCTCGGTCGGGAAGTCGTCGACACGGATGATCACGCCCTCGCAGAGGGCGCGAAACTCCGCCGGCAGGCGATCGAAGATGTCATGCGCTGTCGCTTCCATCTCGGCCAGCGAGGGCGCTTTCAATTCCGTCCACATATACGCCTCTTAGCGCGGGTTCCCAGGCGATGCATCCGGCTTTATAGGATCGGGGCGTTGACGTCGCGCGTGAAAACGAGGAGCGTACGGCGCCTCAAGGGGTTGGCTCACGTGGGTGGTGGTACGATGCGGGCGGGAACAGCGGTTCTGGTTCTACTGTGCATGGGGTTGTTTTCGCAGTTTTGTGTTGGCGCCGAAGCCCAGACGATTGGCACCGAAGTCCGCATGGCCCAGGCGGCCTCGCCCGATGCTCCGCCGCCGCGCAAGCGGCGTCCGCCCCGGCTCCGCGTCACGCCCTATTACAGCCCTGATGGCGTCTATCCGCGCTACAACCCGGGGCCGGATGCGGTCCGCGAATGCAACGCCACCTATGTGCAGGAATACCGCCCCAGCGGCACGGTGATCGTGCCGCATATGAGCTGCTACTGGCGCCGGGGCTGAGGCGTCCTCAATTCGCGTGTCGCGCGCCGATGATGCGCCATGTTGCAAGCGGAGGTCGTCGTCATGACGAAATGGATCGCATTGGCCATTGCTGTCGGGCTTGCCGCAGGCCTGCCTCACGCTTCCGCTGCGCACAGAGTGACGAAGCTGCCGGATGCTGCGGCGGGGCGCGCGGTGTTCGATGGGCGACACCATGTGCGGTCCGACACCGTGCGGTACTCTCCGCGTCCTGATCCGCATTATTACGCGCGGCCCGTATTCTACCGTCCCTATCCCTACGCTGTGCCCGCGCCGTTCGTGTTCGGCTTCGGGCCGTGGTGGTGACGTCTCGCGCGTTGCGAGGGCGCCGTTCATTCATGAGGCGTTCACGTCGCTGTCCCTAATTTCATCTTGGGAGCGACCGCAAATGAACAGCGTTGGTACGAGCGCAGGCGCTGCGCCGCAGTTCCGCTGTTCAGATTCAGGGAGAATTCCATGCTGAGAGTTTTAGGTCTCGGGACCCGCCCGATGCGCTTGCTCGGGCTCGCGGCCGTGGCCACGCTGTTGCTGTCGGGCGGAACCGCGCGCCGTGCAGAAGCGATGACGCCGATCAATCCGACGGCGTTGCCGGCGGCGAAGGCTGCAAGCGACGACATGATCACGCAAGTGCGCCACGGCGGTGGTGGGCCTGGCGGGCATGGTGGCGGCTTCCACGGCGGCGGAGGTTTTCGCGGCGGTGGCTTCCACGGAGGCGGGGCGCATTTCGGCGGCTTCCGCGGCGGCGGCTTTCGCGCTGCGCCCGCCTTTCATGGTGGCGGCTATCGCTATGGCGGAATGCATCGCCACGGCGGATTTCACCGCTACGGAATCTATCGCCCGCACTACTATGGCCATCGCCATTTCCACCGGCGCTATTATGGCGGCTACTATCCCTATTACAGCTATCCGCGCCGCTGCCGCGTGATCTGGACCTATTACGGCCCGCGCCGCGTCTGCCGCTGGCATCGCTGGCACCATCCGTACCGCTATTGGTGAGCACGATTCGAAATGAAAAGGGCGCCTCGACGGCGCCCTTTTTGCGTTGGTGCCTTCGGAGGAAGTGGCTCAGCGCCACTCCCTGACGTCGACGAAGTGCCCCGCGATCGCGGCCGCTGCCGCCATCGCCGGCGACACCAGATGGGTGCGGCCCTTGAAGCCCTGGCGGCCCTCGAAGTTGCGGTTCGAGGTCGAGGCGCAGCGCTCTTCCGGGGCGAGCTTGTCCGGGTTCATGGCGAGGCACATCGAGCAACCGGGCTCGCGCCATTCGAAGCCGGCCTTGATGAAGATCTTGTCCAGACCTTCGGCCTCGGCCTGCTCCTTCACGAGGCCGGAGCCCGGCACGACCATGGCGTTGACATGCCCCGAGACCTGCTTGCCTTCCGCGATCTTGGCGGCGGCGCGCAGATCCTCGATGCGGCCATTGGTGCAGGAGCCGATGAAGATGCGATCGACCTTGATGTCGGTGATCTTCGTGCCCGCAGTCAGGCCCATATATTTCAGCGCGCGATGCTTCGACAGACGCTTGGCTTCGTCCGCGATCTTGTCGGGATCCGGTACGAAGCCGGTCACCGAGATGACGTCCTCAGGCGAGGTGCCCCAGGTCACGATCGGCGGCAGCTTGGCCGCATCGAGGCGCAGTTCGTGGTCGAAATGCGCGCCTTCGTCGGAGCGCAGTTTCTCCCAGTAGCGCATCGCCGCATCCCAGTCCGCACCCTTCGGCGCCTTCGGGCGGCCGCGCAGGAAGTCGAATGCCTTCTGGTCCGGCGCGACCAGGCCGGCGCGCGCGCCGCCTTCGATCGACATGTTGCAGACCGTCATGCGGCCTTCCATCGACAGCGCCTGGATCGCGTCGCCGGCGTATTCGAGCACGTAGCCGGTGCCGCCGGCCGTGCCGATCTCGCCGATGATCGCCAGGATGATGTCCTTGCCCGTCACGCCATCAGGCAATTTGCCGTCGACGGTGACGCGCATGTTCTTGGCCTTCTTCTGGATCAGCGTCTGCGTCGCCAGAACGTGCTCGACCTCGGACGTGCCGATGCCGTGCGCGAGCGCGCCGAACGCGCCATGCGTCGAGGTGTGGCTGTCACCGCAGACGATGGTGGTGCCGGGCAGCGTAAAACCCTGCTCGGGGCCGATGACGTGAACGACGCCCTGGCGCTTGTCGAACTCGTTGTAATATTCGATGCCGAATTCCTTGGCGTTCTCGGCGAGCGCCTTGATTTGCTCGATGCTCTCAGGATCGGGATTCGGCTTGGTGCGGTCGGTGGTCGGCACGTTGTGGTCGACGACGGCGAGCGTCTTCTCGGGGGCGTGCACCTTGCGCCCGGTGGCGCGCAGGCCTTCGAACGCCTGCGGCGAGGTCACCTCGTGCACCAGATGGCGGTCGATATAGAGCAGGCAGGTGCCGTCGTCGGCTTCGTGCACCAGATGGTCGTTCCAGATCTTGTCGTACAATGTGGTGGGCTTGGACATGAGCTTGAGCTCCGGAATGTGTGTCAGCGAAGAGCGCGGGTGGCGCGCCGGGCAACAAAATCGTCAGCGCAGCTTTTAGGCTGCGCGCGTAAGCTCTGACGTTGCCGAGGTCGCGAAGCGTCCGAAGAACCGGCCGGGCAGCCGCGAGCGATCGTCGATGACGACGCGCTTGACGGGCTCCATGCTGGTCTGATCTGGAAACATTCTACGAATATATAGCAGGCCGAACCGGAATCGCGAGGGCTTTGACGCGCACGGCTGACGCAACAAAAAAGCGCGGGGTTTTGCCCCGCGCTTTTGGAAGCTCGATTGTAGCGGAGCTTACTCGTTCACGGCCTTGGCGTGCTCGGTCTTCTCGACGATACGAGCCGACTTGCCGCGCAGCTGACGCAGGTAATAAAGCTTGGCGCGACGCACCTTGCCGCGGCGCACCACCTTGATCGAGTCGATCATCGGCGACATCACCGGGAACACGCGCTCGACGCCCTCGCCATAGGAGATCTTGCGGACTGTGAAGCTCTCGTTGAGGCCACCGCCGGAACGGCCGATGCAGACGCCTTCATAGGCCTGCACGCGGGTACGCTCGCCTTCGACCACCTTGACGTTGACGATCACGGTGTCGCCGGGGCCGAACTCCGGAATCTCCTTGTTGGCGGAGAGCTTGTCGAATTGCTCTTTTTCGAGCTGTTGGATCAGGTTCATGGGTAAATCTCCATCGGCGCGCCCAGCCTTGGAAACGGGGGCTGCGCGAAATTCGTTTATCCAGCCATTGCGGATGTGGCCGCTCCTATAAGGCAAGCCGGAGCGTTTGTCACCCGTCTGTCTTGTCTTTTGGCGTTTTTTGGCGGCCGGCCCGATTCGCCAGCTTGGGTGGGACCTTAGCCCATAAATCAGGCCGCCGGGTCGCCGTCAGGGCCTCGGACTGCGCTCGCCGCCAGGTGGCCACCTTGGCATGGTCGCCAGAGGTCAGGATCTCCGGGATCGCAGCCCCCTCGAACAGCTGCGGGCGGGTGTATTGGGGGTATTCGAGCAGGCCGTCCGAAAAGCTCTCCTCGGTTCCCGAGGCTTCCTTGCCCATCACGCCCGGCAGCAGCCGGACGCAGGCGTCGATCAGCGCCAGGGCGGCGATTTCGCCCCCCGACAGCACGTAATCGCCGATCGAGACTTCCTCCAGGCTCCGCCCGTCAATCACCCGCTGGTCGACCCCCTCGAACCGCCCGCAGACGATCAGGGGCCCTGGGCCCTTCGCGAGCTCAGTGACGCGGGCCTGGGTCAATGGCCGACCGCGCGGGCTCATCAGGAGGCGGGGCCGCTGAGGGCCGATCTCCGCGGCATCGATCGCGGCGGCCAGAACGTCCGCCCGCAGCACCATGCCCGGCCCGCCACCTGCGGGGGTGTCGTCGACGCTGCGGTGGCGATCAGTGGCCGAGGCCCGGATGTCCCGTGCCTCGATCTCCCAGAGCCCTGAGGCCAGCGCCCGGCCGGCCAGGCTCACACCGAGCGGTCCCGGAAACATCTCCGGAAACAGCGTCAGCACCGTCGCGCGCCAGGGTGAGGGATTGGTCATTGCTTCCAAATGTCTCGTCGTCCCGGACAAGCGAAGCGCAGATCCGGGACCCATAGCCACCGTAATAGGTTTTGCGATGACTGGAGCCGCCAGCTTAGCCAAAAACCACGTCTCGTGGTTATGGGGCCCCGCGTTCGTGGGGACGACCCGTGGATAGGACTTCGTCCTTGTCCTCGCCCTCGATCTCCTGCGGCAGCGCGATGATCACGCGTCCGCCAGCGAGATCGACTTCCGGCACCACCGCGTTGGTGAACGGCAGCAGCATCGTCGCGCCTTTCGGCGGGGCGATCTCGATGATGTCGCCGGCGCCGAAATTATGGATCGCGAGCACGCGGCCGAGCGCCTCGCCGTCCGTGGTGACGGCGGCGAGACCGATCAGATCGGTGTGGTAATATTCGTCCGCGTCGGTCGCAGGCAGCTTGTCGCGTGCGACGTAGAGCTCGATGCCGTTGAGTCGTTCGGCCTCATCGCGGGTCGCGACGCCCTTGAACGTCGCGACCAGATGATCTTTCGCTTCGCGCGCCGTTGCGACCTCGAACTGGCGCTTGCCGTCCTTGGACAGCAACGGACCATAGCGCTTCACGGCAAAGGGATCTTCGGTGAAGGTCCACAGCTTGACCGCGCCGCGCACACCATGCGCGGCGCCGATCCGCGCGACGCAGACCAGCGCCGACATGGTCTGGCCTTAACCCTTCGCGGCGGCTTCGGCCTGCGCCTTGCGCTCCTTGCGCGGCACGGCCTTTTCCGGGTTGTTGCGCGCTTCGCGCTTCTTGACGCCGGCGGCATCGAGGAAACGCGACACGCGGTCCGACGGCTGCGCGCCCTTGGCGAGCCAGGCCTTCACCTTGTCCATGTCGAGCTTCAGGCGGGTCTCGTTGTCCTTCGGCAGCAGCGGGTTGAAATAGCCGAGACGCTCGATGAAGCGGCCATCGCGGGGAAAGCGGGAGTCGGCGACGACGACGTGATAGACGGGACGCTTCTTGGTGCCTGCGCGGGCGAGGCGGATAACGACGGACATTCAGTTCTCCTTCGAAGTACGGTTTGCAAAGTACGTTTTGTTCGGTTGATTGGTATTCCGCGTTGCACGAGACCGGTGCGATCCCGTGCGACGAATTCCTCATTTCTTCTTGCCGGGAAAACCGCCGAGCCCCGGAAGGGTCGGCTTGCCACTGAGGCCCGTAAGCCCCGGCAAATTCGGCAGGCCTGAGCGAAGACCGGGCGGCAGATCCTTCGGCAGGCTGGGCAGACCCTGTCCGCCGCCGCCCTGCATCTTCTCCTGCATGGCCTTCATTTCTTCGGGCGATGGCATCTTCATGCCGCCGCCGAAGCCCATGGCCTGCGCGATGCCGGCGAGCGGGCCGCGCTTGCCCGAGCCCATGGCCTTCATCACGTCGGCCATGTTCCGGTGCATCTTGAGCAGCTTGTTGACCTGCTCGACGCTTTGCCCCGAGCCCGCGGCGATGCGCTTCTTGCGGCTGGCCTTGAGCAGGTCGGGATGACGCCGCTCGTCGCGCGTCATGGAATCGATCACCGCGACCTGGCGCTTCAAGATCTTGTCGTCGATCCCGGCGGCCGCGATCTGGTTCTTCATCTTGGCGATGCCGGGCATCATGCCCATCAGGCCGCTGATGCCGCCCATGTTCGCCATCTGCAGCAGCTGCTCGCGCATGTCGTTGAGGTCGAACTGACCCTTGCGCATGCGCTCGGCGGTGCGCGCGGCCTTTTCGGCGTCGATATTGGCGGCGGCACGCTCGACCAGCGACACCACGTCGCCCATGCCGAGGATGCGGCCAGCGATACGGTCAGGGTGGAAATCTTCCAGTGCGTCGGTCTTTTCACCGGTGCCGATCAGCTTGATCGGCTTGCCGGTGACCGCGCGCATCGACAGCGCCGCGCCGCCGCGGCCGTCGCCGTCGACGCGTGTCAGCACGATGCCGGTGAGGCCGACGCGCTCGTCGAAGGCGCGCGCAAGGTTCACGGCGTCCTGGCCGGTCAGGCTGTCGGCGACCAGCAGCACTTCATGCGGGTTGGCGGCAGCCTTGATGGCTGCGGCCTCCGCCATCATGTCTTCGTCGAGGGTGGTGCGGCCGGCGGTGTCGAGCAGCACGACGTCGTAGCCGCCGAGCTTGCCGGCTTCCAGCGCGCGCTTGGCGATCTGCGCCGGCTGCTGTCCTGCGACGATCGGCAGGGTCGGAATGTCGAGATCGCGGCCGAGCACGGCCAATTGCTCCATCGCCGCCGGTCGATAGATGTCGAGCGACGCCATCAGCACCTTGCGCTTGTCGCGCTGGACCAGGCGACGGGCGAGCTTTGCGGTCGTGGTCGTCTTGCCGGAGCCTTGCAGGCCGACCATCATGATCGGCACCGGCGGCACGGAATTGATGTCGATGGTCTGGCTTTCGGCGCCGAGCGTGTTGATCAGCTCGTCATGGACGATCTTGACCACCATCTGGCCGGGCGTGACCGACTTGACGACAGTGGCGCCGATCGCCTGTTCGCGAACGCGTTCGGTGAAGCTGCGGACCACTTCGAGTGCGACGTCGGCTTCCAGCAGCGCGCGGCGCACCTCGCGCATCGCGGCATCGACATCCTTTTCGGTCAGCGCACCGCGCCCCGTCAGACGATCGAGAATGCCACCAAGCCGTTCCGACAGATTGTCGAACAATGCCGTTGTCCCTTGTCCTGCTCGCGCAGGGTTGCCGCGTTCACCACTGTCATGTCCCGGCTTGACCGGGGGATGACCACTCCTTCGGGGAGGCTTCTTCCAAACACCTTTGCGCCCGAGGGCGCATAGCGCTGTCGGGCGTTGGCCTCTGGCCTCCAGGGCCAGTGGGCGGGTCGAAAAGAAAGCCTTTCCGAGAAAGTGGCGGGGTTAAACGCCGCTCCCGCCCAAAAGTCAAGGAAAGTTAGGGCTCCGGAGCGCGTTGTTGAGGGTAAGGCATTGAAAATGAACCATTTCCCGCCACGGGTTCCTTTTCCTCCGGCCCTGCCCATATAGCCGGTGATGTCTTACCGTTCCGACCATCCCTGAAGCCCGCCCGTGCCCATCACCCGCCGCCGTCTTTTCGGTCTGCTTGCCGGGGCCGGCGCGCTGGTCGGCGTGCCCTCCCTCTGGATGTCCCGCATGAAACCCTATGACGGCCCTGTCTCCGACCATTTCGACGGCTCGACCTTCTTCGATCCGGACGGCGTGCCGCCGAAATCGCTTGGCGAGGTGCTGCGCTGGCAGTTCGGCGGCGGGCGGAAGCGCGAGACCTGGCCGGATTGGGCTCCGAGCCCTCATGCGGACACGCCGCCGGCGCGAGTCGAGGGCGACAAGGTCCGCCTCTCCTTCGTCGGCCACGCCAGCTGGCTGATCCAGGCTGGCGGCCTCAACATCCTGGTCGATCCCGTCTGGTCGGAGCGGGTGTCGCCTGTCAGCTTCGCCGGACCGAAGCGGCGCAACGATCCCGGCATCGCCTTCGAGGCGTTGCCGAAGATCGACATCGTGCTGGTCTCGCACGGCCATTACGACCATCTCGACATCGCGACGTTGTCGCGGCTCGCCAGGAATTTTGCCCCACGCGTGGTGACGCCGCTCGGCAACGATGTGGCGATGCGCGGCACCGACTCTTCAATCCAGGCGGAAGCCTTCGATTGGCACGATCGCGTCGAACTCGGCAACGGCATTGCCGTGCATCTGGTCCCGACCCGGCACTGGACGGCGCGCGGCATGTTCGACCGTAACAAGGCGCTATGGGCGAGCTTCGTGCTGGAGACGCCGGCGGGGAAAATCTACGTCGTTTGCGACTCCGGTTACGGCGATGGCACCCATTTCCGCCGCGTCGCCGAGAAGCATGGGGAGCTGCGTCTGGCGATCCTCCCGATCGGCGCCTACGAGCCGCGCTGGTTCATGCGCGACCAGCACATGAATCCGGAAGATGCGGTGAAGGCGCTGTTGGATTGCGGCGCGCAACAAGCGCTCGGGCATCATCACGGCACGTTCCAGCTGACGGATGAAGCGATCGATGCGCCGGCGAAGGCGTTGGTCGAGGCGCTGGATGCCGCGAAGATTCCGCAGCAGCGGTTCGTGGCGATGAAACCCGGGCAGGTGGTGGAGATCTAGCTCCCACCGCTCGTGCCCCGGACGCAGCGCAGCGTCCCTTCGACGGTGCGCTGCAGAGCCGGGGCCCATGTCGCCGTATCGTGCTGTGTGGCCTGCTGGGTCCCGGCACTGCGCAGCATCGCTGCGCGCTGCAGCGCGTCCGGGACACGCGACCTATTGCTCTTTGGCCTTGATCGCCCAGCTCACATTCACCGTCACCGATAGCGTTTCCTCGCCCGGTGCAACGGCGGCTGGCGCCATTTGCGGCGTTGCCATCCGTGCCTTGAACAGCGGCACAGGGGCGCCGCCTTCGGAGACACTGAGCGGAGCACCCAGCGTGACGCCGGTGGCCTTGGCGTAGATCTCGGCCTTGCGGCGCGCATCGGCGACCGCCTGCTCACGCGCATCGTCGAGCAGCTTGGAGGCCTGCGTCACCTCGAAGGAGATGTTGCCGATGTCGTTGGCGCCGGCACCAACCAGCGTGTCGATGATGCCGGCGACCTTGGTCACGTCGCGAATTTTGACGGTGACGCGGTTGGAGGCGCGGAAGCCGATCACCGGGGAGGCGCCGGTGGATTTGTTCTGGCCGTATTGCGGCTGCAGCGACAGGCGCGAGGTCTGGTAGTCCTTCTCGGCGATGCCGGTGCCCTTCAGTGCCAGCAGCACCTTGCCCATCGCGGCGTTGTTGGCGTCGGACGCTTCCTTCGCCGTCTTGGCGTCGTTGGCGACACCCGCATCGATCTGCGCGAGATCGGGCGTCACGGAAACGGTGGCTTCGCCGCTCACGGAGATGGCGGAGGGAAAATCGTCGGCGCGCGCAGGCGCGGTCAGCAACGTGATGGCAAGGACGGCGGCAAGGGACGTAACAAGGGCAACAGGCTTCTTCATCATTCTCACTTCAATGGCACGAATACGTTGATCACGAGCTTGTCCTCCGCCGTCTTGAGGGGATCGGTGAGGTACTCCTCGACGAAGGTGTCCTTGGCTTCCAGTCTCTTGTCGTCGAGGTGATTGGTGATTGCCTCATAGGTGTTGTCCATGTTGTCGTAGGAGCCGCGATGGACGAATTTCAGCGCCTTGCCCTCCGGCGATTTGCCGATGCTCATGTCCTTGGGCAGGTTCTTGGGGTCCTGATCGACCGGGATTTCGGCGAGGAAGGTGAAGCCGGTGTCGTCGGTCGAGGTGTAGACGATCATCGAATTGCCGGCGTGCTTGATGCCCTGCTTGTCCAGCAGGGTGTTCAGCGCCTTGAAGGCGTCGACCAGCGTGTCGAAGGCAGAATCCCAATTGGCGGTGCCCTTGACCATCACGACCTTCCTGGGCTCGAGCGTGGTCTCGAGGCCAAAGGGATCGGCGGTCTGCACCGGGGCGGGGGTGGCGGCCACGGCAGGCGGCGGGGCCGTCGGGCTGGGTGATGCGCTTGCTGCGGGCGATGGCGAGGCAGCCGGAGCCGGCGAGGCGCTGGCCGCCGGCGACGGGGTCGCCGCTGGTGCGGGCGAAGCGCTTGCGGCCGGGGCGGACGATGCCGACGGGGCCGGCGCAGGGGCGGCCGGAAAGGGGCTGGCCGAGGCCGCCGGCACCGGGCTCGGGGTCTGCGCCAGAACCCCTGTTTGCCCAAACGACAAGGCCGCTGCCGGGATCAGCGCGGCCAGAGCGAGACGACGAAAAGTACTCATTTTATTCTCCCCAGACCTTGCCCACCAAGGCCTTAACCCGGTCGCGTATCCCGGCTCGCGCGAACCGCGCCGTTCTAACACGCGAGCGCCGAATTCGTCCCATGACAGATGCGTCATGGCCCTTCACCTTGCCAGCGAGCGCCAAATCACTGGCCAAGCCGTCTAGGATCGCCA
>Ga0102590_1002801_pt1 | contig 19349 bp, 20 predicted proteins | sample AraplaMF_Col_mMF_FD_76859 | JGI IMG/M metagenome (GOLD analysis project Ga0102590, IMG submission 76859) | Arabidopsis root microbial communities from the University of North Carolina, USA - plate scrape MF_Col_mMF | ecosystem: Host-associated > Plants > Roots > Endosphere | place: USA...
GACGACGAAGTCGCCGCCCTCAAGAAGTCCCTGCAGTAGCCGCCCGCATGCACGCCCGCAAAGGTCCTTCCATGACAACAGCCCCCGTCGGCGCACCGAAGCGCCGGCACACCAGCCCCGGGTCGGCGGACCGGTCCGCCGATCGCCGGCGGCGCCCGATGACCGCCAGCCGACGCGCCAACCGCGCAGGCCTCGCCTTCGTCTCCCCCACCTTCGTCGTCGTCCTCGTGGTGGTCATCCTGCCCATCCTGTGGACCGTGCTCCTCGCCTTCCAGCACGCCAGGCTGGTCGACATCCAGGGCATGGGCCTCGTCGGCAACTGGTCCCTCGACAACTTCACCCAGGTCTTCGACTCCGCCGGATTCTGGTCCAGCCTGGCCACCACCCTGCTGTACACCGCGGGCGCCACCCTGGGATCGGTCCTCCTGGGACTCGTCGCCGCCCTCGCCCTGCGCAAGCCCTTCCGCGGCCGCGGACTGCTGCGCGCGGCCATGCTGCTGCCCTACGTCGCCCCCGTCGTCGCCGTGGCCTTCGTCTGGGAGGTCGCCCTGAGCCCGCAGTACGGCGTGGTCAACGACTGGGGCCACCGGCTGTTCGGCTGGGACAACCCCATCGCCTTCCTGTCCACCCGCGAGTACCAGGTCAACCTGCTCGGCGCGCACTTCGACATACCGCTGGCCCTGCTGACCGTCATCGCCTTCGAGTGCTGGCGCTACTTCCCCTTCGCCTTCCTGTTCATCCTCGCCCGGCTGCAAGCGGTCCCCGCGGGCCTGGAGGAGGCCGCCATGGTGGACGGCGCCACCCTGACCCAGCGCTTCCGCCACATCCTGCTGCCCCAACTCATGCCCGTCATCGCCCTGCTGTGCGTCCTGCGATTCATCATGACCTTCAACAAGTTCGACGACGTCTACCTGTTGACCGGGGGGGGAGCCGGAACGAACGTCGCCGCCGTCCGGGTCTACGACTTCCTCACCGCCCGCTACGACGTCGGGGCCGCAGCCGCCCAGGCCCTGGTCCTGGCCGTCTCCCTGATGATCCTGCTCGGCTTCTACTTCAAGTTCTTCGGCAACAAGGTCCAGGAGGAATCGTGACCCGCAAGGCCACTTTGACCAGGGCCCAGTTCGAGGACAGACTCTTCGGCGTCCTGCGCTGGTTCGTCATCGCCTTCCTCGCAGTGATCACCGTGGCGCCCTTCTACTACATGGTGCTGCTGTCGGTGAAACCCATCGACGCTCTCCTGCTCGACCCGGGTTCGCTGTGGGTCTCGGCGAAGGACTTCACGCTCTCCACCTACCGCGACGTGCTGAAGTCCACCGACGACGGCGGCCAGGGTTTTGTGAAGTTCCTGCTCAACTCCGCACTGGTCTCCCTCGGTACGGTGATCCTCACCCTGCTGGCCGCCGTGCCCGGCGCCTACGCGGTCAGCCGCCTGAAGTTCTTCGGCCACCGTCAGGTCAGCGCGCTTTTCCTCGCCGTCTACCTGTTCCCGGCGACCCTGCTGGCCGTTCCGCTGTTCGTCATCTTCGCCAAGCTGGGCCTGTCCTCCAGCCTGGTCGGCCTCGCCATCGTCTACGTGGCCCAGACCGTGCCCGTGGCGATCTACATGCTGAAGAACTACCTCGTCACCATCCCCGCTTCCATCGAGGAAGCAGCAGCGATCGACGGAGCCGGCCGACTGCAGACGGTCCGAAAGGTCATCCTGCCCCTCGCCCTGCCGTCCCTCATGGCGACCGGTCTGTATGTGTTCATGATCGCCTGGAACGAGTTCCTCTTCGCTCTCCTCTTCCTGGCCGCCGACCCCGAGAAGTGGACCGTCTCACTCGGCCTGGCACAACTCTCGAACGGCGTAGAAGTGCCCAAGACCATCCTCATGGCCGGCTCGGTGGTACTGACGATTCCCGTGGTACTTCTGTTCTTCGCCGCCGAACGCATGCTCACCGAGGGCCTGACCAGCGGCGCCGACAAGAGCTGAGCCATGGGGGAAGTCATGATGACGCCGAGTCAGGTCAGCGCGGGAGAACTGCTGCAGCTGATCCGCAGCGGCCGCGCCAACACCCGCGCCGACCTGCAGCGCGCCACCGGTCTGTCCCGCTCCACCATCGGAGCGCGACTGGACGTCCTCAACCGCGCCGGATGGCTTCGCCACACCGCCGGCACCTCCACCGGCGGTCGCCCGTCCCACAGGATCGTCTTCGATCCGACGCACGCGTCGGTGATCGCCGTCGATCTCGAGACCCGTCATGCCCGGGCCGCCGTGCTGGATCTGGCGGGCACCATCCTCGCCGAGCACACGGGCCCCCTGCGCATCACCGACGGCCCGGACGACGTACTGGACCGACTCGCCGCTTGGTTCCCGGATCTGATCGGCGCCGCCGGCGTGGACGCCACCCATGTCCGCGGCATCGGGCTGTCGGTGCCCGGCCCCGTCGACTGGGAGACGGGGCGGATCATCGAGCCGCCCATCATGCCCGGCTGGGACCGCTACCCCGTCCGCGAACGCCTGCAGAAGGCCTACGCCGACCACGTGGGCACCGGCCAGGACGAGGAGCCCATCCCCGTCTTCGTCGACAACGACGCCAACCTCATGGCGCTGGCCGAACACCAGGCGAACCACCGTGACAGCGCGGCCTTCGTCCTCGTCAAGGTGTCCACCGGTATCGGCGCGGGTGTCGTCGTCGGGGGTGACGTCTACCGCGGCATCGACGGCGGGGCCGGCGACATCGGCCACATCCGCCTGCACGACCGCCTCGACGCCCTGTGCATGTGCGGGTCCTACGGCTGCCTGGCCGCAGTGGCCAGCGGCCGGGCCCTCGCCCGCGAGCTGTCCGCACTCGGTTTCGACACCGCCTCCGGTTCCGACGTCAAACGCGCTCTCGCCGAAGGCCACCCCGACGCCATCCGCCTCGCCCGGGAGGCGGGGCGCCGGGCGGGCGAAGTCCTGGTGACGGTCGTCACGCTGCTCAACCCGGGCGTGCTGATGCTGGCCGGAGACCTCTCGGGGGTGCCGTTCATGACCGGAGTCCGCGAGCTGCTCTATCAACGTGCCATGCCCCGCACGACCGCCAACCTCCAGGTCGTCACCTCACGGCTCGGTGACCACGCCGGTGTCATCGGAGCCGCTTCCATGGTCGTGGAGTTCCTCTACTCACCCGACCGCGCCGACGCCCGCCTCAACCGCCTCGCACTCTGACGTCGAGGCGCCGCACACCCACAGGAATACCGTGACCGCAGAACCCACCCCCTGGAAACACCGCCCGGTCGAGGTCGGCCTCGTAGGCGCCGGCCCATGGGCCCGTGCCATGCACGCCCGCATACTCGCCGCAGGACCGGAAACCCGACTCGCCGCGGTCTGGGCCCGCCGTCCCGAAGCGGCCGAGCAGACTGCCGCCCCCTACGCGGCCCATGTCGCCGCCGACTTCGACGAACTCCTCGACCACTGCGAAGCCGTGGCCTTCGCCGTCCCACCCGCCGTCCAGGGCGAACTGGCACCACTGGCGGCCGAACGAGGAAAGGCCCTGCTGCTGGAGAAGCCCCTCGGCCCCGACCTCGCCACGGCCCGGCGCGTGGCGGACGCCGTCGCCGAAGCCGGGGTGATCTCCCAACTCGTCCTCACCAAGCGCTATCACCCGACGACCCGCGCCTTTCTCGACACCGCTCGCAGCCTCGACATCACCGGGGCACGTTCCGCCTATCTCCACGGCGCCTTCCTCGGCGGCGACTTCGCCACCGGCTGGCGCCTCGAACACGGCGCGCTGCTCGATCTGGGACCCCATCTGCTCGACCTCCTGGACGCGGCGATCGCTCCCATCACCGCCATACGCAGCACCGGGGACCCCAGGCGATGGATCGAGCTCACCTGCGAACACGCCAACGGAGCCGTGAGCCAGGCCTCCCTCTCCGGCTCCGTCAACCTGCCGCGCGCCATCACACGCATCGAACTCTTCGGCCCGAATCAACCGACGGCCTACGACACCGCGGAAATCGACCACGAGGAGTGCTGGCCCATCCTGCGCCGCGACTTCGCCACCGCCGTACGCACCCACACACCGACCCAACTCGACGCTCACCGCGGCCTGTACCTGCAAACCCTCATCGAACAGGCAGCACAGCAGTGAGCTGACCGGTCGGGGCGGCGGCGTGGGGCGCGTTCGACACCGAGCACGGCGCGTGCACGCCGTCGCCTTCAAGGCGTCAGCCGGGGAGGATCCTCCTCGGCCGCACTCCAACCCTCCGATGATGCCCCGCCGGCTCCTGCCGCCCGGTGGGTGGTGCACACGGAACCCGGCCAAGGCTCAGTCGTTTCCAACGCCCCTAGGATCAAGGGATCGACCAACGGCGCATGTTCAGGTTCGGGGAGGCTGTCACCGGTGGTGCTGCAGGTGCGAGGCATCGTGTTGCCGGAACGGGAAGAGCGGTCCTTCTGGATCGATGGAGACCGGTTGCGGACGGAGCCGGTTCCGGACGCGGACATCGTCGTCGACGGCGGATGGTTGCTGCCCGGCCTGGTGGACGTGCACACACATCCGGGCACCGAGGTCCACGACGCCCCGTTCAGCGACGAGATGCTCCGCCGGCACCTGACCGACCACCGCGACGCCGGAGTGCTGCTGGTCCGAACGCCCGGGACTGCCGCACGCATCCCGGATTGGGTCGACGAGGATCCGCAACTACCGCGCGTCCGCTCGGCCGGACGCTGGCTGGCCACTCCCGGCCGCTTCTTTCCGGGCCTCGGGCGTGACGTGAGTGAGGAGGATCTGGTGCACGCCGCGGTCGAGGAAGCCAAGGCGTCCTCGGGCTGGTGTAAGGTCATCGCCGACTGGAGGCATGACGGACCGGCACTGCCACGGGACATCCTCAGCGCCGTCGTGCAGGCCGTGCACGCGATCGGCGGCCGAGTGGCCGCCCACTGCCAGACCGCCGACGGCAGTCTCAACGCCGTTCGAGCAGGCGTCGACAGCCTGGAACACGGCATGCACCTGGACCCCGACCTGATCGATCAGATGGCTTCCCAAGGCACCGCCTTCGTCCCGACGCTCAGTGCCTTCGGCGCCGGAGCCGACCGACGGCGCACTGAGGAGCCGAGTGCCCGTCGCGACTGGTGGCTGGCCGGATGGGAAGCCATGCTGCCCAACGTCCGGGCCGCGCACGAAGCCGGCGTCACCGTCCTCGCGGGCACCGACAGCTTTCCCTGCGGCACCGTCACATCGGAGGTCGAGTGGCTGGTCCGTGCCGGTCTTTCGGCCGAAACGGCCCTGGGCGCGGCATCGTGGTCGGCCAGGTCCTGGCTCGGCCTGCCGGGCCTGGTCGACGGAGGCCCGGCCGACCTTGTCGCCTACGACACGGACCCGACGCTCGACATCTCGGCTCTGGCCCACCCGAGCCGCATCATCCTGCGGGGCCGAGTCATCGCCTGATGGTCGGCGACGCTTCTCCGCACTCCCTCGACCCAGGATCGACTTCTGTCGATTTGTGATACACGGACAGCGGCCGGCGACCACTGCCGCCGGAGCCGGTGTTCGGCTCCGGTCGGGCATCCCGGCGCAGGCCGGTCCGCCGGCACAGGCACCGGCATTCCGCTGCGCGCACCCTGGCCGGCGGCAATGGCGAGGAGGTCGGCGGGACGGCTGCGCTCCGACCCTGCCCGCCTTGCTGCCGTCGCAGGGCGAGCGTGGCCGGCCGCGGCCCGAGGCGTTATTCGTCCTGGTTCCGGTGCAGGAGGCGTGCGAGCCAGTCGGTGCGGGTTCGGCGGGCCGTCGCCGAGATGTGCGCCTGCGGGTACAGCGCGTCGAATCCGTGGAATCCCCCTGCCCAGACGTGGAGTTCGGCCTGGCCGCCGGCCGCCCAGATGCGGGTGGCGTAGTCGGTGTCCTCGTCGCGGAAGACTTCCGCGGAGCCGGTGTCGATGTAGGTGGTCGGCAGACCCGAGAGGTCGTCGGCCAAAGCGGGCGAGATGTACGGGGACACGTCCTCGTCGCCACGGTCACCGAGGACGGCACGCCATCCGAACTCGTTCATCTCGCGGGTCCATACGCCGGGCCCGCCGGAGTACTGTCGGCTGGACGTGCTGGTGTTGCGGTGGTCGAGCATGGGGCAGATGAGCATCTGCGCGGCGACCGCGGGGGTGCCGAGGTCGCGGGCCAGCAGAGTGACACCGGCCGCAAGGCCACCGCCCGCGCTGGCGCCGGCGACGATGATCCGAGCCGGGTCGATGCCCAGTTCGTCGGCGTGTTCGGCAATCCAGAGCAGCCCCTGGTAACAGTCGTCGACGAGGGCGGTACCGGTGACCTCGGGTGCCAGCCGGTAGTCCACGGAGACCACGACCGCGCCGAATTCGTCGAGCCATTCCAGCGGGATGTCGATCTGTGAGAAGCGGTCGCCCATGACCATTCCGCCGCCGTGCATCCAGTAGATGCAGGGGGTCGCGGTGGTGCGGTCGCCTGTCGCGGGGCTGATGACCGACATGGGGATCGGAACGCTGTCCGTGGCGGGCACGGTGATCTCACGCCGGTCGACCGACCGGTGCGTGAGCAGGGACTCGACGGGCGTCGATGGGTACTGGCGCAGTTGCGCGAGCACTTCGGCGCTGAGCCGGGTCATCTGCGGCATGTCGGCCAGGAGTTCACGCAGTTCGGGGTCCAGAGCGGGTCGTGCCACGGTCATGGTCGTAGGCCTTTCGCGAGTGGTACCGGGTGGGTGGACGAGCAGCGGGCCGGCCGCGGCGGGGATGGCGGCTGCGGCGGCCAGGACCGACGGGGTCCTAGATGGTGGCCTTGCCGCGAAGGGGCACGTAGTCGGTGTACTCGGGCTCCTTGGCCAGCAGTGCGCCGATCTGCGCCACGATGGCCTGGGCGGCCTCGCCGCCGAAGATCCGGTGGTGGTCCTCCTCGCTGGTCCAGCCCTCGGTGACGTGGACGACGTCGGGGTCGGACGCGGAGCGGGAGACCAGATAGACGACGCAGAACCGGCTCGCCCCGGGGCTGCCTTCGTTCAGGCCGGTCAGCAGCAGGTCGACCAGCGCGTCCCCCATGTCGGGCCTGGCGGTCAGGGTCGCGTTGAATCCATATTTGGCGATCATCGATTCGGTCCTGTCGGTGAAGGATTGAAGTGATTCCATTCAATCGGCCTGACCTGGACAAACGTTAGATCGTTGCTCGCTTGTACCTGCACAATCCTCTCGACGGCGGGAGCATAAGGAGGGAGAGGTGCTGCAATGGACGCATGTACCTCGAAGAGTTCCGCACCCTGCTGGCCCGGCACGCGCGCCCCGACTGGACCACGGCCATCGACGGCGTACTGATCTCGAAGGTCGACCGGCCGGATCCGCCGGCGCCCTCCATGTCGGGCACGGTGCTCGCCGTCATCGCCCAGGGCGCCAAACGGCTTGCGCTGGGCGAGAGGGTCTACGAGTACGGCGCCGGGCAGTATCTGGTCGCATCCGTCGACCTGCCGGTGACGGGGCAGTTCGTCCAGGCCGACCCCGGAGAGCCGGCACTGGGCGTCGGTCTGGTGCTGGAACCGTCCGCCGTCGCGGAACTTCTGCTGCAGGCCGGCCCCGGAGACATCCCCCACACCGGCGGAGGCGCGCCGTCGGGGATCGCCGTCAGTGACGCTCCGGCCGAACTGCTCGACGCGGTGGTCCGGTTGCTGCGTCTGCTCGACGAACCCCGCGACCGCGCCGTACTGGCCCCACTGATCAAACGCGAGATCCTGTGGCGCGTGATCACCGGTGAGCAGGGCGCGACGGTGCGTCAGCTCGGCCTCGCCGACAGCGGCCTCAGCCATGTCTCCCGTGCCGTGCGGTGGATCCGCGAGCACTACGCCGAGGCCTTCCGCGTCGAGGACGTGGCGCGCCTGTCGGGCATGAGCGTCTCCGCCTTCTACCGCAACTTCCAGGCGGTGACCGCGATGAGCCCGATCCAGTTCCAGAAACAGATCCGGCTCCAGGAGGCCCGACTGCTGCTCGCCACCCACCCCAGCGATGTCACCGGGGTCGGCCAGCGGGTGGGCTATGACAACCCCTCGCAGTTCAGCCGGGAGTACCGCCGCCAGTTCGGCGCGCCCCCGAGCCGGGACGCGGCCCGCCTGCGGGACACCGTGCGCAGCCCCGCGGGCGCCCTGCCGTAGCCGGGGAGGCCACCAAGCAGGATCGTGCAAGAGGCAGCGAGAAAAACTCTATAAATCCCGAGGTCAGAGCGATTTTATGGGATTACTGGCTCTCCTCCGCGGCAGGAAAATGCCTGCCGAGGGAGCCCGTCCCATCGCAAAGGATCACAGCATGAAGACCGTTCTGATCACCGGCGCCTCGTCCGGATACGGGCGACAGACCGCACTCCACTTCCACGAGCAGGGCTGGAACGTCATCGCGACGATGCGGACACCACGTGAGGGCATGCTGCCCGAGTCGGACCGGCTACGCATCGTCGAACTCGACGTCACCAAGCCCGATTCCATCACCGCCGCGTTCGATGCGGCGGGTGCCATCGACGTCCTGGTGAACAACGCGGGCGTCCCCTCGATCAGCGTCTTCGAGGGCACCTCCATGGACCGGGTGCGGGAGGTTTTCGAGACCAACACGTTCGGTGTGATGGCGACGACGCAGGCGGTGCTGCCCGGGTTCCGCGAGCGCGGCTCCGGGATGGTGGTCAACGTGACCTCCAGTGTGGTGCTGGGCCACATGCCGCTCTCGGCCGTCTACAAGGCGAGCAAGATGGCCATCGAGGGCTTCACCGCGTCTCTGGCCCTGGAGCTCGCACCCTTCGGCGTGCGTGCGAAGACGGTCGAGCCGGGCGCCTGCCTGACGACGAACTTCGCCGCCAGGGCGACGAACGGTGCCTCGCTGGACGAGCTGGTTCCCGCGCCCTACGCACCGTGGGCGGAGAAGGCCATGGCCGACTTCACGGGCCAGGAGCTGTTCACCAAGGAGAGCGACGTCGCGGAGACGGTGTGGCGAGCCGTGCACGACACCACCGGCCAGCTGCGGTTCCCGGCCGGCCCGGACGCGGTCCAGCTCGCCCAGGCGAAGTAGTCAACGGCCCTTCCGTGGCAGTCGGTAGGCCTGCCGCACTCCCCCGGGCGGTCCCGATGCGGTACGACGCCCGCAGGGCACGGTCGATCCGACCGTGCCCTGCCCGGCGCGCCTGAGGTGCGCGGCCGTCCCGACGAGGTCGCCGCCACCGCCCACTGCCGACGGTGGCGCCGTCCTCCACCGACATTCCCTCGGAGCCCATGGGCCAGGACTTGGCTGAGAGTTCCGGTCATCGCGCCTGCCGGCGCTCGGCCTTGCTCGCGGAGACCGGGCCCGGAGGCCCGTCTCCACCCGCGCCTGAACGGAGGAATCGGCAAGCCGTCAGGTGCGTGCTTCCGCGCTCGTCCGGCGGTGATCGTCGGCAATCTGCACCGCCTGGGTGGCCGCCACGATGCCGCTGTCGAGGCCGCAGGTGCAGCGCACCACGGCACGCCCGGTCGCCTCGCGCTCGACCCACCCACCGGGCTGCGCTGCGGGCCGGGTGATGTCGTGCACGACGGTCTCGTGTTCCACCATGCGCTCATCCTCCTGTCACGGGCTCGGTCCGCCCACACCGGCCGCGGTTACGAGATGACCGCGCCGGGGGCGATCCGACTCGTCGTCTCACCGAGGTCGTGCACACCGTCGTGGACCATGCCGTACACCTCCACGTCTCCGCCCATGTTGTACAGGCCACCGGTCACCATTCCGTGGATCCGGGCCGTGGCGCCCTCCTCGACAGTGACGCGTCCGGCCACGCCGTGCAGATCCAAGTGCCCACCGCTCACGACCCTGATGCCCTTGGGAGCCATACCGCTCAGCTTGTGGTGCGCGCCCACCGTCACGAGCAGGTGGTGCACACCGTTCGTTTCGACCATGGCCAAAGACTACGGACGGTGTCCGCCGGACAGAGCTCGACGCGGCGGCGTTGGGCCGGGCTCTCTCACCGATCCGGTCATCCGCTGTCCCCCGGCCCCGTCCGCAGTGCGAGGATCTCACACTTCACATGGACCAGGGCGACGGACACCAGGGCGGCACCCACCCCGTTCGGCCCGTACAGCGGCGGATCCTCACAATCGACGGCCGGCATGCTGCCCGTCGCATGCCGGTCCGACGAGATCCAGGTTGCCGGACCGAAGACCGACCCGACCAGCACGGTCGCGCCGCCCACCGGCCCGAATCGGGCGATGAGTCGGGCCGGGCGGAAGACCACTCCGCCCGGCCCCGGACCGATCTCCGGCGCTGTGCCCTAACGGCAAGGTGCGCAGCAGCAGGTAGAGGAAGTACGGGGTACCGATGATCGCCGTCATGAGACCCGCGCCCAGCTGTACCGGTGCGATCACGGTCCGGCCCATGACGTCGGCCACGCACACGAGGGTGGCACCCAGCAGCACCGCCACGGGCACAACGCGTATGTGCCGGCGGCCGACCAAAGCGCGTGCCACGTGCGGGGCGATCAGCCCGACGAAGCCGATCGTGCCCGCGGCGGCCACGGCCGTCGCACCGGGCAGCACGGTGACCGACAGGAATCCGAAACGCGCCGGGGCCGCCGAAGGCCGAGCAGTCCTGGCGTGTCCTCGTCGAGGGACACCAGGTCGAGTTCGGTGCGCCTGGCCACGGCGATCACTAGGCCGAGGACGAGGGCGCCGCCCACGGGCAGGGCATCGGGCAGTTCCCGTCCGTAGGTGGAGCCGGACAACCAGGTCAGTGCCTTCGTCGCGTTGAACGGATCGGTGAGCACGATGAACAGGCTGATCAGCGCCGTGGTCGCGGCGGACACGCCGACACCCACCAGGACCAGTCGATTGCTGCCGAACCCGCCGCGTGCGGCGAGTCCGAACACGACGACCGACGCGACGGCCGCGCCCACGAAGGCGGCACCGGCGATACCCCACGTGGCAGCGGCCGGAACCGTCGTCACAAGAAGTACCGCGCCGAGCGCCGCACCGCCCGAGACTCCGAGGATGCCGGGTTCTGCGAGAGGGTTGCGGGTGACGGCCTGGACCAACGTGCCGGACAACGCCAGTGCGGCGCCGGCGAGGAGCGCCGTCAGCACCCGCGGCACACGGGTGTCGAGCACAAAGGAGACGGACTGCCCGGCCGTCCCCTGCGCCCAGTGGAACACGTCCCCGAGCAGCAGCTTCGTATCACCCAGCAGGACTCCGGCGATGGTCACCCCGACCAGGACGGCGGTCAGCGTCGCCACCGTGACCAGGAACATCGTCCTGCTCGGGATGCGCATCCGCTCCGGTGAACGCGCGGTGGCCGAGTGGCGGACCCGTAGCGTCAGACCTACTGGTGTAGGGGCGGATGGAGACCTGGTTGGAGGCGACGTAGCCGTCACCGAAGGCGATCTGCGACCCGGCGAGTCCGGCGTCCGTCAGCTTCTTCTTTAGGTTCTCCTCCATCTGCCCGATCTGGTCGGACGCCTTGGCGGAGCGCACCTCGAGCACCGGGGCGATCCTGCGCAACTGCTTGACCGCACAGGCCGACAGGTCGGTGGTGGCGACGATCAGGCCGGGGGACAGCGAGGCGATGGTGTCATGCTCGGCTCGCCGCGTGTGCCGATGTCCTTGGGAGCGTTCTTCAGCGGCGCGGCGGTGTCCCACGCGGTGTAGCCGTTGACGTCGGCCACGCCCACCGGGTCGACGCCCAGCGTGACCAGGCTCTCGACGACGTTCCATTCGGTGCCGACGACCTTCTTGGCGGGCCCCGTCGAGCTTCACCTCGGCGCCGCTTGCGTCGGTGAGGGTGATGGTACGCGTGCTCGGCTTCGCCTTGGTGTCGGTGGCTTCGGTCGAGCCACAGGCCGTCAGGGCCAAGGCCGCGGCGGAAAGGGTGGCGACTGCGATCAGGTGGCGTCTCATGAGGTGGTGCTGAGCCTTTCCGATCGTGCGTTGTGGCGGCCGACTGCGCGTGTGCGCAGCCGGCCGGTCAGGGGGTCGGTGTCGACATCGATACGGATGCCGTAGGCGGTGGTCAGTCGATCGCCGGTCAGCACGTCCTCGGTCCGTCGGGCCCCGGAGCGTGGTCGGGAGTTTGCTTGCCGGTCCACGGTCGTCACCCTCCCCCGGCGTTGACGGCGCTCGAAGTGAGCGCCCCCAAAGGGTGTTGCAGACGGCATATCCTCCGTCGACGTCCCAGTTGATGCCGGTGATGTAGTGGGCTTCAGGGCCGGCCAGGTAGGCGACCGCGCTGGCCTGCAATATCCTCTGGAGCCATGCCGAAGCAAACCCACAGGTGCGCCGTCAGCGGCCTGCCACCCTTCGGGCATGGCACAGAAGCACCATTGCTCGACGACCGTTCGCCGCTCGACCATGGCAGGGCGCCCGGTGCGGCCGATGCCCCGCACATCGGGTTCTTGAGGGGCCCGAGGCCGCTGATCGCCCATACGAGCGGCACGCTGGTGGACATGCGCGGGCAGTCCAGGTGACGCCGGCCGTCACCCTGGCCGTACTGCTCGCCGCCGTCACCCATGCCAGCTGGAACGCGATCGCCCACCGCATCACCGACAAGCTGGTCGGCTTCACACTGATCGCGGGCGGCGGGACGCTCATCGGCCTGGCGATGGCCGTGTTCGCGTCGTTCCCCGCGCCGGCCGCCTGGCCCTACCTCATCGCCTCCGCCATCATCCATATCGCGTACTACGCGCTGCTGATGCGGTCCTTCAGGCTGGGCGACTTCGGTCAGGCCTACCCGATCGCGCGCGGGACCGCCCCCCTGGTGGTCACGGTGCTGGCGGCGGTGTTCGCGCACGAGGTGCCCGACGGCTGGGCGGCGGCGGGTATCGCCGTGTCGTGCGCAGGACTGACCGGGGTGGCCCTGTGGGGGTTGCGCGGGCGCCGGCCCGACTGGGCTGCCATCGGCGCCGCGCTCGCCACTGGGCTGACCATCGCGGCGTACACCGTGGTGGACGGCCTGGGCGTACGCGCCTCGGGCTCCTCACTCGGGTACATCGCATGGCTCATGGCGATACAGGGCGTCGTGATCCCCTTGTACGCGGCGTACCGATGGCGAGGCCGACTCCTGCCCATGCTACGGCCGTTCGCGATGGTCGGGCTGCTCGGCTCGGCCCTGTCCGTCGCGGCGTACGCACTGGTCCTGTGGGCGCAGACCAAGGCGGAACTGGCTCCCATCGCCGCTCTGCGGGAGTCCTCGATCATCGTCGGCGCGGCGATCGGCGCGGTCTTCTTCAAGGAGCGGTTCGGAGCGCCGCGGATCGCGGCGGCCGGGCTGCTGGTGGTCGGCATCGGGCTGATGCTGCACGCCGGCTGACTGCCTCGCCGAAGGGCGCGGTGTCGAGGCCCGGGGAAGGCTGGTGGTGGACCGCAGGGTCTGTGGCGATGGAGCGTCGATGCCTATGGGAGTCGCCCAGGCAGTTGGTTTCAGGAGAAGGCGATCTCCGCGAACGAGATCCCTCCGCGCTCGCTGTTCGAGAGGACAAGCCGCTGCGCGTACTGGGGCGCCTGCCGTAGGTACTGGTGGAATCCCGTGGCCTGGAACTTGAGGTCGAAGAAGTGACCTTCGAGGTGCCACTGCGGGCCACCGCGACCGTCCTCCGGTGCCGAGCGCCGAAGGTGGTCGATCTGGAGGCTCAAGCCCATCCCCTTGAAGTCGAGGTCGCCCTCGAAATCCCAGACATCGTCGAACACGAGCGTGGACGGCGCGGTCCAGAAACTGAAGTGGGTCTGCGGTGCGACCGGATGCACCCAGCGGACGATGTAGTCGATGTCCAGGAGCAGGCGCGGCGGCAGCGAGCCGTCGGGGGCACCTGGCTGCACGCAGGCGCGACGGCGCGAACGACAGCGAAGTCGCCCAGGAGGCCGCCTCCGTCTCTCGCTCCTGCGGGAGGTCTGCGCGGCTCATCGGCCTTATCCCGCACTGAAAATCACGGGGTAAGCATGGAGACATCGGAACGCGCCAAGGCCGCACCCGGAAACCGGGTGCGGCCGCCTTCCTGTACAGGTGTCGATCCCCGCCCCGGCCGGTCCGCCACCGCGGACATCCGCCCGACGGGGCGACCGTCACCGACAGGCCCGGCTATGCGCGCCAGAGCCAGGTGACCCTCTCGTACAGCGGCTGGAACCCGGCGCGCAGCATGTTGTGGAGCGAGGTGTTGTGCTCGCCGGGAGCTTCGGCACCGGTCTCGGCCACGAGCCATCGGCACCCTGCGTCCTGGGCCGCCCGGGCGCGGGCGGCGAGCAGCGCCGACTGCGCGCCGCGGCCGCGGCCCCGTGGCAGCGTCGCCCCGCCGAACATGTCTGCGCAGTCGCCGTTCACAAAAATGCTCCCGATCGCGATGATCCGTTCGCCCTCCCACACGGCGTACTGACGCCAGTTCGGCCTGCCCACACAGGCCGCGGCCATCTCGATCATGAACGGAGCGGTGAACCCGAAGGTGTTCATCATGACCGTGGCCCACTCCAGCGCATGATGGCGCTCGACGGGACCTACGCGCAGGTCGGGGTCCAATGCGGCGATGCCGTCGGCCGAGCCGACCAGGGCATCGACCTCGCACCCCAACTTCGCGAGACGGCCGCCCTCGGTCAGGTTCCTCTTCGCGGCGATCGAGCCCCAATCCTGCGGCAGCAGCGGCGGCGCGACCATGAACGCACCCTGGGGCACGCCCTGCTCACGGTAGAACTCACACACCTGCGCCACGACGTCCTCGGTGATCGGCCCGTCGGCGCCGAATCCGCCGGCCTTGTTGAAGAACCGACTCGGGTCCTCACGGATCGCCAGTGCCAGCGCCGTGCCGACGCGCAGTGAGCCGATGCCCAGCGCCTCCCACACGGGCGCGGGGGCCCCGGTCACGAAGTCGGCGTACGCCCTGATCTCGGTCTGCTCAGCCAGCTCGATCGGCACAACGGTGCTCATGCCCGATTCCCCTTTCCGGTGGTGTGAACGAAGTCCATTACGGCAGCGTTGAACTCACCGGCCTCCTCGAAATGCCCGAAATGGCCGCTTTCCCGGAGCTCGCACAGCCTCGAGTCCGCCAGCCCCGCGTCCATCTCGTACGCAAAGCCGAGTGGACAGATGAAGTCGTACGTGCCGACGATCACCAGCGCCGGCACGTCGATCGTGCCGAGCCGGTCCCGTACATCCCAACTGACCGGGTGCCGGTTCGCGTCATGGGTGACCCGAAGGGTGCGTTCACCCACCCGTTCGACCGTCCTGCGGTAGTCGGCGAAGTAGGCCGGGAGGATGCCATGAAGGTAGCGTCGGTGCGCCTCGTCGTCGGCGATCTCCATCGTCTGCGACACGACGGCCGCCTCCCACATCCGGCCCGCCTCGACGGCCTCCGGGCGATCCGGCCAGCGCTGGACGAAGGCCGCCATCTCCTTGGTCGCCGCCTCCATCAGCTCCCGCCCGTACACGGGTGCCGTGTCGTACAGGATCAGCCCCTCGAGGCGGTCGGGACGGTCGACAGCGAACTGGAGGGCGACGAAGCCGCCGTGCGAGTGGCCGAGAAAATACCCGGTCCGGGCACCGAGGTCGTCGAGCACGGCCTCGGCGAAGCGCGCGTAGCGGGACATCGCGTAGTCCCCGTCCGGCAGCAGGTCGCTGTCGCCGGACCCGACGGGGTCCACGTAGACCATGGTCAGGTGCTCTTCCAGGGAGGGGATCCGCAGGTACTCCGGGTGAACACCGGGACCGCCGGAGTGCACAAGACACAAGGGGCCCTCACCCGCGACCCGGTACACCTGACGGACGCCGTCGACGACGACGGTGCGCGCCTCAGCCTCCGTGGTTCCCGTGAGTCGCCCGGCGCGCGGACTGTGGTTCGTTTCGTTCATACCCGCACGATGCGGCCAGTCATGGAAAAGTTCGATCGGTCGGCGAATTCGTCCGCGGGACCGTTCAGCGGCGGCGCGGATGGTACAGACGGACCCTGCTGACTCGGCCCCGGTCCAGGAAATGCACCCACACGACACCGGGCGGGCAGTGGAACGGGTCCTCCGGAGGGTTGAGCAGGGCGGCCTCCCAGATGACCACCTCACGGCCCGCCACCACGTTCCGCAGATCGTGGCGTACGCCGTCGGACAGGTCACGTCCGAAAGCGGGACCCAGGTAGTCGATGTCCGTGATCTTGCCGGTCGGCCAGGTCACGTCCGCGTGGGGCGACCACCCGTCGGACATGGCCGCAGTGATGTCGCCTCGATGGGCGGCCGCCATGACCTCCTCGGCAAGCCTGCGGTGCAGTGCCGTCCGGGCGGTGGCGTCGTCGTGCACCCGGTCGGCCGAGCTCAGCAGCGCATCGCTCAGCTTTGTGCGCGCCTGATTGAGCCTGCTGCGCACGGTACCGACCGGCGTACCGCACAGCGCCGCCATGTCCTCGTAGGACGTCACGTCCGTGAAGTAGCGCAGCATCGTAACGAGCCGCAGCCCGGGTGACAGGTCCTCCATCGCGCTCCAGACCCAGTCCCGAAGCGCATGCCGGTCGAGCACCTCAGCCGGATCTGGTGGACCGTACGTCCGGTCCATCACGGCCGCTCCGGCGGGCTCGGCCACGGGCACGGCCGACGTCCTGCGCAGCTGGGCGCGGCACGCGTTGCGCACCACCATGCGCAGCCAGGGACCCACCGCGTCCCGATCCCGGACGTCGCCGATGCGGCGCAGCGCGATGAGCGCCGCCTCCTGTACCGCGTCCTCGGCGTCCGAACTGTGCCCCAGCAAGGCCAACGCGACCGCGTACATACCTGCCCGATGTCTGGCGAGCACCAGGCCGAGAGCACCGGCGTCACCCGCCTGTGCCGCGCTCACCAGCTCCGAGTCCGGCGGCGCGCCCACCAGAAGACCAATCACCCTCCGACGATATCAATGGGGTGCATCGGGACGGACGCGATCATGTCGCCGCCACCATCCTGCGCTGGGCACCCGGTCTCGTTGTGCCGCCCCACAGCGACCGTGGCCGAGTCCGGAACATTCACCACCCGTGTACGTCACGCATGACTGGGCGCACACCCCTCATGCCACACCGTCCCCGGGCCGTGCGGAGCACGCCTCGGCCTCTGCGCCAGGGCACCCGCCCGTGCCGTCACCCGCACACGTCACCCGATCAGCCGCCGCCCCGACGACGATCGTCCGAGGACCGGCAGCCGGCCCCGAGAGCGACCCGTACAACCGGTGTGCGTCCCTGCTCAGCACCGGGGACAACGGGTCGCCGATGCGTCCCGACACAAAAGGTCCCCTCGATTGCCGGAGGTCGACCGACAGGATGGTAGATGCGCCACGCGTATCGGGCGCCGTCGAAACTGCGGAGATGGCTGATAGCTTCACCGGCTGTCGGAGGCTCCCGGAAGCGTGACTCCCAGGTAGAGCCGTCCCTTATCCGCGGAGGCTGTGATGACGGTAGGCAAGGATGATCCGGACAGGGAGACTTCTGCACCGTTGGGACGCAGGAGCTTCCTGGCTTCGGCCGCCGTGGCAGCCGCCGCACCCGTCTCGGTGCCCGAACCCGCCCTTGCCGCCCAATCGTCGACAGGCGAGCACATCGCGGCAACCGGCCACGGTGCCGTGGCACGCCTGCTCGCCGTTCCGGAAGCCGGGCGCGGAGTCGGCTGGCTCAGAAAGGCGCTTCAGGTCGCTGTGGCGCTCGAGCTTGCCACCATCCCCCCGTACCTGTGCGGCTGGTGGTCCGTCAAGGACCGCCGCAGCGAGGCCGCGCGGCTGATCCGCCGCATCATCGGTGACGAGATGTACCACCTGGGCGTGGTCTGCAACCTGCTCGTCGCCGTGGGCGGCCGGCCACGGATCAAAAGGGCCGCACCCACGTACCCCGGGCCCCTGCCGGGCGGTGTGCGTGCCGGGGTGAACGTGTACTTGTCCGGCCTCACCAAGCCCTTCGTCCACGACGTGATGATGGCGATCGAGGCCCCCGAAGCACCCCTCGCCCGCAGCGCGGACGGTTCCCCCACGATCGGCGCCTTCTACGACGACCTGCTGAAGGCCTTCCACAGCACGGCTCCGAAGCTCACCACGCAGGGGCAACTGTCCGCGCACGTCACCACCGATGTGCTCAAGCCGGTCAAGACCCTCGATGATGTCGAACGCTCCATTGGGATCATCAGAGAGCAGGGCGAGGGCACCACGAGCTCCCCGGCCGTGGCCTTCGGCGACGACCATCCCGCGCACTACTACGCCTTCGCCGAGATCTACCACGGCAGGCGACTGCGCAAGGACCGCGGCAGCTGGCAGTTCACCGGCGCCCCCGTGCCCTTCCCCGCCACCCGCCCCATGGGTCGAGTCCCAGCAGGTGGCTGGCATCGTCCACCGGCTCCCGTGCGTCGGCGCCTGATCGAGTTCAACACCGCCTACACCGCCGTGCTGGACACCCTCGACATGGCCTGGGACAGCGACGGCCCCGGCAGCCTGGATGTGGCCGTCCGCGCCATGCGCCGGATGGAGACTCCCGCGCTGGAACTGATGGAGATCCCGATCCCCGACACGGACCAGACCTATGGCCCCTCGTTCCGGCCGCCCCTGAACTCGTGAGCCGTCCACTCCTGGGCCCCGTGTTCGTCGACGGCGTGAGCGGAGATCCGCGTGGCGCGGATGGCCAACCCGGCCCCGGCGAGGGCCGATCCGGCCGTCAAGCCGCCCAGACCCGCTCCGCGTAGTCGACGAAGTTGCGGCCCATGATCTTCTCGATACGGCCGGCGGAGTAACCGCGTTGTTCCAGCAGTCGGATCAGTTCGCGGAACTGGTCCACACCGCGGAGATCCACCACGAAGGGGAGGGTGTCCGCTCGTTCGCCCGCCGCCGAGACACCGGCCTCCTGGCGCTGCGCGACATGTTCGGCCAGTCGGGCCCGGTAGGCGTCGAGGTCGTCGATGGCCGTGACGGGTCCGTCGGTGCCGATGCCCACATGGTCCTCGCCGCACACGTCCACCGCGTGCACGATGTGCTCGACGACATCGGCTGCGCGGGCGTGGCCGGCGGGGTTGAGGAAGGGCATGAAATAGATGCCGACGAAGCCACCTCGTGAGGCCACGAGCCGCAGCTCCTCATCCGATTTGTTGCGGGGCAGGTCGGTCAGTGCACGGCAGCCCGTGTGGTTGATCGATACGGGCACACGGGAGTGCACGACAGCATCCAGGCAGGTCTGCTCACCGCTGTGGGAAAGGTCGACCATGAGGTGATGGTCGTTGAGGGCATCGATCACCTCCCGTCCGAACGAGCTCAGTCGTATGGTGGCCGGAGCTGCCGAGCCTCCGCCGAGGCGGTTGGCCTGGTTGTAGGTCAACTGCACCACGCGGACGCCTCGTTGAGCGAAGGTGGCGATGCGGCCCACGTCGTCGCCGACGGCCACCGCGTTCTGGAATCCGTAGACGACGCCGATCCG
>Ga0102590_1002803_pt1 | contig 19338 bp, 14 predicted proteins | sample AraplaMF_Col_mMF_FD_76859 | JGI IMG/M metagenome (GOLD analysis project Ga0102590, IMG submission 76859) | Arabidopsis root microbial communities from the University of North Carolina, USA - plate scrape MF_Col_mMF | ecosystem: Host-associated > Plants > Roots > Endosphere | place: USA...
TCCGACCACGCGCGTGCTCACCGCCGACGGCATCGTCAGCCTGATCGGCTGCCTGATGGGCAATCCCTTTATCAACGCCGTCTATATCGGCCATCCCGGCTGGAAGGCGATGGGAGGACGCATCGGCTATTCGGCCGCGACCGGCATCATGGTGGTGGTGCTGGCCTGGTTCGGCATCATCTCGGTGCTGCTGGCGCTCGTGCCCGTGGTCGCGATCTCGCCGATCCTGCTCTACATCGGCATGCTGATCGGCGCGCAGGCGTTCCAGACCACGCCGGTCAAGCACGCCCCCGCAATCGTGCTGGCGCTGACGCCGCATCTCGCCGCCTGGGCCAAGCTCCAGATCGACACCATGCTCGGCTCGACCATGATGGCCGCGACCAGCGTCGGCGGCCTCGCCGCCGACAAGGCCGACGCCGTCAAGGCTGCTGCGATCGCCGCGCTGCCGCAGCAGGGCGTGTTCTATCACGGCCTCGAAGTGATGGGCGGCGGCTCCATCCTCGGCGGCCTCATCCTGGGTGCAATCGGTGTCTTCATCATCGAGCGCGACTTCGTGAAAGCCTCGGTCTTCGCACTGGTCGGTGCCGTGCTGACCTATTTCGGCTTCATGCATGGTGAAGCCGTCGGCATCGGCGGTGGTTTTGGTGTGACGCCGGCCGTGGCGTTCGCCTATGCCGTAATGGCCGCCGGCCTGTTCGCGGCGAGCAAGCTCGGCGCCACCGAGCACTACGCCGCGCATCCGGAGATGCACGCCGCGCCGGCGGAGTAGGCCAATATCAGCAAATGGCCGGGCGGCATTGTGTGGCCCGGCCATTTCATTCGCAGCGTGACTACCCGCCCTTGACGGCCCCTGCCGTGAGCCCCGCCACGATCTGCCGCTGCGCGAACACCGTCAGCAGCAGCACCGGGAGCGTGACGATCAGTGCGGCCGCGGCCAGAGGGCCCCAGCTGAGCTGGTCGAACGAGATCATATTGTAGACGGCGACGGGCAGGGTGCGGGTCTCGCGTCCCGCCAGTACGATACCAAACACAAAGTTGTTCCAGGAAAAGATCACTGCAAGAATGAAGGCGACTGCGATGCCAGGCTTGGCGATTGGCAGCGCGACGTGCCTGAACACCTGCCAGCGGCCCGCACCGTCGATGAGGGCGGCTTCCTCCAGCTCCATCGGTGTCGTCTCGAAATAGCCGATCATGATCCAGATCACGATCGGCACCGTCACCACGAGATGGATGATGATCTGCGGCACCAGCGTGCCGAGCAGGCCGAGCCACTGGAACAGCAGGAACAGCGGGATCAGATAGGACAGGCCGGGCGTAATGCGAGCGATCAGGATCACGATCGCGGATTTGTGCGCGGCCATGCGTGCGATGCCGTAGCCGGCGGGAACGCCAACCATCAGCGCAAGCGCAGTCGCGCCGCCGGTGACGATCAGGCTGTTGAAGAAATAGGTTACGAAGCGGTTGGAGGCGAGCACGTCGGCATAGTTCTTCCAGGCAAAATGTTCGGGAATGAAGACCGGCGGGTATGCGGCGTTGTCGACCTCGAATTTGAGAGACAACGACAGCATCCAGAGGAAGAACAGGATGGCCGGCGACACGATGACGAGCACCGCGAACCACAGGCTGATCTTGCCGATGATTTGACGTGGCGTCATGCGTCGCTCGCGATTTCGGTCCACAGCATGCGCTGGCGTGCGTAGAGCATCACCGCCGCAAGTAGCACAATCAGAAGGAAAAATACGACCGCGATCGCCGAGCCGTAGCCGAGGTCGTAATAAACGAACGCGACGCTGTAGAGGTAGAGGTTAATGGTCTCCGACGCTGATCCAGGTCCGCCCTGCGTGATCGCGAAGATGACGTCAAAGCTCTTCACGGCGTCGATCATGCGGATCATGCCGGCGATGAACAGGAATGGCATGATCAGCGGTAGGGTGATGAAGCGGAACACCTGCCACAAATTAGCGCCATCGATCTGCGCGCTTTCATAGGGCTCGGTCGGAATCGCAGCCAGGCCGCCGAGCACGATCAGCATCACCAGCGGGGTCCATTGCCACGTCTCGACCAGCACCAGCGAGGGGATCACGGTGGCCGGATGAAACACCCAGAGCTGAGCTGGGATTCCGACCAGCGACAGCAAATAGTTCAGCACGCCAAGCTGCGGGTGGAACATCATGGTCCAGACGAGCGCGATCGCGACGGGAGTAGCCATCATCGGCATGATGAAGATTCCGCGCAGAAAACCGCGACCGGCGAATTTCTGGTGAAATACCACGGCCGCGAATGTGCCAAACACCAGCGGCAACACCACGGACAGCACGGTGTAGACCAGCGTGTGTCCGACTGCCTCGATGAAGCGGGGATCGCCAGTCAGGCGCAGATAGTTGGAGAATCCGACGAACGTGGTCGGCGAGCCGACCTTCCACTCGTTCAGGCTCATCCAGATGGTGAAGACCCACGGGAAGATGATGATCGCGAGCACGACGATCAGCGCCGGCACCACGAACGGCCAATAGGACGGCGGCCGCAGCTCCTTCTCCGGCGCGGCATCGGACTGTGCCGCGGCCGGAGTCGATTGTGTCAACGCACTCACGCCTTTTCGCTACGCTCCAGGATCGGCCGGAACTGGTCGTGAGCCTTCTTCAGCTCTGCCGCGGGATCGGAGCCGGCCAGAGTCGCGGTGACAGCGGCGCCGACGAGATCGCGGAATTCGGCGACCGGAATGATCACCGGCAGGCCGAGCTTGCTGATCTTGGCGGAATCGATCACCGATTGCAGCCACTCCTTGGGCATCTTCACGCCCTTCTGGACCTCGGCATCATTCAGGATCGAGTTGCGGAACGGCACGCCGCCGCCGGCTTGTAACAGCCGCGCGCCTTGCGCCTTCGAGACTGCCCACTGACAGAGCAGATAGGCCGCCTCCTTGTTCTTGCTCGCGGCGGCAATGCCGAGCCCGTCGCCGTAGGTGGCCGAGTATTGCCCCTTCGGACCGGCCGGGACGACGGTGTAGCCGACCTTGCCGACAACGCGCGAGGCGGCCGGATCCTCCAGCGGCGGCGCCCAGCCAACACCGTCGATCCACATCGCCGATTTGCCTTGCGTGAAGGAGGCCATGGACTCCATCCAGTTGAAGCCGGCGACGCCGGGCGGAGCCATCTTCGTCAGCAGAGTTTGGTAGAGCTTGGTCGCAGCGACGGCCTCCGGACCGTCGGTCAGGATGTTGCCCTTGGCGTCGAGGAATTCGCCACCATAATCGAGGAAGAAGTTGGTCCACAACGTCATGTTGGCGTTGCGCAGGCCTCGCCCGACGAAGCCATAGGTGCCGTCCTTGGCATCAGTGAGCTTCTCGGCGGCTGCAACCATCTCGTCCAGCGTCTTGGGCACCGCGACACCCTTCTTCTGGAACAGCTCCTTGTTGTAGTAGAGGATGAAATAATCGACCGACCACGGCAGGGACAGCATCTGGCCCTTGTCGTTCTTGCAGTATTGCAAGCCGGCGGCCGAGAAATCGCTCTCGACGAGATCGGGCGCGGTCAGCGTCGGATCCTTCATGAAGGACGTCATGTCGGCGAGCCAGCCGGCCTTCTCGAATTGCCGCTTCTGCACGTGATAGCTGAGATGGACGACGTCGAAGCTCGGCCGTCCCGAGGTCAGCTCGATCACGCATTTCTGCCGCTGCTGCTGCTCGGGAATCTGCTCGGATTCGACCTGGATGCCGGTGAGCTCGGTGAATTCCTTGACGTACTTTTGCAGATTGTCGCCGCGCGGTCCCTTGGCGAGGATCACCTCCAGCTTGGTCCCGGCATACTTCTTCCAGTTCACCTCGGCGCGTGCCGGCAATCCCGTCAAGCTGAGCGCGCCAGCCGCGGCAGTGCCCGTCAAAAGCGTGCGGCGCGAGATTTTATGGTCAGCCACGTCAGTCCCTCCCTGTGACTCATTTTGGGGGGATACTAGCGACCGTTCCGCGTCTGCCTAGTCCTAATTTGGGCGTTACGGTCGCACTGCAGGCGTTTCCATCGGCATTCCGTGGGCCCGCGACATCAGATAGAGCTCGAGCGCAACCAGTTCGGGTGCCCCATAATCATAGGCTTGGGCGCGAACACCGGTCATGCAGCTTCGCAAGCGCCGCTCCAGCGATCCCAGCGTCTGCCATTCCAGCCGGTAGAGCGGATAGCCGGTCGGTTGTCCTTGCGTGATCGGCGAGCCCGCGAGGCGCTTGTCAAAGTTGTCGTCGTGGCAATTGGTGCAGGCAAGGTTGAGCTGACCTTCGCGCTGCATGAAAAGATGGCGGCCCTGTTCGACAAAAGGCTTCAGCTGCGGGTCGTCCCCTGCCGTAATCGCGGCGCCGCGGGACTGGTGGGCGACGAATGCGGACAGCGCGAGGATATCGTGGCTCTCAAAGGGCAGCGGCGGGGCGTCCTGATGATTGGCGCGACAGAGATTGATGCGCTGGTCGAGCGTGACGGGGCGCCTCAGTGCCTTGTCGAAGGCGGGGTAACGCGCAGCAACACCTTTCATGCTGCTCTTGGCGTCGCCGTGGCAGTCCGCGCAGGCCTTGTCCCCGCTGCCTTCCTTCTTCATCCATAGTGCTTCGCCGTCGAGCACGAACAGCATGCCCGGGTTGGACGTGTCGTCATCCTGCATGGCGCGGGTGTCAGGGCCCATGAAGGAATAGCCGGAGCGACGCGCATCGAGCGGGATTTCTCCTGCGAGCAGGGCAGGGGTTGTGGCAAGAAGTGTCGCCACGGCTATGGCGCGCCAAGAAATCATTCGACCGCGATCGATGCCGATGCTGTGGACGAATAGCCGTTGTCGCCGATCCATTCGAACTCGAACTTGCCGCTCTCCTTGGCCACCGTAAAGAACGACAAGTAAGGATTGGCCGCGATGGCCGGAAACAGATCGGCGCGAAAGATCTCGGTGCCGTTGAAGCGGCACGTGAAGCTCGTGATGATGTCACGCGGTACCAGCGCGCCGTCCATGGTGTGCCGGAAACCGGTTTCCATGATGTGCGAGGTCAGCGTGCGGATCTCGATGACGTCGCCGCGCTTGGCTTTTGCCGGAACATTGATGAGCGCAGCCATCAGTTCATCTCCTCGGTACAGGCGGCCAGCGTGACGACGACGTCGACGGCAACCTGCCAGAATGTATCGTCGGCGAGGCGCGCAATCGCGACCACTCTCTGGGTGTCGGCGAGCCGGATCCGGGTCGAGACCTGGGCGCGGCCGGAGGCGGCAGTGAAATAGAAATTACCGATATTCGGCTGCGGGTTCTTCTCGTTGAAGACGTGGATGCTCTTGACGTACTCGGTCGCCGTCATGGGGCTTGCGACGCTCACCGTCATCGGCACCGTGTTGCCGTTCTCGACCAGTGGCGGAATGTCGAGCTTGACCTTGCCTGTGCGAATGGGCGCTTCGCCGACGACGTTGCGGATCGCGCTGTTTAGCATCGCCGGCGTTGCTGCGACCGGCCGAAGCGTCACGATCGGAATGACGGTGACGCCGCCCGCCAGGCTCAGGAATTGTCGTCGGGTCGTCGGCATGAGCAGTCCTAGTCCCGGAGCGTTGCGAGAAAGGCCACGATGTCCTCGATCTCCGCTGCCGACAATATCGGCTTGCCGGCGAAATTGCGTCCAACCCGCACAAGCCCATCGTCTCGATAATAAGATGGCATGATGGTCTGCGGGTTGAACCGCGCGGCGTCAACCAGCCGAAGTCGCAACTGGCTCACGGTCCAGCGGTTCCCGGCGCCGGCGAGATCAGGCGCGAGGTCGCCCTGGAACCGCGTTTCCGGGAAGGGTCCGGAATGGCAGAGGATGCAGGTCGTGGTGCGTGTCAGCACCAGCGCGCGTCCACGCGCGGCGTCGCCGGGCTCGCCCGTGAGCGATTCCGCAATGCCGTCGCCGGTGATTTTGAAAGGCACGAGTCCTTCCGCGTGCGCATCGGAGATGAACGCGAGACCGACCAGCAGCACAGCGATGTAATTGTCAGATCTAGCCAAAGGTGTCCGCCGTGATCGTTTCAAACCAGCGCTCGGCTTCAGTTGCCTCGCGGGCGCGAAGCTCGCGCGGCGCATCGACCGGGCTCGTCGCGCCGCCTTCGACTTCCGCGAAGATGTTTCCCCGGGGTTGGTAGTTGCCAGCGAGCGAGAAGCCGTAGCCGGGCGCCACGGTGTTGTAGCAGATGCCGGTGAGCCGCGGTGTTTCCGGCGCCCGGCTGCCGAGCAGAGCGACGATCGCGGCGGCGCAAGCCTTGCCCTGCGCGCTCGCCGCCGATGCCGACTTTGGAATGCCGCCGCCGAGGCAGGCGTCGCCGATGACATGGACGTTCTTGACGAGCTTTGACTCGAAGGTCACAGGATCGATCGGACACCAGCCGGTGGCATCAGTCGCGCCGGCGGCTTCCGCAATGCGACCGGCACGCTGGGGCGGGATGACGTTGGCGACGTCAGGGGTGTAATTGCCGAACTCGGTGATAATGGTCTTGGTCGAGGGATCCACGGATGTCGCGCGGCCACCTTGTGACAGGCCGACGCGCTCGATCATGTCGCCGTAGAGCTCCTTCCACGCCTTCTCGAACAGGCGCTGCTGCGGGAAATTGTCCTTGGCATCGAGGAGCAGGACCTTGGAGCGCGGCTTCCTGGTCTTCAAATAATGCGCGATCAGGCTGGCGCGCTCGTAGGGCGCGGGCGGACAGCGCGAGGGATTGGCGGGGATCGCGATGGCGACCGTGCCGCCATCGTCCATCGCCTCCAACTGCCTGCGCAGCAGCAGCGTCTGCGCTCCCGCCTTCCAGGCGTGCGGCATCTTTTCCGATGCGGCGTCGTCATAGCCGGGTAACGCCTCGAAGCGGAAGTCGATGCCGGGCGAGAGCACGAGCCGATCATAGGGCATCACGACGCCGTCGGCGGTCATGACGCTGCGCAGCCGCGGCTCAATGGTGGTCACCGCTTGGTCGATCATGGTGACGCCGTTGGCCGCGAGCTTGTCATGGCTAAACTGTTGCGCTTCGATGTCACGCAGGCCGGCAATCACCTCGTTGCTGAAGGGGCAGGAGGTGAAGACGGCATTGGGCTCGATCAGGATGACCTGCAGGTCAGCTTGTGCGCGCTTGAGAGCACGGGCACAGGCTGCTCCGCCAAACCCGCCACCCACCACGACGACACGGGCCGTTGATTGCGCGCGCGAGAGCCGCGGCCACGCCAATGCTGCGGCTGCGGCGGTAATACCGAGCACGGCACTTCGCCGCGTCACCGGTCGCGTAGTCATCAGGATCATCCAGGCAAAAGACCGCGGCGGCCATGATGGCCGCCGCGGCGTTTCTCAGGCAAAGGTGATGTTCTGGTCGCGCAGCGGCACCGATCGGATACGCTTGCCGGTCGCCGCGAAATAGGCGTTCAGCACCGCCGGTGCGGCAACGCCGATGGTCGGTTCGCCGACGCCGCCCCAGAATCCGCCGCTTGGCACCATCACCGCCTCGACCTTCGGCATCTCGCTGATCCGCATCGAGTTGTAGCTGTCGAAGTTGGTCTGCTCGATGCGACCATCTTTGACAGTGCAGCCGCCATAGAACAGCGCCGAGAGACCAAAGACGAAAGAGCCCGCGATCTGCCGCTCCACCTGTGCCGGATTGACGACGTAACCGGGATCGGTGGAGGCGACGATGCGATGCACCTTGATCTTGTTGCCGTCGGTCACCGAGATTTCGGCAGCGCCGGCGACATAGCTGGCATAGCCCATCACCTGCGCAATGCCGCGATAGACGCCTTGCGGGGCCGGCTTATCCCAGCCGATTTTCTCGGCCACGGCGTTGAGAACCGCCAGATGCTTGGGGTGATTGCCCATCAGCTTGCGGCGGAACTCGAGCGGGTCCTGGCCCGCTTCATGGGCGAGCTCGTCCATGAAGCATTCCATGTAGATCGCGTTGTGATTGACGTTCACGCCGCGCCAGAAGCCGGGTGGCACGTGCGGGTTACGCATCGAATGCTCAATCAGCAGGTTCGGCACCGAGTAGCCGAAGGCCGCTTCCCCGGATTGTGCCACGCCCTGGAAGGCCGCCGGGTCCATGCCGTTCTGCAGCGCTTCGGGGCGCACCGAGAACAGGATGGACTGCCCGGATAGTCGGTAGTGCAGCGCGATCAGATTGTTGTTGGCATCGAACGCGCCCGTCATCTTGCACTGGGTGACCGGGTGATACTTTCCGTGCGTCATGTCCTCTTCGCGCGACCACAACAGCTTGATCGGCGTGCCCGGCATCTGCTTGGCGATCGCGACGGCCTGGCGGACATAGTCCGTCATGCCGCGCCGGCCGAAGCCGCCGCCGAGCATCAGCTTGTGCACGTCGCACTTCTCCGCCGGCAAGCCCGAGGCCTCCAGCACCGCCGCGAAGGCCGCCTCGCCATTCTGGGTGCCGCACCAGACTTCACATTTGTCTGCCGTGTAGAGCGCGGTGGCGTTCATCGGCTCCATGGTGGCATGGTTCTGGTAAGGATAATTGTAGACGGCCTCGATCTTCTTTGCCGCGCCGGCAATCGCCGCTTTGGCATCACCGTTCTTGTTGCCGACATAGGCCGGTTGAGCATCGTCAAGGCCCTCGGCCAGCCATTTCGCAATCGTCTCGCTCGAGACCTTGGCGTTATCACCTTCGTCCCAGACGATCGGCAGGGCCTCCAGGGCGGTCTTGGCGTGCCACCAGGTGTCGGCGACGACTGCGACCGCGGAATCGCCGACCTTGACGACCTTCTTGACGCCTTTCATGCTGGCGACCTTGCTGTCGTCGAAGCTCTTCACCTTGCCGCCGAATACCGGGCAATCCTTGATCGCGGCGTTCAGCATGCCGGGCAGCTTGAAGTCGATACCGTAGACCATCGCGCCAGTGGTCTTGTCGGTGGTATCGAGCCGCAGCAGGCCCTTGCCGGCGATGGTCCAATCCTTCGGATCCTTCAGCTTGACGTCGGCTGGCGGCGTCAGCTTCGCCGCGGCTTCCGCGACCTTGCCGTAAGTCGTCGTCTTGCCCGAAGCCTTGTGGGTGATGACACCTTTGTCGACCGTGCATTCAGAGGCCGGCACCTTCCACTCGTCGGCGGCGGCCTGGATCAGCATCATGCGCGCGGTGGCGCCGCCCTTGCGGACATAGTCCTGCGAGCTGCGGATACCACGGCTGCCGCCGGTCGAGAAATCGCCCCAGACGCGCTTGCGAGTGACGCTCTGGCCGGGGGTCGGATATTCGGTCGTGACCTTCGACCAGTCGCATTCCAGTTCCTCGGCGACGAGCTGGGCGAGGCCGGTGAGCGAGCCCTGGCCCATTTCGGAACGGGCAATGCGGATCACCACGGTGTCGTCGGGCCTGACCACCACCCAGGCATTGACTTCAGGCGAGCCGTCGGCCGCACGCACCACGGCTGGGCCGCCGAACGGGATATCGAGGCCGATGGCAAGGCCGGCGCCGACTGCAGCGGTGCCGATCACGAAAGCGCGGCGGTTCATTCTTGGGGAAACGTGCTTGTTCATGTGCCGGCTCCTTTACGCGCTTGCGATCGTGTGGATCGCCTCGCGCACCTGCTGGAAGGTGCCGCAGCGGCAGATATTGGTGATGGCCTCGTCGATGTCGGCGTCGGTCGGCTTCGGTTTCTCATTCAGCAGGGCCGCCACGGCCATGATCATGCCGCTCTGGCAATAGCCGCACTGCGGGACATCCTTGGCGATCCAGGCCTGTTGTACCTTGTGCAGCGTAGCGCCGGAGGCGAGTCCTTCGATCGTGGTGATCTTCTTGCCCTCGGCCTCGGCCACCGAAATGCCGCAGGAGCGGGTGGCGACTCCGTCAACGTGCACGGTGCAGGCACCGCATTGTGCAATGCCGCAGCCGTATTTGGTGCCGGTCAGGCCGGCATTTTCGCGGATTGCCCAAAGGAGCGGAGTATCTGGCTCGACATCGAGCGTGAAGGTTTTTCCGTTGATTGTTAGGTTTGCCATCGCAAGTCCCCTGATTGGCCCATCCACCGATGGACTCAGCGGCAATGTGTCCGGCCAACTGGGACTGTTCAAATCAAGAGTCTGAGGGCGGCTATCGAAGATTCTCGCCGCTGCGGGAAGATTATGGAGAGGACGGTGTTACGCGCGCTTTGGGAAGGCCTCGCGAGGGCCTGGGTCGCGCCATCTCCCTGAACGCCGACGGGATGGTCTGGGGCGACGTCCCGGCGAGCGACGTGCGACAGCTTGTCCCTTTTACCGGGGTGCAAGGCCGCGCTGCTTTGCTACACTGACGGCAACGCATTCAAAAGTTCCCTGGGAGTTCCGTGAACGTGCCCTGCAACGTGCTTATGCTCTATCCGCTGTTCACCGCGGAGTCCTTCTGGAGTTTTGGCGAGTCCTGCAAGCTGATGGGGGTGCGGCGCCCTGCCGCGCCGCTGGGGCTGATCACGGTTGCGGCGATGTTGCCGGAGAGCTGGACGGTCAAGCTCATCGACTGCAACACGCAGCCTTTCGCCGATGAGGATCTCGCCTGGGCCGACGTGGTCTTCACCGGCGGCATGCTGCCGCAGCAGGCCGATACGTTGCGGCTGATCGACAAGTGCCGCGCGGCGAGCAAGCCGGTGGTGGTCGGCGGACCCGATGCGACGTCAAGCCCTCACATCTACGAGAAGGCGGACTTCCGAGTTCTCGGCGAAGCCGAGGGCGTCATCGACGAGTTCATCGCCGCCTGGGACAGCGGGAAACGTTCCGGCGTCTTCACGGCGCCGAAATTCCAGGCCGATGTCACCAAGACGCCGGTGCCGCGCTTCGACCTGCTGAGGTTCGAGGACTACCTCTATCTCGGTGTGCAGTATTCGCGCGGTTGTCCGTTCACCTGCGAGTTCTGCGACATCATCGAGCTCTATGGCCGTGTGCCGCGCACCAAGACGACCGAGCAGATGTTCGTCGAACTCGAGCGGCTCTACCAGATGGGTTATCGCGGCCATCTCGACTTCGTCGACGACAACTTCATCGGCAACAAGAAGTCGCTGCGCCAGTTCCTGCCCCAACTCGCCGAATGGCAACGCGCACACGGCTATCCCTTCGAGCTGTCCACCGAGGCCTCCGTCAATCTCGCCGACGACCCTGAATTGCTCGAGCTGATGGGCGCGGCGAATTTCTTCGGCATCTTCGTCGGCATCGAAAGTCCGGATCCCGCGACGCTGGTCGCGATGCGAAAGAAGCAGAATACGCGACGCAATATCGCCGAGAGCATCCACAAGATCTATGCCGCCGGCATGCTCGTCACCGCCGGATTCATCGTCGGCTTCGACAATGAGAAGGTTTCGATGGCAGATGCCATGGTCGATTTCATCGACGAGGCCGCGATTCCCGTCGCCATGGTCGGCTTGCTCTACGCCTTGCCGAACACGCAGCTCACGCGGCGGCTTGAGCGCGAAGGCCGGCTGCATCCGGGCCACGATCTGGCGCCGACGATCGGCGCCGATCAGTGCACGGCCGGCATCAACTTCGATCCTATCCGCCCGTTGCGCGACATCCTGATGGACTACAAGCGGGTGCTGGAGCACATCTATAGTCCGGCTGCCTATGCAGGACGCATTGACCGTTTGATGACCCTGCTCGACCGATCCAGGCAGCGCCCCGAACTCGCCGAAGGAGATATCCGCGCCAGGCTAGGGGCGATGGAGACGGTGCACCGGGTGGTCACGGCCCTTCCCGAAGCACGGGGGCCGCTGTGGCAGACCTTCATGAACTGCGCCAAGCGGGACACCTCGTCGGCGCGGATCGCGGTGCAGATGATCGCGGCCTATGCGCATCTCGGCCCGTTCTCGCGCAAGGTCATCGACACCATCGACGCGCGCCTCGCCGCGCTCGACGAGCAACTGCCGGTTCCGGTCCTTGCCGATGGCGCAACCGCAGCGGGAAATCTGGCCTGATACCGGGAGACAGAAGTCGAAATTCTCAAACGCACTTGTGAGCCCGCCGCTTGACAGCCTGACAACCTCAGGGCGATCGTTCTCTGGATAACGCCAGTTGCAGTGGCAGCGGAGTGCGTCATGTCCAGAAAGGTGATCGGCTGGTCGATTGCGGCGATCGTCGCAATCTTTCTGATCTTCAATTATTTGCCTTCGTTCGTCGCCGACTCTCTCTACAAGAACGTCGACGACATCACCGACGGCGAGATGCCCGCCACCGTCACCTCGTTTGAATCGGGGCCCGATGTCGTCAGCACGATCGGCGGCAGCGGAGAGGGGTTGAATTGCAGCCTTCCCGCACTAACCAACCTCTTTTTCGACGGAAGCATTGATTCTCGGGGCAGACGCCATCTCGTGCTGCAGCGGTTCCGGCAGGCCTGCGTCTTCCACGACCTCTGCTACCGCCATGGCCTTGCCACCTATGGCTATAACCAGAATGATTGCGATCGCATCCTGCAGAACGCGGCGTTCCGGCTCTGCACCTACATCCGCAACGGCAGTGGCACCGGCAGCGCAACGCGGTGCCAGACCGACTCGAAGATGGTCCTGGCAGGTGTCAGCATGGGCGGATACGACGCCTTTCGTGGCTGGGATCGATCAACCTATTTCGAATTCGAATCCGATCCTTTTCGCTCGGACGGCTTCCAGTCCAGCCGGGTGGTGGATCATCCGTTCAAAGCCGTCGATCCCGTCAAATATCGCGACGATCCAGATCAGGTCATTCTGTCGTTCGAGAACGTCCGATCCGATATTGCCGTCACTTGCATGACCTGCGGGCAACTGCCGGTGTTTGAATACACGCAGGATCCGAACCAGGTCGACGCCGAGCTGCGCTCGGTCGGCGTGACGAAACTGCCGGAGGCGTTGCTCAAGCGTGAGCCGATGTTGTCGGAAACCGTTCCGATCTGGCTGCCGCCACGCCGCCATCATGCGGCTCCGCATTTGCTGGTGGATGCTGCGGGCAAGGATCATCTGATCTGGATGAGCCGGAACAATCCGCAGGACACCATGTCCTGCGTCGTTGGTTCCGATGCTGCGCGGCTTCTGACCAACACGTTGCCGCGGCGGGACCTGTGCTCGATCGATTCCGGCTCGTCGCTGACCATGGTGGAGGTCGACATGTTCGCGACGTCGCCGCTGCCGATGGAAATTCCAGGCGCGCCGGACCCGATCTACGCGACAGCGATCAGCCCGCAGAGAACGGCCGACAACGGTCTCAGTTTCTGCTCGCGCTCGGCATCGCGGCCGGTCGATCGATCCGGGAACGACGACCGGTCCGCGTGCATCAACTTCTCCGGAGACGACGTCAGCAAGGGCGCGGCCCTCGGCGCATTTCAGGACTTTCCGATCATTCGTTCCGGACAGCAGATCGTCTTCGCGCGGGACGTCGACCAGCGGACGACTTCGCCGCTGGCGGCGATCTTGCAGCGTGCCTTCGGCGACACCTATTCACCGGGAGGCGCCCTACTCGTGATCGACGTCGCGCCGCCGACCACGCCCAAAGGACCCGCTTCGGCCAGGCTGAAGAAGATCGTCCGGTTCAACATCGATGATCGCTTCGATCCGATGATGCCGATCACGCGCAAAGTCGATGATTTGCGCTTCCTGAGCCTGGAAGCGTCGAAAGAAACCGTGCGCCTTCGGCAGATCGACTTCGCCAGGGACAACCCCGCCATGGGCAATGTCCGGTTGATGTTGGGAGGTGCCGACGTGGAGTTGGACCGATCCTGGGCCGCAAGGCCCGTGATGGTGCTGGAGACCAGGGATGCTCAACCCAAGACCAAGCTAGTGTTCTCGCGTGGCGACATCGCGATTGACCCGGGCAAGGCCATCGCCCCCGACGCCACGACGGAAGCGCTGACATTGCAGACCCTCGTATTCGAACGCGACGCAGTTGCGCCTGCGGATGCGCCATTCGTCAGATCGGCTGGCGCGGCTTGCAGAATCACCTATGAATTCGCAGCCCACCACACCGACTGGCCATGCTATCGCGCGTTCGACCCCGATCGTTCGATGCGGGCTTCGCCGGCCGCGCGGATGCATGCCTCGCAGATGCTGGTTGGGCACTTCTCGAAAGGCGCCGGCCATGCCATCGCGTTTCCCGATGCCTGTCTGAAGTCGGAGCCGATCATTCTCGCACCGAAGGGGGATACGTTCACGCCCGTGAGAGACACCGCGGGGTGGAACGGTCCGCCAAAACTGAGACGGACGATCACATGCGAGCCGCTCGATGCAGCGGAGGTCGTAGGCCGGCCGATGGTGCAGAAGGCACCGTGAATGCCGATTTACTTCACCGCCAGCCGCAAGAAGCTCATCACGCTGCCGAGGGCGGCAAAGCCTGCACCTAACGCCAGCGCCACGGTGGCGCCGTTGTGGCCGGCGAGCGCAAAGCAGGCCGCGGCGAGCGCCGCCCCGGTGGTCTGCCCGGTCAGGCGCGCGGTGGCGACGATACCCGAGGCACTGCCGCCGCGGTGCGGCGGCGCGCTTGACATGATCGCCTTCATGTTCGGCGCCTGGAAGAAGCCGAATCCCACGCCGCAGATCATGATCCGCCAGACGATATCGGGGATGCCCGGGTTCGCCGGAAGCAGCGCGAGCAGCGCCATGCCGAAGCCGAGCAGGATGAGCCCGACGCCGCCGAGCAGGCCGACCGGATGGCGATCGGAGAGGCGGCCCGCAATCGGCGCCATGATGCCGACTACCAGGGGCCACGGCGTCATGAAGAAGCCGGTCTCGACCTGCGACCGCCCGAGCACATCCTCGAAATAGAACGGCAGCGAGACGAAGGCGAGGCCCTGCACCGCGAAGGAGCAGACCGCCGTCGCCGCCGACAGCGCGAACATCGGCCGGCCGAACAGGTCGATCGGCAGCATGGGCGCCGGATGGTCGGCGTGACGCCGCGTCAGGATGAAGCCGACTGCGGCTGCCGTGACCAGTTCGACGGCCACAACGACCGGCGACAGATTATGCGCCGCACTGCCGATGCCCGTGATGAACAGGCCGAGACAGACGGCCGTGAGCAGCGCGCCGAGGAAATCAAAACCGTGATCGGCGCGCGGCGTCTTCGGCAGCATCGCAAAGCCGATGCCGATGGCAACGAGGCCGAAGGGGATGTTGACCGCGAACAGCCACGGCCACGGGCCCACCGCCAGGATGGCCGAAGCAATCGACGGGCCGAAGGTGAAGGCGGTGGCGACCACCAGCGCGTTGTGGCCGAAGCCGCGGCCCTGCATCCGTCCGGGATAGACGAAGCGCACCAGCGCGGTGTTGACGCTCATGATACCGCTGGCGCCCAAGCCCTGCAGGGTGCGCGCGACCAGCAGGCTATCCAGCGACCACGCCACTGCGCAGAACAGCGAGGCGATGGTGAACAGCACGAGGCCGCCGAGATAGATGCGCTGGTGCCCGACGATCTCGCCGAGCGCCCCGAGCGGCAACAGCGTTGCCACCAGCGCGATCTGGTAGACGTTGACGACCCAGACCGATTGCTCCGGGCTGACATGCAGGTCGGCGGCAATGGCGGGCAGCGCGATGTTGGCGATCGCGGTGTCGAGCGAGGCCATCGCCAGTGCCGTGAAGATCGCGGCAATCGCCCAGCGGCGCTGCTCGGCGGGCAGGCCATCGGCTTTGTGATGATCGAGCTCGCGCGCAGCGGCAGGTAACGTCATGGTCATTGCGTTGCGCTTCGCTCCAGCGTGTCCGGCATCGATGATCCTAGGCCATGTACTACGCTTGAGACGGCTTCCACAGACATAGGCTTGCATGCATTGTATGCGCGAAGGTCAGTCGCCGCTCTCCGACCGCATTTTCCCTCTGGCGTCTGAACGAAGTGTCGAAAACAACCCCATGCACAGTAGAACGCCCTTTGGTCGACAAGGGTTTTTTCAGCGGCGGCCGTAACCACCCCCGAACACAGGCAAAGTTGACCCGCCAACCCGCATGCACACGCGCGTCATGATTTTCATAAGCTGCTACCGCGCGAGCATCCCTTCAAAACTTCGGTGCACGACAACGCTTGCTTGACAGTCATCCTCAACTCCAGCAGTCTCAGGTTGAATAACCTTCGAATGATTTTCGCTTTGCTGGTTTGATTTCTCGGGAACCAAACGCGGAGCATTCATATGACGGTTATTCCTCCCGCCAGTGGAGTCACGCTCCATGATGGCGACACGATGGATGTCAGCTACGGCGCTTCTGTCGACGGCACGTGGATCCTGACTGGCGGTTCGCAAACAGTCGGCGGCTCCTCCACGACGAGTACGGCAACCAACACGAACATCTTTGGCGGAGAGCAGGACGTCGTCTTCAACGGCCTCGCCAGCCATACGATCATCTACCAGGGCGTCCAGCGCGTTACCGGCCAATATGTCCATGAGGGACCATCTCCCGGCAAAGCTGATCACACCGCCATCGATGGTGGCGAGCAGGACGTCGACACCGGCATCGCATCGGCGACAACAGTCAATTCCGGCGGCGCCCAGAACGTGACGAATGGGGGCAGCGCGAGCGAAACGATCGTCAATTCCGGCGGGGTTCTCAGGGTTTCGGGTGAAACCGTGGAAACGGCGCCGGTGTATCCGCCGCCGGTGATCCGAAGCGTCGCGACCGCTGCAACCATCAACTATCAGGGCGAATTCGACGTCACGGGCGGCGGCACGGCGGTGAATGCGGTCGTTCATGGCGGCGTCATGACGGTCTCGGGATCGATACCGGATCCGTTCGCCAACGTCCCCGGCCAGCCGGCCGTCGACGCCAGCACAGCGACCGGCACCACCGTTTCGGGTGGAACCTTGACGGTGTCGGACGGAGCATTGGTATCCGGAACGATACTCCAAAACCTCGGCAAGCTGGACGTCGAGGCCGGCGGCACGGCGACCGGCACGACGATCAATTTCGGAACGATGCAGCTGTCCGCAGGCGCGACGGCGACTGACATAACAGTCAATCAATATGGCATTCTTGTCGTGCTTGGTCAGGCCAATTTTTCTGGCGCCGTCTTCAACGCCGGCAGTGCCTTGGAGATCGGAGATGGCGCGAGCGAAACCGGTTTCGTTGTCGCAAACGGCGTCACGCTGGACGTTTTGGACGGAGGTGCCCTCCATGGCGGCATTGTCGCCGCAGGCGGAACGCTCATGCTTGAAGCTGGCGCGAAATTATCCGACACGACTTTCCAGAGCGGCGCGACGTTCATCATCGAGTATGGCTATGCAGAAAGCGACTTCACCGTATCGAACGGCCTAACGTTCAAAGTATTCGGCGGCACAGCCGCGAACACGACGATATTGGCGGGCGGCAAACAAATCGTCGGTAATTTCGGCGACGGAGGCTCCGCCACCAATACCGTCATCAATGGCGGCGAACAGGATGTCGAGCTTCTCGCCACCGCGAGCTACACCACGATCAACATGGGGGGCATTCAGCATGTCGCCGGCCTTTACGTCCATGATGAGCCGGGACCGGGACGGGCCGACCACACCATCGTCAACAATGGCGGCGAACAAAATGTCGATACCGGCATCGTCTCGTCGACCACAGTCAATGCCGGCGGCGTCCAGAATCTCACCAACGGGGGCATTGCCAGCAACACCATCGTCGAATCGGGCGGCGTCATCAATGCTTCGGGAGAGACGGTCTATTATTCGCCCGGCGGCTATTACGCCACCGTCATCAGAAGTGAATTCGATTCGGCAGACGTCAACAGCGGCGGCCAATTGCACCTGACCGGGGCGGGGATCGCCAAGAACGCCATCATCGATGGCGGTGTGATGACCGTTTCGGGATCGATACCGGATCCCGTAACCAACGACCCCAACGCACCGGCGGTCGACGCCAGCGAGGCGAGCGGAACAATCGTCAAGTCAGGCAGCGTCTCCGTCTCGGACGGCGGCATCGTCACCTCCACGACTTTGAACGGCGGCACGCTTGACGTGCTCGCTCAAGGCACCGCCAACGCTACGACGATTGATCACGGCGCCACAGAACTCGTCGAAGCGGGCGGCATGGTCGGCGCGACCACGATCGCCGGCGGCATGCTTGATCTCAAGGCGGGTGCGATCGCTGACGATGTGATCACCTTTGCCGGCCAAGGCACGCTCAAGATCGAGCAGAAGCTGGTCTCGGGCCCATCGTTCTTTGCAAGCGAGATCAAGGGCCTTGCGATCGGCGACCAGATCGACCTCGCCGGGCTGTCCTATGCGAGCGGTGCAACGGCGACTGTATCCGGTTCGACACTCACGGTCAGCAACGGCACGGCGAGCGAGACCTTCACGTTGGCGGATACGTCGGTGGCACATTTCGGCATCACGAAAGACAGCGCCGGCGGCGCTTTGCTGACAGCCGCGGCTCTGCCGGCCATCGTTGGAACCGTGTCGGGACAAACGAACAGCAACGAAGCTGCGATCAATCCATTCGCGACCGTAGCGATCACGGATCCAAACGCAGCCGCGACGGATGGCCTGATCATCACGCTGGCCGGGGCGCCGGGCATCTTCTCCGGGACAGGGTTGATCTCGCTTGGAAACGGAACCTACGAGTTGGCGGCGACAGACCCGGCCAAGCTGACCGCCGAGTTGCACGGCCTCACCTTCGTATCCTCGCCGCACGGCGACGGCAGCGCAACGACCAATTTCACCCTGAGCGACACAAGCAGCGTTGGCTTGACTGTCACCGACGCCAACACCTCCGTCACGGATACGCATCAGACCGGTCCCACGATGATCAACGGGCCGGCATCCGGTTATGCGATCATTGAGGGCACGACGGGCAACGACATCATCCACGCCTATGGCATCTTCAATATCGTCCACGGCAATGGCGGCAACGACGCGATCTACGCCGGCCTGTACGGCACGGTTGATGTGCCAAGTGGCGACAGCACCGTCTTTCTCGAGGGTTTCGACAACCGCGTATCCGGCGGCGACGGCAATGTCGCCGTGAAGGGGGCAACCGGCGCGACCATGATTGCGCTCGGCAATGGCAACGACACCATTGACGCGAGTGGATACGGAAACATCATCACGCTGGGCGACGGCAAAGATATCGTCCATCCGGGTGACGGCGCCAGCACAACGACGGCCGGCAACGGCAACGACCAGGTGACGCTCTCCGGTTTTGGCAACAAAGTCGTGCTGGGAAATGGCGATGACGTTGTCTCGGGCGGAGGTGGCGCCAACAATGTCACGCTCGGCGATGGCAACAACACCGTGGATCTCGGCGGGATGGTCAACCAGATCACCGTTGGATCGGGAACGAATACGATCATAGCCGGCAACGGATTGGATAACGTCGTGGCCGGCGCGGGCCACGATACAATCGCCCTCGGCGGGGTCGCCAACCACGTGGTGCTCAACGGCTCCACGGCAAATGTGACAAACCAGATCGGCCAGGACGTCATGA
>Ga0102590_1002805_pt1 | contig 19314 bp, 16 predicted proteins | sample AraplaMF_Col_mMF_FD_76859 | JGI IMG/M metagenome (GOLD analysis project Ga0102590, IMG submission 76859) | Arabidopsis root microbial communities from the University of North Carolina, USA - plate scrape MF_Col_mMF | ecosystem: Host-associated > Plants > Roots > Endosphere | place: USA...
TTGGCACAAGGGCCAACAGGTCATGACCAAACCCCGCCGTCCAAACACTCCGAACAATTTGTCCGGAGATCCTGGACGGTAGCCGAACCCCACACAGAAACGCAAACCCCCCATACCCGACAAGCGTTCAAAAACGCACAACCGTTCACACCACACCCACCAGCCCAACCCGCCAACATTCCCTCGACAAACCCACCCGCCTCGACCGACGAGGCATCAAATACCCATAGCAGCACGGCAGTTGCACCCACCTCGGACACAGCTACCCTGCCGCTGGGCACGACAGCAGCACGTCCGCCACCCACCCCACCAGGACCTCACCAGCGCGACCCAGCTCGCACACCGACCAAGCGGAATCGCGAGCAACCCGTGCGCGCATGCAAGGCGAGTTCACCCCCACGTAGGCGTCGGCCCCCGGGACAACTCCCGACAGACACCCCGCAAACCAGAGCCCAACCAGCGCCCCGGTCAGTCAGGCCGCACAGACCGTGCCGGTCCCGCCTACTGCGTTCGAGGCGATGGTTCCCCTGCACACGGCAATGCAGGGACATCAGCCCACCGGACCTGCGCCTGCCGCGAAGCCCACCTCCTCAACTGACCAACTGTTGAACGTGTCATCTCTCCGGGCGGCGGCTTCACCGCGGCACTTCTGTGGCCCGGCAAGGAATCGCCACCCGATACGACTGGTCTCAGAACAACAATCTCGTCGGCTCCGCCTGCCCGCCTGGACGACGCGGCTCAACAACCTCACCCACGACACCCGCTGATCCCGACTCAACACGCGTCCGGGGCCTCCTACAGGCTTTCCAGGTAGGCGATGGTTCGCGTTTCCCGAGCGGCGTGAATCGCTTTGAGCCGATTGAACTTGACCGGCGACATCTCCCTACGCCACTCGTCGACCGTCGCCACGCGCCATTCGGTGTGCTCGTGGGTAAGGCGCACTTGGGAGAGCTGGGTATCGGTGAGCTCCCCTCCGTCAAAGATGAAACCGATGTGGTTCGCAGGCCAATTCTCCCGCTCGGGGATGAAGTGGACGCCCAGGAGCCGTTGCGTCCCCTGGAAGTTGATGCCCGTCTCTTCCAGGCACTCGCGCCGAGCGGCATCCCAGGGCGTTTCGCCGCGTTCCAGGTTGCCGCCGGCCCACTGCCAGACCTCCCCCTCGTTGTGGGAGCGAAGTTGGAAGGGACGGCCGGCGACGTCAGTGAAGTAGAGGCAGGCGTAGGACGTGGCCCGGGCGATGGTCTCGATGTACTGCTCGGGTGGGAGCCACGCGTTCGTCATTCTGGCGTCCTCTCGGGAAAGAAGTCCACGGCCTCGAGCTTGAGTTCATCAGTCATGCAGGCTGCAGCGTCGGCGCACGGCCGTTGCCGTCAGAGGGGCGCACCAACGTGGCGTTACCGCCGTGGCTACCAGTGCTGTCCTAATGACAGCCCCTACGCTTGAGCCCTACCGAGCACGCACACGCCCGGCCCTCCGTCACCGATGTCCGCACCGTGGCGGCGTTCGACTTCTCCACCGGTAACGCGCCGGAGAACATCACCGTCAACCCGGACGGCCCGGTTACCCTTTCCATGCTGGGAGCATTGCCCGCCAGGAGGACTCCACCAACTTCGGATCACGAACAATACGAGCCCGACGTCCACGGCTACCTGATTCCCTCCGACTGACACGAGGAGCAGCGCCGGCAGACGCGCTCATGCCCCCTGACAGGCGCTTGCCCGGCTCACGTTGAGGGTGCCGGGCCACGGAGCACCCCTCCGAAACGGCCGCCCAAGCGCTGGTGGCGGGACTCGACAGCGCAAAGCCGCCGCACCGCCCCGCGACCGCGGGCACGGGTGCATGATGGCGCACTGGAAACAACTTCCGATCAAGTACGCGCGACAGGGGACCCGTGGCCTACCAACTCAGCTTCTTCTGCCGTTCTGGAGAAGAGAGAGGCGACGAAGCGCTTGATCGCCTGCTTGACTACTTGCTGGAGAGCGGCGCTCGTTTGGTAGGCGAATGGCTGGGGCCGTTCGAAGATTCGGTGGCCGCGTTCAGACTGGGTACCGGCATCGACAGGCCGGTCGCGGACTTGCTGACCCTGGAAGTACACGTGGGCGTAGCCGAGATCGCAGCGTCCGTGATCGCCGCATCACCCGATGACGAGCGGGGTATCTGGGGATGCGACCTGCTTGCCACCGTCACCTTCAGTGGGGACAACCCCGACTGGGCTCTGGTGCACCGCATCTGGGCTGCCGTGGTGAGCCTGTGGAGAGCGGTTCCGTGGGACGAATCCTCCGGATTCGAGATTGCCGCCATTTGACCTCTGAAGTTCCACCCTGGGGCTGGACAGCCTGATACTGGGACGACAGGTCCCGGAGGAAGCAGTCCCAGGTAGTGAGCAAGAAGAGCAACACGAGCAAGCGGTACTCGGCCGAGTTCAAGAGGGACGCGGTCGCGTTGGCGTTGTCGTCGGAGAAGACGGTGACGGAGGTCGCCCGGGACCTGGGCGTGAGCCCGGAGGGCCTGCGGGGCTGGGTGAAGCAGGCGAAGATCGACCGGGGTGAGGGGCCTGCGGGTGCTCTGACCAGCGACGAGCGGGAAGAGCTGCGGCGTGTGCGCCGCGAGCTGGCCGAGGTCAAGAAGGCGAACGAGATCTTGGTAAAAGCCGCGGCCTTCTTCGCGAAGGAGATCGTGAAGTAGGCGCCGTGTGCCTCTTCATCGATGCGGAGAAGGCCACCGAGGGCAACCCCGATGGCTACAGCGTCGCGCGGCTGTGCCGCGTGCTGGGCGTCAACCGTTCCACCTACTACTCGTGGCTCGCAGGCCGGGAGACGGTCGCCGAGCGGCAGCGGGCCGAGGATGAACTCACCGAGGAGATAAGGGAGATCCACGGGAAGTCCCGCGGTGCCTACGGTGCCCCGCGTGTGACGGCGGTCCTGCGGCGCCGGGGCAGGCGGATCAACCGGAAGAAGGTCGAGCGGATCATGCGGGAACGCGACATCCGCGGTATCACCCGCCGCAGGCGCCGTAGCCTGACGAGGGCCGACACCAAGGCCGCCCCCTCACCGGACCTGGTCGGCCGTGACTTCACCGCTGCGGAGCCCGGCACGAAACTGGTCTCGGACATCACCTACCTGCCCACCCTCGCCGGCTGGTGGTACCTCGCGACGGTCCTCGATCTGGCCACGCGCGAAGTGATCGGGTACGCCATGGCGGACCACCACCGGGCCGAGCTGGTCGTCGACGCCCTTCGGATGGCCGCGGGCCGCGGCGAACTCAAGGAGAACTGCATCACGCACTCCGATCGCGGTTCTGAGTACACCTCGCGTGAATACCGCACGGTGATACGGGAGTTGAATCTGAGGCAGAGCATGGGACGAACCGGCTCATGTTACGATAACGCCGCCGCTGAAAGCTTTTTCGGTCTGCTGAAAGCGGAGATTGGCACCACGGTCTGGGAGTCCCACGAAGCCGCCCGAGCCGATCTGTTCCGCTTCATCGAGGTCGAGTACAACCGCACCCGCCTGCGCAAGCACCCCGAGTACGGCTATGTCACCCCGCTCGAAACCAGAGCTCTGGCGACGCAAGACCTCACCCCCGCAGCGTAACCACCCGCTGTCCACGAACAGGGTGGAACTTCACCCACGCCCCGGCTCCGTCGCCACCGCAGCGCGCCATCGCCGGCTTCGCCTTGTCGGTGGCCCACTCGACGCGGTCGACCACTGTGCCGTCGGACGTGTAGATCACCAGCTTGTCCGAGTCACCAAGCCCCTTGGGCGAGTTGAAGGTGACGAAGCCTCCCGCCTGGATCGTGGTGGAGGACGGGCTGAAGGACTGCGGCGAGAGACTGTCGTCGGACATCTTCCAGCCGCTGATGCTCACCGCGGCCGATCCGGCATTGTACAGCTCTACCGTGTCGTTGTTCGACGAGGTGACCTCGTTGATCCGAACACTCTGGTATCCGGCAGGGTCCGCGGCAGCCGCGGGCTGCGCGGCGAGCATCCCTGTGAAGACAAGTCCCGAGAACGTCAAAGACGCGGCGCATACGGAGGCAAGGCCGATACGCGAATGAGAAGTAGACACGAGGTCGAACTCTGATGATCAGACCTTGAATCGGGGTGTACTCCAGCTGAATGCCGCCTACTGGTCGCCGAAATGCCGTGCGTGGATGGGCACATGCAAGGCGATGCCACCAACGAGGCCATGGAGCTTCCGACCCGTGGAAGAAGGCGGAGTGGAACGGACGACCTCCCGGCCGTGGTTGCTGCCGCTTCCCTCCCGTTTGGCCGTGCCGGGCTTGTTCCTGCACGGTGCCGCCGTCGCGGCGTTCCCCGCCACGCGTCGGCGTACCGGGCGCCGTTGCGGCGCCCGGTCCTTCACCGTCATCTGACGTCGACGAAATCGCCGGCTGCCGTGGCCGGTCCGGTTGTGGTGGTGCCGATGAAGCGGAGGCGGAAGTAGCCGTCAGTTCCGGCCTTGGTGGTGGTCTTCAGGGCTCCCTTGCTGCCACTGGTGATGGTCTTCAGGGTGGTGTAGGTGGTGCTGCCCTTTTTCCGGAACTGCAGTTGGACCGGCCGGCCTTCGTAACCGGTGTAGGTGCCGCTCTCCCAGTTGGCGCGGGTCAGCTTGCCGGTGACGGTGATGCTCCTGCCCCTCTTCACCGGCTCGGGCGAGGCGTTCACCGTCACCTTGGCGTACCGCTTGATCCGGACTGTGGTGACGACGTCGACGGCCGTCCAGTCGTCGTTGGCGTCCTGCGCTTCGGCGAGCACCTTCCAGGTGCCGGCGAGGTCGTTGTCGTCGAGGTCCCGCGCGGCGTCCACGGCGAAGCTCACCTTGCAGGTGGACGTGGTGCGATCGGTGGACGACACCGTGCACTTGCCCGCCGGCGGGTAGGTCGGCAGGATGCCGTCGGCGTCGTCGGTGTTGGAGCCGTGCCACAGGTAGGCCCAGGAGGCGGCGACCCCGTCGGGGTCCTTCACCGTCCACGTGATGGTGATGGTCTTTCTGGTGGTCAGGCCGAGCACGACGTCCTCGCTGGCGTTGACGACGACCTTCGAGAACGTCGTGTCGCTCGATGCCGCTCGGTCCGCCGCTTGGGCGGTTGCCGGAGTCACTGTCGCGGAGAGGGCGGTGGCAAGGAATATGGCGGCGGTGGCCGGGCGGATACGCATGGAATCCCCCTTCGGGATCGTCGGGGCCGCCGTCTCTACCCGGCGAACCTGATGATGTGTCACGCTCCCTAGACCCTCAGAGGCCGGCCGTGGTTGCCCCAATGTTCGGAGACAATTCACCCCCACTTCGGTGCGCGATCACGGCCGTCAGAACCACCGCGACGCCGTGCACGACGCCGTAGGCGACCACGCTCTGCGCAGCGGCAAGCCCCACCCACGAGTCAAGAGGCCTCAGCCATTCACGGTCCAGCGCACAGAGCGCCGTACCGCTCACTTACTACTTGGTACGTGACAGGACCTGAAGGCGCGATGGTCACGGAGCAAGGCCCTATATTGCCGAGTCCGCGGACGCCGGCCGATGGACCCGACTGCCGCATATCCTCGAGTTCCGCTGCTCGAGTGACGTGGCGCTCCTCGGCAGGCGCGAGCACGTATGCATCTGCCGCAGACCCATTTATCCATTCCATTTCTCAATGTCATGACCAACGGCTGTTGGACTTCTGGATCAGTTGTTCCTAGGCTCGGGCTGGGCCGGTCTTCCGTGTGAGAAGACCTCTGACCACCTGTTTTCCACTACCGGAGCAGATATCGGATGAAGCAAGGCACGATCGGCGTCCACCGCGTGACCCCGGCCTTGGAGCTTGCCCTCACACCCGTGGTCGTCCCGATCCCCGGGTCCTCACGCCCCGCAAGCATCCGTGACTCGGCGGCCGCCACCGACGTCACGCTCACCCCCGAGCAGATGTCCCACCCGACGGCGGCCTGAGACGCCCCGTACCGGCACCGAACACCACACACCGACAAGGACCCGATCGTGAAGACTTTCACCCTGCCCGGCACCGACATGGTCGTCCCGAACATCGTGCTCGGCCTGATGCGCATCCAGGACAAGAGCGACGAGGAGGTGCGCGAACTCCTCGCCACTGCGATGGACGCCGGCATCACGTTCCTCGATCACGCCGACGTGTACGGCAGCGAGCTGCACGGCTGCGAGCGGCGCTTCGCCGAGGCGATGCAACTGAGCGCCTCGCAGCGCGAAAAGCTGATCATCCAGTCGAAGGCGGGCATCGTCCCCGAAGGCCCTTACTTCGACTTCTCCTACGAGCACATCCTCGAGTCGGTGGACGGTTCGCTCAAGGCTCTTGGCACCGACTACCTCGACATCCTGCTGCTGCACCGCCCCGACGCCCTGGTCGAGCCGGAAGAGGTCGCGCGCGCTTTCGACCAGCTGGCCACGGCAGGCAAGGTACGTGCCTTCGGTGTCTCGAACCACACTCCCCGGCAGATCGACCTGCTGCGCCGCCACGTCAGCCAGCCGCTGGTGGTGAACCAGCTCCAGCTGTCCATCACGCACGCCCCGCTCGTCGCGCAGGGTGTCGCGGCCAATATGCAGGGCCTGGAGCAGTCGGTCAGCCGTGACGACGGGCTCCTGGACTACTGCCGGCTGCACGACATCACCGTGCAGGCCTGGTCACCGTTCCAGGCCGGGTTCTTCGACGGCCCGTTCCTCGGCTCGGCAAGCCACCCCGAACTCAACGCCGTCATCGACCGCCTGGCGGCGAAGTACGATGTGCCGGCCCTGGCGATCGCGACGGCCTGGATCACCCGGCACCCCGCCCGGATGCAGGTGGTCATCGGTACGACCACACCGCAGCGTGTCGCGGACGCCGCCCTCGGATCGGACGTGCCACTGACCCGTGCAGAATGGTACGAACTGTTCCGCGCCGCCGGCTACATCGTGCCCTGACCGCCGTTCCGGCCTCACGGTCCCTGCCGGACAGGACGACGCCGCAACGACCCCGACACCGAAGCCCCCCGACCGGACCCCCGATGGCACGGACCGAGGCGGACCCGTAAGGTCCCGCCGCGTGGAGTTCATACAGAGGAACATCGGCCTGTTCGGGCGGGCTGCGGGCGGGATCTCCCGTGCGCAGGCGACGGTCTTCCGCGGTCTCCTGGATCAGCTCGCGACGGGAGAGTACGAAGAGGTCGAAGCCCGGGCGCAGGCCCTCGCGGCCCGGCCACGGCGCGTCTGGGACCGAAGTCCCGAGCCGGTGTGGATGGCGAGGACGTTCGCCCTGACGGCCGCGGTGCTGTACGGGCGCAGGGAGCACGTGCTGCCCGAACTGGAGGCGCTGACGGCGGCGTTGCGGCAGACGAGCGGCAGCGGCCGGACCCTTCTGCTGGTGGTGCGCGTCAATCGCGCGACCGTGCTCCTCGGCCAGAAGCGGTACGCGAACGCGGAGTCCGAGGCCGCCGGCGTCCTGCGTGAGGTGACCCGTCTGGCACATGTCACCCAGGTGGCGGACATCGAGCTGTCCGCTCTGGCGTGCCTGGCGGAAGCCCTGTGCGGACAGGGCCGGTTCGAGGAGGCGGAGGCCGTCGCGCGCGGCAATCTGCCGCGCGCGACGGGGAACAGAGCCGCGTCCTTGCGGTCTCTCCTGGTGCGCAGCCTGAACGGGCAGGGCCGCTACGAGGAGGCGCTCACCGAGTCCCGACAGCCGACGCCGCCCGCGTCCCGAGCCGGGAGCGGGCAGTCGGCCATGGTCGTCGCCGCGGCTCTGCACGGTCTGGGCCGCCGCGACGAGGCCGAGATGATGGCTCGTCAGGCGGTGGACGAGTGTGAGCAGTTCCTCCATCCCACACATCCCCGCCTCCGCGAAGCGCGGGATTTGCTGGCCCAGATCACCGCCGGGGATCCTCCGCCGGAAGCTCCGGACGCGGGCGCCGGATCCTCGTAGCGGTTGGTCGGGCTTGTTGGTGGGTGGTGCTTCCCGACTGTTCTCGCGAATGAAACTCAAGCAATGAGCGCCTCCTCTCCCACGGGCACCTGGTGTTACGTCGCGCCCCCGTGAGAGGGTGGTAACAACCGTAAACCGTAGGAGAGTTGGGGTCATGGTCGAGGGGCTCGCCCGGCTGGAGCTGGAGGGCGGCGGATCGGTGCTGATCGAGGCGTCACCCGAAGCAGGCGGTCCGGTGAAGGCGGGCCGGGTCGCGCAGACCGTCCAGAACCTGCCCGTGACACTGGAGGCGGCGCTCGGTCCCGTGACCGACACAGCACGCAGCGTGTTGCGCCGACTCCGCGAGGCAGGCCCCGATGAGGTGGAGGTCGAGTTCGGTGTTGATCTCGCCGTCGAGGCGGGCGCTGTGATCACGAAGACCGGCGTCGGCTGCCATCTCAAGGTCAAGATGACATGGCGCCACGAGGACACCGAACGGCAGCGGGACGCCGTGGAGGAGTGACGCCGTGAGCGCGCCGGCCCAGGATGCCCTGCAGGATTCGGAGCCCGGAGCCCACACCGCGGTGGTGCAGGTGCTCGACGGCGCACAGCAAACGGCGGGCGCGGGCTTCCTCGTGGCGGACCGGACCGTCGTCACATGCGCCCATGTGGTCGTCAAGGCCGGGTCCGGACCCGGCGGCCGCATCCGGCTCGTCTTCCCCCATGCGCAGGGCGCCCCCGAGGCAGCGGGGTACGTGCGGACAGATCAGTGGAGCGCGCCCGAGGCCTTGGACATCGCCGTGGTGGAACTGGACGCCCCGCTCGCAGGGGTCCGGCCACTGCTGCTGGGTTCCGCCGAGGGATGCCAGGGCCACCATGTGAGGTCGTTCGGGTTTCCCGCCCAGGCTCCGCCCGGCGGCCACCACGGGTTCGCGGTCGCCGGTGACCTGCTGCCACCCGGCACCGGTCAGGGGTCCGACGACCCGTTGCTGCAACTGACCGCCGCCAACGACCTGACGACCGGGTTCAGCGGCGCGCCCGTCGTCGACGAGATGACCGGCCTCGTCATCGGAATGGTCACGGCGATCGCCGCACCCGACACTTACCTGAAGGGCCTGGGCATCGCGTACGCCACGCCCGCCCAGGCGCTGCGCAAGGTGTGCACCGCGCTGGAACTGCACGATGTGTGCCCCTATCGGGAACTGAAGCCCTTCGCCACGGAGCACGCCGCATGGTTCCACGGGCGGGAAGCCGCCGTAGAGCGCGTGGTTGAGGCACTGGCGGGCCGGCGCAGGGCGGTCGCGCTCCTCGGGCCCTCCGGTGCGGGCAAGTCCTCTCTCGTCCAGGCGGGAGTCCTCCCCGCGCTCGCCTCGGGACAACTGCCGGACAGCGACCGCTGGTTGCCCGTGTCCGTGCGCCCGGAACACGATCTGCTGTCGGCGCTCGAGGTTGCGGGACTGCGCGGGGTTCGCACGCATGGGATCGCCACGGCCGTGGAGCAGCGGCTCGCCGAGTGCCCTGACCACAACCGGGTCCTGCTGATAGTCGACCAGTTCGAGGAGCTGCTGTCGCACACGTCGCCGGACGGGCAGACACCCGAGCCACAGCGTGCGGCCCTGCGGGAGATCGCCGCGGCGGTCACGTCCGACGCGGCCCTGACGGTGCTCCTGGTCATGCGCGACGACTTCTACCCCCGGCTGGCCGCTCTGGCCCCGGACCTCTTGGACGCCGTCGCTCCAGGCCTGATGAGCGTGCAGGCCACGCTGAGCAAGGAAGACCTGCACGCGATCGTCACCCGGCCCGCAGAAGCGGTGGGAGCACACTTCGAGAAGGGGCTGGCCGACCGGATCGTCACCGACATCCTGGCGATCGACCCGGACGAGGCCGGCGCGCAACGGGCTCCCGTCACCGTACTGCCGCTGCTCGAACTGACCCTCCACCGACTGTGGCAGCGCCGGCGAAGGAACGACGGGCACCTCACCCACCAGGGGTACCAGGCCCTTGGCAAGGTCTCCGGCGGCATCGCGACATGGTGCGACGACGTGGTACGCCAACTGCCCCAAGAAGCACGGCCGACCGTACGGCGGATGCTCACCGCGTTGGTACGGCCCGCCGACGAGGCCCACCATATTCCGGCCGTCCGGCAACAGGTCCCGCTCGCCGTCCTCCGCGAACTGGCTGAGGACACCACGGACGGCCTCTCGGCGAAAGCCCGGGAGCAGCAGACCGAGGACGTCCTCAGCGCGCTCACGCGCGACCGCGTCGTCGTCACCCGCACCGTGCCGCTGCCGGGACGGCGCGACGACGGTGGTGAGCCGGTGGCGGAGCTCATCCATGAAGCGCTCATCCGGGAGTGGGGGACCCTGCGGGCCTGGGTGGGCAGGGACCGCGACTTCCAGGACTGGCTGCGCCGCGCGCGCGAACGGTGGGCGCGCTGGCGGGAGTCGAGCAGGTCCGACGACCTCCTCGGCGGAAGTGACCTGGAAGCGGGCGTGGAGTGGTCACGGCAGCGCGGCTTGCCCGGGGACATCGCCGCGTTCCTTGCCGTGTCACGCCGGGCGGCGGCACGACGCTTGCGCGTGCGGCGCACGGTGATCACCGTCATAGTGGCCTTGGCTCTCATCGCCTCCGGTACGGCAGTGGTCGCCTTGTTCGAGCGAGACAACGCGGTCGCGCAACGGCGCGGCGCGGTGGCCCGCCTGGTGGCGGCCGAGTCCGAACGCCTGCTCGACACGAATCCCGGACTCGCCAAACAACTGGCCCTGACCTCGTACCGGCTCGACCCCGATACCGGCTCGGGACCCGTACTGGCTGCGCTGGCTGCTCCCGGCGTGTTCGACAGCGTGGACGCCGTCTCGGACGTGGCGCAATCCCGCGACGGGCAGACCCTGCTCATGTCCACGGACAGCGGCATCGCCGTCTGGAGCGTGTCGGGTCACGCCCTGGCCCGAATCGCTGGGCCGAAGGGCGGCCCAGTGGCCCTGACTCCCAACGGGCACGTGCTGGCGGCGGCAACCGGTGCGACGGCTCACACACTACGGCTCTGGGACCTCACCGACCCGGCACGCCCTCACGAGCTCAGCACACTCGGCCTCGGCGGGGATGCCGTGACCGCGCTCGCGACGAGCGCCGACGGCCGGTATCTCGCCGCGGGCACCAAGAGAGGTGCCATCGAACTCTGGGACGTGAGCGCGCCGCGGGCGCCGCGGCAGCTGGCGGCTCTTCCCGGTCATCGCGGCGAGGTCGACTCGCTCGTCTTCTCGCCGACCCGGCCGACCCTCGCCAGTTCCGGGGCCGACCACAAGGTCCGGTTGTGGGACGTGTCGGCGTCCGGCCGACAGCCGTCGGCCACGGTCGACGGCTTCCACGGTGACATGCAGCGTTCGTCGGCATACCGCCCCGTGGCGCACAGGCTCGCCTTCACCTCGGACGGTGCGATCCTCGCGACGCCCGGGGACGGGAACAACAGCGTACTGAGGTTCTGGAGCACGGCCCCTGGGAAGCGGCCTCGCCAACTCGCGGCGCCCACGAGTGACGAGGGTCCCACCGACCTGTGTGTCGATAACCTGTTGTCCGTCTCCTTCAGTCCTGACAACGGAGTCCTGGCGACGGTGTGCAGCGACTCGTACGGCCAGGGGCGCGACCAGTTGTGGCAGACACACTCCATGGCGGATGTGACGCCCGTACACACGCTCTCCGGTGTGAACGAGTCCTTCAACGGGCCCGCGGTGTTCGCACCGAGCGGGCGCGTGCTGCTGCACGCGACGGGCGCGGGTGTCCAGCAGTGGGACACCGGCGACCCCTATCAGCCGGGCGCCGCGGGCAGTTACGGCGCGCAGCCCGACGGATTCGACGTGGCCCTGGCCTTCAGCCCGGGCCCCAGGCGGCTTCTGGCCGTCGTAGGCGGTGACTCGGGCAAGGTCATCGACGTCACCGGGCAACCGCCCCACCGCGAGATCGCGCACCTCCCCGGTGGCTACATCGGCGCGGAGGCCGCGGCATTCAGCGCGGACGGCAAGATTCTCGCCGACAGCGAGCACATCCCCGAGGGACACGGCAAGGCACGGCTCGTCCTGCGGCTCCGGGACACCACCAAGGCCGGCCTTCCTGTCATCGCCACCGTCGACGGCATCGACCGCGGTGTGCACGGCCTCGCCTTCACCTCGGACAGCCACATCCTGGCCGTCGACGACAACAACGAGGACCGAAGTGCGAACAATGGCCGAGCGCCCACGGTGAAGCTGTTCGCCCTCACCGACCTCGCCCACCCACGGCAAGTCGCACAGGTCCCCGCCGACGCCTTCCACATCGCCGTCTCCCCCAATGGCCGCCTGCTGATCGCCGACACCGACGATGCGCTGCTCTCCTGGAACATCTCCGATCCACACCATCCGGTCGCCCGTCCCGCCCGCCGTCTGACCCCAGGGACGCAGGTGTCGACCGGCGTCTTCCGCCCGGACGGACACTGGCTCGCCGTCGGTGACTCCTCCGGCACCTTCCGCATCTTCCGGATCGCCGACGACCGCATCGTCGGTGACCCCACCACGTTCCACGTCAGTGGCTACTCCGGCGAGACCCCCGCGTTCAGTCCGGATGGCAACACCTTCGTGCTGAGCAGCGTCCCCAGGGACACACCCATCGGGCAGGGCGAGGGAAGCGCCCACCTCGAGATCTGGAACACCCGCAACCCTCGCGGTCCTCTGTTCGAGGCGTCTGCGGCCTTCCAGCCCGATTTCGCGATCAGTGGAGGAAACGTCGCCTTCAGCACGGACGGGGTACTGCTGGCCACCACGATCTCCGATTCGATCGACGTATGGAACGTCAATCCGTCCGCCAACACCGACTCGGTGTGCGCGACCGTCGGCGACGTGATCACACGCAGCCAGTGGAGCCGCTACGTGCCCCATGAGGCCTACCGTCCGCCCTGTGCACGGCCGAACGTCGTGATTCCGTACGTCACACTCGGTAGCCGGCAGGGGCCCTGACCCTCCCCCTTGCCGTGACCGCGTAGGTCCGCCGCGCGGCGGCCATGGCGGTGGTGGTCGGCGGTGGCGGCGGCGTCACAGCCATGTGGCGGCCCGCGGCCGTGCAGGCCGCCGCGGCGGCGTCAGGGTGCCTGCTGCACGTCACCCCGGGTGGAGGAGGCGACGGTACCGAGGCGGCCGAAGTCGCCCGGCGGGATGCCCGGGTGGTGGTCCGCCACGGGCTCCGCGGGGGTCGTGGCGGGGCCGAGGGTGAGGCGGGAGACGATGCGGTAGCGGTCGCCGCGGTAGAGCGAGTGCACGTACTCGACGGGCCGCCCGGCCGCGTCGCTGGTGAGCCTCTCTATGAGCATTGCGGGCGACAGCTCGGGCACGTCGAGGACGTCGGCCTCGGCCCGGGTGACGACGGTCGGCTCGATGGTCTGCATGGCTTCGCGGACGTGAACGTCGTGATGCCGGCGCAGATGCTCGTAGAGGTCACCGTCCTCCAACTCCTGCGCGCTGAGGCCGGGTACGAGGTCGGCGCGGATGTGCAGATGCTCGATGGCCATCGGCGCCCCGTCGACAAGCCGGAGCCGGGCCACGTACACGATCTTCGCTGCGGGTGACAGGCGCAGGCGGCGGCCGACGCGGGCGCCTGCCTGGATCGTGGTGAACTCCAGGAGGCGGCTCGACCACGTCCCGCCCGCCTGCGGGAGCGACATCGTCTGCTCCCGGGAGACGAGTTCCTGGGTGATCTTCTCGGGTGCGACGAACATGCCGCGCCCGTGTTCGCGGACGAGAAGGCCCGCGGCGACGAGTTCGTCCACGGCGGCGCGCAGTGTCGGGCGTGAGACTTCGAGGCGGGCACTGAGCGTGCGCTCGGAGGGGATCGGGTCGCCGGGGTTCTGCGACTCGATGAGTTCGAGGATGTGGTCACGCACCCGTTCACGCTTGAGTACCGATCCCGGTGTGCTCACCTCGTTCGCCCCGTGCCCCTCGGCGCTCACGTTCCGCCTCCTCGCTCTGTAGAACCAGTTACCTGACCAGTTGACCACGACACGAGCGAGATCGACAACAGGTCAGCCAACTAACGTGCCTTACCTGGGGGGTTGACGGGCTCATTGGTCTATGCCACCTTTCTCCACCACCAGAGGTCACCTGACCAATTCGCCAACTGGTCAGGTCCGACTCCCAGAGGTGACCCGTGAAGCTCCGCTTGCTCGCCGGCCTGTCCGCGCTCGTCGCGGCCGCCGGACTCAGTGCCTGTAGTTCGTCCGGCTCCGACGACGGGGGGTCGGGCGGCGGTGGCCGCACCACGATCGACGTATGGCTGATGCGCGACAGCGTGTCGGCCGCGTTCCAGACGGAATTCGTCAAGGGCTTCGAAACCGCGCATCCCGACATCAAGGTGCGGGTGCAGATCCAGGAGTGGGACGGGATCGGCGAGAAGGTCACGGCCGCCCTCGCCAGCAACGACGCGCCCGACGTGATCGAGACCGGCAACACCCAGGTGGCCCAGTTCGCCCAGAGCGGCGGTCTGTTGGACCTGAGTGACAAGGTCGGTGACCTCGGCGGCAGTTCCTGGCTCAAAGGGCTCTCCGAACCGGGCTCCTACGAGAACAAGCAGTACGGCATTCCCTATTACGCGGCGAACCGCGTCGTCATCTACCGCAAGGACCTCTTCCAAAAGGCAGGCGTGGACGCGTCGAAGATCAAGGCCCGGGATCAGTGGATCAGTGCCACGCAGAAGCTCGACAAGGGATCCCATCAGGGGATTTATCTGCCCGGGCAGAACTGGTACACCCTTTCGGGCTTCATCTGGGACGAGGGCGGCGACCTTGCCACCCAGTCCGGTGGCAGCTGGAAGGGCGCGCTCGACACCCCCGAGGCGCTGCACGCGATGGAGTTCTACAAGAAGCTGCAGGCGCTCGGAAAGGGCCCGAAGGACTCCGACGAGGCGCAGCCACCGCAGGCCGAGGTGATGGCGAAGGGGCAGGTGGCGCAGGTCATCAGCACGCCCGGCGGTGCCAATGTCGTCGTCCAGAACAACGCCGCTCTCGAGGGGAAGTTGGGCTTCTTCCCGATCCCAGGCAAGACCGCCGACAAGCCCGGAGCCGTGTTCACGGGCGGTTCGGATCTGGTGATCCCCGCGGTGTCGCAGCATCACGACGCGGCGTACACGTTCATCAAGGAACTGACCGGTGACGCCTGGCAGAAGAAGCTCGCCGTCGCCATGAGCTACGTACCGAACAAGACGACTCTCGCCGGTGCTGTAGCGGCCGATCCGGGTGCTTCGGCGATGGCGGTCGGCGCGGCCGAAGGGCACGCGACGCCCAACACACCGGGGTGGGCCGCGGTCGAGGCCAAGAACCCGATCAAGGACTACATGACGGCCGTACTCACCGGCAAGGAGGCGGCGTCCGAGGCGACGAAGGCGTCCGAGGCCATCACGCAGGCGATGAACTCCGGTTCCTGACCCCCGACCTGTCCCGTGACGAAGGAAGGAGTGTGCGCCGTGTCGGTCGTCCATGAGCGGACCGCGCCCCGCCCCCTGACCCGGCCGCCCCGGCGCACACCGGGGCCGGCCCGCCGCGCCACCATGTCCGGCGTATGGCCCTATCTGCTGGTGGCGCCCGCCGTCCTCGGCATGCTGTATCTGCTGGTCTATCCGCTGGCCCGGGCCGTCCTGATCTCCTTCCAGGACTTCGGCCTGCGTCAACTCATCCTCGGCGATGCGCACTTCGTGGGGTTCGACAACTACCGGACCCTGCTGACGGATCCACGCTTCTGGACCGTGGTGCGCCGCACGTTCCTGTTCATGGCAGTGAACGTCGCCCTGATCATGGTGCTCTCCACACTGGTGGCGCTGATGATCGAGCGGCTCGGGCGACGCTGGCGCACAGCCGTGCTGAGCTCGCTCGTCCTGACGTGGGCGATGCCGGTTGTGGCGGCGACGACCGTGTTCCAGTGGCTGTTCCACTCGGAGTTCGGCATCGTCAACCATGGCCTGACGGGCCTCGGGTTCACGTCGTTCGAGGGATACCCGTGGCTGGCGCACGGGGGCGCGGCGTTCGGGATCCTGGTGACGCTCGTGGTGTGGCAGTCGGTGCCCTTCGCGGCGATCACCCTGTACTCGGCACTCACCACCGTGCCGTCCGAGCTGTACGAGGCCGCGCGGCTGGACGGCGCGTCCGGCTTCCGCGTCTTCCGCTCGGTGACCCTGCCGATCGTGCGACCCATATTCATGCTGGTGCTCTCGCTCGAAGTCATCTGGACGTTCAGAGCGTTCGTGCAGATCTGGGTGATGACCCGCGGCGGCCCCGGCGACGCCACGACGATCCTTCCGGTGTACGCGGTCCAGACGGCGCTCGCCCAGCAGCGCTACGACCTCGGCTCGGCGGCATCGATGGTCACCGTCGTGCTCATGTCCGGAATTCTGATCGTGTACTTCCGGCAGATGTTCCGTCAGGAGGCCGAGCTGTGAGCACCCGACGGACGGTGCGCCGCCTCCCTCTGCACCTGGCCGCGGCCCTCACCATCGTGATCTGCCTCTTCCCCGTCTACTGGATGATCACGACGTCCTTCAAACCCAACCGCGACATCCAGTCCGAGCACCCTCAACTTCTCCCGCAGACCTGGACACTCGACCACTTCAAGCGGGCGATCGACGCGGAAGGCTTCGGGCTGTTCTGGCGCAACAGCGTCCTGGTGACACTGGGGGCGGTGCTGCTCGCTCTGATCGTCGCCCTTGGTGCGTCGTTCGCCGTGGCGCGGATGCGGTGGCGGGGGCGGCGGCAGTTCATGCTGATGGTGTTCGTCGCGCAGATGGCCCCGTGGGAGTCGCTGATCATCCCCGTGTACATCATCTCCCGCGACACCGACATGCTGGACCGGCTGCCGACGCTGACGCTGGTGTACTTCATGATGACGCTGCCGTTCACGATCGTGGTGCTACGCGGCTTCATCGCGACGATCCCGGTGGAGCTGGAGGAGTCGGCACAGGTCGACGGCTGCACCCGGTTCGGCGCGTTCAGGCATGTGGCGTTCCCGCTGCTCGCACCCGGACTGATGGCGACGTCGCTGTTCGGCTACATCACGGCATGGAACGAGTTCGCGTACGCCAACTTCCTCATCATCAAACAGCAGGACCACCGAACGCTGCCGGTGTGGCTGTCCTCGTTCCACAACACGTTCGGCACCGACTGGGGCGCCACCATGGCCGCCTCCACACTGTTCGCCCTGCCCGCGCTCGCGGTGTTCCTGCTGCTGCAGCGGCATGTCACGTCCGGCTTCGCCGCCGGCGCCGTCAAGGGCTGACCCGCCGCCACCCACGTGTCCCGGAGGTACGCAGTGTCCGCACCTCGCCCTGCCCTGATCCCCCAGCCCACCCACCTCGCTCACCGCCCGGGCCACTTCACACTCGACAGCACCGCGTCACTGCGCATCACCCCTGGCGCCGAACCCGCCGCGCACCTGCTCCGGACGGCCGTCGGACTGCCCCTCGGCCCGCGCGCCGACGGACCGTTCGTTCTCGCGCTCGACCCGCGGCTGACCGGGCTTGGCACCGAAGGCTACGGCCTGACCGTCTCGCCGGACGCCGTCCTGCTGCGGGCGGCGCACGTCACGGGGCTGCTGCACGGCATCCAGACCGTACGCCAACTCCTGCCGGCCTCATCCCTGTTGAGGCATCCTCCAGCCGAGCTTCGGCTGTCGTGCGTGGAGATCACCGACGTGCCGCGGCACCCGTGGCGCGGGTTCATGCTCGACGTGGCCCGGCACTTCCAGCCGGTGCCGATGCTGCGCCGGTACGTCGATCTGCTCGCACTGCACAAGCTGAACGTGCTGCAGCTGCATCTCACCGACGACCAGGGCTGGCGGATGCCGGTCGCGGCATACCCCCGGCTCACCGAGGTGGGCGGGCGGCGCGCCGAGTCGATGGTGGGGCCGGCCGGGTCAACCGTCTTCGACGGGATCCCGCACGAAGGCTTCTACTCCCGACGGGAGTTGACCGATCTGGTCGCCTATGCCGCCGAGCGCGGGATCACGGTCGTGCCGGAGATCGAGATGCCGGGGCACGCCCGCGCCGCGATCGCCGCGTACCCCGAGCTCGGCGCCGTGCCCGGGCGGCGGGTCGACGTGTGGACCCGCTGGGGGGTGTGCGACACGATCCTCGGCGTCCAGGAGCCGGTGTTCGACTTCTGCCGTGCCGTTCTAGACGAGGTCCTGGACGTCTTCCCTTCGCCGCACGTGCACATCGGCGGCGACGAATGCCCGACGACGCAGTGGGCGGCGAGTCCCGTGGCGCGGGCCCGGGCCGCCGCCGAGGGCCTGGCGGGCACGGACGCGCTGCACGGCTGGTTCCTGCGCAGGGTCGGGGAGCATCTGCTGGAACGGGGGCGCACTCCGGTGGCCTGGGCGGAGACCGGCGAGGAGCTGCCGCCGGAGTTCACCGTGATGACCTGGCGCGAGCCCGAGCACACCCGGATCGCCCTCAAGCGCGGCCATACCGTCATCAGCGCCCAGCACCGCGCGGCGTACCTGGACTACGCCCAGACGAACGCCCCGGACGAGCCGGCAGGGCAGCCCGGCGCCGTGGTCGACCTGCGCGCCGTCCACAGCCACGACCTGCCCGAAGAGCCGGACGCCGCGGGCGACCTCATCGGCATACAGGCCGAGTTGTGGACCGAGTTCGCCGCCACGCCCGGGCACATCGACTATCTCGCCTTCCCCCGCCTGTGCGCATTCGCCGACCGGGCCTGGAACGGCGCCGCGTCATGGCCCGACTTCCAGCGCCGGCTCGGGGCGCACTCGACCCGGCTCACCGCGCTCGGTGTGCGGCACGGGCCGCTCCATCCGTACGTCCCCATCCCCCACCGTTCCGGAAAGGAACAGTCATGAGTAGGACGACCATCGGAAGAACCCTGACCTGCGCCGTCGCCGCCGTGCTCGGGTCCGTGGGCCTCTTCGCACTGCCCTCGACCGCGGACGCGGCGGCGGGAGACCTCACCGTCCAGTATCACACCGGGTCCACCGGAAGCGACCAGGCCGAGCCGTGGCTCAAGGTCAGGAACGCCGGCGGCTCCGCGGTACCGCTCAGCAGCGTCAAGCTGCGCTACTACTTCAAGTCCGACACGGCAAGCACGAGTTACCGCTTCGCCTGCTCCTGGGCCGTCAAGGGCTGCGCCAACATCACCGGCACGTTCGGCACGCTGGAGCACCCGACCTCGAACGCCGACCGGTATCTGGAGATCGGTTTCACATCGGGCGCCGGCTCCCTCGCGCCCGGTGCCGACACCGGCGACCTCCAGCTGCGGTTCTACCGCTCCGACTGGCAGCCGCTGAACCAGAGTGACGACTACTCCTTCGGCGCCTCGCAGACGTCGTACGCGAACTGGTCCAAGGTCACCGCCCAGGTGGACGGCGGCCTCGTCTGGGGCACGGCGCCCGAGGGGAACGACCCGACCGATCCCA
>Ga0102590_1002808_pt1 | contig 19290 bp, 23 predicted proteins | sample AraplaMF_Col_mMF_FD_76859 | JGI IMG/M metagenome (GOLD analysis project Ga0102590, IMG submission 76859) | Arabidopsis root microbial communities from the University of North Carolina, USA - plate scrape MF_Col_mMF | ecosystem: Host-associated > Plants > Roots > Endosphere | place: USA...
CTTGCCGAGCTTGCGCGAGATTTCCGCTTGGGTATCACCGGCGCCCAATCGATCTGCGACGAACCTGGCGATCTCAGCCGCGCGCAAATCATCCCGCTGGATATTCTCGATCATCTGAGCGTATCGGTCGGGTAAAGCGACGTCTTGAACGAATGCGGGCATTTCACGCAAGCCGGCGCGCTGCGCGGCGCGGTACCGGCGCGCGCCCATGGCGATGACGTAGCGTCCATCCTCACCGGAACGGCGAAGCACGATGGGTTGCAGCACGCCATGTTCGGCAATCGATTGGGAGAGCTCCTCCAGTTCCTGTTCGCTGAAGGTGCGGCGTGGTTGATCGGGGTCTTCGTCAATGCAGTCGATCGCGACCAAAAGCGGCCGTCCGGTTGCGCCGTCAGGGTTTGCAGCGACATCGACGAGTTCCTTGAAGCTGAGATCAAGCGTCATTCGTCGTCTCCTGATCGAGCCGTTCCACGATTTTGGCGAGAACCGCACGGATTTCCCGACCGGCTTCTTGCGCCGAGCGACGCTTCAAGCTCCACACCGGCACCCGTTCCGCAACGGCTTCGGCATAGCCGTCCCGTGCAACGATCTGGCCTGGGAACACGTACTTGCCCGCTTCGCGCAACAACTGCTCCAAATGTGCTCGTTGACGCGGCGACTTGGTATTGAAGTTCGACGGCAGCAGGCCGAGGAATTGTGTGTCCTGACGACCGTAGCGTCGTTGCACACCGATCACGGTCTGCATCAGGGCTTTGACGCCCTTTACGGAATAATCTTCCAGGTAAATCGGCGCCAACACATGCGAGGCGGCGACCAAGCAAGCGACACTGCGAAGGCCAAGCGATGGCGGGGTGTCGATCACGCAGACATCGAACCGGCCCACGGCATCGGCGAGATTCTGCTGCAGAGTCAGGACGGCAGCAGCATTGCCGCGATCGATATCCGTCAAGGAGCTGTCGGCCGGCGCCAGTGTGATGCCGTTGTTTTCCCCAGCGACAAACCGGGTCGCCGGCTTGAAGAGGTCGGCCGCCGAAATCGACCCTGTATGCTGCCTGAGCGTGTCGGTCGCGTTGCCCTGCGCATCAACATCGATCATCAGAACCCGGCGGCCCGCTTCCGCCATGAACCAGGCCAGATGCACGGCAAGCGTCGTCTTGCCGACGCCGCCCTTTTGGTTGTTGATGACGATCGTATTCACCGGGTCGACCTTGGTGCAACCATCTGCGGCCGTTTCATCCATGTTCCTCCAGACCGTGCTTCGCCAGCCGGCTCGGTCCTGATTTCACCGGCCTCTTCATCCTGGGTGTTGGTTTGAACCAACGCCCACTGCGAACCAGCACGCGGCAGAATCTTGAAAGCCAGGCACAAAATCCCCTGACAGAAGAGTCAGGTGGGCCGAGCCACATCGGAGCGAGGCGCGCAGTCGAAATGAGTTCGCATCGATTGGACAGGCGCACACCGAAGTTGACGCAAGACAACGAAAACCAAATGCGTGTGCAGCTAGCCGTGTTGGTTCAAACCAACACGTTCTGAGGCAGCGCCACCTCGCAATCTCCGTATAGTGTCCGACGCGCCGACGTGCAGGCGTATGTCGGTGAAAACAGGTTCTAAGAAGGCTTCGGGACTTGAATGAGGATCGAAAAATGTGTCCACGGCCCGCGAGAGGATCGTCACGCGCATGCGCGGAGACCGCGTGCGGGCTCCGGGAGCGCCGCGTTGGCGGTGCGAGTAGAGCCGTCCCCGAAGGGGCTCGCCCCATGTCCTCGAGGCGGTTATCGCGAGGAAGACGGTTCCGGGAAATTGGCGCGCAGGTACTCGGTCGCCGCCTCCGCCGTCGCGAACGAAGCGAGTTCAAGCATCTCCTCGTCGAGCCGCTGCGGCTGCCGGATACCGTCACCCCGGCCTTTGTCAAGACAGGTACCGGGCAGCTCGCGAAACCGCAGCCGTTCGGCCTGCTTGGCTTCGGCCAAGGCGCAGGCAGCATCAAATGGCTCATGCTCGTCGTCGGCGCCGCTACAACTGCCCCCATCGAGCGATCGCGCGTGCACCTGCAATCGACCTATCAGGAAAATGAATCGATCGCCCTTGTTCGATTCAACAATCCAATTGGACACAGATTCCAGATGACGGGAGAATCGCTGCATGCTTCAGCTTCCGCCGGATCCTGTCCATCTTCGCCGTGTCGACGCAGCCCGCAATATGCGGCGGTTCTACCTGCTGTCCTTGCAGCCAACCCTGTTCGGCGGCGTAGCGGTAGTCCGCAACTGGGGCCGCATCGGCACGAGCGGTCAGACGATGATGCAAACCTTCGACGAGAGCGCGAGAGCCGGCGAAGCGTTTGACCGGCTCGAGCGAACAAAGCGACGCCGGGCCTATGCCCCGGCGGTGGAGAATCGCTGATCGGCGGACGATGCGTCGCCGGACGTGGCTGGCTGGTTGCGTTGCCGGATCAGCTCGGCAAGTTGCGCTTCGAGCGCCTTGCGCTCCGCGGGACTGAACAGGCAGCCGCGCAGCTCGGCGCGCAGTTCCTCGATAACATCGACCGTCATGAGCTTCTCTTCGTTCGAAGGGGAACGAAGGCCCCGCCTTGCGGCGGAGCCCTCTTGGGAGGCTCAGTCCCGGTTCGGTCGGGACCAGATCAGTTGGAGGCCTTCCGCACCCTCGACCTCGGTCAGGGTGGCGTAGATCGGAGCTGGGAAGCTCGGATCGTCCAGCTTGACGGAGAGGTAGTCGCGCTCGGTGTCCTTGGCGGTCTTCTGCCAGGCCGCACCCAACTCCACGTTACCGGAGTAGATGCGGAAGTGCGGTCCCTTGTCGGAGGGATTTTCGACGCGGATGAGCTTGGCCTTGACGTTGAGGTTGAGAGTCTTGATCGCGCCGGAGAAGCCATTGCCCGTGGAGGTGAAGGTGCCGATGGTAGCCATTGTCTCATTCCGTTGGTTTTCTCGGGCCGCGCCCATCGCGACCTCGATGGCGGTCGTGAGACCGGAGGCGATCGACCCGCACCTGAAAGGCCGAAACGAAGTGGAGGGCGGCCGGCAGCGACTTTCTTGTCTCGCGAGGAATGGCGCGCAGCGCCAGGGGAAGAAAGTCGAGGACGGCCGTTGCGGGGACAAGATCGAGGGCCCGCACAGCGGGACCGTCCTTCGGTCAGACCAGCCGTAATCGAGGACGCAGATGGGCTGCCCGTCGTGAAAACAGTTGGAATGAAGACAGGCCCTCGGCAACATCACATCGCGCGGTCACGAGCACGGGCGACAAGATCCGATTGTCCTGACGAGGCCGGCTGAAGACCGCATCTCCTGCGTAAAGGGTCCGGGGAGCAGCAGATGCGAGTCGGAGTTCGCCGCCGCCGCAAGGTCGACAAACACCTACCGACGAACTTGGCATGCCCGGACATCCTGCGTCTGCTGCATCGATGCTGCGATCTTCGATGAGGGCAACAGCGTCCACGATCCGGCCGGAGCATCACGGACGCTGGCTCCGCAAGTTTGCGCCGAGAGGCCGCGCGCGCTCGGTTGGCGCGCGGACGGAGTGCGTGACCCAAACTGGACTAAAACGGACTCGAAGCACCGTGCCACCGAATGTGGCGATCACGCTGCGCCCGGGGAGCAGACCCCACACTGCTTTCGCACTCGTTCGGCCATAGGTCGAGGCGCCCGACGGTCAACAGCCCTCGGGCGGATCCGGCCTCGTCCCACGGCGCGCAGGAGCGATGCCGAAAGACCTGGCCGCTGACACCGCAGCGCCCGAGCGAAGCGCACGATCGGCATCAACAGCGTCGGTCCCGGCGTCGGGATGTTGATCGCAGATTTGACGCTGGCGCGCGGAAACGTGCAACCGATGGACGCACTCTTCAGCAGGATCGGATAAGGCCTCTCGGGCCGAACGACATCGCTGCGCGGCCGGAAGCCAATCCAGCTGGGTCCACCCATGGCTCACGCTCGTCGCTTTTCGTGGCGCTGCGAGTTGATCTGCGACATCAGGATCGGCCCAAGAGAAAACTCTCCGACCTCCGCTTTCCGCGTCAGTCCGCGCAGGTAGCCGCCAGCTGATCGGATCGTGGTGCCACGCTGCAGGATGCAGGCGACGACGACCGCCGCTTGCATTTCACCCAGGACGGTTTGCGCCTCCTCCCAGGCGCTCGGGCTGATCCCCAGCATTGATCTCACAACGGCTGCAGTGGCGAGGAAATCGCGCCAATTCGAAATCCCACCCTTCGCATAATCGACAATGTCCGGGCATGCACCGAGGACCATTCCCAACGGATACGAACCCTCGGCGACTCGCGATGGTTGAGGTTTAGGCTCAGCTCCCGCCGCCCTGCCTTCTTGAAGGCTAGGTTCAAGATCAATTAAGGCATCAGTATTTGAATTCTGTATGTGGCGCTCAGAATGGGACTCATTGGCGCTCGGATTCTTGGATTTGATGTGGGCTTCCAGAAGATTGAGCACGTCGTCAGCAAGTTGCGACAGCTCATCGGCGATCGGCTCGAGCTCCTGGCGCGTCGCGGTGCGTGGAATCTGAGCGATCATTGCGCGGAAGGCGGCATGCACCTCCTGCCAATCGGCAGGCCCCTGCCCTGCCCTTCGCGTCGGGACGCCTTCCTCGATGCCGGTTGCAATCATCTTCGCGATGTCGCGCCGGCACAGCGTAATCCGCTCACGCACGAGCTTGAGTGCGCGGGCTTCGGCTTCGATATCGGCCGCCAGGCTCTCGAACTCTTCCGCGCGCACGACGAGCGGCGAGAGATCAAAGCCGAAGGCGAGCTCGATTTCGCCGGCATCGTCCTTCCGCGCATAGCGCTTGCCATTAGGGCTGTCGCGACGAACGATCAGTCCCGCGTCGACCAGTACAGCCAGGTGACGCCGCAGCGTCGATGCCGGCATGCCGTGCGCGCGCCGACTGAGCTGATGGTTCGACGGGAAGACGATCAGATCGTCCTCTCCTGTCAGCGCGGTCTCAGGATGGAAGGTCAGGAGCGCGTTTAACACCGAGAGCGCGCGCTCCGACACGCCAAGGCGCGGCCGTGCTGTGCAGATGGCGTGAAAGATCTTCCATTTGTGCACGATCTTTTCGGGAGGGCGTTCGGTTGCGACCATCTGGCTTGCCACGTGAGCAAGCGTCAACGATCGCCGCCCAAAAGGCGTCGTTGGAGAGTGTGACTGCATGTCTTTGCCTCATGCGGGCAAAGAAAATCTGCTCGCCAAAACGGCGCCGTCGCTAAAGACGCTTGACTGCGATTCGCGAAAGTGATTCTCTGTCAGTCGCCAAACGTGACGAGAGAAGGCTTTCGGACGGAGACGTTCCGGGGGCCTTTTTTCTTTTTCCGCTATGCTCCTGTGGTTAGAGGACGGAAACGCAGGTACGCATCGCGCCGCCCGACCTTGAGAGGTCCCGGCGGCGCCATATCCAAAGCAGCAAGACGCGCGATGTCACTCATCGGTGCGCCCCTCCCGAAATGATCGGTAGAGTTCCGGCAGCCGCGAAATCACGAAATCTCCAAATGCTGGTGCGGCCTTTTCATCGAGCGCTAGAGTTACGCGATCTGCGCGACGTTCGATCTTGACGATCTTCTTGCCATCGTCATCAGCCCAAGTGGTCGGCCGTGGAGTTTTGGGCTTGCGAGGCGCGAGTGCGGCGAACACGATTGCGAAACGATCATCGGAGGTCGCACGCACGAAACGATCGCTGGCCATGGTGTCAGCTAATGACTTTTGATCGTGGCGCCCCGCCATCCGCTCTGCGAGTTCCATCCAGCGCCGACGCCCTGTTTTCGGCGCCGGCCCGATCGCGTCAATCAAGCTGCGTGGCAAAGCTCGGCAGACGGAGATGAGGCGCGAGAGCTCTGTCTTGTCGACGCTGAGCGCCGCCATGATGATCTCACGCTTGAACCCACGATCCTCAAGCGCGGCGCCATAACTTGCCCGCTCAATGAAGGACAGATCCTCACGCTCGCCATTCTCTTTTCCCTGTGCGACCACCAGATCTTCGTCGCTAAGGTCACGGACCACAGCTCGCGCGGGATGGCCAAGCTCAGCAAGCGCACGGACCCGGCGATGGCCATAGGCGATCTGAAACCGTCCTGGGCTGGTCGGATGTGGGCGAAGAAGGATCGGAACCAATTGCCCGTTGGTACGAATTGATTCAACGAGAGCAGCGTGCTTCTCATTCACGCCGGTCATGCGATCCGGAACGATCGAGGCGTCGATTAATCCTGGATCGATTTCAACGACGGCCTGTCCGGTGGTGAGTTGTTCGGTCAGGGCCTTGGCGGCATCGCGCTCCGCGGACAACATCTCGAGCGAACGGCTCATAGCGCCGACTGCCCCGCGCGATCCGAGTGTTGGTTGTGATGGTCTCCGATTGTCGCCGGGCTCTCCTGACAGCGGTTCGTTGACCGCGGTCAACTTGTCGTCCAAGAGGTCAGCAAGCAGGTTTTTGCGGCCCATTACGCCCTCCCCCATGCAGCCTGGATGAGACTTTGAATTTCGCCATTGACGCTGTCCAGCGACTCCATCGCGCGGTCGTAGGTAGAGCGCGTGAATTGATCGCGGCTGACCTCATAGAGCGTTTGCTTCGTGATGCCGGCGTCCGAGATCGCTGTACTTTTCAGCATCATGTTGGTGACCATGCGATCACCGAATAGCGAGCGCATGAAGCCGACCATTTGGGCCTGCGGTCCATCACCGGGCTCATAGCGGGTGACGAGATAGCGCATCCAGTCGTAGTTCATGTTGCCGCCCGCCTTAGCGACGACGGCGAGGAGGTCTGATGTCATGATAAGGAATTGGCACATAGACATGACGTCGAGCATTTGTGGATGCACCGGAATCAGGATTGCGGTTGCTGCACAGAGCGCGGAGAGCGTGAGAAATCCAAGTTGGGGCGGACAATCGATCACGACGACGTCGTAACGGTCCTGGACCGTGGCGAGGGCACGGGCAACGCGAGCAAAGAACAGCGGGTCACCCGACTGGCGCATAGCCAACGCTTTCGGGGTTTCATGCTCGAATTCCATCAGCTCGATATTGCCGGGGACGATGTCGAGCCCGAGAAAGTATGTCTGCCGAATGATCTCACTCAGCTCCCGGCGCGCATCGTCGTAGCGGATGGCGCCGTAGAGAGTTCCGTTTTCCTCGACGTCAAACTCTGGCTGATAGCCGTGCAGTGCGGAAAGCGAGGCCTGCGGATCGAGATCGATCGCGAGCACCCGATATCCTTGCAGCGTGAGATGTTGAGCGAGGTGCGCCGCGGTGGTGGTCTTGCCTGATCCACCCTTGAAATTGACGACGCCGATGACTTGCAACTGTTCGCCCTCGACGCGATGCGGTCGGTATCGGCGCGCGCCCTTGCCTGATTCATCGAGATACGCTCGAAGGCTCTGAATGTCCTCGAATGTGTACGACCTTCGACCCGATGGACTGGTATCAGGCTGGGGGCCCCTCCCCTCCAGTGACAATTGGCGGAGATAGCCGTCATTAATACCGACGAGCTTAGCAACTTCGCCAGATGTGAACCGGCGGAGATTCTTACGGGCTTTTGGCGGGAACAGCTTCGTTCGGTGTGCATGAAGCTTCGCGGAGAGTTCCCGCGCGTCGGCAGCGATCGTATCATGGATCGCCGAGGGCGCGGCCAATGGAGCTCGCACCATCGCTTGTTGGTCGTTCAGGGCCACGGCTTTCTCGCGTAGTTACGAATTTCGGGTGCGCGACGCGCGCAAAGCGTGGCTAGTACGCCCGATTCTGAGCGATAGCGCAACAATTAAAGGGTAAACGAATCCTTAACGGTCATTCGGGGTTGCAAGCGCGCCAATGGAGAAGTTGACCGCGGTCAACTTCTCCTGGTCCACCGCCGCCCTCTCCTGCATTTGCCCCCAAGGCTCCCCGACAGACCGCCAAAGTTGACCGCGGTCAACTTTCTCAAATTGGGCCGAATCGACCTTCCGCGAAGTCTATTCCTTTCTACTTCGCTGGAAACCCGAATCGCAGGCGCGTCGCGCCGAGCGCGGGTCGGGCTGCGTGACCAAGGCCTCCTGCCCTTCCGCCGGCGCAAGGTCCCTTCGCGCCAAAGCAAAATATTGTGGGCCTGCACGCATCGTCGATGAAGCCGATCGTGCCGCTTCATCGGAAGTGAGGACGCATCAAGCTGCGGTGAGCGCCGGCTTTTGGTTAAGCCAGCGAGAGCGAGGCACGGCCGCCCGCGGGCGGCGCCGTCAAAAGCCGTAGCTTCGATCCGCCCAGCGCAACAGGACGCGGGCGTCGGGATCGGCCAGGCGAACGCGCTGCGCCTTCAGGCCTTGCGCAATCGTCTGGCCGACGGCGGGATCAACCCAATGGCCGTGGGTCATCAGGAAGAACCAGCCGAAGGACAGGCCGACCTCATTGTCCACGGCCTCAATCCGATCCATCAGCAGATGCACCGAAACATCCGATGCCATGAGCAGCCGCCCCTTCGGGGGCTTCAGCGGCCGGGGGATGAAACCGACTTCGCGCTCGCCCTTGTGGGTATAATCACGAACATCGAGCGCCCAATGCTCGAAGACGCGATGGGCGCAGGCACTCGATTCCTCCCAATCTTGAAAGAAGCGCACTTCCCGCGGCACGTAGTCGAACCAGTCGGGGACCGCCTCGAGGAATGGCGTTTCGCGCGTTCCCTGCGACCCGACCTCGCGGATCACGCGCCGCTCCATCTCGGGCCGCTTGGCCTCCCGCTTGTCGCGCTCGACGCGACTGCAGCGGTCGAGGAAACTGCGGATGTGAACGAAGGCGCCACCGGCGCGATCGAGCAGGCGGTAGATCGGGCCGGCGAGGCGGTCCGTCTCGGGCAGGGGATCACGGCGGGGCCAGCTGGGATCGAGCAGCTCCTCTTCGCCCCAAGGTCGATAGTCCGGATTGACGATCGGACCAGCGCGCCACTCTACTTCTCGGCCAAGCGCGATCTGGATATAATCGGCGGCCCCGGGTCCGGTCGGGGCGAAGACGAAGGCGCTGGTCCCGCGCCACTCGGTGATCTGCAGATTGGTGTCTTTCAGGCGCGTCCAGAGCGCCTTGATATCCCCGCCATCTTTGGCGAGTTCGGCCGTCATCCACTGCCGCAACTCCCCGACGCGGGTGCCGTCGGGCCGAATGACCGACCGGGTATCGCGCCAGTAACCATCGTCGACCCGGGCCAGGCTGAAATCGAACCTCGGGAAAGCCGCGACGAGCGCGGGGATGAGATCCGCGTCGACCGAGGCGGGATCGAGCCCTCCCAGGACGGCCTCGATTGAGGCGGCATCCGGAAGTCGAAGAGGGATGGTGCTCATAGAATGTTAACCATAAAGAATCCAAGCCTCTGTCCGAGATTTTACAGGTTTTCCAGCGAACTTGGCGAGAATCCCGCGGCCCTTCACGCGGTGTATCCGGAATGTTATATAAGGATACACGATATGCGCTAGAGGAGCGCACCATGGCCTTCCATATCAAGAATCCGGAAACCGACGCGCTGGCCCGCAGGGTCGCGGCGATGAAGAAAATCGGACTGACCGAGGCCGTGCACACGGCACTCGCCCATGAACTTGAACGCGAGCAGGGCAAGCCGTCATTAGTCGATCTGGGCGTCCAGTTTTGTCGCGATTTGAAGGCAAAGGGCAATCCGCAGAGCGGCAAGCCTGCTGACAAGGCGTTCCGCGACAGCCTGTACGAGGATTCCTGATGTTCATTGACGCTTCGGCGCTCACCGCGATGCTGACCGACGAAGACGAGGCGCGCGAGTTGCTGGCGCGCGTGCAGCAAAGCACAACCCGGCTGACTTCGCCGCTGGCCGTCTGGGAGGCGGCGATTGCCATAGCCCGCGTGCTCGATCTGCCGATCGCCGCGGCAGCCGAAGCGGTCGAGAGTTATCTGGCATTGATCGAGATCAAAATGGTGAACGTGGCGCCCGAAACAGCCCGCATCGCGCTCGAAGCATACGACCGCTACGGCAAGGGCCGACACCCGGCACGGCTCAATTTCGGGGACTGTTTCGCCTACGCCTGCGCCCGAAATCTTGGCGAACCGTTGATGTTCAAGGGCGCCGATTTTCCGCAGACCGACATCGAGGCGGCCTGACAAGCGCTACTATCGGAGCCAGCCTGAGCGTGGCAGAAGTAATGAACGCTGATTCGCGGTGAAGCCACCCAACCGACGACGGGGAAGCCGGCCCGATAGCCTTGACCGCGCGGTCGTGCGGACAGTCGACCTGACCGACGAGGACATCTGAGCGCGGGCGGCGGCCGAAGGCGTCCGGAAGAGGGCAGGGAGCTGGCCAGCAGCGCATCTTCTCGGCGGTTTGGCGCCGACCGGCGGCTAGCCCGGCTTGAGTTCGCCAGAGCTCGTTGATTTCCGAGGCATTCAATCCTGGACGGTTCGGAACCGACATCGCTATGACGGAAGTGAAAGGCGTGTTAGCTTCCGTTTCTCTGGTTCCCATTAAGGTTATCAGGACCTTGCTGCCCACCTACAAAATCCCCGATCCGATGCCCTGGACCCAGCTCGCCGGGCCGCTCGCCGCCGCCGAGGATGCCGTGGCCCGCTTCGACGAGCGGCTCGCCAAAAGCCCAATCCGCGACGGCGCAATCAGCCGGACACACTTCACCGATGCCTGCGCCAGTTTGTGGCTGGAGGGCGAACTTGTCCACCTCGATGACCTTGTGCTCCACGACGCCGGCATGGACGTTCGCACTCCCACCCATGAGCTGACTCGCGCCCACGCCGTGCTGCGCGCCCGTCGGCGCATCGCCGAGGCGAAGCCCGAATGGGCGCTGTCGGCTCAGGGGCTCTCCAGCCTCCGCGGGCGGGGCGAGCGAGAGCAGGAGACGAGCAACCGGAAGGAAGGTGAGGGAGGTTTTGAGATCGACGAGGCCCCCGAGCGGGAGGAGGCGGGTCTCGAATTGCCCCTCGGTGTCCTCGATATCGATCCCCATCTGGCCGCCGCTTTCGACGCGGTCGACGCAGCGAACGCCAGGGCGGAGCGCAGGCTTGCCGCCGAGACTCGGTTTCGGCCGGAGCGGGATTCTCTCATCTACGATCCCGACTGGGATGAGGAGGAACGCCTCGATCACTGGCGCGATGTGGTCGACCAGACTCGCGGCTTGCCGCCGACCCTGGCGGGGGCGATTGCCGCCGACGCCTGGGGTGCGATCGAACCGCTTGAGCACACGCCTTGGCTCGGCTGCCTGCTCACCGCGGCATTGTTGAGGGACCGCGGCAAAACGCGATCGCATCTACCGTGCCTGCATGCTGGGCTGAAAAGCATTCCGCGTGAGCGCCGGCGGCCACGCGACGCCGCCGCGCGTTTGGTCGTGCAACTCGAGGCCATGACGGCCGCCGCCGAGTCTGGCCGCAAGGATCACGACCGCTGGCTGATGACCAGAAGCCTGCTCGCCCGAAAACTCGCCGGCCGTCGCACCACTTCAAAACTGCCGGCTCTCCTCGACTACGTGCTGACGATGCCGATCGTCTCGGCGGGCATGATCGCGGCGGAACTCGGGATCACTCCCCGTGCTGCCCAAAACCTGGTCGCCGAGCTCGGCCTGCGCGAGGCGACCGGGCGGGGACGCTACCGGGCATGGGGCGTCCTGTAGAGACGAAGGTCCGTGCGGCTCTGAACGCTCGGCAGGAAGACCGTCTCGTCCAGATGAAAAAGGCACCAACAGAAGTGCCGCGCGGTTGAAATACAGCGCGGCGGCCGTTTCCAGCGCCCGAGGGTGTGACGAAAACTCCGGTCACGCTCGAGTCGCTGACCAAGGCTTTTATTCGTCCGACTCGCACGCGAACGAAGGCTTGAAGATTTAGTTTGATCGTACTTATCGTAGCCAACCTACCAATAAATCGAAACTTGCCCGCCCAGCTGGTCGCACGATACAGAGCCGCCTCAATCGTCGTTGGTAAGTTCGTCGGGCCACATCTGCGCGCCATGGAGCACGCGCAAGATGCGAACGGTATCGCCGTCGACCAGGTACGCCGCGACATAAGATGTCCGCGGAATGACCAACTCGCGCGTCCCAGCGACACGCCCCGGCCGACCGCTATCCGGAAAGTCGAGCAGACGCCGCGCGGCATTGGCAATCTGTTCGTCGACATGAACCGCGGCACGAGGATTCTCGGCCTCGATGTAGCTGAAAATGCCGTCGCGATCGGACAACGCGAAGCGCGACCAGACGAGTTTCACCGTTCCTGCTCCGGTGCCTTTCGAAGCGCAGCGGCACGACGTTGAGCGAAATGCGTTTCGACCTCGGAATCATCGATATCGGGCCGGGTGTCGGCCAGCGCCTGGCGCACCTTCTCACGAAACCAGGTATCGTAAGCTTGGCTGTTGCTCACGAGCTCCAGCGGAAGCATTCCTTCATTGGCCGTGCGCGTCAGCAGGATCCGCACGGCGTCGGATACCGTGAGACCCATATTTTCCAGAACGGCAGTGGCCTTTTCCTTCACGTCCGCATCGATGCGGGTTTGGACCAAGGCATTCGAAGCCATAGCGACCTCCATATTCGTAGCTAGATGTAATACATTTGAATGACATGCACCAGAGACTATCACGGCTCCGTGAGCCGAGGCTGTGACAGCGGGCAGGGGCCAGGACGGCCTACAGCTCATCTGCACCTCGGTGGCATAGATCGGAGCCGGCCCAAAACCTCGTCGCCGGCTCGGCTTGCGCGAGGCGACGGGAGAGGTGACGGTGCGTGAGGGCTCCGCACTCAACGCGCTGTCGCCCTGCGGGGCTCGCCGGCTTACGCGGCCGCGGCGAGTCCGAGGCGGGGAGTGAGGCATCCTTTAGGGCGCAGTCAGTGCGGTTCTCCGCCATGAAGCAGGTGGCGATAGCCGTGCTCGGCCATCCAGCGAGCACGCGCCAGATGGGTTTCCCAGGCGCGGCGCGCCCGGTCAGGCTCACGGTGAGGATCAATGTGCAGCACGATCCGCGATACGTCTTTCCAGTCAGCGCCGTCCGCGGCAGCGTGGAGCAGACGGAGATAAGTGATCAGGTGCTGCTCATCATAGCCGGTCGCGATCGGCGTGGTCGGCGCGTCATCGGCGACATCAGGATCGAGAAGTAGCTTCTGCATCATGTATTCGCCCGAAGGTTTGCCTGCGGAGACTAGGAGCGTTCATGTCGTCGTGAATAGACCCGAATTGCGCACCACGTGGTGCTTGATCGGCGTCACCGATCACAGTGCTGGCCGAACGCGATGGTGCCGACCTCGGTGAATGGGCGCACGACATTGCACGGAGCTCGGAGGGCTAGTCTCGCCCTGGTGACGCGCTCACCTCGGCCGTTGTGGGGTGATCCCAGCGAAGTATCGGTCCAACGCTCCCAAGCCTTGGGAGCAAGACGGCAGCAACCACCTGTCGTCGGAATAAGCGGGCTGGCCTGCCGAACCACGAGCCAGTGCGCGGGATGCCCCGTTCCACGTCGCCCCATATCTGCCAAGCAGCGCGCTTTTAGCCTCGCAAACAACGCAATTGCCGGAACTCTGCGTCACGCAGCGGAACCTGGGCCGCGGAATCTGCGGTAAAACTACGGGTGTCACGTTCGATGGTCGTGGAAACCAGATCGCGCTAAACTTCGTGATGGGGGATTTTGTCACGGGTCGAACATGACGACGATGCAACCGAACTTCCGATCACCCAAAGCCCTGATGGCCGGAGCACGAGATGCCTGGCGTCGGCTGTTCGAGCATTCTCCGATCCCGATACTGCTGCTCACGCCGGACCTGAAGATCGTTGATGCCAACGACAGCTATCTTCGAGGCGTCTTCCGCTCACGGGATACGCTTGCCGGTTTGGACATGTTCGAGGCATTTCCCGACAACCCGCATCTCGCACGCGCAGACGGGGTGAGCAACCTGGCTGCCTCGTTCAGGAGGTGCTTCGCGAAAAACGCGGGCAGGTGATGCCTTTGCAACGGTATGACATCCGACCTGACGGACGGCCTTGGCAGGTACGATATTGGCATCCCAAAAACTGGCCGGTCCTTGATGATGCGGGGTCAATCGTTGGGGTGGTTCATCACGTGACCGACGCCACCGCCTCGGTCCTGGCGAGAAAGGCTCTGCGAGCCGATCCGGCTGCTTTCCCCTCGGACGCCCTTCTGCGATCCGCAGACCAGGCTATTTTCGAAGCGCACGAGGTCGTCAGGGAAACGCGAGAGGCAATTTTGACGTCCCGCGCCCTGATCGAGGATAGTTTACCTTCTTCCGCATCACAAAACAGTGGCGGTCGCCGCAGCGGCAGCAGCGAGTAGCAGGCGATGCTCGCGTACTCCAAGGAAAGTGCCGAATCTCGAAGCGTACTCAATTTCGCGCTTGCTGAAGCGCTGCGCCTCAGCGAGGCAGAGCTTGGTAACGTTCAACTGATGGATTGGGATGCGGGATGCCTGGAAATCGCTTCTCAACGCGGTTTCGGCGATGAGTTTCTGACTTTTTTCAAGAAGGTCACAATTGATGGCGGTTCGGCATGTGCCCGCGCACTTCGAGGTCGCGAGCCGATCATCGTCGAGGATGTGTTGTCGGATTTTGCATTTACGTCTTGCCGGACCATCGCGTGCAGCGCCGGTTTTCGCGCGGTTCAATCGACGCCGATGGTTTCGAGCAGCGGGGCCTTCATCGGAATCCTCTCGACCCACTTTCCGTCGCCGCATAGGCCGAGCGATACGACAATGGCAGCCCTGAAAGCCTTGGCAGGGTCAACCGCGAACGCCATTGTCCGCGGCCGGTCTAAGATGAATGACGTCAAGACGACGATCGAGCGTAGCATTGAGAGACTGGAAGAGTCCTATCGGCTGCTGACGTTGACGGATCGGCCGACAAAATAGCGGGCGTCCAACGCCAACTTCGCGGGCCGTCACTGTTCGAGGATGCGGACCAGCTCCACGTCCAACTATATGCCGGGGTTTGCTTTGCGAAGCGCCCGTAGCGCTCGACCTAGCGACAGTGAGGTCACGACGGACGCGGAATTTTTGCGGTGCGTCTTAACCTTCGTGAATCCGAGAACGCGCGGTACCGGTTATCCTCCTTGCCTCCACCGACTGAGGGGCAATGTCCGATGTTCGACGCCCAAACTACCGCGCTGCTGCGCGCGGTCCTCGACGATGTCTGTCAAACCGTATCGCGCTACGAAACGGGCACCCGGACGCACGTCGCCGCAAAGATCCTCGAAGCGGCCAGGCAGGGTGAAGCGACGCCCGATAGTTTGATGCAAGTGGGCCGCAAGGCGCTCAGCGACGCGCCAACGATGTGGCGGTGAGGGGCTTGATCGCCGAGCTTCGCAGAGAGCCTCTAGCCTTTCGCCACGTGATGGGGAGAGAGCCGCCGGTTGCTGACGTCAGGACTGGCAAATTCGTCGTGGGCGCACCACCTCGACAATAGGCTCCAACGGGACGGGGGTGTGATGTCGACGATCGCAAAGCTGCTTGCGCGGAAGCAGGCGCTCAGGGAGCGGCTGGAGAGCGATCCCGGACCGAACGAGCGCGAGGAAATCGAACGGCTGCTCGCCCAGGTCGACACCGCGCTCAGCTTGCTTCAACCGGGAGATGCCGCGGCGCCGAGCGAGGGATGATATCGGCCCTGCCGTTCAAAGCGCGCTTAGATCGTCCGGCACCTCGCCGAACTTCCGGATCAGCTTGGCGTCGCTGAAGGTGCCGCTCGCCGGGTCTCCAGTCCGCGAAAACGCGATGGCGCCGCGGACTTGCGAGCCAGGGCTTCGGCCTTGATCACCGCGGCGTCGGATTGAAGCATTCCACGGCTTCCCCTGCTGCGAGGCCGTCGTCGGCGAGGACGAACGGCAGCGCGACGTAGTAGGTCACCTCACTCATGTCGCTCATCCTTGCCGATGGCCCGATCGGCGGCGAGATCAAGATCGTCCTCGGCGGGGTGCTGCAGGTTCGAGGGCTGCGGGCGCGCCACATGTTCTTTGTTTGTTCCTTAGGAGTCAATGGGGTCGTCGGCAGACTCCCTTGGCGCCCGCGGGTCGCGCGTGAAATCTCCGCCCCGGAAGCGTCCGCGTGTCGGAACCCGGTCGCCTCGTTCGTCTTGAATCCAGGCCCCGACGGAGTTCTGCGTACCATGGCCCCGCGCGCCAACTGGAAAGGCTTCCTCAGACTGTCCCTGGTCACCTGTCCGGTGGCGCTCTATCCGGCGACGTCCGATTCCGAGAAGATCTCCTTCAACCAGCTGAATAGGGCAACCGGCCATCGCATCAAATACCTGAAGGTGGACGCCGACACCGGCGACGAGGTGCCCAACGAGGACATCGTCAAGGGCTACCAGCTCGAAAAGGACCAGTTCATCGAGGTGACGAAGGAAGAGCTCGAGGAGATCGCGCTGGAATCCACGCGCACGATCGAGATCGACGAGTTCGTCGACAAGTCTGACATCGATCCGCGCTACCTGATCCGCCCCTACTACCTGCGTCCGGACGGCAAGGTCGGGCACGACGCCTTCGCGGTGATCCGCGAGACCATCCGGGAGATGGACAAGGTCGCGATCGGCCGGGTCGTGCTGACCAACCGCGAGCACATCATCGCGCTCGAGCCGCTGGACAAGGGTCTCGTCGGCACGCTGCTGCGCTATCCCTATGAAGTGCGCAGCGAGCAGGAGTATTTCGACGAGATCCAGAATGTCAAAGTCACGAAGGACATGCTCGATCTCGCCAAGCATATCGTCAATCAGAAGGCCGGCTCATTCGACCCCGAGAAGTTCGAGGATCACTATGAGACCGCGCTGATCGACCTCATCAACCAGAAGCGCTCCGGCAAGCCCATCGTGCCGAAGGAGCGGCCCGCATCGACCAACGTCGTCGACCTGATGGAGGCGCTGCGCCGATCGGTCGGCAAGGAGGCGGCGCCGGCGAAGGCGAGCAAGCCAGCCAAGAAGTCGCGCAAGGCATCCAGCGGTCAGAAGGAGATGCTGATGCCGCTCGAGGGCAAGAAGCCCAAGGAAGCCGCCGCCGCCAAGAAACCGGCAGCGCGGCAGCAGCGGAAGTCCGCGTGATCCAGCGTCCGCCACGCCAGATCTTGCGCTTCAGTAGGTGGCCTCGCGCAGCAGCGCTGTCGGATAGAAGGGCTTCGAGAAGAACGTGACGCGCTCGGGGAGCGCCGATGCGGGAGGTTGGCCGGAAATAACCACGACGCGCATCTGGGAATCGCCCGAAAGCGGAAGGCGCGCGGCATGCGGCCGGGGAAGGAGCGCAGCATCCTCATTGGCAAGGCGCGGCAGATGGAGGAAGCGGCGCAGATCGCGGACTTCCTTGCTGTGCAGCCAGACGAGCGCTGGGTGCTAAGCCCGCTCCGGAGCGCACTCCGGGCAGGAGTCGCCGATCGAATTTAGGACATCGTCCACCTCGGCGGCGGCTTCGCCCGGAGAGATGCCCGGCGGCGGGTCCCGGCGGGCGATGTCGAACGCTCGCTCGCGCGCGTGCGGGTCGGCGCGGTCCTGCATCCAGCCGTGCGCATCGCATTCTCGGATGGCGCCGGTCTCTTGCAGCACGTTAATCGCCCAGCCGCGCAGCGTGCGGACCCGCGGTCTTTCCTTCGTCATCAGCATCGAGATCGCTCCCGTCGGCGGGCGAATCTTTCAGCCGCCCGCGTCGTTCCAAGCGGTTAGCACAGGGCAGGGATTCGCAATCGGCAGGACTCGCGCTTGTCCACCTGTTCCGTCCTGCCGTTGACCCGGCGGGAACGCGCCTAGCCGTCCGCTTCGCCCGGTGCCGGGGGCGCGAGCTCTTCGGCGCGCTCGATGATCAGCTGCCGTAGCCGCGGGTCGTCGATCCGAAAGAAGGCGCGCAACAGCCTCAACGCCTGGACATCCAAGAAGCCGGGCGATCTGAATACCTCGTCGTCCACCACTCACCCGCGCGCTTTGCCCCTTCGGCATAGTAATTCGGTCGCAGGCGCTCCGGAAAGGGCGGCACGGCGATCAATTTGTTCGTGCGCGACATGCGGCGGCTGTCGGTGGATCTCTATCTGGTGCTTTGCCATGGCGTCGGAATGGTCGCTACTGGGCGTACCGGCACTTGGATCAACCTCCCGGCGCCTATGGGCGAAGGCCCCGCCTCGCGGCGGGGCCACCTGCGCGGCGCCTCAGTCGCGGCTCGGGCGAGACCAGATGAGCGAGAAGCCTTCTTCGCCTTCGACCTCGACCAGCGTCGCGTAGATCGGGGCCGGGAAGCTCGGGTCGTCCAGTTTGACCGAGTGGTACTCGCGGCCCGTGTCCTGGGACTTCTTCTTCCACATGGCGCCGAACTCGATGTTTGCGCCCGCGAAGATGCGGTAGTCCGGGGCCTTGTCCGAAGTGCGTTCGGCCGGAACGATCTTGGTCTTGACGGTGCCCAGAGCGAGGGTCTTGACGGTGCCTACGAAGCCGTTGCCGTTGACGGTGAAGTTGCCGATGGTAGCCATGTTCGCGTCCTCTTTCGTTCTCGGGCCGCGACCATCGCGACCTCGATGGCTGTCGTTGACCGGAGGCGATCGGGCCGCACCCGAAGGGCCGCCACGCAGTAGAGGACGGCCAGGGCGAGGCTTTCTTGTCTCGCGAGGAATGGACGCGCAGCGGCCAGGGGAAGAAAGCCGAGAACGGCCGTTGCGGTCTTTTGATCGAGGCGGAGCGCAGCGACGACGGCCTTCGGTTAGACATGCCAAATCGAGGACGCATTGGGCGCGACAGGCCGCACGATGAGGATACGACTGAGCGACAGGCAAACCACACCGCACGACGACGGGCGCATTGGTGAATGAGACTCGCGCGCGCCGCGTAAGCTTTCGTCCGGTCCAACGCACGCAATCACAACTCCGGACTGTCGCATCGTGGATGACATCAGCCTTCTGCGGCTTCGGAAAGACGCTCGCCCAGAAAAGGACGGGCATCTCGGAAGTCAGAAGAATCCGCCCGGCGCATCTCGCCTACGTCGTCAGGATGGGAGGAGGTAGCGCATCTGCAGTCACCAGGACACGCATGACGCACATAGGAAAGGGCCCCGCCGTAAGGCGAGGCCTTCGTCATTTTCTAGAAAGGTGAATGATGAGCGCAAGCGGTCGAGGCGCGGATCGTTCCGCCTCATGCCGCTTGGTCGATCTCGGCCGACTTGGGTTGAAGATCGTGCAGATAGGTGACTGCCCGCTGAGCGTGGGCGGCCGCGGAGAAGATGAAGCGCTTCTCGTTGGACAGCACCTCCAATAATCAGCAGCAGATCATAATGTGAAGGAGCACCACGTTTCCGGTGTTATGCGGGGATGGTGTGCGATCTCCTCCACATTATTTCTTTGCCGCTAAAGGGT
>Ga0102590_1002811_pt1 | contig 19267 bp, 16 predicted proteins | sample AraplaMF_Col_mMF_FD_76859 | JGI IMG/M metagenome (GOLD analysis project Ga0102590, IMG submission 76859) | Arabidopsis root microbial communities from the University of North Carolina, USA - plate scrape MF_Col_mMF | ecosystem: Host-associated > Plants > Roots > Endosphere | place: USA...
AGACAGGGTCCATTGTGCGGGTGGTTCGAGGACTGGCGCGTTCGTGACGCTGCTTTTTCTTCAGGGCGTTGAAAGGGTTGGGATTCTTCGCGCGAGTGACGGGGATTGGGCGGCGTCTATCCTCCAACCGCCGTCGGTTACGGTCGACGGCACGCTCATGTTCGCCATTGCGCCTTACACGCAAACTGATCCTCAGATCGCCGTCGCCAGCACCGGCCTACTTCAGGCGCAGCGTCAGCCCGGCCACCACCAGGGCCACCGCGTCGGCGGCCTGGGCCAGGGCCTGGTGCAGCCGCCCCGCCTCGTCACGGAACCGCCGGGCCAGGGCGTTGTCCGGCACGATGCCGAACCCGACCTCGTTGGACACCAGCCACAACGCTCCGGGAAACCGTCCGGCCGCCTCGACCAGTCCGGCGGCCGCCGTCGCCAGGTCCCGCTCGTCCAGCATCAGGTTCGACAGCCACAGCGTCAGGCAATCGACCACGACGATGTCGTTCGCGCCCAGCGGCTCCAACGCATCCGCGATATCGAGCGGCGCCTCCAGGGTCGTCCAGGCCGGGCCACGGTCCTGGCGGTGGCGCGCGATGCGCCCGGCCATCTCCGAATCAAAGGCCTGGGCGGTGGCGACCATGACCAGCCGGCCGCCGGTTTCCGCGGCCAGGGCCTCGGCCGCGCCCTGGGCGAAGGCGCTCTTGCCGGATCGGGCTCCGCCCAGGACGAGGGTAAACGGCAAGACGCGCTCCAGATTCCTGGCCAGATCGCCAGTCAGATTGACCGTGTGCGGCGCAGCATATAGTGCAGCTCTCGCGACAGGTTCCTCGAAAGAGGATGAAAAGGGAACTCGGGTGCGAAACCCGGGCTGCCCCCGCAACTGTAAGCGGCGAGCCCGCGCGTCACGAAGCCACTGACCGTTTTCTCTCTAGGAGAACGATTGGGAAGGCGACGCGCATCGGTGATGACCCGCGAGCCAGGAGACCTGCCCGTCGCAGTCGTCCTTCGTCCGGCCGGGGTGCGCCGTACGATGGGGTTCTTCCCCCGAGGCGACATCGTCAGGCCGGCCCGGAGTCCCGGACCAGCCTTCGTTGCCGCGCACGGAGGATCAACATGCGCTCGATTTCCGCCCTGGCCCTGGTGGCCGCCCTTCCCGCTCTCGCCGCGCCGAGCTTCGTGCTGGCCGCCGAAACCGTCGACGACGCCAACGCCGTCGACCAGGTGGTCGTCACCGCCGGCCGCGCCGCCGACAAGCTGTCCGAGGTCCCGGTCAGCATGACCGTGATCACCGCCGAGACCCTGCGCCAGCGCCAGGCGGTGGTGGTCTCCGACCTGCTGTCGCGCACGCCCGGCGTCACCGTCACCCGCAACGGCGGCGTCGGCGGCTCGACCCAGGTGCGTATCCGCGGCGCCGAGAGCGACCAGACCGCCGTGCTGATCGACGGCGTCAAGCTGAACGACCCGTCGGCGACCGGAGGCGGCTACAACTTCGCCACCCTGCTGGCCGGCGACGTCGACCGCATCGAGGTGCTGCGCGGCCCGCAGTCGACCCTTTGGGGCAGCCAGGCCATCGGCGGGGTGGTCAGCATGATCACCAAGACCCCGGACGGCCCGCTGTCGGGCGACGCCACGGTCGAGGGCGGCTCGCGGGCCACGGCCTATGCCCGCGTCGGCGTCGGGGCCGGCGGCGACTGGGGCGGCTGGCGGCTGGCGGCCGGGTCGTACACCACCGCCGGCGTCTCCAACTTCGACGAGGCCATGGGCGGCAAGGAGAAGGACGGCTACCACAACACCGCCGTCAGCGGCCGTCTGGACCTGAACGTCACCGACTGGGCCAGCCTGGACGCACGCCTGTCCTACGCCGCCGGGCGCAACGAATTCGACGGCTTCCCCGCCCCGCTCTTCTCGTTCGCCGACACGGCCGAGTACGGCAAGACCAAGGAACTGGTCAGCTATCTGGGCGCCCGCCTGTCGAACTTCGACGGCGCCCTCAACAGCCGCATCGGCTACGCCTACACCCAGACCGACCGCGACAACTACGATCCCAGCCAGAGCCCGACCAAGACCTTCGACGCCAAGGGCACCGACAGCAGCCTGGAATACCAGGGCACCTGGACGATCAATCCGGTCTGGCGCGCGGTGTTCGGGGCCTCGACCGAGCGGTCGTGGTTCCGCACCGCCGCCCCGTCCAGCTTCGATCCGAACCCGACGCCCGACCGTCACGCGACCGGCATGGACAGCGTCTACGGCCAACTTCAGGCCAAGCTGGTCGAGGGCCTGACCCTGACCGGCGGCGTCCGCCATGACGACCACGACACCTTCGGCGGCGCCACCACCTACCAGGCCGGCGCGACCTGGAGCCCGAACGGCGGCGCGACCGTGTTCCGCGCCAACTATGGCGAGGGCTTCAAGGCGCCGTCGCTGTACCAGCTGTACAGCGACTACGGGAACACCGGCCTGAAGCCGGAAGAAGCCAAGAGCTGGGACCTCGGCGTCGAGCACAGCGTCCTGGACGGCCGCCTGCGCGGGTCGATCACCTATTTCAACCGCGACACCAAGAACCAGATCGACTTCCTGTCCAACAACACTCCGCCCAATTTCGGCGGCTACGCCAACACCGCCAAGACCCGGGCCGACGGCGTCGAGGTGGAGGGCAGCTTCGAGGTCAACTCGACGCTCACCCTGTCGGCCAACTACACCAACATGGACGCGGTCAACCGGTCGGCCGGGGCCAACTACGGCAAGGACCTGGTGCGCCGGGCCGGCGAGACCGCCTCGGCGGACGCCGAGCTCAGCTTCGTCAACGGCCTGACCGCCGGGGTGACGATGCAGTATGTCGGCCACAGCTTCGACAACGCCGCCAACACCCGGCGCCTGAAGAGCTACGTGCTGACCGACATCCGCGTCGCCTATCCGATCAACGACACGTTCGAGCTGTACGGCCGGGTCGAGAACCTGTTCGACCAGCAGTACGAGACCCTCTACCGCTACGGGACCCTGGGCCGCGGCGCCTTCGCCGGCGTGCGGGCCAGGTTCTAGCCATGGCGACGCCGGCGGCCTTCCTCGGCCACGGCGGACGCCTCGGCGCGGCGCGGACGGCCTGGCCGGACGCGCCGACGCCGTGGCTGGACCTGTCGACGGGGATCAATCCCTGGCCCTATCCCGTCCCGCCCCTCGCGCCGGAGGCCTGGTCGCGCCTGCCCGATCCGGAGTCCTTGTGGCGGCTGGAACGGGTCGCGGCCGCGGCGTTCGGCGTCGAGGATCCAGCGCGAGTCGCGGCGGCGGCAGGCAGCGAGGCGCTGATCCACCTCCTGCCTCGCCTGCTGACGGCGCGGTGCGTGGCGATCCCGGCCCGGACCTATGGCGGCCACGCCGAGGCCTGGCGGGCGGCGGGGGCGGAAGTCGTCGACCCGGGCGATCCAGCGGCCGACCTGCGGGTCCTGGTCAATCCGGACAATCCCAGCGGCCGCGCCCTGTCGCCCGGCCAGGTCCTCGACCTGGCCGACGGGCCGCTGCTGGTGGACGAGGCGTTCGTGGACGTCGATCCGGCGCGCTCCGTCGCCCCCCTGGCCGGCGCGCCGGGCCACGAACGGCTGATCGTCCTGCGATCGTTCGGCAAGTTTCACGGCCTGGCCGGCGCGCGGCTGGGCTTCCTGGTCGCCGAGCCCGCCCTGGCCGCCCGCGTCCGCCAGGCGCTGGGCGACTGGCCCGTCTCGGGTCCGGCGATCGCCGTCGGCCTGGCGGCCTATGCCGATGTCGGCTGGGCGGTCCAGACCCGCCTGCGCCTGGCCGAGGACGCCGCCCGCCTGGACGATCTGCTGCGCCGCGCCGGGTTCGAGATCGCCGGCGGCGCGACGCTGTTCCGCCTGGCGCGCGCCGCCGACGCGCCGCGCCGTTTCGAGGTCCTGGCCCGCGCCGGGATCCTCACCCGCCCCTTCCCCTGGGACGAGACGCTGATCCGCTTTGGCCTGCCCGGCCCGCCCGCGGACTGGCTCCGCCTCGCCAACGCCCTGGAGAGCCTGCGATGAGCAACGACCTCGACACCAAGCACGCCGAAGCCATGAAGGCCCTCAAGGCCGAGCGCGACGCGATGATGCAGACCAAGAGCCTCGAAAAGGGCCTGCTGCTGGTCCACACCGGCGACGGCAAGGGCAAGTCCTCGGCCGGCTTCGGCATGGTGGCCCGCAACCTCGGCTGGGGCCTGAAGGTCGGGGTCGTCCAATATATCAAGGGCAAGTGGAAGACCGGCGAGCGGCTGTTCTTCAGCAAGTTCCCCGACCAGGTGCGCTACGAGGTCATGGGCGAGGGCTTCACCTGGGACACCCAGGACCGCCAGCGCGACATCGCCGCCGCCCAGGCCGCCTGGCGGACCTCCCAGGAGATGATCGCCGACCCCAAGCTGGACTTCGTGCTGCTGGACGAGATCAACATCGCCCTGCGCTACGACTATCTCGACATCGACGAGGTGGTGGCGGTGCTGAAGGCCCGTCCCAACGACAAGCACGTCTGCCTGACCGGCCGCAACGCCAAGCCGCAGCTGCTGGAGATCGCCGACCTGGTCACCGAGATGACCCTGGTCAAGCATCCGTTCGAGCAGGGCTTCAAGGCCCAGCGCGGGGTCGAGTTTTGACACCCCCGAACATCATCGGCCTCACCCGCCGGGCGGCGGTCGGGACCGGCCTGGCGGCGGTCGGGACCGGCGGCGCCGCCGCCGCCGGCCAGGCCCGCGTGATCTCGCTGAACCCCTGCCTGGACGCGGTGCTGGTCCACGTGGCCGACCGCTCCCAGGTCGCGGCGCTCAGCCACTACGCCCGCGACCCGCAGCAGTCGAGCATCGCCAAGCTCGCCCTGGGCTATCCGATCACCTACGAGAGCGCCGAGGAGGTGATCGCCCTGCGGCCCGACGTGGTGCTGACCGCCGCCCACTCCTCGCCGGCCACACGCGCGGCGCTGAAGCGGCTGGGAATCCGCACCGAACTGTTCAAGGTGCCCAACAGCTGGGCCGAGAACCAGGAACAGATCCGGCGCATCGCGCGGGCCACCGGCCACCCGGAGCGCGGCGAGGCGCTGATCGCCCAGGTCGAGGCGGCGATGGTCCGGGGCGCGCCGCGTCCCGGAACCCGTCCGATCACCGCCCTGGTCTTCCAGCCCAACGGCTTCGCGGCCGGTCATGGCACCCTGCTCGACGAGATGATGCGCCGCGCCGGCTTCGTGAACGTCGCCCAGCGCTATGGCCTCAAGAAATGGGGCAACGTCCCGCTGGAGCGCCTGCTGGACGACCCGCCCGAGGTGCTGCTGGCCGGCCAGGCCGCGCCCAACGCCCCGACCTGGGCCGAGCGGATCCTCAACCATCCGGCCCTGGCCAGCATTTCGCCGCGCATGACCCGGGCGGTGTTCCCCGAACGGCTGCTCTATTGCGGCGGCCCCGGCCTGATCGACACCGCCGCCGCCCTGGCCGCCGCCCGCCGGCAGGTGCTGGGAGCCGCGGCATGACCCGCCGCCTCCTGCTGCTGGGCGGCCTGTGCCTGCTGGTCCTGCTCCTGAGCGGCCTGTCCCTGATGGCCGGACGCGTCTGGGTCCCTTGGAGCGCCTGGTCCCAGGCCGCCCAGGACCCGCGCTGGGCGATCATCTTCGAGCTGCGGCTGCCGCGGACGATCCTGGCCGTCGCGGTCGGCGCGGCCCTGGGCCTGTCGGGCGCGGTCATGCAGGGCTACACCCGCAACCCCCTGGCCGATCCCGGCGTGCTGGGCGTGTCGTCCATGGCCGCCCTGGGCGCGGTGATGACCATGTATCTGAGCCTGAGCCTGGCCACGCCCTGGCTGCTGTTCGCGGCGGCCATGATCGGCGCCGGCCTCGGCGTGGCCGTCATGCTGGTCCTGGCCGGCGGGACCGGCGGGACCATCACCTTCATCCTGGCCGGGGTGATCCTCAACACCGTGGCCAGCGCCGGGGTCGCCCTGGCCTTGAGCCTGGCCCCCAGCCCCTGGGCGGCGCAGGAGATCATCAACTGGCTGCTGGGCTCGCTGGCCGACCGCAGCGCCGACGACGTCTGGCGGGCCCTGCCGTTCATCGCCGTCGGTTCGGGCCTGATGCTGATGCTCGGCCGGGCGCTGAACGCCCTGACCCTGGGCGAGACCGGGGCCAGGGCGCTGGGGATCGACCTGAACCTGACCCGGGTGCTGCTGGCGCTCGGCGTCGGCCTGGCGTCCGGCGCCAGCGTGGCGGTGACCGGCATGATCGGCTTCGTCGGCCTGATCACGCCGCACCTGATGCGGCCGCTGGTCGGCCACCAGCCTGGCGCCCTGCTGGCCCCCAGCGCCGTGGCCGGCGCGGCCCTGGTGCTGGCCGCCGACATCCTGGTGCGGCTGACGCCCTCGGTCGCCGAGGTCCGCCTGGGCGTGGCCATGGCCGCCGTGGGCGGGCCGTTCTTCCTGGCCCTGCTGATCTCGATGCGCCGGAGGATGGCATGAGCGACCTGGTCGCCGAAAACCTGACCGTGGCCCTGGGCGGCCACACGGTGCTGGCCGGGGTCGGGGCTCGGTTCCGGCCCGGCGAGGTCACCGCCGTCGTCGGCCCCAACGGCGCGGGCAAGTCGACCCTGCTGGCCTGCCTGGCCGGATTGCGCCGGCCCGACGCCGGCCGGGTGTCGCTGGACGACGACCCGATTCTGGCCCTGGCCCCTCGCGAACGCGCGCGCCGGATCGGCTTCCTGCCCCAGACGCCGGAGGTGGCCTGGGCGGTGGACGTCGAGACGCTGGTCGGCCTGGGCCGCACCCCGCACAGCGGGGCCCGCGGCCTCAGCGACGCCGATCACGCCGCCGTCCAGGCCGCCCTGGTCCGCACCCGCATGACCGGTCTGGCCCGTCGCGACGTCACCACCCTGTCGGGCGGCGAGCGGGCCCGCGCCCTGCTGGCCCGGGTGCTGGCCGGGGAGCCCTCATGGCTGCTGGCCGACGAACCGCTGGCGGGGCTGGATCCCGGCCACCAGCTGGACACCGTCGACCTGATGCGCGCCTTCGCGGGCGAATGCGGCCACGGCGTGGTCATGACCTTGCACGACCTGGGCGTGGCCCTGCGCCTGGCCGACCGGGTGCTGGTGCTGCGGGACGGCGCCCTGATCGCCGACGCCGCGCCGCTGGAGGCCCTGACGCCCGCCGTCCTGGAGCGGGCCTATGGCGTGAAGGCCGCCATTGTCTCCGGGGCCTGGGGTCCGCTGATCGAGCTGATCGGGCGCGTGGATGGCTGAGGCGGCGCCCTGGGCCTGGGTCGTCGCCCTGGCCCTGGGGCTCGAGGCGATCCTGGGCTATCCGCCGGCGCTGAACCGCCTGGCGGGACATCCGGTGGCCTGGCCCGCGGCGCTGATCGAGGGGCTGGAGCGGCGCTGGAACCGGGCGGCGGCGTCCGACCGACGGCGCAGGCTGCTGGGCGTGGTCCTGGTCGTGCTGCTGGCCGCCGCTTCCGTCGCGCTGGGCGCGGCGGCGCAGGGCCTGGCCGGCTCCAGCCTGGCCGCGCAGACGCTCCTGGCCCTGATCGCCACGACCGGCCTGGCCCAGCGCAGCCTGCACGACCATGTCACGGCCGTCCTGGCGCCGCTGCAGGCCGGCGACCTGCTGGCCGCCCGCACGGCGGTGGCGATGATCGTCGGCCGCGACACCGCCCTGCTCGACGCCGACGGCGTGGCCGCCGCGGCCCTCGAGAGCCTGGCCGAAAGCTTCAACGACGGCGTCGTCGCCCCGGCCTTCTGGCTGCTGGTCGGCGGCCTGCCCGGCCTGTTCGTCTACAAGAGCGTCAACACCGCCGACAGCCTGGTCGGCCACAAGGAAGAGCGCTGGCGGATGTTCGGCTGGGCGGCGGCGCGCGCCGACGACCTGATGAACCTGGTCCCCGCCAGGCTGGCCGGCGGGCTGATCGCCCTGGCCGGCGCCGGAAACCGGGCCAGCGGATGGCGGACGATGGCCCGCGACGCCCATCGCCACGCCTCGCCCAACGCCGGCTGGCCCGAAGCCGCCATGGCCGGCGCCCTGGGCGTCCAGCTGGGCGGCGACGCGGCCTATGACGGCGTCCCGACAGCCCGGCCGACCTTCGGTGACGGAACCCGCCCCACCCCCGCCGACCTCGCGCGCGGCCTGGCCGTCTACCGCCGGGCCTGCCTGCTGCTCTGGCTGATCCCGCTGGCGGTCGGCCTGATCGTCGTGCTCGCCCGATGACCCCGCCTCGTCTATCCAGGATCCCGCCATGACCACGCTGCCCGCCCTCATCGCCGCCATCACGCCGACCGACGCCGCCCTCGAGCCGGCGCTGCGGGCCCTGCTGGACGGCAAGGCCAAGCCGCCCGGATCGCTGGGGCGGATCGAGGACCTGGCGGTGCGGATCGGCCTGATCCAGAACCGTCCGGACCCGCGCATCGGCCGCACCGATCTCTATGTGTTCGCCGGCGACCATGGCCTGACCCAGGAGGGCGTCTCGGCCTACCCGTCCAGCGTCACGGCCGCCATGGTCGGGCTGTTCCTGTCGGGCCGTTCCAGCGTCAGCGCCTTCGCCAGGGCCTCGGGCGTCCGGGTCCGCGTGGTCGACGCCGGGGTCGACGCCGACCTGCCGGGCCACCCCGACCTGATCGCCGCCAAGATCGCCCGCGGAACCCGCAACGCCGCCCGCGAGCCGGCCCTGACGCCGGAGCAGGTGCTGGCGGCCCTTCTCAAGGGCGCCGACATCGCCCGGGCGGCGGCCGCCGACGGCGCGGACGTCATCGCCCTGGGCGAGATGGGAATCGGCAACACCGCCTCGGCCGCCCTGGTCATGCACCGCCTGGCCCCCGCCCCGCTCGACGCCTGCGTCGGCCTGGGTACGGGGCACCACGCCGAGGGCCTGGCCCGCAAGCAGGCCGCCATCGCCCGCGCCGCCCGGCGCTCGGACGCCACCCAGCCCCTGGACGTCCTGGCCCAGTTCGGCGGCCTGGAGATCGCGATGATGGCCGGCGCGGTGCTGGGTGCGGCCTCGATGCGGCGGGTGGCGCTGGTCGACGGCTTCATCAGCACGGCCGCGGCCCTGGCCGCCGTCCGCCTGGTCCCGGCCGCCCTGGACTACTGCGTCTTCGCCCACGGCTCGGCCGAGCGCGGCCATCCAGCGATGCTGGCCGCCCTGGGCGTCCGGCCGCTGCTGGACCTGGACCTGCGGCTGGGCGAAGGCACCGGCGCGGCCCTGGCCGCCCCGCTGCTGGTGGCGGCCGCCAACCTGCTGACCGACGTCGCCGCCCTGGCCGACGTCCTGGCCGGCGGCTAGACGGGCTCGGGCCGATGCCGCGCCAGCTGAAGCTGTTCTTCTGCGCCGTGCAGTTCCTGACCCGCCTGCCGGCCCCGTCGTTCGCCGACTTCCAGCCCGACTGGATCACCCGCGCCGCCCGCTACTTCCCCCTGGTCGGGATCCTGGTGGGCGCCGTCGGGGCCGGCGTGCTGCTGGCGGCCGGACAGCTTTGGAGCGGCGCCCTGCCGGCCCTGCTGGCCGTGGCGGCGGGCGTGCTGGTCACCGGCGGCTTCCACGAGGACGGCCTGACCGACACCGCCGACGGCCTGGGCGGCGGCCAGACCCCGGCCCGGCGGCTGGAGATCATGAAGGACAGCCGGATCGGGACCTACGGCGTCCTGGCCCTGGGCCTGACGCTGGCGATCAAGGTCGCCGCCCTAGCCGCCCTGCCCCTGGCGACCGCCGCCCTGGCCCTGGTCGCCGCCCACGGCGCCGGTCGCGTCGCCGCCGTGGCGGTCATGGTCCTGGGCCGGCACGTCAGCGACCGCGATGACGCCAAGTACAAGCCCGCGCCGGACGGGGTGCGCCCCTTCGACCTGCTGGTCGCCGCCGGGCTGGGCCTTTGGCCGCTGGCGTTGCTGGGCTGGCCGGGCCTGGCCGGGGCGGCGGTCGGCGCGGCCCTGGCGGCGGCCCTGGCCCTGACGGCCCGGCGGCTGATCGGCGGCCACACCGGCGACGTGCTGGGCGGGATCGAGCAGGCGTGCGAGCTGGGCGTCCTGCTGGGCGTCTCGGCGCTGCTGGCGGCGCGATGACCCTGCTGGTCTGTCCGCTCAGCCAGGTCGAGACGGCGCGGGCCCTGCATCGGCCCTCGCACCTGGTCAGCCTGCTGTCGCCGGCCTCGCCCGACGAGGCCTGGCCGGTCGCCGACGGCGCTCACCTGCGCCTGGCCTTCCACGACATCGCCGAGCCCCGCGAAGGCTTCACGCCGCCCGACGCCGCCCTGGTCGCCCGGCTGCTGGACTTCGCGGCCGCCTGGGACCCGGCCCGGCCGATGCTGGTCCACTGCTGGGCCGGGGTCAGCCGTTCGACGGCGGCGGGTTTCATCATCGCCTGCCAACGCGCGCCCCAGCGGTCCGAGCGCGACATCGCCCAGGCCCTGCGCGCCGCCGCGCCCTACGCCACGCCGAACGGGCTGCTGGTCAGCCTGGCCGACGCGGCGCTGGGCCGGGCCGGCCGGATGTCGGCGGCGATCGCCGAGATCGGCCGCGGCGCCGACGCCTTCGAGGGCGCGCTGTTCGAGCTGCCTCTTGGCAGCGTCTAAGGCGCGGGCCTTTCGACCCGCACACGATAGGTTATGGCGTTGGTCGAGACCGCTTCGACCTGGATGGCCAGGTCGCGGATCTGGATCGCCTTGAGGTCGGCGGGGAAGCGTTCCCTCTGCCCCATGGCGGGATGGATCAGGTCGTCCACGCCATAGCCCCGTACCTCGAACGTCATCTCCCCCGCGTCCAGGCCCTCGAAGGTGACGTCATAGGCGTCGCCGGCGCTGGCCGCGGGATAGTCCGCCGCCTTCGGAACCTCGATCCCCTTGGCGTAGTCGCGTGGCGGGACCAGGGGCTGGCCAGCCTTGGCCGTCTGGCGGCGACCGAAGGTTTCGGTCCCGGGCGCGGCGGAACGGACGATCGGCGTGGCCGGGTCGGCGGCCAGGCGGTCGTAAACCGCGCGGGGCGCTTCGTCGTCGGCGGCGATCAGGGCGTCGGCGAAGGTCCGGACGTCGACCGCGACCGCGAAGGCGCCCGCCACTTCCCGGTCGCCGGGGTCGGCGCAGACGAAGTTCAGCTCGGCCTCGCCCAGGGTGTTGGGCTCCACCGCCGCCAGGATGGGCTTGGCCAGGCTGTCGACATCGATCTGGCGGTCGTCGCGATCATAGCTGACGTTCATCGCCCATCCGCCACGGGCCTTGGCGCAGTCGGCCGCCATGTAACTCCTGGTCATGCGCACGCCGTCCTCGGCGCCGTCGACGATGACCTGGGTGTTCCAGTAGGACAGCAGGCCGCGTTCGCGCGTGATCGACGCCACGTCGACCAGCATCACCCGGTCCTGGCCCTGGTTGACGTACCACCATTCCGCCGCGCCCGCGGTTTCCACGCCGAGCGTCGCGGCGGCGGCCAGCGCGATGGCCAGCACCGCCGACGCCCGGTTCCGGAAAGCAGAGGCGTCGGCCATGGCGGTCTCCAAGGTCAGGCTGCGCTAGAAAGCGCCTGGATATCGGGAGGTTAGAACCCCGACTTCGCGTAACGCGCCGCCACCGGATCGTAGCGGTCCCAGACCTGGCCGTCGCTGACGGAGCGCAGCAGCTTGACGTACTCGGCGTGCGACCAGGCCAGCGGTGTAGCTGAGTCGGTGCCTTCGCCGCGAACATAGCCATGCGGGTTGGGGCCGATGCCGTCCCAGACCTGTTCGGGGATCAGCAGGCCGTCGTTGGCGAACAGCTCCATGGCCTTGACGTAGCGGTCGCGGATCTTCCGCACCGCCGCGGCGTCCGGCTTGCCGTTCAGGCCGGCCAGAGCCAGTTCGTAGTGGCCGCGCTCGCCGGTGAAGATCGGCCAGACCCGGCCGCGCTGGCCCGGGCTCATCTTGCCGCCGACGCCGTAGTTGGCGCCGGTCTTGGCGTCCTCGCCATAGCCGTCGACGTCGTAGCGCCGCCAGCCCGGAAACTCGCCCGCCACGCCCGGAAAGGTGAAGTCATAACGGACCCGGTAGAGGTCGGCCCGCGTGGTGTCGTCCAGTTCCGGCAGGCTGCCGACGATGGCCGGATCGTCGGCCCGACGCACGCCGTAGCGAACCAGCTCCAGGAACCCGCCGTCGACCACCTGGTCCTTGGGCGGGGCGATCTGGCCGTTGGCGGCGCCGATCGGAGCGTGGTCGTTGGGGTCCTCGTTCTGGTTCAGGCGCACATAGTAGGTCCCGTCGCCGAACGGGCCCTTGGTCGTGACCATCCGGGCCTCGACCTTGGCCGAATAGGCGTCGGCCGTGGCGCGGTAGCGCGCGGCCCCGGCCGTGTCGCCCGCCAGCTCGGCGATGTCGCCCGCCGTCACCAGGCCGGCGATGGTCGCCGCCGTGGTCGAGGGCGAATGACCGCCCTGCTCCTCCCAGCGCTCCTGCTGGGTGAACGGCGGCTTGATCGTCTCGTGGTTCCAGCCGATCCCGACCTTGCCGCCGTCGACCAGGAAGTCGGCCGCCGGCTTGATCATCCGGCCGTAATAGGCCTTCAGGTCCGCCTCGGGCAGCCAGCCCAGCTTCCACAGCTTCCAGCCCAGCATGATCGGCATGGCCGTCTGGTCCAGTTGCACGCCGACCCATTCGGTGGTCCCGTCCACCCAGGTCTTCTGCAGGAACCAGCCGCCGACGCCGCTGTTGCCCTTGGTGTCGGCCTTGACCTGCACCTGCGGCAGGTAGTGGAAGGCGGCCAATGGGGTTTCCCTGTCCCCCAGCGCCGCCAGGGCCATGGCGCACTGGTAGAAGTCGCGCGGCCAGACGGCCTTGTAGCCGGTCGAGGGCTTGGACGCGTCGACCGTATCGCCCCACGGGTTGGACAGCGAGGCGATCAGGGCGCCCGCATAGGTACGGTCCTCCTGCACCTTCAGCATCAGGGCGCTGGCCTGGACCAGCTTGCCGCCGTCCTCCGAGGCCTCGCGCAGGCGCGGCAGCTCGGTCAGCGAGGCCAGATAGTCTTCCCAGCCGACGCGGTCGCCCTCGCCGTTGTAGCGGGCCAGCACCTCGTCATAGCCGGTCTTCAGCGTGGCGGCGGCGGCCTGGTCGGCGGCCTGGGCCTCGCCGCCGAAGCCGATGGCGAAGTCGTAGGTCGCCTCGCCCGAGGCCTGTCGCGGCAGTTGGGCGGTCAGGACGATCGCGCCCTGGGCCGAGCCGGCGCCGGCCAGGGTCGCGGACTTCACGGCCGCCAGGGCGTCGGCGCCCAGCGGCGCGGCGACGGCCTTCACGAATGGCTGGCCGCCCTTCAGGCTCAGGAACGCCTTGCCCTCGTAGGCGGTCAGGGCGGCGGGGCTGGCCGCGCCGGTGTCGCCGCCGCCGGTGTTGGCCATGTGCGGCTCCAGCACCAGGAACGGCGTCACCGGCCCCTTCAGGGCGCGGACGGTGACCCGCACGAACAGGGCGTTGCGGTCCGGATCGGTGAAGATCCGCTTCTCGATCTCGAACCGGCCCTGCCGGTCGGTGGTGGTCACCTTGTAGGCCGGCGACAGGGGCCGGCCGGCGGCGTCGAGATGCAGATATTCGGTCTTGCTGGTGGTGTCGGCGCCCTCGACGGCCAGGCCGGTCGCGGTCTTCACGGCCACGCGGAGCTGCTTGATCTGGGCCTCGTGGATCAGGCCGTACATGGTCTCGGTCAGGGTCCCGTCGGCGATCGAGAACCACACCTTCGACACCGCGCCGGTTGGGCCGCCGTCCTTGTAGGCGCCGTCGACATAGGCCTCGTAGGACGCGCCGACGCCGGTCTTGGCGGCATAGGCCCAGGTGGTCGGGGTCTCGGCGCGAGCGGCCGCGCCGAGGGCCGTCGCGGCGACCGAGGCCAGGGCGAGCATCTTCAGGCAACGCATGGAACTACCTCATGAAAGGACGGCGTCGATCAGGACGCGGATCAGGCTTTGGAAAGCGCTTCGGGCGACGACGCCCGGGCCGGCGACGCCTTGGGCTCGCCGACGTCGCGGACCCGGAACACGCAGGCGGCGGCCGCCAGCATCCCGCCGGCGCCCAGCACCAGGGCCCAGATCGCCTCGCCGCCGAAGAACGCCTTGAGCAGCAGGCCCAGCAGGGTCGCGGCCAGCAGCTGCGGGATGACGATGAAGAAATTGAAGATGCCCATATAGACCCCCATCTTCGCGGCCGGCAGCGCGCCCGACAGGATCGAGTACGGGGCCGACAGGATCGACGACCAGGCGAAGCCCACGCCGATCATCGGGATCCACAGCAGGCCCGGCTCGCGGATCAGCGGGAACGCCGCCAGGCCCAGGCCGCCCAGGCCCAGGCACAGGGCGTGGCAGGCCTTGCGGCCGACGGCGCGGGCGACCAGGGGGATCACCAGGGCCGCCAGGGCCGCCACGCCGTTGTAGATGGCGAACAGCACCCCCACCCAGTCCGCGCCGTCGTTATAGGCCCGCGAGGCGGTGTCGGCGGCGTGATAGTGGAAGGCGGCGACGGCCGGCGTCGTGTAGATCCACATGGCGAACAGGCCGAACCACGAGAAGAACTGCACCACCGCCAGCTGCTTCATGGTGGCGGGCATACGGAACAGGTCCTCGACCACTTCGGAGAAGCCGTTGGCGGTCCGCCCGGCGCGTCGCAGCAGCCCGGCCACGACCTGCGCCAGGCCGAACAGGCCGATCATGCCGGCCAGCACGTAGAGCTCCTTTTCCAGGCGCGTGGCGAAGATCGCGGCGGCCAGCAGCAGGCCGGCCAGCGTCCAGGCCAGGCCGCCGGCCAGATAGGCGCGGATGGCCCGGGTCGGCGCGTCGGCCGCCGCCGGCGCCCCGCCCTTCAGGGCCCGCTCCGACGCCTCGAAGGCCGCCAGCTGCTCGGGGCTGTATTCGCGGGTGGTGAACACCGTCCACAGCACCGACAGCAGCAAGCCCGCCGCGCCGGCGTAGAAGGCGATGTGCACCGAGGGCGGCGCGCCGCCGCCCTCCGCCACGTTGCTGACCGAGAACCAGTGGGTCAGCATCCAAGGCAGGGCCGAGGCCAGCACCGCGCCCGCGCCGATGAAGAAGCTCTGCATGGCGTAGCCCGAGGCGCGCTGTTCGTCGGGCAGGTTGTCGCCGACGAAGGCCCGGAACGGCTCCATGGTGATGTTGATCGAGGCGTCCATCACCCACAGGGCGGCCGCGGCGATCCACAGCACAGGCGCGTTGGGCATGACCAGCAGGGCGGCGCTGGTCAGGATCGCGCCCCAGAAGAAGTACGGGCGGCGCCGGCCCAGGCGTCCCCAGGTCTTGTCGCTGAGATAGCCGATGATCGGCTGGACCAGCAGGCCGGTGGCCGGGGCGGCGATCCACAGGATGGCCAGGTGGTTCACCTCGACGCCGAGGCCCTGGAAGATTCGCGAGGTGTTGGCGTTCTGCAGGCCGAAACCGATCTGGATCCCGAAGAACCCGAAGCACATGTTCCAGATCTGGAAGATATTCAGCCGGGCCTTGGTCGCCATCGTTCCCCCTCCAAGCTCCGTTGGCCGGAACTTTGCGCAAACTTTTTCAGCGCTTTGTACGGGCGCATTTGCGCATGCGCCGATCCCGCTGGCAACGAAATTTCCAAGTATTGACGGGATTATGCCGCCATAATCGCCGAAAGCACCGCGCCGGGCCCGGCGAGGAGCGGCGCGCCAAGGGTCGCCAAAATGCCATAGAATTGCAGAAATTTTCAAGACCCCGACGAGCGACGCCCACCGCCCCTGGCGACGGTGCTTGAAAACCACCGCCCCGGCGCCTTAACAAAGGCCTGAAAAGATTTGCGGCAAATTTTGCAGCAACGGGCGACGGACGGGGCGGGACAGTGACCAAGGGCGCGACGCGGCTGGAAGACCTGGCCAGGCTGGCCGGCGTATCGATCTCCACGGCCTCGCGGGCGCTGAACGACAGCCCGGCCGTCAACACCCGCACCAAGCAGCTGATCTGGAAGCTGGCGCGCGAGATGGACTATCCGTTCCGCCGCTACATGCCCGCCGGCCCGATCGGCGCCGAGGGCACGATCGCCATCGTGGTGCCCCGCCCGCAGGGCCGCGAGGGCCGGCTGTCGGACCCCTTCTTCCTGGAGCTGCTGGCCGGCGTCGGCGAGGCGGCGCGCGAGCGCGGCTGCGATCTGATGATCAGCCACGTCGCCCCGACCAGCTTCGAGGACCTGTCGGCGGCCATGACCACCAGCCGCGCCGACGGCGTGATCTTCCTGGGCCAGAGCTGGCTGCACACCGCCTTCAACCGGCTGGCCGAGACCGAGGGCCGCTTCGTGGTCTGGGGCGCGCAACTGCCCGACCAGGACTATTGCTCGGTGGGCTCGGACAACCCGCTGGGCGCCAGGCGCGCGACGCTGCACCTGGCGCGCCTGGGCCGCAAGCGCATCGTCTTCCTCGGCGACACCGAGGCGCCCGAGGCCATGCAGCGCCATCGCGGCTATCTGGACGCGGTCGAACAGTTCGGCCTGGGCGTCGATCCCGAGCTGATCGTTCCGGCTCATTTCGAAGTGGAGTCCGCCGAGGCCAGCGTCGACTCCCTGATCCAGCGCGGGGTGAAGTTCGACGGCGTCGTCGCCGCCTCCGACCTGATCGCCCTGGGGGCCATCCGCGCCCTGCAGCACGCGGGCATGTCGATCCCCGGCGACGTCTCGGTGATCGGCTATGACGACGTGCCGTTCGCCCGCTATTCGCGTCCGGCGCTCAGCACCATCTCGCAGGACACCGCCAAGGCGGGCCGGCTGATGGTGTCCAAGCTCCTGGACGCCAGCGGCCAGGGCGCCAGCCGCTCGGAACGGGTGCCGACGGACCTGATCATCCGAGAGTCCTGCGGCGGGTAGGCCTCCCCGCGGGGAAACTCTAGTTCCTGACGGCCACCAGGCCCGCCATCGGCGGTAGCACGCCCTCCCCGGCCAGGTTGACGCCCTCGGCGATCCGCCAGCCGGCCGGCAGGTCCCAGGCCACGGCCTCGAAGCCCAGGTTGAAGGCGCACAGCACCTGGTCGGCGCCGTCTCCGCGCAGGAAGACCAGCAAGGGCTCGGGCGCGTCGACCAGGGCCATGTCGCCCGTCCGCAGGCCCGGCAGCTGGCGGCGCAGGGCCACGACCCGGCGGGTCAGGTTCAGGGTGGAGTCGCCGTCGCGCTCCTGGCGGTCGACGGCCAGGTCGATGTGCGACGGATCGATCGGCAGCCAGGGCTCGACCTTCGAGAAGCCCGCATGGGCGGCCACGGCGACCCAGGGCATCGGCGTGCGGGCCCCGTCGCGCCCCAGGGTCTCGGGCCAGTTGGCGATCGCCTCGGGATCGCGCAGCCGGTCGTAGGGCACCTCGGCCTGGGGCAGGCCCAGCTCCTCGCCCTGGTAGATGAACACGTTGCCGCGCAGGGCGACCAGCAGCAGCAGCGCCATCTCGGCGAAGGCCTTGGGATCGCGGCCCCGGGCCCAGCGCGACACCGCCCGTGGCGCGTCGTGGTTCGAGAAGGTCCAGGACGGCCAGCCCTGCCCCTCCCCGCCCGGCCACATGGCCGCGCCCTGCCGGATCAGCGCCGGCGCCAGGGTGTCGGCGTATAGGTAGAGGAAACCATAGGCGCTGTGCAGGCGGTCGGGGCCCTGGGTGTACAGCTTCATCTCGCTGTCGGCCCGCTCGCCCCCGACCTCGGCCACCAGGAACCGGCCGCCGTACGACTCGCCCAGCTGGCGCAGCCGCGTGAGGAAGGCCGGGATGTCGTCGTGCGACTGGTTGTGGAAGTGGTGCTGGAAGTCGAACGGCCGGGTGCGCTTGCCCTCGCCGCTCAGGATCGGCGGATTGTCGGTCAGGGCCTGGTCGTGCATCGCGAAATTGATCGCGTCGAAGCGGAAGCCGTCGACGCCGCGCTCCAGCCAGAACCGGGCCGTGGCGATCAGGGCGTCCTGCACCTGCGGGCTGTGGACGTTGAGGTCCGGTTGGGCCGACAGGAAATTGTGCAGATAGTACTGGCGGCGGCGCGCGTCCCAGGTCCAGGACGGCCCGCCGAACACCGACTGCCAGTTGCTGGGCGGCGAGCCGTCGGGCTTGGCGTCGGCCCAGACGTACCAGTCGGCCTTGGGGTTGCTACGGTCCTGGCGGCTGGCCTTGAACCACGGGTGCTCGTCGGAGGTGTGCGAGAACACCTGGTCGATGATCACCTTCAGGCCCAGGGCGTGGGCCTTCTCGATCAGGCGGTCGAAGTCGGCCAGGGTTCCGAAGATCGGATCCACGTCCTCGTAGTTCGAGACGTCGTAGCCGAAGTCCTTCATCGGCGAGGTGAAGAACGGCGACAGCCAGACGGCGTCCACGCCCAGCGAGGCCACGTGCTCCAGGTGGGCCGTGACGCCCGGCAGGTCGCCCACCCCGTCGCCGTTCGAGTCGGCGAAGCTGCGCGGATAGATCTGGTAGATCACCGCGCCGCGCCACCAATCGTGGTCCTGGGCCAGGTCGACGGACGGCTTTGAAAGGGTCTCGACCGTCACTGGCCAACCTCCGGAACGCAAATCGTGTGAGCGGACGCATCGGCGAGACCGCCGCGATCATTGGTCGCGTCGTCGCCGAGCAGGCGGTCGGGCAAGACGAAACCGGCCGCACGGCGGGACGTCCCGACCCGCGCGAATCCAGCGGCCAAGACCTCGGGAGCGGCGAACGCGGCGTCCGCCGATCGACTCATCCCTGCCCCCGAAATGCCCACGCCCCTCGCCCTTCCCGCTTATCGAAGACCGGTCGATAGAACGCCGATCCATTGTTTGCAATCTTTTGCAGAAACCCCGCAAACCTGTCAATCGACCTTATCGCCCCACGAAACGCGCCAATTTCCCAACTTTCGGCGCTTCATCTGGACCGAAAAGCCACAGATGACATTTTGTCCATTTTTCCAGTTGCAATCCGATGCGTTTATTTGCAGTAATTTTCACAACGAAGCTTGGATCACCGCGGCGCAACCGCGGGAGCCGATTGGGAGGGAGCCTCAAATGACGACCAATTCGATGCCGCGCCGAGCGCGGCTGATGAGCGGAGCGGCCACGGGCCTGGCCCTGCTCCTGACCACCGCCGGCGTCGCCCACGCTCAGGACGCGGCCGCGCCCAGCACCGACACCGTCGAGGAAATCACCGTCACCGGCATCCGCGCCGGGATCCAGAACTCGATCGCGCTGAAGAAGACCTCCAGCTCGATCGTCGAGGCCGTGTCGGCCGAGGACATCGGCAAGCTGCCCGACACCTCGATCGCCGAATCCCTGGCCCGCCTGCCCGGCCTGACCGCCCAGCGCCTGGACGGCCGCGCGCAGTCGATCTCG
>Ga0102590_1002817_pt1 | contig 19198 bp, 16 predicted proteins | sample AraplaMF_Col_mMF_FD_76859 | JGI IMG/M metagenome (GOLD analysis project Ga0102590, IMG submission 76859) | Arabidopsis root microbial communities from the University of North Carolina, USA - plate scrape MF_Col_mMF | ecosystem: Host-associated > Plants > Roots > Endosphere | place: USA...
ACGAAATTCGCCTCCGCCTTCTACGGTCCCTATCGCGAGGCGATCTCGACGGGCGGGCTGCTGAAAGGCGACAAGAAGACCTATTATATCGACCCCGCCAACGGCACCGAGGCAATCCGCGACGCGGCCCTCGACGTCGAGGAAGGCGCCGACATGCTGATGGTCAAGCCCGGCCTGCCCTATCTCGATATCTGCTGGCGGATGAAGGAGGCCTTCGGCCTGCCGACCTTCGCTTACCAGGTTTCCGGCGAATATACGCAGATCAAGGCGGCGGCGATGAACGGCTGGATCGATGGCGAGCGGGCAATGCTCGAAACGCTGCTGTCATTCAAGCGGGCAGGATGCGACGGTGTCCTCACCTATTTCGCGGTCGAAGTGGCGAAAATTCTCGCAAAGCGGTGACTGCATAATTCCTTAAATCGGAATCGATTTAAGGATAAAATTATGCAGCGATTCAAAGTGCTACAGCGTCCTTTGCGCATCTTAAAAGACGCGCGGCGCTGTAGTGCATGATGCCGAAAAGTGTCCGCGGTTTTCGGACGACATCATGCTCCATTTCTTTGATTTAGATGCGGACGGTTTTAGGTCGATCCGGCCTAAAACCATCCGCATCTGGGGCAGATTATTGCATTTTGCCCCGCCGATACCATATCAGCGGCATCGCTTTTCCTGAGGAGATTGAGATGAGCTACAACCCCAATCCGCTTTATGCCGCACCGGAGGACTGGCGCGCCTATAGCGGCGTGTTGAGCCGCCGGGTCTTCGCCTTCATTCTCGACTATGTCATCGTGGCGCTGCTCTGCATTCCCGCGGCGATCGTGCTGTTCTTCCTGTCGATCGTCACGCTGGGGCTCGGCTTCTTTCTCTACCCTGCCCTCTTCGTCATCGTCGCTGGCATTTACTTCGGCCTGACTGTGGGCGGGCCGAGCCAGGCCTCGCTCGGCATGCGCGCCATGGGAATCGCGATCGTGCGCGTCGATGGACGGCCGATGGATTTCATGACGGCGATCGTGCATCTGGCCCTGTTCTGGATCCTCAACTCGGTGCTGACGCCGCTCATTCTGCTTGCCGGCCTGTTTATCGAACGCAGCCGTCTCGTTCACGACCTGCTCGTCGGTACGGCGACGGTGCGCACGGCCTAAGATCTCGGCTGATCCCTAACTGCAATCCCCGGGGCGGAGACGAAATAAAGTCTCCGCCTTCCCTTTGCCGGCAGGCGCCGGCGCTCCATATCTATAATTAGAAGACTGATATGAAGGGCGAAAGGCGCCCCGCTGTTGACGTTTTTTATTCTTAGGTCATGCTGTCAGGAAACGGCACGGTCTCGACAAGGAAATTTCCGCGACAAATGAATACGCAGACGACGCCATCACCGCAGTTTTATCTGACGGCCCCGGCTGCGTGTCCGTACCTGCCGCATGAGATGGAGCGAAAGGTGTTCACCCATCTGGTCGGCCCGCGTGCCGCCGAGATGAACGACATCCTGACGCAGGGCGGTTTCCGCCGCTCGCAGAACATCGCTTATCGCCCGGCCTGCGAATCCTGTCGCGCCTGCGTTTCCGTGAGAATTCTCGCCCAGGAGTTCGAGCCGACGAAATCGATGAAGCGGGTGCTTGGCGCCAATTCCGACGTCATCGCCACCGAATTCGCAGCCCAGCCTTCCAGCGAACAATATTCGCTCTTCCGACGCTATCTCGATTTTCGCCACCAGCAGGGCGGCATGTCCGACATGACCGTGCTCGACTACGCAATCATGGTGGAAGACACGCATGTGAATACGAGAATCATCGAATATCGCCGGCGCGAGGAAGGCTCCGGACTGGAGCAGCGGCCAAAGGGCGAGTTGCTGGCTGCCGCCCTCACCGACACGATGAGCGACGGGCTGTCGATGGTCTATTCCTATTTCAATCCGGCGCTTGAACGGCGTTCGCTCGGCACTTTCATGATTCTCGACCATGTCAGGCGCACAAAAGCGCTGGGACTGCCGCATGTCTATCTCGGCTACTGGGTTCAAGGGTCGCGGAAAATGGACTACAAGACGCGCTTCCAGCCGCAGGAGCATCTGACCCCGCGCGGCTGGGAACGCTTCGATCCCTCGTCCATGCCCGAGAGCACCCACGACTGAATGTTCCCCACCGCTCTTTCCGACCATCGGAAGGGCCTGCTGCTGACGGCGATCGGCGGGCTGGCGCTTTCTGTGGATATCCCGCTCATGCGGCTCGCCGACGGCGAGCTGTGGTCGATCCTTGCCGCGAGAAGCATCGCGACCCTTGGCGTGACGCTTCTGGTCGCCACAGTGCTCAGGATCGCCAACGGGCGGTGGCCAGTGCTCGGGCCGGGCTGGCCGGGCCTCGTCACCGGCCTGCTCTACGGGCTGACGACGGTGGTCTTCCTTCTTGCCGTTTTCAATACCTCGACGGCCAATGTCGTTTTCATCGTCGCCTTCAATCCGATGTTCGCCGCCCTGCTTTCCTGGATTTTCCTCAAGGAGCGGCCGGCGCTAGCTACGCTGATCGCCATGGCGGCGATGATCGTCGGCGTCGGCCTGATCGTCCAGGACGGGCTTTCGAGCGGCCATCTCTTCGGCGACAGCATGGCGCTGCTGACCGCCTTCATCATTGCCGCCGCCATCACCATCAGCCGCGCCTCGCGCCGGGAGATGGGCTTCGTCTCCCTGCTTTCGACGGTGCTGCCGGCGGCGGTCGGCCTGATCTCGGTCATGCCGGCAGGCGGTTTTTCGATCGAGCATCCCGCCTGGATCCTCTTCAACGGTGCGGTGATGATGCCGCTTGCCCTCTGGTGCCTGGCGACCGGGCCGCGTTACCTCTCCGCACCTGAAGTCGGCATGTTCTACCTGCTCGAAACCGTGCTCGCACCGATCTGGGTCTGGCTGATCTTTGCCGAAACGCCGACGACCATGACACTGGTCGGGGGCGGCATCCTGGTGGCGGCGATCGCAGCCCATTCCGTCTGGATGGTGCGGAGGAAAAGCATCGTTCAAATGGCAGGCTAGGACGTTCTCGCCTGCTCGGCCTCATGTTATAACGCCGTTATCACAGAGGATAAAACCGGGTGGCACTCCGCGAACTCGCGAAATGATACGGCTTCAGTGGCTGAGCCGCCAAGCGATTGAAAATATGCACGATGAGCAAATCGCCGAGCAGGCGGTCTGCCTGGCCTGCGGGATGCCAATGCATTGGAAACCTTAGCGCGCCCGCTTAACAAGGCTGCATACGGCGAGACCGACATCTTCGTACTCGCCGCAGCCTATCTCTATGCCATTGTTAGAAACCACCCATTCGCGGATGGAAACAGGCGTACCGGCTATCTCGCGGCGTTTACGTTTCTCTACATCAACCGCTATGTCATCAATGCCGACAACGCGCAGGTCATTGCATTTGTACTAGAGGTAGCCGCAGGCGAGATCGACGAGGAAGGTGCGACCCGCTTCCTTCGAGATTTCAGCATACCGCTCAACCCGTCGCCTTGAACTGCTGCTGCTCCAGTTCCCTGCCAAGCCCTTCGACCACATGCGCCCAGCCTTGCCGGGTCTTTTCCTCGTGTTCGGCCCATTCGGCGCACATTTCGTGGGTCAGCGTCAGACGACTGCCCCCGCCAAGAGGCTCGATGTTGATTTCGACACGGTCGCAATTGTGGTCGTGTTCCTCGACGGAAAAGCTGAAGACCATGCGCTGCGGGCGCTTCAGTTCCAGGAAGACACCCTGGTGGAAGGCGTCGCCGGTCGGGCGGCGGTCGACGACGAAGAAACGGCCGCCGACATGCGGATCGATATCGGCGCGGATGACGTGACCGTCATCGGTCGCAAACAGGAAGCGGCGGGCGATTTCGGGGTTAAGCCAGGCGTCGTAGACAACGGCGGGCGGCACCCTGTAGGTGTGGCTGACATGCAGTTTGATGGTGCTGGCGGGCATCTATTTTCCTCCGGTAATGGCGCGCACACTCCTCCCGTGCGCGGCCTGCGGCCATTCCGTCCGCCTCCGGAGCCGGCCTGCTCATATTTTTGCTAACAGGATTGAAATAGAGGAATTGTCGCGCCCGCCAAGACTCGGGCGCGGAATTTACTGCATCTAAGTTTTACAGCGTTCTTTGCGCGTCTGAAAAGACGCGCGGTGCTCTCGTGCCTCAGCCGGCGAATTTACCGCTGCGCGGGAAGCCCTTCGGCACGGTGCGGCCGGCGGTGGCGCGGTCGGCCAGCCATTCGGCAAGTTCATCCTTGTTCTTCGTGAAGGTGCGGCCGGCGCTGTCTTCCCAGACGAGGCCGTCTGATATCGCGAAGCAACGGACGTCGGAAATGCCGCCATCCTTGTAACGCTGCAGACGCACGCCCTTGCCGCGCGACATTTCCGGCACCTGCGCCAGCGGGAATACCAGCAGCTTGCGGTTTTCGCCGACGACGGCGACATGGTCGCCGCTGACGGGCACGAGCAGCTGCGTTTCCTCGGGCAGCCCGACGTTCATGATCTGCTTGCCCTTGCGCGTATTGGCGACAAGTTCGGCTTCAGGCACGACGAAGCCGTTGCCGGCGGTCGAGACGATCAGCTGCTTGCGCGAGGGATCATGGACAAAAGCGGTCAGCACCGCCTGGTCGTTATCCATATCGACGATGATGCGTAGCGGCTCGCCATGACCGCGGCCGCCCGGCAGCTTGTCGCCGCCGAGCGTGAAGGCCTTGCCGCCTGTCGTGACGATCAGGATCTTGTCCGTCGTCTGCGCCGGGAAGGCGATCTTCAAGCCGTCACCTTCCTTGAAGGTCAGCGTTGCCGTATCGGCGATATGGCCCTTCAATGCGCGGATCCAGCCCTTTTCGGAAATGACGACGGTGATCGGTTCCTTCTCGATCATCGCCTGCTGGATTGCTTCCTCGTCAGTCTCGGGCGCGTCGGCAAACTGGGTGCGGCGGCGGCCGACCTCCGTTGCCTTGGCGAATTTCTTCTTCACCTCACCGATTTCCCAGGCGACCGTCTGCCATTGCTTGTCGTCGGAGGAGAGCAACGCCTCGATCTCGCCCTTTTCCTTGGTGAGTTCGTCGAATTCCTTGCGGATCTCGAACTCTTCCAGCTTGCGCAAGGCGCGCAACCGCATATTGAGGATCGCCTCGACCTGATTGTCGGTGAGATCCCAGCGCGCCATCATGACCGGCTTCGGCTCGTCCTCCTCGCGGATGATGCGGATGACCTCATCGATGTTGAGGTAGGCGACCAGAAGGCCGCTGAGGATTTCGAGGCGCCTGTCGATCGCTGCCAGTCGGAAGCGCGAGCGGCGCTGCAGAACTTCGCGGCGGTGGTCCAGCCACTCCCTCAGGACCTCGTTCAGCGCCATGACCCGCGGGATGCGGCCCATGGACAGCACGTTCATGTTGAGCGGGAAGCGGCTTTCGAGCTCCGTCAGCTTGAACATCGATTCCATCAGGATCGTCGGATCGACGCTGCGGGTCTTCGGCACCAGCACGACACGAATGTCCTCGGCCGATTCGTCGCGGATATCTTCCAGCAGCGGCAGCTTGCGGGCGATCAGCAGCTCAGCGATCTTCTCGATCAGCCGCGATTTCTGCACCTGGAAGGGAATTTCGGTGATGACGATCTGGTAGCCGCCACGGCCGAGATCTTCCGTCTGCCATTTCGCCCGCACGCGGAAACCGCCGCGGCCGGTGCGGTAGCTCTCGATAATGCTGTCGCGGCTATCGATGATGATGCCGCCTGTGGGGAAATCCGGGCCGGGAATAAATTCGACGAGCTTTTCGACGGTCGCATCGGGATGCTTGATCAGATGCAGGGCAGCATCGCAAAGCTCATGGGCATTGTGCGACGGGATCGAGGTCGCCATGCCGACGGCGATGCCGGAGGAGCCGTTGGCGAGCAGGTTCGGGAAGGCGCCGGGAAGGACGACCGGCTCGGAATTCGATTCGTCGTAAGTGTCGCGGAAATCGACGGCATCCTGATCGATGCCTTCAAGCAGCAGCTCGGAGACCGCCGTCATCTTCGATTCGGTGTAACGCATGGCGGCGGGGCTGTCGCCGTCGATATTGCCGAAATTGCCCTGGCCGTTAACCAGCGTGTAGCGCTGCGAGAAATCCTGGGCGAGACGGGCAAGCGCGTCGTAGATCGACTGGTCGCCGTGCGGATGGTAGTTACCCATCACCTCGCCGACGATCTTGGCGCATTTTCTGAAGGCCGAGTTCGGCCTCAGCCCCATCTCGTTCATCGCATAGACGATGCGGCGGTGAACGGGCTTCAGCCCGTCGCGAACGTCAGGCAGGGCGCGGTGCATAATGGTCGACAGCGCATAGGCAAGGTAGCGCTGCTCGAGCGCCGCCTTGAGGTCGACCGGTTGGATATGATCGTCGTCTCCGCCGGAAGGCGGCAAAATCTCTTGTCCCATAGGTCCTGACTAGCTCAGAAGCGGCCGGCGGGCAAGGAATCCGGGCCATTACGGCTGTGGATGAAGTCTTGGGACTGACATCAAAGGATGAGACAAACGTTCCGCCGCAATTTGGACTTCGTTTGCCGTTCCTCTCAACAGAAATTTAGAGATCCGCAAATATAAAGCTGGCCCAATCCGTAGTAGCGTAACTGCAGATTTCCAACCGCCACCACGCCACCAGAGGAAACACCCCATGAACTTTTCCCGGACAACGCGGCTGATGCTGTCGGGCGCCGCCTTTTTCTCGCTCGCCGGTTCGGCTTTCGCTCTCGACGGCGCCGATCTGCTGAAGAAGCTCAACGCCGCCTATGCCGTCCAGGGCGGAACGATTTCGGCTGACGCCGTCGATATCGACGGCACGACCGCGACGCTGAAGAATGTCACCGTCAAATCGGCCGGCGGCGAAAGCCTGGCCGTCGGCGAAGTCACCCTTTCCGGCGTCGAAGAAGACGAGGATGGCGGCTATTACATCGAAGAGGCCGCCTTCCCCGATATCAACACCACGAAAGACGGCGTCACGGTAACGGCGCAGGAGCTGACGCTCGGCGGCATCTCGATCCCGGCAACGGCGGGCGGCGACACGCTCGATACCATGATGCTCTACGAAACCGCCCATACCGGCCCGCTGAAGGTGGTCAAGGACGGCGCGGAAATGTTCTCGGTGCTCGAAAGCGACGTCAACCTGACACTGCGCGAAGACGAATCCGGCTTCGATTTCGACGGCGCCTTCAAAAGCATGAAGGCCGATCTCAGCAAAGCCGAGGATCCGCAGAGCAAAGACGCGATCGAGAAGCTTGCCCTGCAGCACATCCAGGGCGACATCACCATGAAGGGCGCCTGGGAACTTGCCCCCGGCACGATCGACATTTCGGAATTTGCCTTCGACTTCACCAACATCGGCAAGCTGAACCTTGGCTTCAAGATCTCGGGCTATACGATGGCCTTCGTGAAGTCGCTGCAGGATGCGATGAAGCAATCCGAAGCCAGTGCGAACAAGGAAGAATCGCAGCAGGCGCTCGGCCTTGCCATGCTCGGCCTGATGCAGCAGCTGTCCTTCGAGGCAGCACAGGTGCGCTTCGAAGATGCCTCGATCACCAAGCGTGCGCTGGATTATGCCGGTTCGCAGCAGAACATGTCGGGCAAGCAGATGGCGGATTCGCTGAAAGCGATGACGCCGATCATGCTGGCGCAGCTCAATATCCCGGAACTGCAGAACGCCGTTTCGGCTGCCGTCAACACCTTCCTCGACGATCCGAAGAGCCTGACCGTCAAGGCCGCTCCCGAAAAGCCGGTGCCGTTCCCGACGATCGTGGGCGCCGCCATGGGTGCTCCGAACACACTGCCGCAAGTGCTCGGCGTCAAGGTTACCGCCAACGACTGATCGCTTCGATCTTGCGATGAAAGGCCCGGCAGTCCGTGAACTGCCCCCAAAGGTTGACGTCCAACTTTCGGGGGCAGTTCACGGACTGCCGGGCCTTTTCGTTTTCAGGCGTGGTGGCGGGCGACTTCAGAAATGGCGAAGTTTGCGATATCAAGCAATTCTTCAAGAGATGCGCCGTCCCTCGCCTGCACCGACATGCCCTGGATGATGGCACCGAGGAACCGTGCGAGTGCGCGAGGGTTCGTCCCGGCCTTGATATCACCCTCGCGGATGCCACGCTCGATCCTTGCCGTGAAAGCGTCCAGCGACCGACGACGCATCGCCGCAACATGGTCGGCGATCACGTCGTTCTCGCTGGCGCAATTCAGCACAGCCGTCGAAATCATGCAGCCTTTAGGATGCTCGGGAGCCGAGAAAATCTCGGCCGAGCCCCGCAATATGCACTCGAAGGCGGAGACGGTGTCGATCGGATCGCCGAGCGCGGAAAACGTGTCGGAGCCCAGCGTTCGGTATTGCTCGAGCGCGGCGCGATAGAGATCGGCCTTCGAGTTGAAGGCGGCATAGAGGCTTTGCGGCGTGATGCCCATAGCGGCAGTGAGATCCGCGATCGAGGCGCCCTCATATCCATGCGCCCAGAAGGTCTCGCGCGCCGCCGACAGCACAGTCTCGCGGTCGAAGGCCGGCGGACGGCCGCGGCGGCGGGTGGCAGGATTTTTCATGTCAGTGCTATTTTTCACAATGATCACTCTAGAAATTCAAAACGGCTTTCTATATTCAGGAACGGTCATTGTGATTATAGAAGGTTTAATCTGATGAGTCTTCCCCTCGAAATGGCAGACACCGACAGGAATTCATCCCTTGCCGCAGCGGTTGATGCGGCAATCACAAGCGCGCTCGACGACAAACGGCTTGTGGGGACGGTGGTACTCGTTGCCCGCGACGGAGAGATCGTCCATCACCGCGCCGCCGGCCTTGCCGACCGCGAAAGCGGTCTGCCGATGCGCGAGGACACCATCTTCAGGCTTGCCTCGATCACCAAGCCGATCGTCACCATCGCCGCGATGCGGCTCGTCGAGCAGGCAAGAATCGGGCTCGACGACGCCGTGACAAGATGGCTGCCGGATTTCCGTCCGAGGCTGCCTGACGGCAGAGAGGCGATCATCCGCATCCGCCACCTGCTGACCCATACGTCCGGCCTCGGCTACAGCTTCTCCGAAGAGGACGGCGGTTCCTATATCAGCGCCGGCGTTTCCGACGGCCTTGCCGAACCGGGACTGCCGCTGGCCGAGAACCTGCGGCGGATCGCCAGCGTGCCGCTGCGCTTTGCGCCGGGCAGCGACTGGCAATATTCCGTCGCCATGGATGTTCTGGGCGGCATCATCGAGGCGGAAACGGGAGTGCCGTTGGGCGATGCCGTCGCTGAACTGGTGACCAAACCGCTTGGCCTTGCCGATACCGCGTTTTCGGTTCGCGACCGCAGCCGGCTTGCCGCGGCCTATATGAATGCCTCGCCGGAGCCGGCGCTGATGGGCGAGAATGCGCTGGTGATGTCGCTGATGGGTCCCATCCGCTTCGCGCCGAACCGCATCTTCGACCCCGCCTCCTATCATTCCGGCGGCGCCGGCATGGCGGGAACGGCGGGTGACGTCCTGGCCATACTCGATACCATCCGTAGGGGTGGCGCGCCGCTACTCTCGACCGAAACCGTAGGGATGATGATGACTGACCAGGCCGGCGGGCGCCGCCAGCAGCATGAACCCGGCTCCGGCTTTGGCTTCGGCTGGTCTGTTATCACCAATCCGGCCGAGGCAGGCGTCCCCTTCCCCAAGGGCACGCTGAAATGGGGCGGCGTCTACGGCCATAGCTGGTTCATCGACCCCGTCAACGGGCTGACCGTCGTTGCGCTGACCAACACGACGCTGGAAGGCATGTGGGGCAAGTTCACAGTCGATCTTCGCGAGGCAATCTACGCGGCATTGTGAGCGATCGAACCAAATAAAAAGCCCGGCGATTTGCCGGGCTTTTGCATTCGGGAGCAGACGATTTCAGTCCTTCTTGACCGGCGGGATCGGCCGGATCGAGAGCTCGCGCAACTGTGTCGGGCTTGCCGGGCTCGGCGCCCCCATCAGCAGGTCCTGGGCCTGCTGGTTCATCGGGAAGAGCGAGATTTCGCGCAGGTTCTTCGCGCCGACGAGCAGCATGACGATACGGTCGATCCCGAAAGCAGCACCGCCATGCGGCGGCGCGCCGTACTGGAAGGCGCGGTAGAGGCCGCCGAAACGGTCTTCGACATCCTGCTGGCTGAGGCCGACCTTCTCGAAGGCGGCGACCATGGTTTCCGGCGACTGGTTACGGATCGAGCCCGAGGCGATTTCGAAACCGTTGCAGACGGCGTCATACTGGAACGCCTTGATCGTCAGCGGATCCTGGTTCTGCAGCGCATCGAGGCCGCCCTGCGGCATGGAGAACGGGTTGTGCGCGAAATCGACCTTCTTTTCTTCCTCGCTCCATTCGAAGAACGGGAAGTCGACGATCCAGCAGAGTTCGAAACGCTCGCGATCGACAAGGTTCAACTCTTCGCCGGCCTTGGTGCGGGCTTCACCGGCAAACTTGTAGAACTTCGCCGGATCGCCGGCAACGAAGAAGCAGGCGTCACCGTCATCGAGGCCGAGCTGGGTACGGATCGCGTCGGTGCGCTCCTCGCCGATGTTCTTTGCAAGCGGGCCGGCGCCCTCGAGCTTGTCACCTTCCTTGCGCCAGAAGATGTAGCCGAGGCCAGGCTGACCGGTCGACTGCGCCCAGGCATTCATGCGATCGCAGAACGCTCTGGAACCGCCGGTCTTGGCCGGAATAGCCCAGATCTCGACCTTCGGGTTGGAGGCGATCATGCCTGCGAAAACCTTGAAGCCGGAGCCGGCGAAATGTTCGGTGACCGCTTCCATGACGATGGGGTTGCGCAGGTCCGGCTTGTCCGAACCATATTTACGGATCGCCTCGTCGTAGGGGATGCGCGGCCATTCCTTGGTGACCGGCTTGCCTTCCGCGAACTCTTCGAAAATGCCGGTCATCAGCGGACCCATCGTGTCCCAGACGTCTTCCTGGGTGACGAAGCTCATTTCGAGGTCGAGCTGGTAGAATTCACCCGGCAGGCGATCGGCGCGCGGGTCTTCGTCGCGGAAGCAGGGCGCGATCTGGAAGTAGCGGTCGAAGCCTGCAACCATCAGCAGCTGCTTGTACTGCTGCGGCGCCTGCGGCAGCGCATAGAAGGTGCCGGGATGGATGCGGGAGGGCACGAGGAAGTCGCGCGCGCCTTCCGGCGAGGAGGCCGTCAGGATCGGCGTCGTATATTCGGTGAAGCCGACATTGCCCATTTCGCGGCGCATGGCGGAGATCACCTGGGTGCGCCTGACGATGTTCTTGTGCAGCGTTTCGCGGCGAAGATCGAGGAAGCGATACTTCAAGCGGACGTCTTCCGGATAATCCGGCTCGCCGAAGACCGGCAGCGGCAGTTCCTTGGCGGCGGAGAGAACTTCGATCTCCTGCGCGTAGAGCTCGATCTCGCCTGTTGCCATGGCCTTGTTGACGGTGTCTTCGGTGCGGGCCTTGACGAGGCCGTCGATGCGGATGACCCACTCGCCACGCACGGTTTCCGCCATCTTGAAGGCCGGGCTGTCGGGATCGGCAACGACCTGGGTGATGCCGTAATGGTCGCGAAGGTCGATGAAGAGAACGCCGCCATGGTCGCGAACGCGGTGAACCCAGCCGGAAATACGGACGGTCGAGCCGACATCCGTCTTGCGGAGGGCGGCGCATGTGTGGCTGCGATAGCGATGCATGATCTCAAATCCTGGCATGTGGCTTAAGACGGCACAAGGGTTCCACGACCCTCAAGCGCCGACAAGAAAATCGGGCGGAAAAGCGCATGGACGCTCCGATTTGTCAAGGCTTGGCGCACGCGGCCGGGCGTTTGGCACGCGTTTATGGCGAGGCTGCGACCGGTATGCTGCGGCAGTTTGGCCGCGTTTCCTGTATTGATGAAGATGTCGGTCAACTTTACAAGGATCGGCATTCTCATCGTGGAGCCTCCGCATGCCTCTCCTTAGCCGCCGCAACCTTCTCAAGGCATCCGCTGTCGCGGGTGCTTATGGCGTCGGCATCGGCATTGCCGGTAAATTCGGGCTTGCCGAGGCGGCTCCCGAGCCGCAGCTGCTGACGGCGGTGAAGACCGAGGCCATGCTGACCGAGGCGGGACCGACCAGGGATATCATGAGCTGGAGCCATGACGGCATGCCGCCGGTTCTGAGAATGACAAAGGGGCGACCCTATGCGGCGCGGCTGAAAAACGGGCTCGACGAACCGACGACGATCCACTGGCACGGGCTTCGCATCGATAACCGCATGGACGGCGTGCCGTTCATGACGCAGCCCTACATCTATACCGGCGATAGCTTCGATTATGCCTTCACGCCGCCCGATGCCGGCACCTTCTGGTATCATCCGCATTGCAACACGCTGACGCAGATGGGGCACGGCATGACCGGCATCATCGTCGTCGAAGATCCGGCTGATCCCCAATTCGATGCCGAGGTGGTGCTGAACCTGCGTGACTGGCGGCTCGGCGGCGACGGGCAGTTCATCGCTCCCTTCCGGCCGCGCGACGCTGCCAAGACCGGTACCTACGGCACGGTGCGCACCGCCAACTGGCATCAGGAACCGCGATATGATGCGCCAGCCGGCGGGCTGGTGCGGCTGCGTATTGCCGTGACCGACGTGACGCGGATCTTCTCGCTGAAGATGGAAGGCGCCGATGCGATCGTGATTGCGATCGACGGCAATCCGGTGCCGAAGCGTTTTTCCCTCGACCTCCTGCAGATCGGACCGGGTCAACGGCTCGATCTTGCCGTGCGCATGCCGGATGGTGAAGGTGCGGTCGCAACGCTCGAGGATATCCGCGGCACGACGCCGAAGACGATCGCCAGCCTGCGCGCGGTCGGATCATCGCTGAAGCGCGATATCGGCGATCTCGGGCCGCTTGTCGAGAATCCCGTCCCGAAAGCCGATCTAACCGCTGCCGAGCAGATCCCGTTGATACTGAGCGCCACCGCCGAGAATGCCGCGGTCGAAAGCATCTGCGGCACGCTGGGTTACAGTTTCTGGGCAATCAACAAGGTGCCGTGGCCAGGCGATACGCCCGATCCGACGGCGCCGCTTGCGGAATTGAAGCTCGGCAAGAGCTATGTCTTCAATCTGGAGAATACTACGCCGCATGCCCATCCGATTCATCTGCACGGGATGAGCTTCACGGTGGTCTCCTCCTCGACGCGCGAGGTGATGCCGCTGGTGTCCGATACCTATCTCATTCAGCCGGACGAGAAGGTGCAGCTTGCCTTCGTCGCCGACAATCCCGGCGACTGGCTGCTGCATTGCCATATCATCGAGCATCAGAAGACGGGGATGACGAGCTATCTCAGGGTAAGCTGAGACAGCCCGCGCTTTCGCCGCGATTGCAGCTTTGCTTCGCGCCGGCGTTCGCGCCATGCCTCAGTTTAGACGTGATTCTTCGCCAGCAATGCTCGAAGCGTATGCTGTTGTATTGACATATCGAACCGAAAGGAGAAGGAAGGTTTAACCGACCTTTTCCTTGCGAATGAAATGATATGATCGAAACCACCGCCGATTTGGCGGCCGCCTGCAAAGAGCTGGCCAAGTCCGACTTCATCACCATCGACACCGAATTCCTGCGCGAAACGACCTTCTGGCCGGAGCTCTGCCTGATCCAGATGGCAAGCCCGACGACGGAAGTTCTCGTCGATCCGCTGGCCAAGGGCATCGATCTCGCCCCCTTCTTCGAGCTGATGGCCGATCCGAAGGTGCTGAAGGTCTTTCACGCGGCGCGCCAGGACATCGAAATCATCTTCAATCGCGGCAATCTCATTCCGCATCCGATCTTCGACACGCAGGTCGCCGCCATGGTCTGCGGCTTCGGCGACAGCGTCTCCTATGACCAGTTGGTCAGCCGCATCAAGAACGTCCATATCGACAAGTCGTCGCGCTTCACCGACTGGAGCCGCCGGCCGCTCTCGGACAAACAGCTGGATTATGCGCTGGCTGACGTCACCCACCTGCGCGACGTCTACCTGTCGCTGAAGGCGGAACTCGATCGCGAAGGCCGCACCTCCTGGCTCTCCGAGGAAATGGACATTCTCGAGTCGCGCGAAACCTACGACATGCATCCCGACGATGCCTGGCAGCGGCTGAAGATGCGTCTGCGCAAGCCGCAGGAGCTGGCGATTCTGAAATATGTCGCCGCCTGGCGCGAACGCGAGGCACGGGCCCGCAACGTGCCGCGTTCGCGGGTGCTGAAGGATGATGCGATCTACGAGATCGCCCAGCAGCAGCCCAAGGATACCGAGGCGCTCGGCCGTCTGCGCACCATTCCGAAGGGTTGGGAGCGCTCGACTTCCGGCGCAGCAGTCATCGAGGCCGTCAACACGGCGCTTGCCCTTCCGAAGGCCGATATGCCGCATGTGCCACGCCAGGCGCAGGCGCCCGAAGGGGCCGCTGCTGCCGTCGAATTGTTGAAGGTGCTGCTGAAGCTGATTTCGGAAAAACACGGCGTGGCGCCGAAGGTGATCGCCAACAGCGAGGATCTCGACAGGATCGCCGCCGAGGGCGAGAAGGCCGAAGTCGCTGCCCTGCACGGCTGGCGGCGCGATCTTTTCGGAGAGCCGGCACTGCAGCTGATCCAGGGCGCAATCGCCTTGCGTTTCGTCGACCGGAAGGTCGAAACCGTCAGCCTCTGAGTTTGCTGCCTAACTCCTTAAATCGGACTCGATTTAAGGATAAAATTATGCAGCAATTCAAAGTGCTACGGCGTCCTTAGCGGCTCTGGAAAAGACACGCTAAGGACGCTGTAGTTTCGAATTCGCTTGACGGTTTTTTCCGGCCTGAAACAATGGGCGGGAAGTGACATCACGGCGCAGAGGCGGCATGCGGGAAATATCTCCGACGCAGAATTGGATCCTGATCGCGATCGTCCTCGCGGCCAGCGGCGTCATGTATGATCTGATGTTCTACTCCAACCAGACGCCCGTCATTGGCGCGATCTTCGCGCTCTTCATCGGCATGCCGATCATCGCCTTCGAGCGCAAGGTGCTGTTTCGCCGGCTCTACAGGCGCATCCAGAAGCTGCCGACCTTCGCCTTCATCATTACCGAGCTGGTGATCTACGAGATCCTGATGAGCATCGGCTTTGCCTGCGCCGGCCTGCTGCTCTGGTCGTTCGCCATGCTGAAGCCGGCATCGCTCCTCGATCTCGTCATCATGCCGTTCGAGGTCTTCCTCTATGCGCTGGCGGTCTGCGCGCTGCTGATCTTCGTCTTGCGCGTGCGAGAGCTGCTCGGCCGCGAGGTTTTCCTCAGCATGCTCATTAGCCGCTACCGCAACCCGGTTAGGGAAGAGCGTGTCTTCCTGTTCATCGATCTCGTCGATTCGACGGCTTTTGCCGAAAAGCACGGCGACCTCAGGGCGCAGCAGCTGCTGAGCTCGCTGTTTGCGACTTTCGCCGAACCGGTCAGGCGCCACAAGGGCATGATCAACGACTATGTCGGCGATGCGGCGATCATCACTTGGCCGCTTGCCCGCGGCGTCAAAAATGCGCGCTGCGTGCGCTGCATCTTCGATATCCTCGCCGATATCGAAGCCAATGCCGCCGGCTGGCGGAAAAGCTATGGGCAGGTGCCGAAGCTCCGCGCCGCCCTTCATGGAGGCGAAATCATCACCGCCGAAATCGGCGTCGACCATCACAAGATCAGCTATTTCGGCGACACGGTGAACACCACTGCCCGGCTGGAGACGCTCTGCCGCAGCCTGAACCGGCCGGTGCTGATCTCCACTGAGCTTGCCCGGCGCATGAACTTTCCCGACGACATCAGCTGCGAGGATCTCGGCACTCACGCCGTGAAGGGGCGCGGCCAGGCGCTCGGCGTCATGGCGCTTTCCTCGCGCGCGGTCACCGTGTTGAACACGCCGGCGGTCATTCTGCACGGCTGAGCAAGGGTTCTGCCGCACCGGCCCGAAAATCGAAATCGATTTTCGGAAAGCACGATGCGAGAAATGAAAGTGTTACAGCGTCCTTTGCGCGTGTGAGGAGACGCGCGGCGCTGTAAGTACGTCACCAAAGCTTCACCCAACCGTCAATTCGCTGACATTAAAGCCCTGCTAAGCGGAAGGCCTTTGCAATCCGTTCCACGGGGATATTATGAAGAACGTCCTTTTTGCTTCCGTATCGCTTTTCATCCTGGTCGCCGGCTCCGCTTCGGCCGACCAGCAGCAGTTCCCGGCCAAGCTCGCCGGCCAGGCGATCCTGCCTGCCAACACCATGGTTCCGGCACCGGCCGACGCCCCCGAATTCCTCAAGCATGCCGGCAAGTTTACGACGCCTGACCGCAAGCGCACAGAAGCGCTCGGCACCGTTCCCGGTAAGGACGGCGCCCGCGTCACCAATCTGAAGCTTCCCTTCGACGGCCAGCCGATCCAGGGTTTCTCGGGCGTCAAGACGATGGCCGACGGCACCTTCTGGACGCTCTCCGACAACGGCTTCGGCTCGAAATCCAACTCGTCGGACTCCATGCTTTTCCTGCACCAGATGAAGTTTGACTGGGCCGGCAACAAGGCTGAGGTCGTCAAGAACCTCTTCCTCTCCGATCCCAACAAGATCGCTCCGTTCCCGATCGTGCTTGAAGGTACTGACACGCGTTATCTGACAGGCGCCGACTTCGACATCGAATCGATCCAACCGGTTGCAGACGGCTTCTGGCTCGGCGACGAATTCGGTCCCTACATCCTGAAGTTCGACACATCAGGCCGCCTCACCGACGTCATTCCGACGACGCTCGACGGCAAGCCGGTGCTTTCGCCCGACAATCCGCTTCTCTCGGTTCCGTCAAACCCGGCCGCCAAGATGCCGGTCTTCAACCTGAAGCGCTCCGGCGGCTTCGAAGGCCTCGCCATGTCGAAGGACGGCGCCAAGCTCTACGGCCTGCTCGAAGGCGCCATCTACAAGGATGACGGCACTGTGGAAACCATCGATGGCCACACCGCCATCCGCGTCATCGAATTCGATGTCGCCTCCAAGAAGTGGACCGGCCGCAGCTGGCTTTATCCGTTCGAAGACAAGGGGGTATCGATCGGCGACTTCAACATGCTCGACGACGCCACCGCTCTCGTCATCGAGCGCGATAACGGCGCCGGCACGACGGACAAGGCCTGCGCCGATCCGAAGCAGCCGAAGCCGGATTGCTTCGAAGCTCCGGCCGTGCTGAAGCGCGTCTACAGGATCGAGTTCAACGATGCCAATGTCGGCAAGGCGGTCCGCAAGATCGGCTATATCGACCTCCTGAACATCCAGGACCCCGACAACAAGAAGAAGGCCGGCAGCAAGGACGGCGTCTACGACATGCCATTCGTGACGATCGAAAACGTCGACCGCGTCGACGCCACGCACATCATCATCGGCAACGACAACAACCTGCCCTTCTCGGCCGGCCGCGCCGTCGACAAGGCTGACAATAACGAGTTCAGCCTGCTCGAAGTCGGCGAGTTCCTGAACGCGAAGTAATCCGGCGTTCTGGTGTGAAATGCGGAGGGTGGCGCGAAAGGCGCCGCCCCTTTTGTTTTTGGCTGCTTAGGTTGCGTTCCTGACGACGTGCCGTGGCACAGACCTATTCAAACCGAAACGCCAACCGCTTGTTTGTCAGCCTCGACAGCTGCTGCAGGCGGCCGTCCAGGCGCTCGCCGGCGAAATCGCGATATTCGGGAGGCACGACAAATTCGAGGTCGAGGTCCGGGCTCGACGATTTGCGGAAGGTCAGGTTCTTGACGATGCCGGGCATAGAGGCCGAGAAGAGGTAGACGACACGCAGCATACCGCCGAGCAGCTTGGCGCGGTCGATGAGCTGGGGCGTGGCAATCTGCGCCAGCGGACCGGTGGCGCCGTCGTCATGCAGGCCTTCGAAACGGTAATAGTTGGAAAGCGCGATAAAGGCGCGGCCGGGATGACTGATGCCGACGAAGGAAGAGTGGGCGATGACGTTCAGCGCCTGCAGGCCGCGATAGTCAGGATGGGCGCGCCAGCTGATATCGGCAAGCAGACAGGCGGCCTGGCGGTAGCGGCTTTCCTCTTCAGTTTCCTGGATGCCGAAAAGGGGCATCATGCGGCCGGTCCATTCCGCCAACTCGCGGGCATGCTCCGGCGAACGGGCACGCAGAATTGCCAGTTCTCCGGCGGCGGCAAGCAGCGGATCGGCGCGGCGCTCGGCCTCCGACAGCAGCGAATAGAGATATCCCTCGCGCACACCCTGCGCCGAGAAGGAAATTAGCGACGGCTTCATCGCACTCAGAACTTCCTTCATGGCGACGGCGCCGAAAGGCAGCAGCGAACGGCGGTGCTTGGAAACGGCCTGCAGTGCTGGCTCCCTGGAGTCGCGCGCGGTCACCACCTGGTCGAGGAACTGCATCATTCCTTCGAACGACACCTCATAGCCCTGCATCATGTGCAGCGGATAGTGGGTGATTTCCATGTGCAGCTTGGCGATGTTTCGCCAGGTGCCGCCGACGGCGTAGAAGGTGCGCCCCTCGCCTTTCGACAGCAGCTTTGCCGTCTTCAACTGCTTGCGGGCAAAGGTCTGGGCCTTGGAGAGCGATCCGCCAGCGTATTCCGACAGGCGCAGGCCGCCGAGCGGCAACGTGATGCCCTTGCCGAACTCCTTGCCCTTGATATCGATCAGTTCCAGCGAGCCGCCACCGAGGTCGCCCGCAATGCCGTCAGGATTGTAGAAACCGCTGATGATGCCGAGCGAGGCGAATTTCGCCTCCTCCTCACCCGAGAGTACGCGGACCTTGCGCTTAAGGATGGTTTCTGCCTGATGGATGAAATCGGGACCGTTGCTCGCCTCGCGCGCGGCCGCCGTCGCCAGCACATACATGGTGGCAGCGCGCGCCTGGTCGGACAGAGCCTTGAAACGGTGCAGCGCCGCCAGAGCCCGCGCGACGCTGTCTTCATCCATCTTGCCGGTAAGGGCGACGCCCTTGCCGAGGCCGCAGAGGACCTTTTCGTTGAACAGGACGGTTGGCGAACGGGACATGCCTTCGTAGACGACAAGACGAATCGAATTCGATCCAATATCGACGACGGAGACCGGGGCGATCCCCGGAAGGCGCCCCTGGGCTTCAGATTCAACCATTTAGGTCCAGTTTTACTTGTTGTTACGGCCTTCGAGCAGGCCGGCGATCAGCTTCGGCGCACTGGACTTCAGAGCTTCACCACGGCCCGACAGGCTCGGATTGGTCATGAAATACTGCTGCGCATTGAACGGT